>Ga0075435_100000090_pt1 | contig 48455 bp, 40 predicted proteins | sample RhiMethybrSRZTD4_FD_75302 | JGI IMG/M metagenome (GOLD analysis project Ga0075435, IMG submission 75302) | Populus rhizosphere microbial communities from Tennessee, USA - Rhizosphere MetaG P. TD hybrid SRZTD4 | ecosystem: Host-associated > Plants > Roots > Rhizosphere > Soil | place: USA...
CGTGCGGGACGCCCGGCGAATGGCCTCGAAGGCTTCATCGACGTCGAGCCCGTAGCGCTCGGCGATGATCCCTTTCGCCTGCTCGATCACGATCCGCGACTCGAGAGCGTGCTGGAGCTGCGCGCGGCGCTCGTAGCTCGCCTCGGTCACAGCGAGGAGACGTTCCATCGCGACCATTGCCTCTTCTTCCATCAGCTCCGGCGCGGCCTCAGGTCGACGACGAGGTCGCAGTCGAGCGCGTCCGCGATGCGCAGCAGCGTGTCGATGCGCGGCGGACGGCCACCGCGCTCGAGCCGGGCAATGGCGGACTGGGTGGTGCCCACGATCTCCGCCAGCTCGCGCTGCGAAAAGCCCTTGGCTTGCCGCCGCTCCGCGACCTTGTCCGCGATGGCCGCGAAGAACCAGCCTCGGTCGGCCGTGCGGATCCGCTCTTGCAACCGCTCGAGCGGGCTTTTCGCGGTCCGCGCCATACCAGGAATGCTATCCAGCTTCAGGACGGCCGGCCGTGCTGCTGGGCGTCGAACTGAGCGCTGATGCGCTGGTAGAAGAACCCGCCGAGCAGGAGCACGGCGCCGACGGCGAGGAAGGACAAGGCGCGCTGGGCCGAGCTCAGGCTCGCCAGGTCGAACAGGAAGATCTTCCCGAGGCTGACGGCGAAGAGCACAAAGCCGCCGCCTCGAAGCAGCGGGCGCCGCTGTCGAAGGCCGGCGTACAGCGACGCCAAGGCGAGGATCCCCCAGAAGGCGCTCACCATCGTCTGGCCGCGCTGGAAGTTCGTGTGCACGTCTTCGGGCGAGAGCCGCTGCGCCGCGTCGAGGAGGGCAAGCGACGCCCCGTAGACGCCGAGCGCTCCGGCGGCCCACGTCGCCGCGACCCGGAAGCGTTCGCTCCAGTCGAGCGACCAGGCGAGCGTCCCCGCGGCGGCCGCGAGCAGAACGAGGCTCGCCAGGCCGTCTCCCGGATGCGCGATCGGCATGACCAGGTGCGACGGCGGCGTGTCGGCCACGAGCGTGATCAGCGCTGCGACGACGAGGTAGGCGAGCGAAGCAGCCTGCAGCCTGCGGTCACCCACTGTCTTCGCGACCATCGCGAGCCCGGCGGTGGTCGCCGTGTAGGCGAGCACGAGCCAAACGCCGTCGAGGACGAGCGCCTCGCCGTACGCAGCGACGGTCAGGCCGAGGATCCACAACAGCGTCGCGAGGTCGCGCCGCCGGAAGGTCGCAGCCGCGAGCGCGACATACGCCGCACCGACGCCGACCAGGACGAGGCCGTCGTGACCCGGCACGAGCACGAGCGCGCCGGCGAGCACGAGCGGCAGGCTCAGCGCGATCGAGACGAGAGCTTCCGTGAGCAGCCCGGCCGCCAGCAGGCTCCCGCCTACGACAGCAAGCGAGATGCCGTAACGCGTAGGTGTCAGCGTCAGCACATCGAACACGGTTGCCTTGGCGACGACGACCGCCAGCCAGGCGAAGCCGAGGCGCCATCGCGCCGCGGCGGCGAGGCCGGCCGCGGCCCAGACGCACGTGACGACGACGTGCCCGTCCTGGAAGCCGAACAACTCGAGGATGCAGAGCGACGCCGCATATGCGGCCGCCGCGGCGGCGACGGCGTAGGCCGCGACGTCGACGGCGCGCTCGTGGCGATCGAGCCACGCCAACACCGGTTCGAGCACGCGCAGGATGCCTTTCGGCGCGACTCGCTCCCACGAACGCCGGACGAGCGCGAACACGAGGGCCGCCAGCGCAACGGCGGCGAGCGCCGGCGCGCCCTCGGCCGGATGAGGCACGTCGGTGAAGAAGCTCACCGGGCTCGCCTCGAAGGCAAGTGCATGGCCGAGAGCGAGTCCGAGGTACGCGAGCGCTGGAAGCTGGAAGCGGCTGTCGCGCACCCGACCCGTCAGCCACGCGAGCAGCGCGGCCTCGGCCGCCCACGCGTACGTGACGCTCGAGCCCGAGAGCAGCTGCGCCACGCCGACCGCCGCGGCCGCGAGACCGAGCGCGGCGAGCAGGAGTGCGAGCTCGCGGACGCGCACGAAGAGGATCGCTCCGAGCGCAACGTAGGTCGCCGCGACGGCGAGCAGGGCGACGCCCGCTTCCGCGCCGTCGTAGAGCAGCGCCGCAGCGACCCCGCCGAAGACCGCGCCGCCGGTGACGAATGAGGCCGGCGCGGAGGCGAGCGATGTCCCCAGTCTCAGCTGGAACGCCAGCCCCGCGGCGAGGTAGAGCAGCCAGAACGCGAGCGCGAGGGCGACGCTGCCCGCGTGCGGCGAGCCCGCCTGTGCGATCTGCACGACGGCCTGCGGCCCGCTTACGAGCGCAGCGGCCTGCAAGAGCTTCCACCAACGCTTGCGCACGGCGACGACTGCCGCCGCGGCGAACACGATCGCGACGAACGCAGTGCCGATCTGCTGCGAGCCGCCCTCGAAGACGAGTGTGGCCGGCACGACCATCGCGCCGATGAGGCCGAAGCCGGCCACGATCTCCTCCGACCATGCGAGCGACACGGCGACGCCGACCGACGCGATCGCGCCGGCGGCGACGAGCGCGACGGGCTTCGAGATCAGCTCGTACAGCGAGACCGCCGCCAGCAGGGTCGCGTATGCGCCGGCGATGCCGGCGCCGACGGCGGCGAGCCCGGAGTACGTCCGTCCGAAGCGGCGCTGCACCCCCATCCCTCCGCCGAACGCGAGCGCGGACGCGAGCCCGCCGCACAGCACGCGCAATTCCGGGCCGATCCAGCCGCGGTTGACCGCCAGGACGAAGAAGAAGACGACGCCGAGCAGCGTGACGACGCCGCCCGCGAAGGCGAGCGCCTTGGCGCCCAGCAGGTCGGCCGCGCCGAGCGTGCGCCCCCAGTCGAACGCGGGCGTGCGCTGCTGTGCCACCGGGCGTTGCGCCGGAGCCGGGGCCGGCGAAGGAGCCGGGGCGGGCGCAGGCGCCGGAGCGGCCTGCGGCTCCGGTCTCGGTTTCGGTTGCGGCGCCGGTGCCGCTACGGGCTCGAGCTTGCGGACGCGGTGCTCGAGCGCCTGGATGCGCCGTGAGAAGTACACGGCGCCGATCACGAGGAGGATGAGCAGCAATTCGTTCATGCGCCGCAGCTAAGTCGCTGGCGGAGCCGACCGGAACGGGGTGCGCCACCGGTCGGGTTCAGGGTTAGCCCCGGTTCGCGACGGCGGCCGCGGTGTTACTCAGAGAGCGATGAGATCGGCACTCGTGATCGCACTCGTCGCAGTGCTCGCCGGCTGCGGCGGATCGTCACGGCCGACGCGCGTCCCGAACGTCCGTTACGAACGGCTCGACGTGGCCGAGGCGCGGCTCGACGCGCGCGGGCTCGGCTGGAAGGAGATCGGCGGCGGGACGTTCGGCGTCATCGTGCGCTCCAACTGGTACGTGCGCGAGCAGATCCCGGCGCCCGGACACACTGCGACGACGGTGCGCCTCGTCGTCGAGCGCTGCGACGACGACTGAGCAACGCCTCGTTGCTCAGTCGAGCAGGTGGCGATGCTTCCGAAGCGCCGCGAGGACGGCGTCGACGTCCTCGACGGTGTTGTAGCAGTGCGCCGAGACGCGAAGGTTTCCGTCACGCTCGGAGGTGACGATGCCTTCCGCGTCGAGCGCGGCGACGAGCGCCCTCGAGTCCGTCGACTTCACGCACATCAAAGCTCCGTGCAGCTCGCGCGGTGTCGCGACCGCCGCACCCAGCTCGTCCACGCCCGCCACGAGATGCTCGTTCAGCTTGTTCACGTGCGCGCGCGTCGAGGCGATGCCGATCTCCTGCATCAGCTCGATCCCTGCGATGCCGGCGTAGATCGCAGGCACCGGCGGAGTGCCGGATTGGAAGCGCGCGGCCGTGTGTGCGGGCGAGTAGTCGGTGTGATCCATCGCGAAGATGTTCTCGTCGGCGAACCAGCCGGTCTGCGTCGGCCACACCCGCTCGACGAGGTCGCGGCGGCAATAGAAGAACCCGAGGCCCGCCGATCCGAGCAGGTACTTGAGGACGCCCGCGCCGAGGAAGTCGACTCCCAGCTCCTTCACGTCCACCGGCAATGAGCCGATCGACTGGAACGCATCGAGGAGGACGAGCGCGCCGCGCTCGTGCGCGAGCTCGACGATCTTCGGCACGTCGACCATCGCGCCGTTCCGGTAGCAGACGTGCGTGATCGAGACGAGCAGTGTGTCGTCGTCGACGACGCGGTCGAATTCCTCGAGCGTGGGTGTCACGTGGACGACCCGCGCGCCGCGCGCCTCCTGGGCATGCCAGATCTGGCCGATCGTCGGGAATTCCCAGTCCGTCAGCACGACCTTCGAGCGCCGTGCGAAACGCAGTCCGCTCGCCAGCGCGCTGACGCCGGCCGAGAGGGACGTCGTGACGGCGACTTCGTCGGGGGCGGCGTTCACGAGCCCGGCGAACGCGGCGCGCGCTGCCTCCTGCCGCTCGACCCAGTACTCCCACGGTGCGCCGTACTCGTCCCAGTCGGCAAGGTACTGCTCGTACGAGGCGCGCACCGCATCCGAGAGCGCGCCCTGCGAGCACGAGTTGATGTACACACGCTGCTCGAAGATCGGGAAGCGGTGCCGGCAGGTCGCGGCCAGCGATGCGGCCTCAACGGCCAAGGTAGGCCTTTCTCAGATCCTCGTGCTCGAGCAGCTCGCTCGCCGGCCCTTCGAGCACGAGCCGTCCGGTCGAGAGCACATAGCCGCGGTCGGCGATCGAGAGCGCCATGTTCGCATTCTGCTCGACGATCAGCATCGCCACGCCGGCCTCGTGGACCTGCTGGATGATCTCGAAGCTGCGCTCGACGAGGATCGGCGCGAGGCCCATCGACGGCTCGTCCATCAGGAGGAGCTTCGGGTGCGACATGAGCGCGCGTCCCATCGCGACCATCTGCTGCTCGCCGCCGGAAAGCGTTCCGGCGAGCTGGCTGCGCCGCTCGTGCAGCAGCGGGAACAGCGTGTAGACACGCTCGAAGTCTTCCTTGCGGCCGCGTCCCTCGCGGCTCAGGTACGCGCCCATCTCGAGGTTCTCGAGCACCGTCATCGGCCCGAAGAGCCGCCTGTTCTCCGGGACGATGGCCATCCCGCGCTTGATGCGGTAGCTCGTCGTGCGACCGGTGACGTCCTCCTCGCGAAACTCGACCGAGCCGTTGCGCGGCTGCACGATGCCGAGGATCGTCTTGAGCGTCGTCGACTTCCCCGACGCGTTGCCGCCGAGCAGCGACACGAGCTCCCCTTCGCAGACCTGGAGGTTGAGGTTCTCGAGAATGTGGATCTGGCCGTAGAAGGTGTCGATCCCGTTCAGCCGCAGCAGCGGTCGGGCCCCGTTCGTGCTCACTTCGTCTCCGCCCTGCGCAGCCCGAGGTACGCCTCGACGACGCGCGGATCCGTGGCCACGTCGTCGAAGGAGCCCTCTGCGATCTTCACACCGTGGTCGAGCGCGACCACCCGGTCGGAGATGCCCTCGACGACATGCATGTCGTGCTCGATCACGAGGATCGTGTACTTCCCTTCCTCGCGCAGCTTCCCGATCAGCTCGGCGATCTCGTGCGTCTCCGACGGGTTCATCCCCGCGGCCGGCTCGTCGAGCAGGAGGATGCGCGGCTCCGTCGCCATCGCACGCGCGATCTCCAGCCTGCGCCGGTTGGCGTACGACAGGCTGTACGCGGGCTGGTCCCAGCGGTAGCCGACGAGCCGCTGCCCGAAGAACGAGAGCTTTTCCTCGGCGCGGCGGCGGATCTCACGCTCCTCGCGTCGCGCGCGCGGGAGCCGGAACATCGACTCGAACACAGTCGCCTTCGTCTCGCCGTACTGCACGGCCATCACGTTCTCGCGCACGGTCATGTTCAGGAACAGGCGGAGCGTCTGGAAGGTGCGCGCGACGCCGCGGTTCGTGACCTGGTGGGGCTCGAGTCCGACGATGCTCTCGCCGTCGAGCAGGATCTCGCCCTCGTCCGGGCCGTAGACGCCGGTGATGACGTTGAACAGCGTCGTCTTGCCCGCGCCGTTCGGCCCGATCACGCTGACGATCTCGCCCTCGTCGACGTGCAGGTCGAGGTCGGAAAGGACGGCGAGGCCGCCGAACGACTTGTCCACGCCGCTCAGCTCGAGCAGGTGCCGCTCGGCCATCAGACGATCTCCACCCTCGCCGTGCCGAACAGCCCCTGCGGCCGCGCGTTCATCAGCACGACGAGCAGCGCGCCGAGCAGGAGGAACCGAGTCGCGCCGGCCGTCTGCTCGAGGAGCAGGTTCTCCCACGCGAACGCGGCGACGTAGATCGTCGGGATCATCACGATGGTGCGCGCCCATCCCCGGAGCAGCGTGAGCACGAGGATCAGCGCGATCGTCAGCGCATACGCCCAGTTCGCGATCTGCGTCGGATGGCTCGGCAGCAGCATCCAGTGGCTCACCCAGTGCGCCAGCTTGCCTTCGCCCGGCTGGCCCGCCGTCCAGCGTGGGAACCAGGCGTTCGCGATCGCCACCAGCGCGAACCCGAGCGCCAGGGTGCCTCCGACCACCGCCACCAGCTTCTGCCAGGGCCGCACCTTCACCAGCACGAGCAGGACGAGCGTCGTGTAGAAGACCCACTCGGCCTGGTTCGGATCGCGCAGCAGCTCGGGCACGCCGTTCACGATCAGCGCGCCGACGATCACACCGGCGAGGCTACCCGCACCGCCGAGGATGACGATGGCGTAGATCGTGATCAGCAGGCCGACGTCGAAGTCGCCCGGGAACGCGCCCGTCTGCACCGAGCCGTAGATCGCGCCCGCAAAGCCCGCGATCGCGGCGCCGAAGACGAACGCCATCAGCTTCAGCCGGTTGACCGGCATGCTCATCACCTCGGCGGCGAGGGGATCCTCGCGCAGCGCCTTCCAGGCGCGTCCGGTGCGCGACTCGCTGACGAAGTACAGCAGGATCATCACCAGTGTGAACGCGCCGAGCGTGAACCAGTAGTACTCCTTCGTCGTGTTCACGACCCAGCCGAAGACGTTCAGCGGGTCGATGTTGTCGAGCCCGTTCGCGCCGCCCGTCAGATCGGTGTGGCCGATGAAGGGAAAGTCGATGCGGTTCGCGTTGTTGACGAAGACGACGAACGCCTGGCCGAAGAAGAGCGTGACGATCGCGAGGTAGTCGCCGACGAGGCGGCGCGACGGGAAGCCGACGATCAGTCCGACGAGCGCCGCGACGGCGATCGCGAGCAGGATCGCGAACTCCGCCTGCCAGTGCCGTCCGGTGTGCGTCGACGCGACGAACCCGTAGGTGTACGCACCGAAGCCGAAGAACGCGATGTACCCGAGATCGAGCAGGCCTGCGAAGCCGACGGTGACGTTGAGGCCGAGCCCGAGCAGCGCGTAGACGAGCGTGATCAGCCCGTAGCGGAAGAGGTTCCCCTCCGTCGTCACGAGCGGGAAGATCGCCGCGGGGACCAGGAACGCGAGCAGGCGCACGGCCGGCGGCGCGGTGTCCCACGCGCGGCGCGCCCAGCCGACGGGGCCGCGATAGCGCTCGCGCCTGCCCTCGACGGACGCGACCCACTCGTCGACGCCGATCCGCGGCTGGTCGGGCGGCACCTGAGGTGTCAGCTCGTCCGCCACGTCAAACCTTCTTCACGTCGGCCTTGCCGAGTAGACCTTGCGGCCGCACGAGGATGATTGCGATCAGCAGCGCGAACACGTAGAGGTTCTGGAACGTCGAGCCCTGCGGCAGGTACCCGGTCGCGTACGACTCGGCCAGCCCGACGAGGAGGCCGCCGAGCATCGCGCCGGGAATGCTCCCGATACCGCCGATGACCGCCGCCGTGAAGCCTTTCAGGCCGGCCAGGAAGCCCATGAAGTGGTAGATCTGGCCGAAGACGAGGGCGAACATGACGCCCGCCGCGCCGGCGAGCGCCGAGCCGATGAAGAACGTCGAGGCGATCACGCGGTCGACGTCGATGCCCATCATCGACGCCGCCTCGCGGTCGAACGACGTCGCGCGCATCGCCTTGCCGATCTTCGTGCGGGCTACCAGCAGCGTGAGCCCGATCATCAGCGCGACCGCAGAGATGATGGTGAGGAGCTGCGGTACCGACAGGAAGATGTCCTTGTAGCTGTAGGTCTTCCCGCCGATCAGATGGAACGTGTCGTAGTCGCGGAAGCTGGCGCCGAACAGGAGGAGCGCGCTGTTCTGCAGGAAGAACGACACGCCGAGCGCGCTGATCAGCGGTGCGATTCGCGGCGCATTCCGCAACGGCCGGTAGGCGAAGCGCTCGATCACGACGCCGAGACCGCCGCACGCCACCATCGCGAAGGCGAACATGAGCACGACCACGAGCCACGCCGCGGCACTCGGATTGACCGGGCCGCCGAGCCAGTGCAGCGCGAACCAGCCCATGAACGCGCCGATCATGTAGACGTCGCCGTGCGCGAAGTTCAGCAGCTTCAGGATCCCGTAGACCATCGAGTAGCCCAGCGCGACCAATGCGTAGACGCTGCCGAGCGTCACGCCGCTGACCGTCAGATCCCAGAACAGGCTCCAGTTCATGGCCGCCTGCCTACCTTCGCACAGAAGACATGCGGCCCACCACGAGGATGGGCCGCATGGTCAAACGAATGGTACGTCGGCTAGCCGACGGGCAGGAACGAGCCCGAGGAGTTCGCCTTCCAGATGCCGAACTGGCCACCCTTGATGTCGCCCTGAGCGTTGAAGCTCACGTTCAGGCCGAGCACCGTCTTCTTCAGGTTGGTCTTGCGGATCTGGGCGCGCACCTCCGCGCGGGAGGCCTTGCCGTCCTTGCACGCACGGTCGATCGCGCCGCCGACGACCTGCGCCGCGACGTAGCTCGGCGCGCCGAAGAACTCCGGATCGCCGCCGTGCGCCTTCTTGAAGGCCTTCACCACCGGATGGGTGCCGCTCGTCGGGAACGACGAGGCATAGACGCCGCCGAGCGACGCGAACGCGTCGTCGAAGAGGCCGTCGGAGCCCATCAGGATGATGTTGCTCTTGCCCGCGGAGCGCATCTGCTCGCCGAACGCCTTGCCCTTCGGCGGCAGCTGCCACGGGATGTACACCAGCTGCGTGTCACGCGGGATCTTCGCGATCAGCGACGAGAAGTCCGACTGCTGCTGGCTGACGCCGTCACGCTGGACAGTGACGCCGGCGGCCCGGAGCTTCTGCTGCACCGTGTCGGCAAGACCGGTGCTGTACGCCTCCTGGTCGTCGATGATGTAGACGCGCTTGAACTTCAGCTTCTTGTTGATGAAGTTCGCGACCGACGTCCCCTGCGCGGCATCGGGCGGAACGGTGCGGAAGAAGAAGCGCGTCCGCGTGCCGTCCGTCGTCAGCTCGGTGTTCGTCGCGGACCCGCTGACGAACCCGAGACCGGCGTTCTTCAGCGTCGCCGTCGTCGCCCGCACCTCGTTGCTGCCAGCGGGACCGACCGTGCCGAGCACGTTCGAGCCCAGCGACTGGGCGGCCTTGACCGCTTCTGCCGTGCCGCCGGGGCCGCCGAGCACCGTGTCGCCGTACTGAACGCGCAGCTTGTGCTTGTTCTTCTTCACCTTGTTGTGCGCGGCGACGTAGAACTTCGCCCAGTCGGTCTGCAGCTTGCCGAGCGACGCCGCGGGGCCCGTGATCGGGGCGAGCATGCCCATGGTCACGGTCTTCCCGCAGGAAATCAGCTGCGTGTCGGCGGACGCCGTTGCCGAAGGCCCCGCCGCACGATCGACCTTGGCGGACGCCGCGGCAACGATTGCGAGTGCGGCGAGCGCCAGCACGGCCGCGATCGCGGTTGCCCTTCTCCTCATTGAATCCCCTCCTTGATGATTACGCCCAGTCCTTCCCCTCAAGTGTGACGCCAGGAGGGGCTACTTGTTGTCCTGATATACGCGATTTGCCGGCGAATCGGAAGGGTGGAACACCCCGAGGATGTGCATGGGCTCCGGGCCGACGTTCTCGATGCAGTGCACCTTTTCCGGCGGAAGATGGAAGCAGGAGCCGGGCCTGAGCGGCACGGAGACGCCCCCGACGTGGGCCACGCCCTCGCCCCTGACGATGTAGCCGAGCTCCTCGTACGGATGGCTGTGGAACGGCGCCTTGCTCGGCTGGACGATGCCGATGAACTGGGTGACGTCGAGGCAGCCGGCGTCCTCGTTGATCAGGTAGCGGAACGTCCGCTCGACGGAGGCGGTGTGCTCCGGCTGGTCGTCGAAGCGGATCGTCTGCTTCCGGCGGGCTGCGTCGACCCCGAGGTCGGCGACGGCCCCGACGGCGACGACGAGAAGCTCTTCCGGCCCGGGGTTGTCGACCGACCAGGCTTCCCCAGGTGCGACGAAGGCGCCTGTGCCAGGCTCGAGCGGCTGACGTTCGCCGTCGACCTCGAGCTGGCCCGAGCCGGCGAGAACGTAGAGCAGCTCGTGGCGCGCGCTTGCGGCGCGCTCGCGCGAGCGCCCGGGGGCGAAGCGCACGACGCGCTGCTCGAGGTGCTCGGTCTGGAAGGTGAGGCGCTCGCTCGCCGTGTCTCCGTCCTCGCGGGACGGTTCGACGTCTGCCTCGTCGACGACGAAGTTGCTGACTGCAGTCATCCGGGCAGCCTACGCGGTCCGCTCGAGGAGGCTCAGCTCGACGGCGTGGACGTCGTCCCCGAGCGAGACCTTCCCGCTCTCGACCACCTCGCCGTACACACCGAACGGAAGGTGCTTCTTGTCCCTTTCGTTCGCGGTCTCGGGCCGGTATGCCTTGAGAGTGCGCAACGTGTCGAAGTCGGGCACGCCGCTGTCGGGGTTCTGGGTGGTGATCGCGCAGCGCCCGACGTCGCCGCGGATGCGCACGAGCGCTTCACCGATCCGGACGTGGCTTTTCACCCAGGTGTCCTCCTCGTGCGGCTCGCAGCCGTCGAGCTCGAACAGCATCCGGAAGCGTCGTCCGTCGACCGGGCCTTCGTGCCCCGCCTGGCGGCCCAGCTCCTCGAGCGAGGCGCGCGAGACCATCGACACGTGGCCGCGGCCGCGGTCGACGGCGGCGCCGGGCTCGGCTTGCACGAGCGTCAGCTCGCGCCCGGCCCACTGCGAGAGCGCCCGCGACCACGGCCCCTCGACGATGCGGCCCGTCACCGGACGTCCGTAGAAGTCGGTCGTGATCTCCTCGCCGAGCGCGACCCGCCCGTCGGCGGTCGTCCCGTCCGGGAAATGGAGCGCGAGGCGGTCGCCGTCGTACTCCTGCCGGATCTGCACGAGCGCGCCGTTGCGCAGCTGGTTGTAGCGGCGTCCGCCGGCGTCGACGACGTGGAAGCGGCGGTTCTCCAGCGCGCCGGTGCGCTCGAGCACGACCTCGTCGCGCTCGACGAGCGCGAGCCCTTTCACGGGCGCAATCGAGATCCGGGCGACATTTGCCACGGCAAGAGGGTACTTGCGGACATGGCTTAGGGACAGTCCCTACGCGCGCGTCTCGACCTCGACGTCGTGGCCTTCCAGGTCGAAGATGTAGAAGTCGCGGCCGGTCACGTGCACGGCGACGTTGTAGACGGGGGTCGTGCCGATCGCGCCCTCGAAGCTCCCGCCGTGGGCGTGGCCGTGCAACACCACGTCCGGGCGGTACTCCGCGATCGGCGTCGCCAGGCGCTCGCAGCCGAGGTACGTCCAGATGCCCTCCGGCTCCCCGTGCAACGTGTCCGACGTCGGCGCGTAGTGCAGCAGGACGATGCGGATCGCACAGTGCGCGACCGCTTGCAGGCCCTGGCGGATCGCGTCGACCTCTGCGCTCGTCTCCGCGTAGACCCGCCGCAGCAGCGGCTCCCCGAAGTCGGGCAGGGACGAGCCGGTGAAGCCGCCGATGAAGCCCTTCGTCCCGACGATCCCGACCTCTCCGTCCTCGAGCTCCAGGGTCGTCGATGACCGATTGAGCATGTGCACCCCCGCGTCCCGCAAGACATCCGCGACCTCGTCGCCGCGCCCGCTGTGCAGGTCGTGGTTGCCGAGCACCGCGCAGACGGGAACGCGCACGCCCGCGCACGCGCCCGCGAGCACCTGCGCCTGCTCGGGCTCACCGAGGGTCGTCAGATCGCCCGCGAGCAGCACGAGATCGACGCGCTCCTCGAGCTCGGCGAACGATTGCTCGAGCCGAGCACGCGTCGCCCCGGACGCGTGCACGTCACCGGCTGCGGCGATCGTGATCATCGCGTCCATGTTCCACGTCGACGCAGGAAGGGAAACCGGCGTCGATGGCCGATCTCGACCGGGAGTTCGAGCGCCTGCTCGCGTCGATGAAGAAGGCCGCGGGCGTCCTCAAAGAGGCGGACGTCCCGTTCGTGCTCGGAGGCGGGCTCGCGTGCTGGGCGCGGGGCGCGCCGAAGACCGAGCACGACGTGGACTTCCTCGTTCGCCCGGAGGACGCTGAGCGCGCGCAGGAGGCGCTGGCGGAGGCGGGAATGCGCACCGAGAAACCGCCAGAGGGGTGGCTCCTGAAGGCGTACGACGCCGACGTCCTGATCGACCTGATCTTCAGCCCGCAGGGTGGGCCGATCGACGACGAGACCTTCGAGCGCGCAGACGAGCTCGAGGTCCATGCGACGCGCCTCAAGGTCGCCGCGGTCGAGGACGTGCTTGCGCAGAAGCTGCTCGCGCTGAACGAGCAGCAGCCGGACTACTCGAGTGTGCTCGAGATCGCGCGCTCGTTACGCGAGCAGATCGACTGGGACGACGTGCGGAAGCGAACGCAGGACGCGCCGTTCGCGAAGGCGTTCTTCACGCTGCTCGACGAGCTCGAGATCGTGCCGACGACGCGGTAACGTCATCCAGTCGACCGATCAAGGAGGGCAGGATGAAGCGCGCGCTGGTTCTAGCGGCGGCGGTGGCCGCCGGCGTCTTCGTCTTCGCGGCTGTGGATGCGACGGCGAGAGACAATGGTAAGAGCGATCCTGGCTCGATCCACGTGATCGAGCACGCAACGACCGACGCGGTCACGAACGGCTCGAACGCCGACGCTGCGGGAAACGTGCTCACCTTCGCGAACGACGTGTTCGACAGCGCCGACGCAAAGAAGGTCGGCAGCGACCAGGGCTACTGCGTCCGAATCGCCGTCGGCAAGACGTGGGAGTGCAACTGGACCACCTTCCTGGGGGGTGGCCAGATCACGGTCGAGGGCCCGTTCTCGGACACGGGGAACACCGTGCTCGCGGTCACCGGCGGCACCGGCAGGTACCGCAACGCACGCGGCTGGATGGCACTCGACTACCACAACCCGGCGGGGACGAAGTTCGACTTCGTCTTCCACCTGATCGGCGGCGGCGACTGAACGCCGCGCCGCGGGAGCGGCTAGCTCAGAAGTAGAACTGCGACCACGCCGTCCACCAGTCGTCGGCCCTCGAGACCAGCGTCAAGTCGTCCACCTGCTCCGTGCCCCTGCGGTTCCGGTACTCGACCAGGCGATCCACCGTGGTGAACTCGATCTTGATCTCGCACGGCCTGCCCGGGTCGTAGGGCGGCACCGCACGGAGATCCTGTAGCGCCTTCTGCGTCCCATCCTCGATCATCTGCCGCGCCCGGAGCGGAGGGAACTGCCGCGCGCTGAACCGGCCCAGGCCCTTCTTCACGGCGACCGTAGTCAGGCCGCTTCCGAGCAGCGCCTTCGCCTCGCGGCAGACGGCAACATCACCTGTGACCAGGAGGACGGGGCAGTCCCAGTGCCCGCACAGCGCCGCGTTGATCCCGGTCTCACCCACCGAGAGGCCGTTGAACTCCAGGTTCCGCCACGCCTGCCCCGAGACCGTATGGGACATGACTCCATCCGGCGTACCGGCCATGGCGTGCATGCCGACGAAGAGCGCGGCGTCAACCCCTTGCTCGAGGAACTCCGTGTACTCCGTCCAGTCGTTCTGCACGACGAACTCGCAATCCGGGTCGAGCTTGTCCGGGATGAGCGAGTTGAACGTCCACTCCTCGCCTGCCCCGTGGCAGTCCATCACGACGATCTCGGTCGCGCCGGCTGCCTTCGCGCCCCGCACGGCCGCGTTGATCTCCTCCGTGTACAGCTCGCGGCCCTCGTGGTATGAGCGCTTCTCCTCCTTGCCGTCGGTCTGCTGCCACTTGACGATGCCGGCGACACCCTCCATGTCGCTGACGACGAAGACCTTCACTCGGCCGTCACCGTCGCCGGCGTGCTCCAGGGGAAGTTGATCCACCTGTCCGTGCGGCGCCAGACGAAGTCGGAGCGCACGACGCTCTGCGGCTTCTCGTACAGCACTGCGGTGCGCACGTCGCCGACGTGCTCGGCGCAGAAGTCGCGCGCGAGCGCGAGCGTGCGGCCGGTGTCGGCGACGTCGTCGACGACGAGCAGGCGCTCCATGCGCAGCAACGTCAGGTCGGGAACCGGCGGGAGGATCAGCGGTTCCTCCAGCCGAGCGTCGACGCCCGTGTAGAACTCGACGTTCAGGGTCGCCATGTTCTTCACGCCGAGCGCGTATGCCAGCGCGCCGCCCGCCGGCAGCCCGCCGCGTGCCAGCGCGAGCACGGCATCGGGCGTGAACTGCGCGGCCTCGATCTGCGCGGCGAGCTCCTCGACCGCGCCACCGACGTCCTCCCACGTCATCCACTCCCGTTCCACCGAACGGGAAGAATCCCATAGATGAACACGGGCCTCGCAGGGAAGCGCGTCCTCGTGACGGGCGCGTCGGGAGGGATCGGCGGGGCTTGCGCGCGCGCCTTCGCGGCGGAGGGAGCCGAGGTGGTCGCGCACTACCACCACGGCCGCGAGCGAGCCGAGGCGCTGGGAGCCGTGCAGGTCGTCGGCGCCGACCTCACGCAGCAGGACGAGGCCGACCGCATGTTCTCCCAAGCGGGAAGGCTCGACGTCTGCGCCGCCGTCGCGGGTGTCTGGCCGTCGGAGGACGTGCCGGTCTGGGAGCTGTCGCTCGAGCGCTGGCGCGCGACACTCGACGCCAACCTCACCGCAACGTTCCTCACCGCGCGCGGCTTTCTGCGCCAACTCGAGGGCGACGGTGCGCTCGTCCTCGTCGGGTCGACGGCGGGACTGTTCGGCGAGGCGGGGCACGCGGACTACGCGGCCGCGAAGGCCGCACTCCTCGGCGGGCTGCTGCCGAGCCTCAAGAACGAAGTCGTGCGGCGTTCGCCGGGCGTGCGCGTGAACGCCGTCGCGCCCGGCTGGACCGAGTCGCCGATGACGCGCGGCCACGTCTCGGACGACCAGGTCGCGCGCATCTCTCGGACGATGGCGCTCCGCAAGGTCGCGCAGCCCGAGGACGTCGCCGCCCAGGTCGTCGCGCTCGCCTCGCCCGTGATCTCCGGGCATGTCACCGGCCAGGTGGTCACGGTGGCCGGCGGCATGGAAGGCCGCGTCGTGCACGACACCTGAAAGAGGTGGCGCCCCAGTCCTCGTGGGGCGCCGCATGCTCACAGGGCCGCAGGAGTGATTGCCGTCAGTCCCTGGCCTTGGGAGTAAGACGGAGATCGGCAGCCGCCGCTTCCGTCTTGAGCCCTGAAAAACGCAAGAGGGGCCGCCGCCTGGCCCCTCTTGGGTCTCCTTGGAAGGAGATTTTCCGAGGTTGCCCCCGCCGCATCGGGGCCCGCTCGGTTATGCCTTCTGACTATCGCGAGCGGGGGCCACTTCATCCATCACCCTTTCTCGGTTGACTGCGCCACTTCACGCAAGATCCGGCGCCTATACTCCGTCTCGGAAGCGGGCTCCGTCCCGCTCTGCATCAAGAGAAGGCCGAGGGAACCGGCCCTGTGACGCCTTCGGCAACCTGCCCCGCGGCAAGGTGCCAAACCCGGTCGGGCCCCGCCCGAAGGATGTGTCGAGCGAGTTCGGAAGGAGACGAAGTGCCCGCACAAAATCGCTTTCTCGAACGGCTGCAGAGCGGTCCGGCGATCGTCGGCGACGGCGGGATGGGCGCGCTCCTCTCGGCCGCCGTGCCGCGGTTGCGCAGTCCGGAGGAGGCCAATCTGCGCGCCCCCGAGGCGGTCGTGTCCCTGCACGTCAGCTTCATCAATGCCGGCGCGGAGCTGATCGAGACGAACACGTTCGGCGCGAACCGCCGCAAGCTCGCGCACAACTTCCTCGAAGACCAGCTCGAGGCGATCAACTCGGCCGGAGTCAAGCTCGCGCGCGAGGCACGGGAGGTGACCGGCCGCGACGTGTTCATCGCCGGCTCGATCGGGCCGCTCGGCGAGCCGGCCGTGTCGCGGGTTCGCCGCGAGCTCTTCGCCGAGGTCGCAGCCGTTCTCGACGGCCGCGGCGTCGACCTGTTCATGGTGGAGACGTTCTACGACCTCGACGAGGCGGTCGACGCGATCGAGGCGGTGCGTGGCGTATCGAGCCTGCCGATCGTCGCGCTGCTGACGTTCGACGAGAGCGCCGAGACGCTCGCGGGCATCACCGCGACCGAGGCCGCAGAGCGGCTGAGCGGCCTCGACGTCGCGGCGCTCGGCGCCAACCACGGCGCGGGCCTGCTTGCCGCGCTCGCCGCGCTGGAGCGCATGGGTAAGAACGGCAAGCCGCTGGCTGCCCTGCCGAACGTCGGTCTCGCGAGCCTCGCGGGCGGCCGCGTCATCTATCCGCACGCGACGCCCGAGTACTTCGCCGAGTTTGCGGCGCACGCGCGCGACCTCGGCGCGATGGTGATCGGCGGGTGCTGTGGGACGACGCCGGCGGAGATCTCGGCGATCCGCTCGGCCGTCGAGCAGGAGCGCAAGCCGCGCGCGCCGCTCGTCTTCGAGTCGCCGGAGCTCGTCGTCGCGCTCGGCGAGGAGCAACGCGAGACGGGGCTGTCCCGTGCGTTCGCGAACGGCGAGTGGGTCGTGTCGGTGCAGCTCGATCCGCCGCTCGGCGGCAACAGCGCAGGGCTGGTGGAGGTCGCGGCCGCACTGAAGGAGTCCGGTCTCGTCGGCTGGGTCGACATCAACGACAACGCGACCGCCCGCGCCGGCATGAGCTCGCTGATGGTGTCGGCGGCGATCGAGCGGCAGGCCGGGATCGAGACCATCCCGCACCTGACGACCCGCGACTGGTCGGTGATGGGCCTCGAGTCGATGCTCCTCGGCGCCCACGCCGAAGGCGTCCGCAACATCTTCGCCTGCACCGGCGATCCGCCGGAGGTCGGCGACTATCCCGGCGCTCGCGGCGTCTACGAGATCGACTCGATCGGGCTCACGCAGCTGATGACGAACCTGAACCGAGGCGAGGACTTCAACGGACGTCCGATCGACGCGCCGACGTCGTTCTTCGGCGGCGTCGCGGTCAATCCGACGGCGGACGATCTCGACCTCGAGCTCGAGCGCTTCGAGCAGAAGGTCGAGGCCGGCGCGAAGTTCGCGATCACACAGATCGTCTTCGACATCGAGCGCTTCGACGCGTTCACGGAACGTCTCGGCGGAAAGTGGCCGATTCCGGTGCTGATCGAGGCGTTCCCCGTGACGAGCTACCGCCTCGCGCTGCGGCTGCACAACGAGCTGCCGGGGATCGTCGTGCCAGACAAGTTGCAGGAGGATCTGCAGAACGCCGGCTCGGACGCCGCCGACGTCGGCTTCGCCCACGCGCGCGAGATCATCGCTGCGGCCCGTGAACGCGCCGCCGGCGTCTGCCTCGTCGCGCCGTTCCGCCGGCCGCTGCGCGTTCTTGAGCTCCTCTGAGCTGATGGGCGCGGCGCTAGAAGAGGCCGCGCTCGGGCTCGAAGCGGGCGAAGTGCCGATCGGCGCCGTCGCGGTCGCGGACGGCGAGATCGTCGCGCGTTCTCACTGGCGCGCGAGCGACGGGCTGCTCGCGCATCCGGAGCTCGTCGCGCTGCAGCAGGCGAACCGCCGCGCCGTCACGCTCGTGACGACGCTCGAGCCGTGCCTCCTCTGCATGGCCGCCGCGATGTTCCAGTTCGCCGAGCGCGTCGTGTACGCGCTCGAGTCGCCGACGGACGGCGGCACGCGCATCGGCGACGTCTGGGATCCGGCCGCAGGATCCGTCGCGCCGTATCGCTTTTCGGCCGTCGAGCCCCGCGTCCGCGCCGAAGAATCGGCCCTCCTCGTGCGCGAGTTCCTCGAGCGCTTTCCTGGCTCGCCGTTCGCACGGTGGGCCGCGACGCTCGTCTAGGGAGCGCAGTCGCCCGTCGACACCGGGCCGCGGACCGAACCGAGCGCGGCGCGCACGACGGTGTCGGGAACGCCGTAACCGCCGACGGTGCGCAGCCGCGCGGCGAACACGGTCGACTCGACCGCGCCGTGCGCGTCGACGGCGGGGGCTCCCGAGTCTCCATGGCGAACGCGGCCGCCGAGCGAGGTGATCGCGCGTGTAACAGGACCGCGCCCGTAGGCGTCCTCCGCGAGCACGACGGAAGTGCGGCCGACGCGCGCCGGCGTCGCGCTGAACGGCCCGTTCTCCGGAAAGCCGAGCACGGCGACGGCCGCGCCGGATCGCGGCGCGACGAGCGGCAGCGGCCGGAGGCCGAGGCCGTCGACGTGGAGGACGGCGACGTCGTTCCGCGTGTCGAACGAGACGGCCTGCGCGGGCAGGCGCGCCCCGGACTGCAGCTCGACGACCGTGTCGTCCTGACCGGCGACGACGTGCGCGGCGGTGACGACCAGATCGGAGCGTGCCGTCCACCCGGTCCCTTCGACGCCGACGCCGCAGGCAGTCCCGAGCACGCGCACCACGCTCGGCGCGGCGCTGCGCACTCCGGCCGAGTGCGCGAGACTCGGGTCGGGTGGTGTGACCGGCGCGGCCGGGCCGCTGATCGCCGGGAACGGATCGATCCGCGCGAGCGCGTTGAGGACGTTCTCCGGCGAGACGACCTCGTTCAGGCGTCGGAGCAAAGCCGACTTCTGCGCGCCGTGCCGGAGGTCCGCTTGCCCGGGCAGCAGGAGCGCGACGGCGCCGACCACCCAGACGATCGTGAGCCCGGCAAACGCTCCGAGCGCGACGCCGCCGTAGGCGTCGATCCTCGTCAGCCGAGGCCGGCTGATCCGCCCGCGCAGCGAAGTCCCAGCCAGCGTGCCGAGCGTCTCGAACAGGATCGCGCCGACCGCCGCCCCCGCGAGTGCCGCCAAAGGCGTGTAGGGCGAAGTCCGGCCGCCCTGCAGGAGCGCGGGCGCGACGCGCGACCCGAGCCAGGCGCCGAACACGATGCCCGCGACGGACAGCGCGCTCGCGACCAGGCCCTTCCTCCAGCCGATGAACGCGGTCAGCGCGACGAAGCCGAGGGCGATCAGGTCGACCTTGGTCATTGATTCCGCAGGGTACTCGCTACACTGGGCGTCCCTTTGGGGGCGTAGTTCAGTTGGTTAGAACGCCGGCCTGTCACGCCGGAGGTCGCGGGTTCGAGTCCCGTCGCTCCCGCTCCATCTTCCCGGTGCATACGCGAGGATTCCTATCTTCAAGGCCCGTGACGCACGCCCGGCGCGTGCCCCACTAGTGCCCTAAACGTCACCAACGAGCATCGGATGAACGCGCGTTTCGAGATCTGGTTCCTATCGGATGATCGGATCTTTGTCTTAGTCGAAACAGATCAGGAGACCGCCCCGATCCATCGGCTCATACTCTCCGAGATCACCGAGCCTCGCTTACTTCGACCGCTTGAAGGTGGCGCGCACAGAGGTGTCGTGCTCGATGATGAAGGAGCACGAGCGGCCTGGTCCCCGGCAGCCGCCGCTCCAGCCGCGGAAGATGTACCCGTGTCGCGGGATCGCCGTGAGGATCACTTGCCAGCCGTCGTCTATGGCCGTTCGGCAGCGGCTGCGGCAGCTTGCGGCAGCGGGGACGGCCTTGACGATGCCGCCACGACCCGCGGTGATCGAGAGCGTCTTTCGAGTTGGTTCGGGTCGTGGGAGGCCGACCGCTTCGGCGAGCGCCTGGCCGTAGCCGTAGCCGCTATCGCGATTCGGGATCACCGCCTCTCCCTCGCCGAGCTCATTCCAGGAGGTCACAAGCACGATCGGTCGAGCTGGAGGAGGTTCAACCATCTGTTCGGGATGCTCATTCGCCCAGCTGATCGCGTCGCCGACGAAGCCGCCGAACTGGGCGGGCGTGCTCTCGAACCACCAGAGGTGGCCGGCGGGTCGCTCGTCCCACGGTCGCGGGTCCCAGCCGACCATCACAGTTGGGATGTTCGGCGAGTCGAACGAGGTCGCGTACCAATTCCAGCTTGATTCGCCGGCGGCGACGAGGTCGCTGTAGGGCTGCGGACCGTCGCGCACGCAGGCGGCTGCGGGATAGGCGTATTGCGTCAGCGCGTCCCAACTCTCGCCTCTGATCATCGACGCGAAGTAGTCCCAGCCGACGCTATCGACGCAGGTGCCGACAAAAACGCTGCCTACCACGAAAACGCCGGGAAGCCCGTGCGCGATCGCCGTCCGGCGAAGAACGTCCAGCGCGGCATTAACGCCCGCGCTGCCGCCCCACTGCTCGGTGAAGCGGAAGGAATCCATGATCACGAGGAGTGGCTTGCCGTCCACCCGTGCGTAGTCGGGGTTCGCGAAATCCTCCGTCACCCACCGCTCGACGGTGGATTGCCAGTCGGATGCCGGCACGACGAACGGGTCAACGTTGACGTACATCAGCGCTGCACCCACACCGTCGTGGGCGGGCAATTTCATGTAGTTCCCGAGCGCGGTGTTAAGCGTCGCGCCGCCGTCCGCGGATGCGGGGCGGTAGTACCAGTCGAAAAAGAAGAAGTCGACGCCGTCCTGGTGCGCCCAATTAAGCGATGCGCGCATCGCAGCCAGCGTATTGTCACGCCACCCTGACAGTGGCTGGCGGCCGCGGAAGGCACCGTTCACTCCCGCCCGGACGAGCCCATCGAAGTGGTGGTTGGACAACAGGTCGGACCAGCCGTCGAAGTAGTTCATGCCGATCCGTGCGACCGGCGCTGCCGCGCCGGTAGATCCACCCGACGCCGAAGGCACGACAACTAGCAAACCGAGACAGACACACACCAGAGCGCGGCCCCGAACCATCGGACGAGCCTACGACCAGCTCGTTACGAAACGATCAAGCCGCCCTAAAGGATCATGAACCCGTTAAAGGAATCCCGACCGGCCCACCGACCCCGACCACGCGGGAGATCGCCCGCCTTGGGCGAGCCTTCTCTCGGCTCGGGACTTTCGGGTATTACCGCTACTCCGTAGTGACCGGGCCGACGCCGGGCAGCCCGTCAGCTGCGGCCTCGTTCCCCTGGCGGAGTCGCCGCTGTCGGCGGCAGTGCCTAGGTGGTGAACGGCGTGCCCCATTTGTGCCCCAAACGCCCCGAACCGCTTCTTGGAGCGATGCGGGCCGGGGGCACCGAAGTGCGACGCAAACTGTGTCTGCAAGCGGGATCGCGGGTCGATCGTCGCCCCGGGTTGTTTCCGCTTGCGCGGCCTGTCACGCCGGAGGTCGCGGGTTCGAGTCCCGTCGCTCCCGCTAGAAAGCTGCTGCTCTAGAGCCTTGAAGGTCAGTTCGAACGCCCGCCGGATCGCGCGCGGGAGCAGCACGGTGTCGAAAACCAGGGCGATCCCGGGGCGGGGCTCGTACTCGACGACGAGGCGGTAGACGAATCCGTGGCGATCGGCCTCGAAGTGGCGCTCGTGGTACGCGTCAGGCAGGCCAGGCTGCGTACTTGTGTAGGCCACGAGCCGGTTCGGCTCGAACGTGCTGATCCTCATCTTGAGCTCACGCGTGCGGCCGAACAGCCGCACAACGAGCCGCGCTTCGTCACCGCTCGCGCCCCAGCGTGACCCGTGGTCGAGGCGCACGTACCCGGGCCAGAATTTGGGCCAGTTTTCGGTGTTCGTGATGAACGCGAACGCGTCCTCGACCGGCACGTGGTAGCGACGGGCAGCAGAGACCCGCTTCACTTGCGCCCCGACGCGAGCAACTCGAGATCGTCGGCCCCTAGTGCCTCGAGGCGATCCGCGCGCGACAGCGATTCGTATGCATCCAGCCACGCCGACGCGGCATACGAATTTCGTCCACGTTCCAGCTCATCGATGGCCCGCCCCATCGCTGCCGCGAACAGTACGCCCGAAACCGCGAGGTACTCAACCCGAGCGCTCGCTTCTTAGGCGGATGACGGGGTTCAGCGCAGGTTCGAGTCCCGTCGCTCCGGCTCTTCACTCTTTCGGGCAGAGTCGCACCATGACAGTCGAGTTCCGCCAGTCGACGGAGTTCTTCCTCGCGGAGCTGGCCTCCATCTTCACTGCGTCGTATCACGGCTACTTCATCCCGTTCGCCGTCGATGAGACCCAACTGGAGTACATGGTGGAGGTGTTCGATCTTGATCTCAGCAGGTCACTGGTCGCAATCGAACGCCAGCGCCCGGTGGGACTCGCGAATCTCGGTCGACGCGGAGAGAGAACCTGGCTGGGTGGAATCGGAGTCGTGCCGGAGCACCGGGGCTCAGGTGTCGGCGAGTCTCTTGTCCGCATGTTGCTCGACCGAGCTCGCGAAGCGGGCGCTCGCGAGATGGTGCTCGAGGTGATCGTCGAGAACGTGCCGGCCATCGCGCTCTACGAGAAGCTGGGCTTCGCGCGAACGCGCGAGCTCGAGGTGCTCTCTCTCGCCGCCGCGACCGAACACTCGAAAGCACGCGAGACCGATCTCGAAGATGGGCTGAGAGTCGTCGCCGCGACTCGAAGCGGACCCGAACCGTGGCAACGTGCCGACGAGACGGTCGCCAATCTGGCCCGTCGTGGGTCGACTCCACGGGCCATCATCGTCGACGGGGCTGCGGCGGTCTTCAGCCAGGAGGGTGACCGCGTCAGCCTGCTCCAGGCGGCGGGCGACGCCGCCGGCCTTGGAGCGCTCGCCGCCGCATTACGCTCGCGCGGCACCGTCTCGGCGCTGAACTTTCCAGCCGATCAGCCTGTCGTGACAGCGCTTCGCGAAGCAGGGGCAGAGGTCCGCCTTCGCCAATACGAGATGGTCCTTGCGCTCTAGACAGTGAGTGACGGCACGAGCCCGCAAACGGGCTCGTGCCGTCGTGTCTCTCAGGTGCAGCTTGGGAACTTGAACGCGCCGATGCGCGTCTGCCATGGCCTCGGGTCGGCCGCCGTCCCCGAACGCGCGTAATACTCGTTCATGTACCAGAACGTGCAGCCGTCCCTCGGGTCGACGCTCATCGAGGTGTAGTCGCCCCACCGCGAGTTTGTCGTCGTCTGCACGCCGGAGCCGTTCTGCAGCACCGCCTCGGCCTGCGTGAGCTGGCCGAGCGGATCACCGTTCAGCCGCCCCGCGTACCGGATGCCCGGGAACACGTTCGTTGCGTTGACCACGCTGTAGCCGAGGGCGAGGTTGCCCTGCTTGTCGAGGGCGACGCTTCCCATCCAGCGGTGGATGCCGTCGTTCGGCGCCCATGTCCCCTCCTGGTGAAGCACGGCATTGCGCGGGTTGCGCAGCTCCCACCAGCGGATGCCGGCGACCCCGGGCCTGGCTTCGACCGACTGGTTCGTGACGAGCGTCTCGTACGTTCCGAAGTTGCGGTACTGGAGTCGCCAGAGCGGACGCTGTCGATACGACAGGATGTCGAGGAACTGGGCTGGGTTCGTGATGCCCGGCTGCGGCAGGCAGTCACGTGCAGTTGGCGCGCACGGGAAGATCGTGTCGAACGGGGCGATCGGCACGGACTTCTCGAACGCGAACGTCGCAGCGGCCGGGTTGCTCCAGTCGACGTTCGCCTGGAACACGTTCAGTGCGTCGAAGGGCGCATGGTCGCCTGCGTCATCGTCCATCGAGCCGACGAAATACTCAGGGCTGCCGGCCGGCGGCAGCCGCGAACCGTCGAGATCGGCGGGCAAGATGCCGTCGCCCACGTGGTACACCGGCTGGTTCAGGTCGAACCGAACGAACTGTGTGTTCGGGTTGCCCGCGACCAGCTGTCGCCGATTGATGGCGTAGATGCCGAGGATCTCGTTGCCTCCTGCGGTGCTGTGCTCGAACTCACGCGTCGTGACGAAGAGGCTGTCCGGCATGAGGCCGTACTTGGGATAGTCCGGGAAGTTCTTCCCCGCCGTCTTGAACGCGTAGCGGAAGTACGCGCCGGTCGGGTCGGACGTCTGCGAGACGGCGATGCAGTTGTAGAACGGCAGGTTCCTGATGTCGAGCCCACTGGTCGTGAACTGCGTCAGGATCCAGCGGTCGGAGATCTCGTCGTAGAGAACGATCGGATCGCCGCTCGGCTCCGTGCAGTCCTCGATCGGGAAGCCCTGCCACAGGGTGCCGGTGTCGATGGGCCCGAGCAGCGCCCGGCCCGTCTGCTTCGAGTAGACGGCGAACGTCAGGTTCGTCATCGCCACGAAGTGCCGCGGCCCGACGTCGCCGTTCGGGTCCGGCGGGTTCACTCGACCACCGAAGATCCTGAAGTTGTCCTCGTTGCTCGGGCCTTCGAACGTGATCGACGGTGCCGGCATCACGCCCGTCGGAGCCTCCGTCTGGAGCGCGCCGTCCGGTTCGTGCGGCGTCTGCACGAGAGCGGCGCCGTCCCCTTCCTCGTCGAGCTCGGGCAAACCGCTCGGCTTCACCGGCTTCATCTGGCTGAGCGGCGGCGTCTTGTCGAACGCGGCCGCTGTTCCCACGATGTCGGGCGAAAGGGCGGCCGAAGCCGAAGTCGCCTGTGCGCCGCCCGATGAGCCTGCCGCAACCGCCGCAACGACGAGGCACGAAGCCACCAGCGTCGCAGTCACAACGGTTCTGCGCATTTCCTCCTCCTCTCCTCCTCTACCCGTTCCTGGAGGGGGTGGCCTAACACCCTGAGGGGCTCAGGTCAAGTTTTCTCGATCAGCGCCTGGAGACTGCCGGACACAAGGAAGTAGCCCTCCGCCCGACGCCGTGTGTCCCAGTCGCGTCAGCCTCGTGAAGGCCCTTCTAGTACGGATTATGGGGGTAACGCGCGGGTTCGAGTCCCGTCGCTCCCGTGCTTTACCCCGCGCTTCCATATCCGACTGGAAGTGTGAACGACGACGCCTCCCTCGGCGTAACCGAGTCGCTGCTGAGGGTTTCTGTTGAGCGGCGAGGGCGCGTGACACGGCGCCCCCGCCAAGTCATCGATTAGCCCACGAAGTCGAACTGGTGCTCGTGCGTGTAGGCCTCGACCTCGCGGCCGATATTCGCAGCCGCCTCGTCGGCGTGCCTAAAGTGGATCCCACCCCAGATGCGCGCTTCGACCACCTGATCGGTGACATCCGAGAAGTGGCTGTAGAAGCGCTGCTCGCCGGGGAACCGGCTGCTCGTCAGGAAGAACGTCATGTCATTCGTGCCGAAGAACGAGCGGAACGCGTTCATCGTCGCGCTCGTGACCGACGCATGACCGGATGGGTGATCAGGGAACGGCGGTGTGATCAGCGCCGGACCGCCTCCACCGATCGAAGCCGGCAGTGACGGATCGAAGAGCGAAGTCCAGCTGCCGTCTTTCACAGTGTCCGGATTGCCGTCCGTGTCGGCGTTCCTGATCGCGGCCATCGGCCGCCAGAACTTCCAGTCATACTTGTCGTTCCAGGTGGTGATGAGCGCGTCCGCCGCGGTCAGGTCGATCATCCCGAACAGCAGAGCGCTCTCACGCGTGCTCAGTGAAAGCTGATCGACGAATCGCCGCCCGAGCGCGTTGTAGCCCGGAGCGGGATTGCTCTGCCAAAACGCCGCGATGTGCGTCTGCTCCGGCGTTCGGATCGCGCTGTTGATCGCGCCGTATGACTCCACCTCGTTCACGTCCTTTGCGTACGCCGCGCTCGTCAGCGGATACGGGCCGGCAGTGTCGAACTGGTCCGCGCTCTCTACGAGGAACGGCACGGCATGCGCGACCCACTGAGTCGGGTCACAGGCCTGCCCCGCAAGCACCTGGAACACGCCCGGGCCGGAGCCGAAGTCGCACGGCATGGCCACGGGATCGAAGTGGCCCCCGGCGAGCATCGCGTCGGCGGCCATCGTGCCGACCTCGATGCCCTGGTCCTTGCTGCTTCCGTCGGGAATTGCTGCCAGCGAACTGTCGTATGCCGCCTGCAGCGTGGCGTGCTGCGCCGAAAACGTCCCGTCGATGACGCGGAACGCCGCGGTCGCCACAGCAGCTTCGAGCGACGCCTTCGGGAAGCTCCGCTGAACGAGATACGGCTTGCCGTGCCGGTCGACCGCATTCGCGGCGCCGTATACGGCGCCCTGCACCGTCGCCATGAACACAGCTGCCGCCGGCGGCTGCGAAGCGATCGGCGGCTGCAAGAGCACCGTGTTGACCGCGACCTCGTTCCACTTCGTGACTTCGTTGGCCTGCGCCACGGTCGGCAGCGCAAGCGCCAGCAGCGCCGCGACAGCCGCGAGACCAAGTCGTGCAGTTTTCATTGCGGCCCTCTCCCTGACCCCAGGGTCTCTGTCCGGCGCGAGCACGCCGGCAATCGCGAAACGCTTCACTCCTGCCTCCCTTTTCGTGTCTTCTGTGGAGCCTTTCGTGACGTGACTGCCTCGACGATCCGGAACGGGTCGAGCCCGGCACGCGTCGCCGCCAGGGCGGCCTTCTCACTCGATGCGGCATCGAAGACGACAAAGCAGATCTCGTCCTCGGGAACGTGGATCGTTCCGCCGAAGCGGACGCGAACACCGGCTCGCGTCAGCTCGTCCGCCGTGGCACGGGCACGCCGCTCTCGAGCGGCGCGTTCTCCGGCGCCGCCGCGCGCGAGGAACGTTTCGACGAGGTAGCGCGGCACGCATTCGACGCTAGACAGCGCGCGCCGCGTTGAAACCGTGAGAACCCCTTAGTTTTGCCCTGCGCGCTCCCCGTTCTTTCGCAGCGTCACCGCCAGCTCAGTGCGCGAGCGCACCCCGAGCTTGGCGTAAATGTGGGTCAGGTGCGTCTCTACGGTGCGCTCGCCGAGAACGAGCGCGGCGGCGACCTCGCGGTTCGTTCGCCCCTCGGCCACGAGCTCGGCGACGCGCTGTTCGGCCGGCGAGAGGCCCTCTTCACGGGTGCGGCCGCCGATCCGACCGAGCTCGGCGCGCGCATTCGCCGCCCAGCCGGCTGCGCCCATCTCCTCGAACGCGACGACCGCCGCCTCGATGGCGTCACGCGCCGCGCGCTTCTGCCGGGCGCGTCGCCTGACGAGGCCGAGCGCGAGCAGCGCCCGTGCCCGTCCGAATGGATCCTCTACCTCGGCGTACTTGTCAACCACGCGCTCGAGAAGCGTCTGAGCCTCGACAACGTCGCCACGAGCCGCCGCCACGAGCGCCCTGCCCCGCGCGACGCGGGCCAGCGCCCACGCTCGGCCGAGACGGGTTGCGGCTTCCTCCCATCGGTTCAGCAACTCCGTCGCTTCATCGATCCGACCGACTTCCACAAGCGCTTCGGCGTGCTCGCCGTAGGCCCAGGACATCGTCGGATCGCGGATCCCGTCGTCATGCCCGTCGGCTGCGGCGAAATGCTCGAGCGCTTCAGCCGTCTCGCCGCGCCAAAACTTGACGAACCCCGACATCCCCCGGCCAGGCATGCGCTCGGCAAGCTCCTGGGCACGATCGAGGTCGCCGGCATGCGCCGCCACGAGCAGGAGGAGAAACGTCACAGTCGGATCAACGTCATCGATCGCATACTGCTCGTGGATCTGTTCGACCCGGTCGGCATAGTCCGCAGCAGCCGTGAAACGGGATGCCCAGAGCTCGGCGAGGCTCAGATACCACAGTGCCGCAGTGCTTCCCAGCTCGTCGTGCTGACTCAGTTCCTCGTAGAGGCTCTCCAGCAACGCTCGCGCTCTCTCGAGCTCCAGACTCCACACCAGAATGTGAGCAACACCTAAGGCTGCGTTATTCCGTTGTCTCGCGTCGCCAGCGGCGACAGCGCGCTCGAGCGCCTCTTCCGCGAGTGTGAGCGCGCCAGGATTCCCGCCGTTGAACCGAAGAACCGCGAGGACTGAGAGCGATCCCGCACGGAGCGCGTCGTCGTCGAGCTTCTCGGCAAGCCGCAGAGCGGTGCGCGTATGCGTCTCTGCGACGGCCAAGCCTTCACTCATTCGGACCATGTCGCCGAGCCATTGATGTAGCTCGGCCTGAAGACGCGTGGAGAGCCCCGGCTCGCCAAGAGCTTCGCGACGAAGGGCGATTGCACGCTCGAAGCCGGCGCCGGTGACATCCTCCACATGGCTCAGCACGACAAGCGCCTCGGCGCGACCCTGACCCGCGGGAAGGGCCGCGACAAGATCTCGGGCAAGGGTGCGAGCTCGACGTACGTCGCCTGCGACAACTTGCGCACGCGGGAGAGCAAGCCTTCGTCGCTGAAGATCAGCCTCCGCATCGGGCGGCGTGAGGCGCACAGCGTGCTCCGCGAGCTCCGCAGCGACCATCGGCGCCCCGCGAGCGAGAGCGGTGGCCGACGCGGCCTCGATGACCGCGGCGATCTCACCGTCCGGCGCTGAGGCCGAGAGGGCGAGGTGGCGCGCACGGCCGACGGGGTCTGCATCGACCCCGGCAAGCGTCTCGTGAGCGCGTCGCCGCTCCGTCGGGCTATGGCTCTGGTAGAGCGCCGACGCGAGCAACGGGTGCGTGAAGGTGATCGCTTCGTCCGTGGTTTCGACGACATTGGCCGTAATGCCCGGCTCGAGCACGTCGTCCGCCACGCCGACGCTCGCCAGCAGCCTCTTCGATGGATGCCCGAAAGCCGCTACGAACAGCAGCGCCCTGCGCGTTGCCTTTGGAAGACCGTCGAAGCGGCCGGCGAGGAGTTCTTCGAGCGTTTCCGGAACTGGTAGTGGTTGGGTCGGATCAACGTCCGCTCCGAGCGAACGGCCGATCTCCAGCGCATAGAAAGGATTGCCGCCGGAGGCCTCGTGGATGCGAACGAGCGTTGGTCGGACCATCGGTGCACCGGTTCGCATCTTCAGAAGCCGCTGCATCGCGCCGAGGCTCAGTGGCTCCAGCCGGATCCGCTCGACGCGATCCGGCCCTACCGCTCGCTCGAGCTCCCGGCGTTCGGGCCGCTCGCCGAGACGACGCGCGAGGAGGAGGAGTACGCCGCGGCCGCCGGTTCGCCGCAGCGCAAACGAGAGTGCCGCGGCCGACGACGCGTCCAGCCATTGGACATCGTCGACCCCCACTAGCACGGGGCCCGCCGCGGCGAGCAGCTCGAGAGCGTTCCGGGCAGCGACCCCAACGGCGCGCGGATCGACTCCGTCACCGGAATCTTGCAGTAGCAGTGCCACCTCGAGCGCGCGGCGTCTCGGCGCGGGCAGCGCCGGCAGGATCCGCTCGAGCTCGGCCTCGAGCAGGTCAGCGAGGCCCGCGTAGGCAAGGCTCTGCTCGGCCTTGGCCGCCCGGCACGAAAGTACCGAGATGTGGCGCTCGCGGGCGATCTCGATTCCCGCCGTCCACAGCGTCGACTTTCCGATCCCAGCGTCACCCTCGAGCACCAGTGCCGCCGGCCCTCCGGGCGCGCCGTCCAGGAATCCGGCGACCGCGCGAAGCTCGTCATCTCTCGCCACCAGCTCGAACGACATCCCTGGTGAGTGTTAACAGGGTCGACCCAAGCGCAAAAGGCGCCGCGGCGCGCAAGCTGCCGCTTTGGTCAGGCGCTTTTTCGGTCGAGGTACTGCAGGAGCTCGTGTGCTGTGAGCTCGATCTCCTTGTGCCGCCACTCCGCGGCTCGGTAATGGCAGGCGATCAGCCCCATTCGGTGGAGACGGCGGAAGTTGCCGAAGACAAATGCGTAGCGCGCCTTCGTCTCCTCCGGTGCGCCCTCAGCCAGGCCGAGATGCCAGACGGCGTACTCCTGCCAGGAGTGCGTCTTCAGAAACGCGTTCTGCTCCCGCGCGCGCGGCTGCGCGGCCTGCCAGCGCGATCGGAGCACGTACTGGCGCGCGTCGATCAGCTGCTTCGCGTGCCTGACCGCGTCGTCGTTCACCGTGTAGGCGGGCATGCGCGCATTCTCATCAAGCGGATCGCGAGGGTAAAGCGCGGGTTCGAGTCCCGTCGCTCCCGCTTCGAACTAGAGTGCGCCGGCGTTGATCAAGCTCGCGTGGGACCAGGTGCTCGCGTTCCGCCTCGAGCGGCACTTCCTCACGAAGCGAGCGCCGAAAGCGAAGCTTTTGTCCGTTGCGAGCGCGGTTTGCGGACTGCACGCGCAGGCCGCGTCTTCGCCGGAAGTTGCTCTGTGGGCACGCGTCGAGGGGCTCGCGCTCGGCACCGTGAAGCGCGCGCTCGAGGAGAAGAGGACGCTCGTCAGAACGTGGACGATCCGCGACACGGTGCACTTGGTGCCCGCGGACGACCTTCCTGTGTACGTCGCCGTGCTGCGTCCGCGAGCGGAAGGTCCAAGCGACGGCTGGTTGAACCAGCGCCGTATGACACGCAAGCAATACGACGCGATCATCGAGAACGTCCCGCGCGCTCTCGACGGACGGCCACGAACCCGAGAATGGCTTGCCGATCGCCTCGTCGAGCTCGCGGGAGCGGATGTGCGGCAGCCGGCGCTCGAGAGTTGGGGCGGAGTGCTCAAGGTGTCCGCGCACCTCGGCGACCTGTGCTTCGGGCCGAATCGCGGCCGCAACATTACGTTCACGCGCCCCGACCGGTGGCTAGGACAAAAGCTCCCGGTGATGGATCCCGACTGGGCGCGGCGCGAGTTCATGCGGCGCTTCCTCGGCGCGTATGGCGTGGCCAGTTACGACGACCTGTACCGGTGGCTCGAGAACTCGCGTGTCGCGAAGGAGCTGCTGCGGGCGAGTCATGACGAGCTCGTGGAGGTCGACGTCGACGGCCGTCCCGCCTGGGCGCTCGAGCGCGACATCGAGGCGCTGACGGCGCGGCGGCGGCCCCGAGGGCTTCACCTACTGCCCGCCTTCGACCCGTACCTCATCGGCCCGCGTCCGCGTGACGCAGTCGTCCCCACGGAATGGCTCCTGCGAGTGTTCCGGCCGCAGGGTCGAGTGACGCCGGTCGTCCTCGTCGACGGACGGGCTGTCGGCGTCTGGTCGCACGATCTGCGCGCGGGGCGCGTTCGCGTCGAAGTCGAGTTGTTGACGAAGCTCAGCGCAATGGTCCGGAAGGCCCTGGCCGATGAGGCCGAAAGGTTCGCTGCCTTCCTCGACCGCACCTTAGAGCTCGATGTCGTCGCCTAAGAACGAGTGCGCCGCACGACTCGAAACCTCGATGGGTCCGGCGGCTTGCGGATCGCGCGGGTAATCCGCGGGTTCGAGTCCCGTCGCTCCCGTCTACCAACTGCGCGCAAACGGCGGTCTTCCGATGGTTAACCGTTGTCGAATCAGGCGACACAAAGGCGATCAGGAAACGATTGTGGAAACGCCTCCCATGCAGGCGTACTCGTCAGGCTTCCCTGACACACTCATCAGAGGCACGCGCGTTGCGCACCACGTCAAGCGTCCGCGCGTGCGGCACGCGAAGCCAGCAGTCAGCGAGGTCGCCGGAGCGAGCGGGCACCTCGCCTCCTCCAGACGTTTCGCTCGCCTGAAGGGGTAAGTCAAGCTAGACAACGAACGATTGAGGCACACGGTCGATGCTGCAACGTTTGTCCCCGCAGCGCCACTCCAAGCCGGGACGAGGGTGGTGCGCGCGGCGCCGGCGCAGCCACCCTCGCCCGATCGTTTTCTACGGCACGATCTTCAGCACCTCGCCGACGTCAGGCGCGGTGCTGTAATTGGCGACGTAGAGCGAACCGTCAGGCCCGACCACGAGACCCGCCGGGTGGCTCAGCCGTCCCTGCGTGTCAACGATCGTCCGCGTGCCGCTCGGCGCTATGCGGACGATCGACCCCGGCCCGCCAAAGAACGGCGTCGTCGCGTGCTGGAGCACGTAGAGCGATCCGTCGGCGCCGAATGCGAGATCGGTGACCTGCGTCAGACCGTCTGCGTATATGGTCTTCGAGCCGTCGGGCAAGACGCGCCACACGCGTGCGCTGCCGGGAGTGAACGGCACGCCGCTCAGGTTCGAGACGTAGTACGCGTCGTCAGGGCCGAGCACCACTTGCGTCGGAACCGCGTCGGTCGGACCGAACCCGCCGATCACCTTCGGGAACGTCGTCACCGTCGAGACCGAGCCGTCGGCGCGAACGTCGAGGAGCGAATTGCCTCCGGCATCCGTCACAAGCTGATGCCCCGGCAGCGCGAGCACCGCGTAGGCGTTGGTGTCGACCTGCAGGCCGTCTGGGTTGTTCGCGGCCTCGTACGCGCCGATGTCGGCGACCGAATGCACCACACCCGAGGGCGTGATCGTCAGCAACTGCGAGAAGCCGAGCCGGGGGAAGAACGCATCGCGCGAGCTCGGGTCGCCCCCGAAGCCGATGGTCACGTACATGCCCCCGCGTCCCTGGAACGAGATGTGCTGAGGCCCTGCGGCCGCCCCGGCGAAGGCCGGATTCTCCAGCGACGGCAGACCGGTGACGATCCGTTCCTGCGTCCCGTGCCAGTAGCGCGAGATCGCGCCTGTCGCGCCGTAGCAACGGAATCCGAGATCCGGTCGCGGGCTCGTCCAGCAAAGCCCGGAAGCCGGGCCGCCGCGCCCGGCCTCGGCGACGTACAGCGCACCCTCGGGTCCAAATGCGAGCCCCTTCGCATTGTCCAGTCCGCGCATGACCTGCGTGATCGTCGACGCCGAGACACCGGCGGGTAACGCGAGCGCAGCCACAGCCGCGCCGAGCATCAGCAACTTCTTCATAGACCCTGCCTTCCGCAGTAGAACCCCTTCTGCCACCCTTTCGCATCTCCGCCGCGATTACAAGGACAGGCCTGATTGGCCGCATCGCCTCGAGCGGCCAATAGCATCGTTGACCCTGGTCCGCGAACTTCCGACCACCTCGCGCGCAAGTTCGGCGGTCAGCATGGAACGCTATGGAAACGACGGGGTGAAACCGGATGAGAAACGCGTGTCGGCGCCAGGTTCGAAAACCTGCTCAAACCCGCACCGCTACGTGGCGTCTGCGGTTAGATGAAACGCGTTGAAACGCTTTTGTCACACCTGTTACGCCGGAGGTCGCGGGTTCGAGTCCCGTCGCTCCCGCTCGAGAGCTGTCGTCACCTAACTAGGACGATGGGAGACTCGCCGATGGCTGTGCCGCTGCTGTCGAGTGCCACGACCTTGGCGTAGCGCGCTCGGCTCGTGAGCTTGGCCGTCGTATCGAAGCCATTCCAGGGCACGGTTCGCACTGCGACCAGCTTTGCAGCGGTTCCGCCAGTGAGGATTTTCCAGTGCGCCACGCCGGTCGCGCCGTTCCAAATCGCGTGCACCACGAGTGCGCGTCTCCGGCTGCGGCGCGCGGTGGCGAGGGGCGGCACGTCGGGCTTGCCCGACCATTCGAGCCGGTACGCGCGATAGGTGTCGCGCCCGACGAGCTGCGCGTCGAACAGCAGCTTCCCCTGTGGATCGAACTCGGAGACTTCCCCGGCACTGCCCCAGCCGACCAAGGTGTCGCCGTTCGCCAGCGTCTCGGCGTTGCCCTGCGACTGAGAGAGCACGACCTTCGGGTGCGTGAGCTGCCTCGCCAACGTCGCTATCCGTCGCGCTTCATCGAGATTGATCCAAATCACGCGTGACTGCGGTTCCGTCTGGGTGGCGCCGTCGGTGCCGTTGTCGAAGAGACGGATTACGTCCGGCGCGGCGGCAATCGCATCGTGCTGCCCGGTGAAGCGAGCTCCGGGGCCGAAGACGAAGTCGCTCCGCTTGCCGCCGAGACGCCAGATGACGACCCCGTTGCGGCGGTCGATCTTGTAGACGGTCGACGTTCCCCGCGCCGACAAGAGCAAGTTGCCGTCCGTGTCGTAGCTGATCGAGTTCACATGGAAGTAGTCGTAGGGAGACTCGACGGGGAAGTAGCTGTCGACGACCGGCACATGATCGAGACTGTGCCACTGCCACAGCACATGCCCGCTCGGCACGGCAAGCTCCTCGATCACTCCCTCAGTCACCTGGGCGTCCCTTGGACCACCCACCGACGAGAGGTCGTAGGGAACGACGTGATACGAGAGCGTCAGCGCCGTTCCCTCCGGCGTCAGCCGGAACTCGTGCCCGTCGAGATCGAGCCCGCTGTCGGGATGCAGCGTCGCGATGACGCGATATGAGCTGTCCATGATGTAGTCGGCGCCGCTGGTGAGGCCGCCGAAGCCCTTTCCCTGCCACCACGTCAGCACGGGTTGGCCGCGATAGCTCTGCACGCGAAAATCAGTGGCCTGCTCCCCGTTCGGAATCGCGTCGACCCAAACGAATCTGCCGCGCCCGTCGAGGATGCCGAGCGCCGACGCGCCGAAGCTCTTCGGCGCAACGAACAGGTAACCGGGCGCGACGGCGTCGCTCCGGCTGCGCACGATGACCGGAGGCGGCTGCAACGCATTGACACGCGTGGGCTGCGTCGTAGCGGCGTTCGATGCCGGGGACAGCGGCACCGCCAGGGCAGCGACAAGCAGAAAGCGACGCATCGGTTCCCCTCTCCGTCTACGGTCGCGCAAAGCGTCGCGAGGTCGAGGAAATGCCAGGTAGCAACGAGGGAAACGGCAAACCCGCAGCTACGAATGCGCCACCGGCGTAGCGACCTCCAGCGCCAATGCAACTACTTTGTCGAACGCGGCGTCCCTCGCGTCGGAGCGCGCCCGCGCAAGCGCCTCCGACCCAACGGACCTGATCACGGCGGCCCGCGTGCGGGCGTCGAGATCGCTCATGAACGGCAACCGCGTCGTGCCGATCTCATCGAAGAGGGCATCGGCTGCAGCGAGAAGAGATGTCGCGCGAGGCAAATCGTCCTCGGCTAGCGCAAGCGCCGCGAGCCCCGAGATCGAGTAAGCCGCTGCTTCGCGATACAGGAGTCTGTGAGCAATGACAAGGCTCTGCTCGAGGGGCTCGCGCGCCTCCTCCACGCGACCGGACTGCAGCGCGACGACGCCCAGGTGGCAGAGCGCCTGCCCTACGTCCAGTTCGAGACCGGCAGCGCGTGAAATTGCGAGCGACTCTTCCACCATCGTGCGCCCGCGGTCGTGGTCGCCGGCGCGCGCAACCGTCGCCCCGAACGCGCGGAGCGCCCCTGCGCGAAGCACCGGATCCTCCAGCGCACTCGTGACCGCATCGAGCTGTTCGAGCAACTCGTCGCGACGGGACGAATCACCCGCCCGCGCGGCCGCCATCATCGCGGGGAAGAGCGCAGCGGCGGCCGCTCGCTGGTCGCCGCATATGCCAAGGAGCTGCCATGCTTCTGTTGCAAGAGAAGTCGCCGTCGTGACGTCGCCGAGACGCCCAGCGACGGACGCAGCTGCTCCGTAGACGGCTCCGCGTAGAGCCGGCGCAGCTGGCGCTGCTGCCGCGACCGCGGGCCTCAGCCACGCGTCCGCCTCGTGCAACTGCCCGCGCACCGACCAGAACGGTGCGATCGCCGCGGCAAGGCGCAGATGGAGGTCGAGCTCGTCCGTCCCGTGGGTCCAGCGAAGCGCGACACGAACGTTGTCGTCCTCGGCGGCGACCCGCGCGAGCGTGCCGGCGTCCCCGAGGTTGGACCGCGCGCCCTCGAGGAGTTCAGCGTAGTGCAGCGCATGCGCGCGTCGAACGCGCCGCTCGCTGCCGGACGCTCGCAGCGCGTCGAGGGCGTACTCGCGGATCGTCTCCAGCATCTGCAGCCGTTCGTCTTGCAGCCGCACCAGTGCCGCGTCGAGCAGCGCGTGGATCGCGTTGCGGGTCGCTCCGCAGACGCTTGCGGCGGCGTCAATGTCACAGCTGCCGGCGAAGACGCCGAGCCGTGTAAGCAACTCCCTCGACGCCGCGTCGAGCAGGGCGGAGCTCCAGTCCAAGGTGGCCAGAAGCGTGCGCTGGCGCTCAGGGAGGTCACCGGCACCGTCGGCCAGAAGCTCGAAGCGCTGGTCGAGTGTCGCCAGCATCACCTCCGGCGTGATGCGGTCAGCGCGAGCGGCCGCGAGCTCGATCGATAGGGGCAGGGCGTCCAAGCGTCGACAGAGCTCCACGACCGTCTCGGTCGCCTCAAAGCCTCGGCGGATCGCGCGCACACGCTCGACGAACAGCCGAACCGCATCGTTCGCGTTGAGTGGGCCGAGCTCGTAGCGCCATTCGGCGCGGATTCGCAGAGGCCTACGACTCGTTGCAAGGACACGCACGCCGGGAACCGCAGCAAGCAGCCGCGCAATGTCGGGAGCGCCCTCAATCACGTGCTCGAAGTTGTCCAGCAGGAGCAGCGCGTCGCGGCGTTGAAGGAGACGGGCGAGCGATTCGACGTCCGGAGTAATTGAATCGTCGGCCCCGAGCGCGCGCGCGATCGCAGGCACGACCGCGGTCGGCTCCGCGAGCGGTGCTAGATCAACAAAGTACGCGGCGGAAGACTCACCGGCCAGGAGTCGGTGCGCAGCCTCCAGGGCGAGACGTGTCTTGCCAACGCCGCCGGTTCCGACAACCGTCACGAGCCGCCTCGCTGGGTCGCCGAGGAGCGCCAGCACCTCGTCGAGCTCCTGCTCGCGCCCGATGAAGGGGGCCGGGGGAAGCGGGAGGTTCGGTTCTGCGAGCCGCGCAGGACTGAGCGACGGGTCGTGCTCGAGGATAGCGCGCTCACGCTCCTTCAACTCGAATCCGGGCTCGATGCCGAGCTCGTCCGCGAACAATTTCGCCGCCTGTCGGTAGTGCTCGAGCGCCTCGACCTGCCGCCCGCACCGGTAAAGAGCGAGCATCAACTGCGCGCGAAAGCGCTCCCGGAATGGGTGCTCGAGGACAAGCTCCTCCAGCTCTGGCACGAGGTCACGCTCGCGCCCAAGCCCGAGGTCCGCATCCACCTGCTGCTCGAGCGTCGCCAGCCGCAGCTCCTCGAGCCGATCGCGCTCCGTGCGCGCGAACGCCGCGTCGCCGACGTCGGCCAGCGGCGTACCACGCCACAGCCCGAGCGCCTCGCGCAAGAACAGTGCGGACCCCTCCGGATCACCATCGGCAGCGGCCGCGGAGCCGGCCGCGACAAGGCGCTTGAACCGGTGCAGGTCGAGCTGCTCGGGCTCGAGCTCGAGCGCGTAGCCGCCGCCGCGCGTCACCAGCCGCGGGCGCGGGCCTTCCGCCGGAAAGAGCTTCCGTAGTCGTCCGATGTAGACCTTGAGCGTCTCGCGCGCCGTCGGCGGCGGCGCCTCCCCCCACAGCTCGTCCACGAGCCGTTCGCGCGCCACGACCGCGTTCGGGCGCAGCAGCAACAACGCCAGCACCGCTCGCTGTCGAGCGCCGCCGAGGTCTAGCCGAACGTCACCGGCGAGCACCTCGAGCGGTCCGAGCAACCGAAACTGGTACCTCGAGCCCAATCCTCCTCCATTGTCGCTCGCCGTTTCCCCGGCTGCTACCAGGCATTTCCCTGGTCGGGCGAGGCTATGCCGACCTCGACCGAAAGGAATGCAAGTGCGTCACTTCCTGCTTCTCGCCGCCCTCGCGGTGCCGCTGGCGCTCGCGACCGCAGCGACCGCCGCGGAGCCGAGCCGCGAGACCGTGACACTCCACCGCGTCGTCAACCCGTTCGTCAGCTGCCCAGGTTTCGCCGTCGTCGGCACGTTCGACATCACCCGCGCCATCACGACCTTCTACGACGACGGAACGCCGGTCAAGCGCATCATCTACGCCGACATCACCGGCACGCTCACGAACGCTGTTACGGGGTACTCGTTGCCGACGGCAGGGATTCGGATCTTCCACTTCGACCTCGTGACCGGCGAGGAATTCACGACCGGCTCGAACAACTTCACGAAGCTCCCGACCGGAGGCGTCGCGATCGCGGGCGCGGGCCGGCTCGTATTCGACGCCGCGGGCCACCTGATCGAGCACGACGGTCCCGACAGTCCGGACGAGATCGCGCAGCTCTGCGCAGCGCTCGCCGGCTAGCGCCCTTCGCGTCAGGGGGCCGCCGCCGTACAGGCGGCGACCCTGACGCGAGCTGAAGCGACACCGAACGCGTGCCACAACTGCACGACTCGCCGAGCGACTACCTCCGGCTCATGCGGAAAGCAGTGCCGCTGTACGACCGACTGCAGGACGAAGTCGTTCGCGCATCAGCGGAAATCAGAGCGGCTCGCATCCTCGATCTCGGTGCCGGAACCGGCGAAACGACGCGGCGCTGTCTCGCAGCTCACCCAGGGGCTCGCGTCACGCTTATCGACGCAAGCGCCGCGCTGCTGCGCATTGCCCGTCGCGAGCTCGGATCCGCCGCCGATTGTCGCCTCGGCCGCCTCGAAGACCCTCTCCCGGCCGGCCGATTCGACCTCATCGTGTCAGCGCTTGCTGTGCACCACCTCGAGAGCCGGCGGAAGGCCGACCTCTTCGCGCGCGTCGCGGCGCGGCTCGATCCTGGCGGACGCTTCGTCCTCGGAGACGTGGTGATCACGAACCGGCCCGTCTCGAAAGCCGCCCCGCTCGACCCCGCAATCGACTTCCCCGAAACGGTCGCCGACCAGTTGCAGTGGCTGCGACAAGCCGGTCTCCGAGCGGACTGCCGCTGGGCAGATGCCGACCTCGCCGTCCTCGTCGCAATGTCGCCAGAGGGCCTGAACCCGCCGCCCGAGGTCGCAGGCGAATCTCGGGGGTAAAGCGCGGGTTCGAGTCCCGTCGCTCCCGCTCTTTAGCGCTTTCGGCGACGAACTGAAAGTAGGGCAGGAACGCGTGGCGCGGCGCCTGCGTCAGGCCGATGGGGGGCGCAGGTTGACAGCGAATCCTGCTGGGCGATGATCCGGGCGTGTGGCGACGGTGGTGCGTACTCCTCATGGCTGCTTTGGCCCTCCTTGGGGTCGCTTCTGCCAAAGCTGGTCCACCACGCTCGGCGAGGATCACGGTGAGGCAAACCGATCGGCATCTGACGGCGACATGGACATTGCCGCGCGGCGTCGATCCTCAGGTGATCGAGATCGCGACCGCGCCCAGCACCGGGCCGGACGGGCACTTCTTCGAGGAGAACCTGGAGGTAGTCGACGTACTTAAAAAGGGACAAACGTCGTATTTCGCGTCCGAAGAACTTGGCCTGGGGACCTATTGGGCTCACATCCAAACGCTCGACAACGACTGCCCGCACGTTGGGAACTCGACCTGTCTTGCGTGGTCGAACATCGCTTCGTTGACGATCAGGCTCGACGCCAATGAGCGTCCGGCGTTGCGGTTCGTCCGCGTCAATCCACTTTTGCACGAGGCTCAAGTGACAGCGTGCGACGATACGGATGGGCGCTTGACGTTCCGGACAACACTGTCCGTCAACCGGTTCGGTCACGGCCGTGCCACGAGACGGGTGACGTACAGCCCCTTCACGAGGCCGACGTACACCGAGGGCGAACGGAACTGCTCGCCGTACTACGTGCCGCTGCCCGCGCTCTTCGGCATCGGGCGTTACACCCTGACCATGACCGTCACCGACGGGCGCGGCGGCAAGAGCAAGCCCGCCGTCAGGAAATGGACTACATCGGACTGAACGGTTGCGACGCTGAAGCCTCCTAAGGCGTGCGCATGATGGGGGTAAGGCGTGGGTTCGATTTCCGGGAAACGCTCGCGAAGCGCAGACGCGATCGAACAGCGTTGCGAGCAGCCGACGCCGCTTGGCCGGGTCATCCTCGAGCGGCCAGATCCGTCCGACGTCGGCGAGCACCTCTTCCGCCTCATCGAGCCTCGGGTCGAACGGAGGTCGCGTCCGCAACTGTTCTTCCCGCGCCTGCCGGCGGAGCACGTATTCGCTCCTGGAGAGGTCGCCATCACGTAGAGGTCGCGCAAGCGGTCCAGTTGTTCCACGAGCTCGCGCCTTGGCATGGAGTCGTCGTTCGAGTCCCGCGCGGCACTGCGCATCGACACAAGGATCGTCGCGATCGGACAACCGTCGGAAGTCGCCTCGGCGGCTGGGCCTCTCTGCCGGCGAGTTGGGCTCGCATCCCAACCACCTCGGCGTCGATTCAAGCGAAGTATCGCGCTCGATATTGGACGGAACTCGTCCGCAGGCGATGCGAAACGGCCAAGAACGACCCGAGACGCGGGCCCGCGTGCCTGTCGTAGACCGATTTACGGCTGAGCTTCAGTAAAGGCGGCCTTCCCAGGCGCCGATTACGGACCCATGAAGCCGCCCTTTGCCCATCTGCCCGTGTCGCGCGGGGCTGGTCCGCCTGACCCGATCACGCGACGACGGCTCACGACCTCTACCTAGACCGTTGCGCGCCGCCCCCTCTCGAGCGCTCATACACGGGCGCGCCGTCGAGCGCGCTCGGATCGAGAGTCTCCTCGCCGGCGCACGCCGCGGCCGAAGCGGTGCGCTCGTGATCCGCGGAGCAGTCGGGTCTGGGAAGACAGCGCTTCTCGCGTACGCCGCCGAACGAGCAGATGGGTTCGACGTGCTGCAAGCAACGGGCATAGAGGCCGAGTCCCAGATCTCCTTTTCGGGTCTCGACGAGCTTCTCTCGCCAGTCGTCGAGCTCGTAGACGAAATTCCCGCCCCGCAACGGGAGGCGCTCTGCGCGGCGTTCGACCTCGCACCGGCGGCGAACCTTGCACGCGGTGCGGTCTTCCGTGCCGTCCTCAGCGTGCTCGCCCTGGCTGCCGAGTCCCGCCCGATCCTCTGCGTCGTCGACGACGCGCACATCGTTGACCCGGCTTCGATCTCCGCACTCGCCTTCTCCGCGCGACGGTTGAAGGTCGAAGGGATAGCGATGCTGTTCGCCGTCGGCGAGGAAGCGCCGGGCTCGCTTGCAGGACTCGAAAGGCTCGATCTCGACGGCCTCGACGCCGAGGCGGCAGGCGAGCTCCTCGGGGAACGTGCCTCCGCCGAGGTCGCGCCTGAAGTCGCGCGTCGGATCACCCACGCCGCCGGCGGAAACCCGCGGGCACTCGTCGAAGCGGCTGCTGCGCTGAGTGACGAGGAATTGGCCGGCCGCGCCCCGCTACCCATTCCGTTGCCGGTCAGTGTCTCCGTCGACAAGCCCTATCTCAGCTCGGCCGCTTCGCTTTCGCCAGCAGCGCAGGACGCTCTCGTGACTGCGGCGGCCGCCGATACGCAAACACTGCGCGCGATCGCGCGCGAGGGAGCGGTCCCGGGTGTCACGTTTGCTGCGCTCGAGGAGTGCGAGGCGGCCGAGCTGATCGCATTCGAAGACGGACACCTGAAGTTCCGGCACGCGCTCCTCCGCGAGGCGGTCTATCACGCTGCCTCGCCGCTGAAGCAGCGTGCCGCGCACAGAGCGCTCGCGGCGGCGAGCTCGGGCGAGCGCCGCGCGCTCCACTTGGCAGCCGCGGCCACCGGCCCGGACGAAGCCGTCGCCTCCGAGCTGGAGGCAGCGGCGAGGAGCACACTGCATCGTGGGGCCTACGTCGTCGCCTCGAACTGGTTTCTTCGTGCGGCAAGTTTCTCGTTGGGGCGCAACGCTTGGGTTCGCCGCGTATACCAAGCGGCTGACGCGGTTTGGCGTGGCGGGCACCAGACTCGCGCCGAGCAACTCGTTGCACAGGCGGGCGACACGGTCGAAGATCCGGCGCTTCGCGCCGACCTCGAGCACCTTCGGGCAAAGATCGAGCTCGCGAGCCATCGCGAGGCGACGGCGTATCGGCGGCTCCTTCAGGCAGCCGAGCACGTCGAGGCCCTCGACGCCGAGCGCGCCGCCCGTTTGCTCGCGACCGCTGTCGCAGCGGCGCCGCTCGAGGAGCGATGTGCGCTCGCGCGTCGCGCGTACGAGCTTGCTCCACGTGACGGCGGCGAGACCGAGCTTTATGCGAACGTCATGCTCGCCCGCGTCCTCGCCGAGGCGGGAGATCAACGTGAGAGCATGGATTTACTCGCGCGCGCCGGGTCGCAGCTCGAGACGAACACTGAGCTCGGCCACGACCCCGACGCACTCCTCGCATACGCGGATGCGTTCGTCCAGGTCGCCGGGCGAGAGGAGGACGTCGTCCGCGACCTCGTCGAGCGCGCGGTCGCGATCTCCCGTGACCGCGGAACGCTCGGCAGTCTTTCGCTGGCGCTCCTGCAGACTGCACGCCTCGATCTCGCAGCAGGACGGTGGGTGGACGCGTACGCCGCCGGCTCGGAAGCGCTTCAGCTCGCGCGAGACGCGGAGCAGGCACGCAGGACGCTGGACGCCCTGGCTCTGCTCGCGCGTCTGGAGGCGTTGCGCGGGCATGGCTCGGAGTGCCGGCGACGCATCGCGGAAATCGAGACCCTCGCCGGCTCCAGCTCGATGCCAGCTGGCATCGAAACGACCCTCGGCCTTCTCGCGCTCGCGCGCGGCGACGTCGGCGAGGCGGTCGCGCGTCTCGAAGTCGGCGTGCCCGAGCGAGCGCCGGACCTTGTCGAGGCGTACCTTCGCGCCGGGCGGGGAGAGGATGCCAGGCGGGCAGCGGCGATCCCGGCGGCCCGCGAGTCGGTCCACCCGTGGGCGCGTGCTCGGGCGGCCTGGTCGGAAGCGCTGGTCGCCGGTGATCGCGAGTACGAGGAAGCCTTCGGGACCGCGATGGCGGTGCTGGGCCCGCTCACGTCGGAGAATTCGTTCGAGCGCGCAAGGCTGCGGCTCAATTGGGGCGAGCGGCTGCGGCGGTCGGGCCGTCGAACGGACGCGCGCGAGCATCTGCGCGCCGCACACGGGATATTCGAGCTTCTCGGCGCGGAGCCTTGGGCCGAACGCGCTCGCGCCGAGCTGCGTGCAAGTGGCGAAACGGCGCGCAGGCGGAACCCGAGCTCGCTCGACGAGCTAACGCCGCAGGAGCTCCACGTGCTTCAAGAGATCGCGGCCGGCGCCACCTATCGGCAGGCGGCGCAGCATCTGTTCCTGAGCCCGAAGACGATCGAGTACCACCTGCACAAGATCTACCGGAAGCTCGACGTCCAGTCGCGGCAAGAGCTCGTCGCCCGCCTAGAGACGCTCAACGTCACGCCTTCCCGAGGAGCGGTGGCACCTTGAACACGGCAACGTCGCTCGATCGTTACGAGATCATCCGCGAGATCGGGCGCGGCGCGAATGCCGTGGTCTACCTCGCGCGTCACTCGGCGCTGGACAAGCTCGTGGCACTGAAGGAGCTCGTTCGGATCGAAGTCGGCGACGAGACCGCCGCCGCGCGATTCCTGCGGGAGGCGCAGCTGGCGGCGAGGCTGACGCATCCGAACATCGTCACCGTTTACGACTATTTCGAGCACGACGGGACGGCGTACATCGCGATGGAGCATCTCGAGCGCGGGTCGCTGCGTCGGTACGTCGGCCGCCTCACGCTGGCTGAGATCTTCATCGTGCTCGAGGGGTTGCTGGCCGGGCTCGCCTGTGCGGAGCGGCACGGCATCGTCCACCGCGACCTCAAGCCGGAGAACCTCATGCTGACCGACGACGGCGAGATCAAGATCGCCGATTTCGGAATCGCCAAGGCCGCGGCCGCAGCGACGAATCTCACGCGCACGGGACTCGTCGTCGGGGCACCGGCGTACATGGCGCCCGAGCAGGCGAAGGGCGACGAGATTGGGCCGGCCGCGGATCTCTACTCGGCCGGCATCATCGCTTATGAACTCGTCACCGGGACCGTCCCGTACTCAGGTGCCGATCCGGTGTCGATCCTCTGGCACCACGTCCATGAGCCACTTCCGGCTCTGTCGCTCCGTAAGCCGGACGTCGACTCGCGACTCGCCGGCTGGATCGAGGGCCTGCTCGAAAAGGATCCATCTCGCCGACCCGGCGCGCGTAAAGCCTTGGACGAGCTGAGGGCGCTCCGAGACGAGGTGCTCGAGCATCCGCGCCCGGTTCGCCAGCCCGGTCGAATCGTCGGGCCCCTGCTAAGCCCGCTCAACGTCGCCGTCGCAGTCGCCGTCGCGGTCGCGGCGGCGCTGCTCGACGCGCTCTGGCTCTTCCCCGTCGCTGTCGGTGCCTATCTGGCGCTGGTCTCTATCACGTATCTGTGCGCGCCTGCCCCGGCGGTCGAGACTAGGGACGCGACTGGGGAACGTCCCCGGCGCGAGCGAAAGGTTGCCGACCAAAGCTTCGACGGATGACAACCGCAGAAGCGAGGTGAGCATGATGGCAACCGCAACCGACTCTCTGTTCAGCCTAACCGGCGCATGGCAGCGCGTCGAAACGAGCCCGACCGTTCGGCAACACCGGCGCACGAAGATCGTCTGCACGCTCGGCCCGGCCTCAGAAGACGGTCGCGTCTACAAGCTCGCGCGAGCTGGAATGGACGCCGCCCGGCTCAACTTCTCGCATGGAGCGCACGCCGACCATCTCGACCAACTCCGTGCTGTCCGGCTTGCGCAGGAGGCCGTCGGCCGGCCGCTCGCTGTGATCGCGGATCTGTGCGGCCCGAAGATCCGAATCGGCTCGCTCTCGGAGCCTCGTGCGGTCGAGAGCGGTGACGTGCTGACGCTGGCATCGAACGCAACCAACGACGATCTCGGCGTGACGTATGCCGATCTCCACCGCGCCGTCGAACCCGGGGGCTCGATCCTCATCAACGACGGCAGGGTCAGGTTGCGCGTCGTGGACGTCGAGGGCGAGCGGGTCTCCTGCCAGGTCGAGATCGGCGGCGTGATCTCCTCGGGGAAGGGTGTCAATCTCCCGGGAGCCGCCCTCCCCATTCCGGCCCTGACGGCCAAGGATCTCGTGGACCTCGAGTTCGCGCTTGCCCACGGGGTCGATTACGTCGCGCTCTCGTTCGTCCAGTCGGCCGAGGATGTGCTCGAGCTGCGTGAACGGATTCAAGCAGCAGGTTCGAACGCGAGGATCATCGCCAAGATCGAGAAGGCCGAGGCGATCCGTAATCTCGACGCGATCATCGACGCGACCGACGCCGTCATGGTTGCACGAGGCGATCTCGGGGTTGAGATCGGCGTTTCGGAAGTGCCGCTCGTCCAGAAGCTGATGATCGCGAAGGCTCGAGAGGCGAATCGGATGGTGATCACCGCAACGCAGATGCTTGAGTCGATGATCGAGAGCGCGGAGCCCACGCGGGCCGAGGCCTCCGACGTCGCGAACGCGATCATCGACGGAACGTCCGCCGTCATGCTGTCCGGCGAGACGGCCGTTGGCAAACATCCAGTCGCGGCGGTCGAGTTCCTCGACACGATCGCCCGCACCGTGGAGCCCTCACTCGGGTACGAATCGCCCGGACCGCGCGGTGAGATCGACACGGCGGCGGTCCTGACGCACGCGGCGTGTGACATCGCTGAGGAGATGGACGCGGCCGCGATCGCCGTGGCAACGGAAACGGGTGCGACCGCCCGCCAAGTCTCGAGATTCCGGCCACGGCGCCCCATCGTGGCCGCATCCGCTAACACGCAGGTGCTCCGACAGCTCGCTCTCGACTGGGGCGTGATCCCGATCGACGTCCATGCCGTCCAGACCATCGAGGCGATGTCGACGCAGATCCTCGAGCGGGTCGAGGCACGGAGCCTCGCCGCGGCAGGCGACGTCGTCGTGATGACGGGAAGAACCGAGCTCGAAACTCCGGGGACGACCAACCATGTCGTCGTCCATCGCCTGAGGGAAGAGTAGGGCCGCGTGCCGGTTCCGCGGTGGTGGCTACGACCGACCGGCGCGACGAAAGCGCGCATCCTGGTCATCGTTCTTGCCGCTGCCGCGGTCGGCGTCGCGATCATCGAGGACGGCGGATCGACCTCGGCAGCGACTCCCGTCCGGATCGAATTCGTCTATTCGCCCGACACGCAGGAGCTCCTTGCCCCGCTCATCGAGCGCTTCAACCGCGCCGGCGTCAATGTCCATGGGCGTTCGATCCGACTGACCGGCCGCGCGGTTACGTCCGGGGAGGCCGAGCGCATGATCGCGGCCGGGACGCTCAAACCCGTCGTCTGGGGACCGGCGTCGTCGCTCTGGGGTCGACTGCTGAACGCCCACGTACGCAAGGACTGGGCGCCGCTCGACACCCCATCGATCGTGCAATCGCCGCAGGTGATCGCGATTCCCGAGCGGACGGCGAGGAAGCTTGGCTGGCCGCAGCGTCCGATCGGATGGAAGGACATCCCGAAGCTCGCGGCTCGGGGCACGTTCCGCTTTGCCCATCCGAATCCGACGACCTCGACCTCAGGCCTCTCTGCCATCGCAGCCGAGTACTACGCCGTCACCGGCAAGCTCGCCGGGCTCACGATCGACGACGTCAACGATTCCCGCCGCCAAGTTCGGAAGATCGAACATTCGATCGTCCACTACGCGCCTACCGCGGACGACCTACTCGCGCAGCTCGCTCGTTACGGCCCCGGCTACGCATCCGCAGTCGTCGTCCAGGAGGCCTCGCTCGTCAAGTTCAACGAGCGAAGGCCCTGGCGGCTCGTAGCCATCTATCCCGCAGACGGAACGTTCATGGCCGACTACCCGTACATCGTGCTCGACGCCCCTTGGGTCGGCAGCGACGAACGGGCCGCCGCGCAAGGGTTCGGGACGTGGCTCCGCGCGCAAGTGACACCGGATGCCGCCGCCCGAAGCGGGTATCGGGTGCCGACGCCGGGCGCGCCCGTCCTGCCACCTGTCGATCCGGAACACGGCGCCGATCCGAGCAAGCCCGACGTCGTCCTCAGGCCGCCGGCGCCCGACGTTCTCACCGCCATCCTGGCCGCATGGAAAACAGACCACAGGCTTGCAACGTCGTGAGGCAATCGCCGAACGCATACGACAAACGGCTTCGAGCCATGGCACGAGAACGACCGTGCCTGTGTCGCGACATCGCGCTCTTCCTCTGACGAGCCAGTCGATGAAACCCGACCTCGAGAGGGCGAATGAGGCGCTAGCCGGCGACCGTCCAGAGGAAGCATCTGTCTACGCCTGGAACGCACTCGCCGACCTTGCGGCGGACGACGCCCCCGAGCTGGCCCGAATAGCGCGGCAGCTGGACGATCCGCAACTCGTGCGCGAGATCGAACGGCGCGGGTTGTCGACGCGCCCCGTTGAGCAGCCAGAGCCGGAGCCCGTCAAGCGCAAACCGATTCTCCGCCTCGTGCGCGTATTGCCGGTTCTTGCGATCGCGCTGCTCGTTGCGGGAGCCGTCGTCACGAGCATCCCAACCGAGTCCGGAGAGCGATACCCGACTGCTAACGATGCGGCGTCAGCGGCGCGATATGTCCGACCGATCCTCGCCGAGAAATCCGGGGTCTGGTTGGTACCACTCGGCGAGCCCGGAAGCGTTGACGCCGACCGGCTCGCCCACGAACTCGCGGCCCACTACCGCATACCGGTCGCGGTGCTGCCGGACATTGCGTTACCGGGATGGACGCTCGACGCGAATGAGCGGAGCCTCGTCGCAGAGCGGCTCATTCTGCTCCTGCGCCAGGCCTATCGTGCTCAGGCCGGCGCCGCGATCATCGGAATTACTGACTACGAGATGTATGGGACCGGGGAGGATCGTACGCACGTCTTTTCCTGGCGTGCTCCGCCGCATTACGGCGTGGTCTCGACCTCATCGCTCGCCGCGAGCATTCTCGATCGGCTGCGCGGGCATTCCAGACACGAACGCACGCGCAAGCTCGTCGCGCGCAACATCGGCTTCCTCTATTACCGCCGTCATGAGGTCGCCGATCCGCACAGTCTCCTTCGCCCGCCGATGAATGGAAACGGCGACATCGACAAGCTCAGGGAGACTCTGTAAGCGCTCGCCCCGCCCGGTCCCTCCACCGACCTCGTTCTTCGTTTCCGGCGCTCTACGAAGGAACCCGATCCGAGTCCCGCTGTTCACGCCACGCCTCGCCGACTTCACCTCCAAGCGAGTCGGCAACTACCAGGCGAACACCTACGCGGCGCCTTCAGTGCTGCTCGATCGGCTCTGGTTCGTTGACGCCGGCTCACGCACTCGGCGAGCTCGACGACTAACGTCGCTGTTCGCCGACCGGGACAGCAAACCCTCCGTCGGCCGCACGACCGTCGACAAGCAGCGCGACGTCTAGCACCTTGACGGTCCCGTTCGCAAACGGATCACGGGGGTAAAGCGCGGGTTCGAGTCCCGTCGCTCCCGCTGAGACCGCTCCAGCCCGGAGGCTGATCAGAGGCCGAGGATTAAGCCGAGCGCCTCGTCGACAGCGCGCAATTCGCTGGCATCAAGTCGTCCCGCCGAACGTCCCAGCCGTTGCGGGTCGACGACGGTCGTCTGCTCGACTAGGACCCGGGTCTCCTGCCGGCCAACGGTGATCGGTGGGCGGAAGCTGGCCGGTCGCGCGCTCGGCGCACCTGCGTAGAGGGTAAGCGCGAGGACCAGCGTTGCCGTACCAGCGTTGCCGTACCCGCTCGCGAGCAGCGATCTCATCGAGAAGAGGCTACGGAGGCGCAAGAACGACGCGGGCACGCTCTACGACTTCGTCTCAGACGGGAACGTCGCCTGCAGCACCCCAGCCCGTGGTGAATAGGCCACGCACATACCAGGTGCCATTCGACGGACGGAACACCGCCACATCCACCCTGCCGTCACCGTCGTAATCGCCCGGCACCGGAATATCGCCCGCCGCACCCCAGCTCGTAGTCGACACGCCGCGCACATACCAGGTGCCGTTCGACGGACGGAACACCGCCACATCCACCCTGCCGTCACCGTCGTAATCGCCCGGCACCGGAATGTCGCCCGCCGCACCCCAGCCCGCAGTGAACACGCCACGCACAT
>Ga0075435_100000099_pt1 | contig 46122 bp, 37 predicted proteins | sample RhiMethybrSRZTD4_FD_75302 | JGI IMG/M metagenome (GOLD analysis project Ga0075435, IMG submission 75302) | Populus rhizosphere microbial communities from Tennessee, USA - Rhizosphere MetaG P. TD hybrid SRZTD4 | ecosystem: Host-associated > Plants > Roots > Rhizosphere > Soil | place: USA...
TACGACCCTGTCCGAGACCCGAGAGTATGCGCAAGCTGTGCCTTACCTCGAAAGAGCATGGACCAGCCGTCCAGGAGATTTCCAGGCTGGCTATGAGTTGGCCAGAAGTTTGACAGAGCTGAAAAGGTTATCCGATGCTCACAAGATCCTCAAAGGATTAACCGCTCCTCAAGATCCACCGACGGCAGCAAAGTTTTACGTACTTTCCGCAACCGTAGCTGGACAGCTCGGCGATCAATCAGTCGCAGCAGGTGATTATGGTCGTGCGTATGAACTGACTCCGCAATCTTTCGAGATCTATCTTGCCCTGGTACGCAGCACCCTCGCCAAACGAGATACCTCGTGGACGCGGTTGCCGGCTGCACCGCCAAGCCTCTCTGCGGAACAGCACTTCGCTCTCGGATTAATATTTGCATCCGGCGGCGCCTACCCCAGGGCGGTTTCGCATTTTGAGGAAACGTTGCGCTTGCAGCCGACAAGCCAATCGGCAATCTATAACCTGGCGCTGGCTTATAAAGGAGCAGGGAACCCGCAAGCCGCGATCGAACTCCTTGAGCGGGCGGTCGAAGAACAGGCGAATCCGGAACTTTGCGACCTGTTGGGATCGCTGGAAGAGGAGGCGGGCCTCTACGTTCAGGCAGTTCGCCATTACCAACGGGCGGTGGAGTTGGACTCCACCAAAGAGCAATATTATTTCGATCTCGGCGCGGAGTATCTACTTCATTTGACGTTCGATGCGGCGATTGCAGCGTTTCGGACTGGCTCGCAGAGATTTCCCGCATCTGCGCGGATGTACGTCGGGAGGGGCTTAGCGCAGTTTGCACTTCGTCAGTATGTCGACGCGGCAGACGCATTTCTGAGCGCACTTGAAACTGATCCTTCAACACCTGACGCTTTTCTCGCGTGGAATGACTTACCGCAGTTTGTGGTAGCGGATGAATGGGGGAAGATACAGCCTCGCCTGCAACGTCTAGCCGAACGTTATCCGGAGAATTCTCAGGTTGCGTTCTGCTACGGAGCGGCACTGTTGCATCAAGCTATGACTTCGCATCGAGCAGACGGTCTCGATTTAGCGCAAACGCTTCTCGAGAAAGCTGTTCGTATGAATCCTCGACTCGCAGTAGCGCACCTTGAATTAGCTAATCTGTATGCCCAGCGCAAGCAGAACAGTAATGCCATTGCCAGTTTTCACGAGGCAATTCGCCTGGACCCCAATTCAGAAATGGCCCACTACAAGCTTGCCCAGATTTATCGAGACCTGAATCAATTGACTTTGGCGGAACAAGAATTGCGCGTCTATCAGGATTTGTCACGAAATCATCGCGATCAAATGGCGCAAACCCGAAGTACGATTCGGCAATTCGTGTTGGCGAAACCCAGCGCGGAAACTGCTGAGATTGGAAGTAAACCGTAGCCGGTTTGCATGTGCATCCGTAGAAAAGGAGGCTCGAGCGCAAATGAACAGAGTCGCGTTACGGTGGAAGGGTTCGGTCTGGCAGCATTTTGTCTATTGCATCGCGATTTGCATTCTTGTTCTCTTCAGAGTGAAAGCGGAGGACGCCCGAATCCGATTCCCATCACATTCCTCCAAGGCGTTCGTCGCAAATTCAGGATGGTTTTGGCATTAACTCCGATCCTCCACGCGATACCTATCTGCCCTGGAACCGCTGGTTGACGAGGATGCTCGATGCCGGTTTCAAGTGGATCCGTATTGGCCAGTACGAGAACAGCTCGGACCGCACCCAGTTGGGCCGGCGAGTCCGCCTATTCCAACATCGTCCACGTAACGGTTCCGAGCAAAAAACTAGAACGTGTATTTCAAAGCAAACTCAATCTGCCGGTTGTCAGTGGAAGTACCTGTAATGCTGGCGCCACCGGGTTCATCCACAGTGCTGCCGGGCAAGCCAAAGTTGGGATGGTTCAGTGCGTTGAAGAATTCGGAGCGAAACTCGATCTGCTGAGATTCCCGTATCTTGAAACTCTTTTGCAGCACGAGATCCACGTTTACGAGCTTCGGGCCCCGCAGGTTGCCAATTCTTGAGTCGCCAAAAACATGGGCGGACTGTTGTCCCGGGGCCAAAGGCGGTGCGACAAATACTGCAGGGTTATACCAGCATGCCAGCGTCTGGTGACCGGGAACACAACCGAGATTTGCCTGCCCACCCTGGTCAATGGAGAAATTGTACGGGTTTCCGATCTGGTTAGGCCGATAACTCCCGCTGCCGGTGTTGCTGAGATCGCCGGACATGCCGGCGGTGAACGCTTCTCCGCTCTGGGCGCTGGTAATGCCGCCAACCTGCCACCCGCCAAGGATTGCGTCGGCAACACCCCTCAGATCACTCAGGAAATGCCGCCCCCGCCCAACTGGCAATTCGTAAATATAGCTCACCACGAAACGGTGCCTCAGGTCCGGCAGAACCGGACCATACTCTCTTTCCGGATGATGCGCGTCCTGGATGGCTGCGCCGACGTTGCCATCTGCGTTGCCCAGGTTGTGGGCAAACGTATATGAGGCCAGGAAGTTGAATCCGTTCGAGAACTGCTTGTTGAGCGAGGTTTGGAATGCGTTATAGAACATCTGTAGTTGCGGAAAATCCAACGGCAACACGTTGCTTAAGTCGGGCAGGACATTGAAGTACGGTCGCCCCATATTGCCACTGGGATCAGAGAAGTTGGAGTCCACGGGCGCAAAAGGCTGGTTCAGGTCGCTGACTTCGTGGTTCCACAAGTGGTAGGCACGGGTGCCGACGTATCCGATTTCTGCCACCCAGTTTTGCGCAAACTGATGCTGAAGGCCCAGATTCCACTCCATGATTCGCGGCATGCGACGCACGGGACCAGTAGTTCTCACGACCCCACTGGGGTGATTGGGATCAGCAAACGGAATGTTTGGCGAAAATCCGGCGGATATAAATTGGCCCGCCGACGGCACCTGGCCCACATTGAAGAAATGGGATGTAAACGCCAGCTGTGGCGGATTCAGACCCAGGTCATCGAAGATGTTGCCCTCGCTCGAGTAGAAGATGCCGAATGCGCTGTGGACCACTGTGTTCTTCTGCGGCGACCATGCCAAACCAACTCGTGGCGCCCAGTCGCTCTTGTCAAAGTTAACGCCCGCGTGGGGCACTGCGTTCTGTCCATACGAATTCACCACAACCGCGCGCTCCAGGTCGAAATTCCCGACGCGGCCATTGGCGGGCGAGGTCACTTCATAACGCAGGCCGATGTTTAAGGTAAGGTTTGGCCGAATGTGGTAGTCATCCTGCACGAACTCTGCCAGGTCCCAATAACGCGTCGGATACAGTCCGGTAAGGAAATCCTGCCCGGACGAGTTTGGGATCCCCAGCAACAAGTCCGCGACGCCGTTGCCGCCGGTAGAGGTGGATAGGTCTGCAGTGTACCCGCCCGGGAAGCTGAATTGTCCGCGAGATGCGGTGAGTTGGAAGAAATTCCGCTGCTGGCGGCGGAAATCAACTCCAAATTTGAAAGAATGCTTGTTGCGGACCCAGGTGACCGTGTCCGCGATTTGATAAATGTTCTCGAAGGCGTGTTCGGGCGTCCACAGGGAGTCCCCGAGAGAAGTGAAGCCCGACACGTCAATAAAGGAGAGGCCGGAGGAGTTCACATCGCCGCGGTTGGCGAATGGAATTCCGACTTGCGCGGACAGGTCCTTTCCAAAAAGAAGCGGCAGAGCATTCACTGCGTAGCGGAAAAATCCGCCATGAGCGTCATTGAGCAAGTGCCCTGAAAAAGTGTGCGTCCAGCCAAGGCTGGTGTGCTGTGATCGCGTCTTGTCGCGACTCGGACAGCAGTCTGCACCGCCCAAGTCCCCCAATGGCCCGGGCCGGACGCTACGGACATCGCCAAAGCTGTACCCAACGAAAATCTGGTCCTGTTCGCGGAAGTGATGATCAAAGCGAATATCAAATGAATCCTGGTCGTTTACGCGGTTCGGGTTCGACAGGTAATTGTTGACCAAACCCGCAGCATTGGGCATCGGATACAAGGCAACGATGTTCTGGCCGGTTGTATTGAGCATGTTGGGCGGGATCACGTTTAATTGGTTGTTGGAGCTGATCGGATTACGAAGCGAAACGGTCCCCCCGTTTATGCAGGTGTAGTTATGGGTGCTAAACGGGTCAAAAATCGTGCCTGTGTCGAATAGCTCACTTGGGGCAGGATTGGCACACGGCGAAAATGTATCGCCGGTCAACCGATCGGTAAAATCACCGGCGCGCTCTGCGGCATTGGGGACGGTGGAGACAGAGGTCAAAGCCTCGCGCACGCGGCTTCCCTCATAGTCCCCAAAGATGAATGTCTTGTCCTTTTTTATCGGTCCACCAAGGAAAAAGCCGAATTGATTCCGCTTAAACCCGGGTTTTGGCGAGGGTGGCGGTGAAGCAAAGTAATTTCTCGCGTCCAATACATCGTTGCGAATGAACTCATAAGCCCCTCCGTGAACCCGGTTCGTGCCCGACTTCAGAACCACATTTACCGCAGCTCCGCCACGGCCGAATTCTGCGCTCATGGAGTTCTCTTCGGTGCGAAATTCCTGAATTGCATCCGGTGGCGGGAGTACCACGACACCCCCGAGACCAAACTCATTGTTATCCACACCGTTCAAGAGGAAGTTGTTGTTCGAGACCCGTAGTCCATTCACCGACAATGCTTCATTTGCCCGTTCGTTTTCAAAAACGCCGCCAGAAACGTTGGATCCGCTCTGGCCGCTATTGGCACCGGGGCCGAGGTATGCGAGCTGGATAAAATTACGGCCATTCAGGGGAAGGTCGGAAATCCGTCTTTCCGTTTCTATGGTTCCCAATGATGACGTCTCGGTTTGCAGCAACGGCGCGGTGCCGGTCACTTGCACGGATTCAGTTGCAGCGCCGACCTGCAATGTCAGGTTCACCCGAACAACCTGGTTGACGCCCACCTCGACATTGGGCTCCACCGCTCTTTTAAAACCTTGTCTTTCGACGGTTACCGAGTACGCGCCAATGCGCAACAAGTTGGCGGCATATGCGCCGGAGCTGTCTGTTGTGACCTCAACCGGTTGATCAGTGGCCAAATTCCTTATAACTACCTTTGCTCCTTCCACGTTTGCGCCGCTGGGATCGCTCACCGTGCCTACAATACTGCCCCGGTCAACTTGGGCGATCAAGGCGGACGTAAAGGTGATTACAACCAAAGCAAAGGCTAACTTCGAAGCACGACTGCCAGCGAAAGATGCCTCCATGGTGCCCCCTTTGGCTCGCAGGAGTGGAGTTGAACTGTTCGAAGCGCTTTCATACTCCACCGCAAGCACCAAGTCAAGCTCAACCGCCGCTCGAAAGTGCGGACACCCAGCGGCTAGGAAATTACAATGTGGACCTGCATTGGAGTTTAGTTCATGAATACACTTCTGCGCTTAAGCTCAGTACTTGTGCTTTGCCTGGTCTGCTCCCTCTGCTGGCCGCAATATCAAGGTCCGGTTCGGAGAGGCCGCGAAAGAAAAGTGTGGGCCGACCTGCCAGAACAACGCAGAAAGATTCACGCCAGCAGTGCGCCTGATCCACGAGAGCTCAAAAGAGATGCGGATGAACTGGCCCAGCTATCGCAAACCATCCCTGCCGACGTCGAGGCGATCAGTCGCGGTTTGGTTTCCAGCAATTTGAATGAACGGCTCAAGCGTATTGAGAAATTGTCCAAGAAACTGCGGGATGCCGTAGAGCGTGGCAGTCGGTGAAGGTGGGGAGCTCGGGGACACGGTTGTGACCGATATGCCGCTCACCGGCCAGGCCATCGTCAACGAGTCCAACGGGGAAGACGTTCTGCTGAACGGGACCCTGCATCAGGAGATGTCGAATATACAGCTAGATTAACATAACTCTCGGCGGCTCACGGCCACTTCACGCTGAGCGCATAAATCTCCTGCGTGCCGATATCGTGGGTGAAGACTGGAGAGTTATCAGGCGCAACGCTGATTTGGGTATTTTCGTCGGGACCAGGAGCCAGGCGCAGGTCTTTGAGGCTCGCAATGGTTTCGTTTTTCAAGTCTGGAAAATGAACCCGCATGACCTTCGGGTCGACGCCTCCGGTGGTGTAGTACAGATATTGATAGTCAGGTGAATGTGACCAGTTGATGACACTGCCCGGCTTTGTTCCTTCCACCAGGGTGGACCACCGCTGGGTTTTGAAATCATACAGCTTAAGACTTGCCAGCGTAGTGTCAGAAGCGACTAGCGTGTTCTCTCCGACCCATTGGGCACCCGTGAGGTCTTGTGACCCGGGTACAACGGAACTTTGCCCAGTTCGCAAATCAAGAAGTTGCGCCCTAGGATGGTCGATTTCCGTGTAATTGCCGCAAACCAGGAAGTTCCCGTCCGGCGACCAGCTGGGCGCAAAACAATCGTCGGCCAGTTTTTGTGACGGGCCGCCCTCCCTGCCGATCACATAGATGGCTCCCCTCTGATCGCCATATGCTACGCGCTTGCCGTCGGGAGAAATGAACGGATAGAAAGCGTCGGATGGGTCATACGTGAGTTGCAGGCGGTCAGAACCGTCGCTGCGGCTGCGCCACAGGGTATTTTCGGGGTAGGCGGCGTACGCAACCCATTTGCCGTCCCGCGAGAAGGTCGGGTCGAAGGCCGAGAAGCCCGATAGTAAAGGAACAAACTGCTTCGAGACTGCATCGTAACGCACCACCTCGCCGCGCTTTTTTATGCCGATGACGAAGATCCGGTTCCCATCCCGGTTCACGACAGGGGCACTGTACGAGAGAGGGCCGGTGGTAAGCTTCATTGGCTGCCGAGCGCTTGGCAGAAGCCCGGCCATCGGCATTGCCCAAATCTCCTGCCCGCTTGGGCCGCGACGTTGAAAGACGATGTACCTTCCGTCCGGTGTCCACTGTGCACAGCACACCCATCCTAACGAACTGCCCTTGATCAAAAGATGAGGGCCGGTGCCATCAGCACCTGCTTGGTACAGTTCCGGCGAGCCAAAACCGCTGTTGTAACGCGTGAAGACGATGTGCTTTCCATCCCGAGACATACTGGGCTCACCGACGAAGCCACCAGCGTCGAGCAGCTTGCGTGGATCAATCCCGTCTTTTGAGGCGATGTGAAGGCTGCCGATCTTGGAAAACAGAATGCGGCCGTCGGGGGTAAAGCGTGCGTCGTGCGCTTCAATACCTCCCAGCCGGCGCGGCTCGCCTGTGGGCAAGGGAACCAGCCAGAGTGACTTGAGAGAGATCGCCGCGCTGCCGCGCATCACCATCAAAGGTGAGCCTTCGGGCGCTACCCCAGCAATCTCTGCATTGTCAAGCGTGCTTGGAATGATTGCCGTATCGCCACCCGTCACCGAGACTTCTGCCATCTTGAGATTGCCAACCGTGCCTTCGTTGAAGTAAATGCGCGAACCATCGGTCTGCAGGCTGGAATATACCCACTTCGCTACTCTGTCATCCGTGAGCTGGGTAACGGCCTCCACAACCGGGACCCCAGGCGGTCGCGTGAACCAGTACGCAAGGGCGGCGATGATGGCGAGGATGGCCACGCTGGCGGCGACCAACTTACGTCTCTCGTCGGGACCTGCGGATTGCGCAGCCGCAAGTGACGCGCTGCTCGTATCGGACAGAGATTCGAGAGCGAATGCCAAGTCGGAGGCGTGCTGGAAACGCTGCTCTGGGTTCTTGGCCAGGCAGCGGTTCACGATCCTTTGTGGCCCCGGCGGAGCGCCGGGCGTGATCTGGGAAAGCGCCGGCGGATCGTCGTTGAGGATCGCGCTCATGGTTTCCACTGAGGTAGGTTTCTGGAAGGCGCGCCTGCCCGTCAGCATCTCGTAAAGCATCACCCCGAGCGCGAAGATGTCGCTACGCGCATCCGCCGCTTCTCCTCGCACCTGCTCCGGCGACATGTAGCCGACGGTGCCCATGACCTGGCCTGGAGTTGTCTCTTGCCGAAACGTGGCGGTTGGCCCATCGCTGCTGGACGCCTGGGACTGAGTGAGCTTGGCGAGACCGAAGTCCAGGATCTTGACCCGGCCCTGTTTTGTTACGAAGACGTTTTCCGGCTTTAGATCGCGGTGGACAATGCCGAAGTCGTGTGCGGCGGCCAATCCGCGCGCAATATTCACGCCTGTCTCGAGTGCTTCACGCAGCCGCATGGGGCGTCGTTGCAGCCGGTCGCGCAGCGTCTCGCCATGAAGCAGCTCAGTGACGATGAAGGGCGCGCCATCGTGCTCACCGACGTGAAAGATCGAAACGATATTGGGATGGTTCAGCGCGGCTGCCGCCTGCGCTTCCAGCCCAAATCGGCGGAGACAGTCCGGATCGCGCGACCAGTATGCTGGCAGTACCTTGATGGCCACTTCGCGCTTTAGCGAGGCGTCACGCGCACGGTAGACTTCACCCATCCCACCAGCACCCAAGGGCGCAAGTATCTCGTACGGACCAAGGCGGGAGCCGGCTTCCAGTGGCATAGGTGGGCTGGATTATATCGCGACCTGGAACCGGCTCTGGCATGTCGGTCTAGCATGAACGTTACGATGCCAGCCTAAAGGCAAAATGCCCCGCATGGCTGCGAGGCGGGGCTTCGCAGTTGTGGACTCGGACTGTACATACCTTCCGCCCGTGAACGTCAACACACCGTCGCTCTTAGGCTGAGAAATCGGAGTGGCACCTTTCTCCATTTGCTCTTGGTCTTCAAATGCCCGATTGAGTTCTATGCCGAGGGCAATGATTTTTTCAGCATCATGCTCTTGTGATAGTTCGTAAGCTATTTCTCTCACGGTCTAGAATCGTTTACATCTTCTGCCATCAGATTCACTTCAATCTGGCCAGACGTTGCGAATGAGACGCGGCCAATCGGCCTGTTGGTCCACGTGAGTGCGCCAACCTGCGATGTCTCTCCGGGTGACATAAAAGCCAACCAGCGCGGTAAGGGGTACTTTCCTTTCTGGACTCCGTAAATGGCTCGGCAGTCGATCTCCGGAGTATTACTGGCGTGCTGGAGCGAGATCGCACTGCTGGCTTCGCACGCTTGCTGTGGCAAGTGTCACTGTTTCCCGAATTCGTGCTGTCCGGCAAGAAGTCTCTCTAGCGGCACAGCGCTGGTGCGGCTTCCCTCACGTCATTACGGGCTGTTTCTGCGGGCGAATGTTCTGATTAAGACGGAAGAAATTATTTGGGTCGTAATGCGACTTTATGGCCAACACGCGCTCCCAGTGTTCACGATAGGCTTCGGGAACGCGATCGTTTTCGTCCGCGCTCATAAAGTTGACGTAAACACCTGGAGTCATCGAGGGACGCAGTACTCGGAACAGATTTCGCACCCAGGAGAGGTTAGCATCATCTTCCGAAACATCGGCCCAGTTGCCTAACAGGTTTATCACGAATGGTGAGCTGCGGTCGCCGAATGCGGTTTCGCTCGCGGCCACTCGGCTCGCGGCGCCACCGAGATACGCGAGTTCAATCTGAGTCTGTGGTGAGGGGATCGCGGCAAGCGCATTAACCATATCTTCGATGCTAGAGTCGTCGAGCGATTTGAAGTAGCCAGACTTCGTGTAATACCGGCGGCCGGAGGGGAATTCATAGTCGGCCATCGTCTGCAGCTCCAAGTAAGAGATCACCCTTCTGCTGGAACTGACGAGATTCCCGATGGACAATGCCTGACCCACGTAGCGATGACCCTCATCAGGATCGCCAGTCCAAAGCACGGATTGGCTCAGAACGGGGCGGCCCCATAACTCGGTAGGAACACTCTCTGCCCGCGGTGCGAGGCGTAAGGAGAGATTCCACTTCAGATCCTCTGGTGCGTCTGGCATGAAGTCCCTCCAATACCGGAGCACCTGCGGGATGTCCCGCTCAATGCACATTGCTTCGGCGAACACCACGGATCGCAGAGGATGGAGCCTGACGTTGAATTCGACAACCACGCCGAAGTTGCCGCCGCCGCCGCGCAGCGCCCAGTAAAGGTCGGGGTTGTCTTCAGAATCGGCATGAACGAGTGAGCCATCGGACGTGACCAAAGCGAACCCCTGAACATTGTCACAGGACAGTCCGAAACGGCGAGTGAGCCAGCCAAATCCTCCGCCCAGAATCAAACCGGCGGCACCGGTGTGGGAAACCACACCGGCGGGAAATACAAGGCCGTGTATTTGAGCAGCAGTGTCCACCGTGCTCAGAAGGCAACCTCCAGCAAAGCGGGCGGAACGTGATGCGGGATCGACAATGACGCCTCGCATTCTCGACAGGTCGATCACCAGGCCGCCATCGCAAGTGCTGAAGCCGGCCAGGCTGTGTCCACCGCAGCGCACTGCGGTGAAGATTTTGTTATTGGCAGCGCTCCGAACGGCAAGCTGAACATCGGGGACATCGGCACAACGGGCGATAAGCGCAGGCGTGCGAGCCACCATGCTGTTCCAGATGCCTCGAGCAGCTTGGTAGCCGTGGTCGCCGGGACGAATCAGTTCTCCGCGGAACCGAGCTCTCAGCGACGAGTGGAGCTCATCAATCGCCGTGCGCATATCCATTCTCGCTTGACGCCTCTAGACTAAGACTAGGAGTTCATCTCTTGTTACCATGACGGCCTCAACCCATCTCGCACCCTTTCGGCTGGGTTGTGAATCATGACGAGAGCCACCTAACTTTACTCTGAATAACCACCGAACTAACCGCCTACCGGCCAGCTCGGGCGCGGCTCCTCCAATAGACCATCGACATAGTGAGCAGTAGGAGTGCGAAGGCGGGAATGGTGTAACGCAGGCCCTCCCCCCAGAACGTACTGCCGGCGATCGCATTGTTCTCATCTATTGATTGAATTTTGAGGAAAAGGGCGCTAGAGTTGCTGTTTTCCCAGCACGCGGGCCGCTTGGAGACCAGCGATGATTCCCGCCAAACCAGCTAATGAAAAGCAGAGGCTGGAAACGCTCCGCGGCTATGAGATTCTCGATACCGAACCAGAAGCTGCTTTCGACGATCTCACATCCTTAGCTTCTTACGTGTGCCAGACACCAGTTGCATTGATCAGTCTCATCGACGCGGACCGGCAATGGTTCAAATCGAAAGTCGGTGTTTCCGTCACCGAAACCTCCCGCGACATTGCCTTCTGTGCCTCGGCGATTCTCCAGTCGGATGTTTTCATCGTACCCGATGCCACTCAAGACTGGAGGTTTGCGGAAAATCCTTTGGTCGTTGCTGAACCTAAGATCCGTTTCTACGCGGGTGCAACCTTGATGACGGATGGTCAGGCGCTCGGAACTTTGTGTGTGTTGGACCGCGTGGCTCGCGAACTGAGCTCTGAGCAGTCGGAGGCCCTTCGAGCCCTGAGCCGGCAGGTGTTGGCGCAATTTGAGCTTCGGCGTAACCTCAAGCGTTTGGAAAAAGCGCTAGCAGCCCGGGATCGCGCCGAAAACGAAAAGGAGCACACCCTCAGAGAACTCAAGGCAGCTCTGGCGAACATCCGGACCTTAGAGGGACTGCTGCCCATTTGTCTGTCTTGCAAAAAAATCCAGGATCAACGAGGCAATTGGCTACCCTTCGAATATTACGTCAGAGCGCATTCGGAAGCGAAAGTCACCCACAAGATCTGCCCTGATTGTTCCAAGGCGATCTCGGTCTGAGAACCCGCTGTCTCTCGCGTGCGCAGAGCACGCGCCACACAAACTATGCCAGCCATCTTCACCTAGACTCTGCTTGGGCTTCGGTTTAGATCTGCAATCCGTTCAGCATCGGCCTAACACTATTTGATGTATATCTGAGTTAGGCGGTCGGTGCTCGCACCATTCTTCGGCGTATGGCGGATAGTCCGGCAAACAAGAGGTAGTTCGGGTTCCTTGCTGTCTGCTCGTCATCGGCGAAGGCGGGCATATCCACGCAACTCGTACGGGTAGCTTACGCTAGAGAAAAGTGTTTTCAGACGCATGCTACTATCCGCCGCCTAACTTCTTCCTCGCCATTGGCCGCGAAAACGCATTCGTTGGTCCGTGCCCGTTATTGGCCATCACTTTGCCGTAATACTCCTTGGCGCGTGCCGCGTCGCCCAGCTTCTCATGGGCCTGCGCGAGCAGCAGGAGGATGAACGGGTCTTCCTGGTTTGCCTTCCCTAGTTCCGCGATCGCAGTCTTGTAGTCGCCGGCGTAGAACGATACATACCCGGTCAGATAAGGAAAGAACTGGGCCTGGTCCGGATTGCTTGCCTTCTCGAGTGCCGCTTTCGCCGCGGCAACCTGTCTCTGTGCTTCATCGCGCTGTCCGCGACGCGCGGCAATGCGGGCCTGGGCGTGCGCCCAGCGGAATGCCCACAGATTCTTGTCGGTATCCTTCATGTCCCCCTTGCGCAGCACCGTTTCATAACCAATCTTGTACCAGTTCGCGGCGCCGTCGATATCGCCCGACTCGAGCTTGATGCGTGCCAGTTCATTGGCCACCCCGGCCGCCGCCTCGAAGTCCGACTTCGCGATCAAGGCGTCAAACACCTGCTTCTCGTATTTCTCCGCCTCGGCCGAATTACTCTCGAAGGCATAGGAAAACGCCATCACTCGCAGCGCGCGGTTCTTCTGGTCGGCCGGAGCCACTGCGATCGCTTTCTTTAGGTGCTCGCGGGCGGCGTCGTAGTCACCCTTCAGATCAAGCGCCACGCCCGACTCCAGATGTGCCTCGTATGAATTGGGAGACTTCTCGAGGGCCTGGTTGTACAGCTTCAGGGCCTCATCCTGCTGGCCTTCGCTATTGAGCTTTTGCCCCTGTTTCACCAGCGCCTGCACATGGTCGGAACGTGCCGCCTGCCCCATGCAAGTCACACCCACCACCAACATAGCTAGGAGTTTCGGAACTCCGCGATAAGGGGGTTTCATGCCCGCGATTATAGCGCCGAGGGCGGATATGGTGGACATGGACAGCGAAACCGCCGCCTGCGCCGAGCCACGGTATATAATCGCGTGATTTTTCGCGCGGCGAGTCTCTGCCAACCAATCCGATCTTCACGGAAAGAAATTGTCTGCCCCAGCCATTGCCCTCGATGATGTTGCCCGCCGCGCTCGCCGTCGGACTAGCTTGCGTCTTCTGCCGTACGTGCTCCTGCTTTACGTGATTGCTTATCTTGATCGCAACAATCTCGCCACTGCGGCCCTGCAAATGCCGCACGATCTCGGCTTCGACGATCGTGTAATTGGATTCGGGGCCGGCATCTTCGCCCTTGGCTACGTCATTTTGGAAATTCCCGGCACCCTTATCGTGGAGCGTTGGAGTGCACGGCGCTGGATCACACGCATCATGATCTCTTGGGGGCTCGTTACGATGGGGATGGCATTCATCCGGACGCCACATCAGTTCTATACCATGCGGTTTTTGCTGGGACTGGCGGAGGCAGGATTTTTTCCCGGCATCATCGTGTATCTCACCCACTGGTTCATTTATGAAGATCGCGCCAAGGCAGTGGCTGGCTTCATGGCTGCCATTCCCTTAGCCTACGCGGTCGGTTCCCCCATATCGGGATTGCTGTTGGGTGTTCATTGGGCCGGCCTGCGAGGCTGGCAGTGGTTGTTCATTCTGGAAGGTCTGCCCGCGCTCTTCTTCGGCGTTATTACCTGGTTTTATCTGACGGATTGGCCGGATCAGGCAAAGTGGTTGCCGGCCGATGAGCGGGAGTGGGTTATCAACCAGCTGGAACGCGAGAAGCGGGCCAAAAACTCCGTCCGTACTTACACCGTTTGGCAGGCGATCCGGCATCGTGACGTTCTCATCCTGACCGCATTGCACTTCGTGCAGAATGGCTCGGCTTATGCTTTGGCTTTTTGGCTGCCCACCATGCTCAAGCGCCTCTCCGGACTGGGCGATTTCCAAGTAACTCTGCTCGTGGCCTTGCCGAACGTGCTTGGTTTTGTTGCGATGCAGGTGAACGGCTGGCATTCCGATCGCACTGCGGAACGGCGCTGGCACACCGCTATTCCGCTATGGGTGACGGCGGCGGCGTTGCTGGTGCTAAGCCGGGGGGATTGGGGAATCCTACCTTCTCTTTTCCTATTCTCAATTGCCGCCGCCGGCCTGCTCGCCTTTTTGCCCAGCTTCTGGGCCATGCCATCGGCATTCCTTTCTGATTCCGCTGCGGCGCTGGCAACCGGCACGATCAACTGTGTTGCGGCGGGGCTCGGGGGCTTTCTCGGGCCGGCTCTGGTCGGCTATCAGGCTGCACGAACGCACTCGTTTAGATCCGGTTTTGCGGTCCTGGTCGTTGCGCTGGTAGTTGCAGGCGTGTTGCCCCTCGCCGTACGCGTTCGTGGCCATGTCGTAGCACCTTCAACCGGGTAGTGGCTGTTTACATGCAACTCATTGACCTTTGAAGGCATATCGCCCAAAATAGAGCGGGGGAAGTAGGCTGGCGAATGGAGACAGGAATCAGATGGAGAGCTCGCAAGATAACTAGCTGTTTTGCGAAGCCAGCCAATAAGTGCTGTGTTTCAATAGTAGCGTCGATTGGAGAGTGAGAAAAGCGAGTGAGAAATGAAGCGAGTGAGAAATGATGAGTTCAGACCATCCCTAATAATAAGGCGAAGGCAACTTCACCTCGGCCGGGCCTCAGCCCGGGGGACTAAAACGACACTGCCGTCCGCTTTCTAATCAATCCTGATTCGTGCCAGTCCGACTTGTCTTCGAAGTTATTGGTTAGCTGGTGCTTGCCTGAACCGTCAGCATTCATCATCCACAACCCGCCTCCTTCGCAGTCGAATTGGTCAAATACGAACTTCTTTCCATCCGTAAAGCCGCGTTCGCATTCAGAATCCGTCAAATTCGGCGATTCTTGCGACAACTAGGGAGTAGTCACTTGGATCGGGAGCGCATTGCTCTTACGCTTGGGGCGCGCGATTGACTCCGAAAGCATGCGGGCCTACGATGCTGGCCCAGTGCTCAGAGTCATGAGACAAGTTTCATTACTTCACTTGATCGAACGAGTGCTGAACCTCAAGAGTGGTGAATTGCGCCGTGGTCTGCCCTTGTTTGCCTATTTGTTCCTGATAATGTCCAGTTATGTAACCGGGAGGGTGGTACGGGACAGTTTGTTTCTCTCCCGCTTCCCGGCCGTGCATCTTCCCTACGTCGATATAGCGACCGCATTCGCCGTGAGCGTGGTAGTTGCTGTCTACATTCGGTTAGCTCGCGGCCGTAGCTTATGCAACCTGCTGCTGGCCAGCTTGCTACTTTGCACCTCCAATTGCCTGCTTTTCTGGGTCCTGGCTCGTTATTATCCGGGGCGTTGGCTTTACTCAACGATATACGTATGGGTTGGGATTTTCGGAGTGCTCGGGACCACGCAAGTCTGGGCTCTCGCCAATCACGTCCTCACCACACGAGAGGCACGGCGAGTGTTCGGGCTGGTAGCAAGCGGCGCCATCACCGGTGGCATCTTTGCTGGTTTTTTCTCGAAGTTACTCGCCAGGGCCTTTGGCGTTGAAAGCTTACTGCTGGGAATGGCGCTTTTTCTGGCGGTTTGTCCGCTCCTGGTGGTGCTCATCAGGAAACAGCATCAGGCAGTGGCGGATGGTGAGACAGCTCCCGTGTTCGACGGAGAGGGTCCACAAAACTTGCTGAACAGCATGCGACTGGTTTTGTCCTCGTCCTATCTTCGAGCTATCGCTTCCGTCATTTGGATTTCGTCGTTTGTCACGGCGGTTATCGGCTGGCAATTCAAGGCCATCGCCAAGCAGTTCATTCCTGCTAAGGATCACCTGGCAGTCTTCTTTGGGGACTTTACATTCTACGCAGGCATTCTCGCGCTAGTGGTGCAAATGCTATTGACCTCGCGACTCCTGCGCCGCTTTGGCATCGGCCTGGCGCTATTCACGTTGCCGATGTCGCTGCTGGCAACCTCAGCGTATATGCTTTTCTCAGGAACACTGTTCGCTGCGGTCCTGCTGCGCGGCAGCGATTGGGCTTGGCGTTATTCCATCGACAAGTCCACCGTGGAACTGCTTTATTTGCCGCTCCCAGCGCGCGTAAAGTTCCAGGTGAAGTGGTTTATAGATACCGTCATATGGCGGATGGGCGATGGTATTGCCGGCCTTACTGTACTGCTTTTCGCCACCTACTTGGGGCTGACAGCCCGCCAGCTGAGCTGGGTCGGTTTAGTCCTGGTGGGAGGCTGGCTAGCCGCGGTTGGAGTGGCACGGCGACAGTACGCTACCACCCTGACCCAGAGCGTGAAAGAGCATCTTCTCGAGGCGGATCGCGCAGTTGCGCCTGTACTCGACCGTTCCACAACCGAGGTGATAGCAGCCAACTTCTCGGCCGCCGATTCCAAAGAGATTCTGTATGCCCTGAGTGTGTTTGAGTCGAGCAAGAAGCAGGCTGCGCACCCGGCAATTCGAGCGTTACTGAATCACCCTGTAGCCGAGATTCGCAAGAAAGCCATCAGCATCCTCAGTGAAGCCGGAGATAAAGCTGTGCTTCTGCAGATTGAGGGATTGCTGCAGGATGCAGATCTGGATGTGCGTACGGAAGCACTTCTGTATGTGACTCATCACGCGCATGTTGATCCTCTCGAACGAATCCACGAACTCGGGGACTTTGCCGACTTTTCCGTACGCTCGGCTGTGACCGCGTTCCTGGCGCGGCCGGGAGAGGCTCAGAATCTGGAAGCCGCCGCTCAACTTCTCGCCACCATGGTTGCGGAGTCCGGTCCCAAGGGCGCGCAAACCCGTGCGGAGGCGGCGCGTCTACTGGGAATTCTGCCCGATGAGTTCGGGCCATTGCTTGCTCAGTTGCTGACCGATTCTGATCTCGATGTGATGCGAGAGGCTATTCGCTCGGTTGGAAAACTGCGCAAGCGCCGACTTGTACCTAATTTGCTCGATAGCCTCGCTGATTATCGACTTGCACGAGATGTGTCGGAGGCGTTGGCTGGGTTTGGCGACGCGATTGTCGGCAATTTACGTGACCACATGATGGATTTATCTGTTCCGATTGGAGTACGGTGCGAAATTCCGGCTCTGTTGGCAAACATGGCCACGCAAGGTGCTTCTGATGCGCTCTTGGAATGCCTCCTCGGCGGCGACACCAGCTTTCGTGTTCGCATCCTCCAGGCTTTGACCAAGCTTCATCGCGAACACCCAGAGTTGAAGTGCGATGTTCAACTGCTCGAAACAGTTTTGTCCGTGGAAATCATGGGGCACTACCGTTCGTACCAGATATTGGAAATGTTGAGCCCAGGAACAGCACGCAAGGACGAGCACCTCGCCCAGACACTATCGGATTCGATGAATCAGGAAATGGCACGAATTTTTAGACTGCTGGAGCTACTTTACCCACACTACGATTTTTCCAATGCCTATCTCGGGCTGCAGTCGAAGAGCATGAGAGCGTATGACAATGCGCTTGAGTTTCTCGATACCGTCCTGAAGACCGAGCTGCGGGAGATGTTGGTCCCCTTACTTGATGGTAAGGTGAGCGTGACCGAGCGCTCTGCGATTGCCGATCGTCTGCTGCCGGTCAGAATCGAGAAGCCGGAACAGGCCGCCGCCGCCCTAGTCGCGAGCGATGATCCCTGGTTGCGCTCATGCGGAGCCTACGTTATCGGCTCTCTGGGGTTGAACTCGCTAGCCCACGAGCTGAACCGATGTGCTGTTGACCCGAATCCGCTGGTCAGGGAAACCGCGCGCCAGGCCACGCTGCGTTTGCAGAATCCGCAGGCCACGAGCGCGTGACGCCCGGGTGACGTGAGGCAAGCATCAACAAAACTGCCAGCCTCCCGAATCTAGGAAACCAACACACGTTCCTGCAGACCTTATGCGGCTTAAACTCCCACGCAATCCGAGTTTGAAATTCTTTAGCATTTCCACCGACGTGCTGCACGTACGACGCGTTCGGGGAGGTTCTTGGCTCCGTTTTCATGATTCCACTCCTCGAACGTCTGGTTAGAGATCTTTTCTTCGACCAGAAGCTGCGCGAATTGGCGAGGCGATTACACCAAGTACTTGGTGAAACGGGGATATTTCAATAAGCGGTGTAGCGGCGGCCCAAACGCTGCTTGTGTCACACCGCTCAAATTGGCTCCGTGACTTCTGGCCAATTACACTTGTGGTGTCCGACTCTCTTCGCGTCCTTAGCGAGCTTTGCGTAGAAGGTGGAGACACTGAGCGTGGGGCCATTGGGAGGAGGTCGCGTGGCAGGAGGTCTTCATGTCGATCAGACGGATCATTGCGGGCAGCACTATCGTTCCATTCAATCTCCGCAGGGTGAGGATTTTCTCTGCCAGAGCGGTGCTTGTGCTCACTTTGTCAGTCGCGCAGGCGCAGCAGGGCCACCGCTCCGATGAGGCTGCACATGTTCTCGCGTTGGACAATTCCTGGAACCGCGCTCTGGAGGTAAAAGATACCAAAGCCCTCGATCTGCTTCTGGCCGACACGTTTGTCTCCGTGGACATCGATGGCAGCATGCAGTCGAAAACCGAATTCTTGGCCAGCATCAGGTCGCCCGACTACCATCCCCCAGCGCAGGCGGTGACGGAGCAAAGCTCGGCCGAGGTCTACGGCGACTCGGTGGTGGTGGTCGGAATCTTTCGCACCAAAGGTGTGATTAAAGGCAAGAAGTACGTGAAGCGAGAGCGCTTTGTTGACACCTGGGTAAGAATCAACGGCACTTGGAAGTGCGTCGCAGCCATTACCGTGCTGATTCCCGCTAAGCAATCCGCCGATTAGACCGAAATCTGTGCGAGTGCCGAGTTCTTTCTTAAGGAGTTAGCGGTTTCCTGGGTAGAATAATCCGCCAAAAATGGCGCATCGCAAGCGACATCAAGAATCCGGGTAACCCACCGATTGCACCTCATTACTGCTTGCGAGAGAATGACACGCGGAGGCAACCATCATGGTTCACACAGTAGTTGATGGAACGTTTCGGCAAACCAATTTGACCAACGACTCTCCCGAGTATCTGGCCAAACGCGAGGAACTTCGCCTTGCCGAAATCGAGCTCATGCGTCAGCGCGAGCGCGTCGCTGAGCTGCGCCGCAATCTTCCTGAAGGTGCTCCTATTCAGGACTATCAATTTGAAGAGGGTCCACGTGAGCTCAACGCTGGTGATGCGCCTGTGCGCACCGTCCGCCTCAGCGAACTCTTCACCAAGCCCAATCGCTCGCTCGTCATCTATCACTTCATGTTCGGAAAAAGGCAGGCTAAGGCTTGCCCCATGTGCACCGCCTGGCTCGATGGTGCTAATGGTGTCGCTCCTCATCTCGCTCAGAATCTTGACTTCGCTGTTGTCGCTGCCGGCGATCTCCCGACTCTGCGCGCCCACGCTCGCGAGCGGGGCTGGGACAAGCTGCGCCTCCTTAGCGCCGGCAATAACACTTTCAAATACGACTTAGGCAGCGAAGATCGCGAAGGCGGTCAGGACTCAACAGTTTCCGTTTTCACGCGCGACGCCAAGGGTACCCTGCGTCACTTTTACACGGCGCATCCTAGGATGGCGCCCGACATTCAGGAGCGCGGCATTGATCTGCTCACTCCTATCTGGCACTTCATGGACCTCACCCCGCAAGGCCGGGGCAGTTGGTACGCCAGCCTTGAATACGGTACCAAAGTCCTCGCCGCGTAGCTCACCTCGAGCCAGACTCAAACAGAAACGACTATTTCAACGGTGGGGTCTACGAGTCGCATTACCGTACATGTCGAGGCTAGTACAAACATGTCCGGTTGCCGTTTACCAGGAGTAAGGCGATCACTTTCGAATAGCCGACCATAGGATCACGAGTTAGAATCCTTCCTCAACTGGTGAAAATTGTGACAGGTGCTGTTCCTCGCAGAGACTTCTTGGCCAGCGCGGTCAAGACTGCGGCAGCTATGACTTTATTGCCGCGAGAGGCCGGGGCACTCCCGGACCAATTGAAACCTCGGGGTCCAGTCAAGAAAGTCATCGTGATCGGCGCCGGACTTGCTGGACTTTCCGCAGGCTTCGAGCTCACCCAGGCGGGTCACGATGTGACGATTCTAGAGGCTCAGACGCGCGCGGGCGGAAGAGCTTGCAGCATACGGCAACCGTTTTCCGATGGCTTATATGCGGAAGCCGGAGCGACCGGGATTGCGGAAACAAACGATCTCACGCTTAAGTACGCTCGTCTGTTCGGCTTAGAACTAGATTCTTGGGACCCGTCGCCGGAGTTGCAAGATATCCTTTACATTCGCGGGCGGCTTGTACGGCGCACACGAGGCATTGAACCAGATCTGCCATTTAATCTGCCGGCGGAGGAAAAGAAACTCGGGCGCGCAGGCCTGTACAAGAAATATGCGGCTCCTGCGTATGCGGAGATCGGGGACATTGCTGATCCGAACTGGCCGCCAGCGTCGCTCTGGAAGTACGACCGAATGTCGTACACAGACTTCTTGAGGAGCCGCGGTGCGTCTCCGGAAGCGATTGCCCGGATGTCGGTGTTTGGCATCTGGGGAGACGGGTTAGAAACTGTCTCTGCTTTGATGGTCCTGCGCGATGACGCTTCCTTCGAATCGGCCAAAAGTGACTTCCACATTCGTGGGGGAAATGACCTCCTCCCTAAGGCTTTCGCCGTTCGCCTGAAGGAAAAGATTCTTTACGGTTCTCCGGTTGTCAGAATCGAACATGACAAGCGCAGTGTTCGGGTTGTCCTTCAGCAGCGCGCCGAGCACCACATACTTGCCGGAGACTTCCTAGTCATCGCGATTCCTTTTTCAGTGCTTCGACGCATTGCTGTGTCCCCACGCTTCTCAGCAGAAAAACACAAGGTGATCGAGCAACTTCCTTACTATTCGGTGGCCCGAGTCTGCTTGCAGTCAAGAAAGAAATTCTGGATAGAGCAGGGCCTTACGGGCGAGGCCTACGGAGACTTAGCGATGGGCAGTCTCAGGGAGATCTCCTTCGGGCAGCCGGGTCCGCGCGGCATTTTGCAGAATTACGCTGATGGACCGCAGGCCCGGCGAATTTGTGCTATGAACGAGCAGGATCGAATCAGTTTTGTTCTCGAGGAGACCGAGAAAGTGCTTCCTGGAATTCGCGAGAACTTCGAAGGGGGCATTTCGAAATGCTGGGACGAAGATGAATGGGAGCGCGGTGCGTCCTCGTGGTACAAGCCCGGCCAGATGGAGGAGTTCTGGCCACATGTTGCGCGCCCGGAGGGACGCGTACACTTTGCCGGTGACCACACTTCGCCATGGATTCGCTGGATGCAGGGTGCACTATTTTCAGGGATTCGCGCGGCGCGCGAAGTAAACGAAGCTCGGATTTAGGCGCAGGGATGCTCGCCTAAGGGACTCTCGCTCTTTCTTCGAGAGATGACTCACCTGGCCAATCGGCAGATTTCCCGCATTATGGGGATAGCGCTCAGGACTGAGCTTCTCCTGGCCGCGGTGCTTGCCTTTTTCGTGGCCTGCAACTCGGGTCGCGCAACCTGGCCCGTGCAACATTCCGAGAAGGCGTCAGTTCCTTCGAAGCCCGGTCCGCGGGTTCGTCCCTTGGCCGATCGTAAGTTCGAGCGAACAGCTAATCGCCTGATCCGCGGCCGATATCTCGTGAATGGTATCGCCGAGTGCTTCGCCTGTCATGGGCCGTCCGACTTCAAACGCCTAGGTTGGCCGCCGGCGCGTGGAAAAGAGGGTTCCGGCTACCCCAATTTCACTTCGTCGGGAGAACCTGGACCAGCATCGCCCAATATTACGCCAGACCGTGAGACCGGCGTCGGCAACTGGACCGACGACATGCTGGCCCGCGCCATCCGCGAAGGTGTTGGCCACGATGGCCATCTCCTCGACCCGACCGTTATGCCTTACGAATTTTATCGCGCGATGTCCGACGAGGATCTTGCTTCCATCATTGTTTATCTGCGCTCCATTCCCCCCATCCGAAACCCCCTGCCTGCATCGAAGCCCTCTGACCACATCGTCGCTCCCTTTGCCATTCCGATCTATGCCGCCGGTTCCCTCACCGGACGTTTCCACCCGAGTTAAGCGAGGCGCATATTTGGCCCAGCTTGGGGCTTGTCAGTGGTGCCATACGTTGCGAGACGAGAACCGACAGCCGCTCCCCGGCCTTGAGTTTGGAGGCGGAGATTTCATAACCACTAATCCGTTCTCTCAAGTGACGAGCGCAAATCTAACGCCTGATCCTTCCGGGATCAGCTACTATGACGAACGTTTATTCCTGAGAGTGATGCACACGGGTAAGGTGGGTGCGCGGAAGCTCAATCCCATCATGCCGTGGTGGTTTTTCGGTCACATGACAGACGAAGACCTGAAGGCCATCTTTGCATTTTTGCGAACGCTCACGCCCGTCCAGCACCGGGTGAACAATACTGAGTCCGTGGCGTACTGTCGCGTATGCAAGCGAAGGCACCACGGCGGAGCGTTTAACTAACCTCTAAGTTCCCGTGCCACGCCGCCGTAACTTTCCTGCGCTTTGCTATCCCCATCTATTCGCTCGCGGTGGATTACCCTCGAGAAGAGCACATGCCAGGTCGCAGGAATGCCAGCCCGGAGCTCGCTCGCGGCTCCGGTCGCGCTCGAACAACTCCTCGCACCCTTCCCCTATGACATATATACGCTGCGTAGACCCCCACAAACCCCATAAAAAGCACTTCGGCGGCACACTTTGAGCAACAAACAAGCAACGCCAAGAAACGATGAGCGCCCGATTTTGATGCTGGGATTTTCGGAAGGGATTTGCTAACTGAGGCACTACATGGCGAGGTGAGCAGCTACGTCATTTTTGTCTGCGCATTTTTATACCCGCATCCGGGCCCAGTTGGTGCAGCCGGCGATAAATGTCTTCGAGAATCTTGATTTTTGCTTGACTCCAACGACGTAATCCGTTGCCCGTGTATTACGACCCCGTCTTACTCTTTTGCAGGATGCGTACGCCCGCCGTCTTGTAATCTCAGTCTGCAGCGAAACTCTTGCGAATGCCGACCCGAACTGTTGCTTTAAATGCTCGAAGTAGTCGACCCTCGGGTTGAGGTCGGCAATTGGGGCTTCGAATGATGCTGCACTTAAGTCGAGCTCTGCAGTTTGAGTTTCTCTGTCAGTTTCTAACTTCGTAATCTCGGTTGCGATAATACTCCGTTGCTCACTTCCTGATTCCTCTTTATCCACATACTCTTCGACGGATTTGAGTACCTTCCACACGTATTCTGCCAGCAACATCTCATTCCACCTGGGAGTGCGAATCCCAAACTGGCGGCAAGCCTCTTCACATTCTCGGATATGCCTTTCGTACAACTAGAACGGACTGACTGGCAGTGAGTCTAAAGCCGGTTTGCTGGGCTTGGTAAATCCGTGTGCCAAATGCACAGTTTCACCTGGCCTGCGAGCGTGCCTGTTGCACCATTTCCACCAACACTTTCCGAGTTTCAGCCGGATTGCATGCCTCTCTCAAGAATGCGATTCGGGCACCACGCAAGCCATCCGGGGTCTTCATGCGGACATGAAAACCGAGGCGATCGACTGCAGTCATCGTTGCTTCCGTTGACTCAATGCGAGCAAATGTCCGGGCAAGCAAGACGAGCGCATCCTTGTGGTCGGCGTTCATGTGCTGAATGATTTCGGCCGTTGAGTCAGCAAGGGGATCTGGTTGACTGCGGTCATAATCGGATGCAGATACCCAGCCCATCACGCCGAAGCCGCCCACGTAGTACACATCAATGACCTCCATGCGGTAGAACGAAAAATCTTCAAAATCTACCCAATACTTACTATTGGCGTGACGCTCCAGGTACAGCTTGCGCGCCTCCACCAACTCGGTGTTCGGTACCGGCAGAACATTTCCTACTAGTGTGACCCTCGATGCGCCGAGCGGTTCACCCTCGGTGTCTTCCTGGGTAACAAGCAAGCCGGCGCGGGGGTCGGCCTGCAAGTTCTGCGTGTGCATGGCCATTGTGCTGACAAGGAAGATGGGACGGCCGTGATCGTCCAGCCCGTAGGGCATCACCGAACCGAACGGGAAACCCAGCTGTTTTCGCGACAGGGTTGATAGGCTACCCATGCGGCCCAAATACAACAACGTACGCGCCCGCTCCGCGAAAGTAGGCTCGGGGACCGGAGGCTGGTCGCTCCCTGGCCCAGGCCCGGCATGTTTTCTGCTGGATGAGGTTATCATTCGTGGCTTTCTTTACGTTTCTTCATCGGGCGGACCTGCGGCGCCGGCGAGATCCTGAGGCTTGATCTTCTCGACATTGAATCTCGCCGCCCGCTCACGCATCGTCTTGAGCACCTCTTCGAGTGGAGGCGGTTCACCCTTAATCCAACGCAGAGGGTTGATGCGCGCCACCACGAACGAGCGCAGGTATGGGCTGACGAGACCACGTTCTTTCAGCTTCTTCACCGCTGCCGCAACCCTCTCCTCGAGATCGAGCACCATCGTGGCCCGTTTCTCGTGATCCTTGAAGGCAGTACGCAGCGGTTCATCGGTAAAGACCTCCAACCGCCGGAGAATCAGATGGTAAGCGCCACCGCCGAAGCGCGGGAAGCGTTCATAGCAGACGCCAAGAGTGACTAGGGCGGCTTGGTCGAGGTAGAACGCGAACTGGGACTCGGGACGCGTTGCATCTTCGTCCACGAGACCACGGTAGATGCGGATGACTTCCAGTGAGCGTTCCTTGAGGTTGTGAGCCTTCTCCGTATTCAGTGCGAGGATCTGCCATGCTATCTCGCGGTCCGCCACAACGAGCGCAGTGATTGATTTCGCCCCCAGGCGGCGCATGGCTTCGAGGCGATGCCGACCGTTGGGAGTCCAGAACCCGCCCCGTGGGGCGAGAACTGCGATAATCGGGTCGAGAAAACGCCCTGTCTTATTGATGACATCAGCTAGCCGTTTGTGGTGAGCGTCGGAGAGATCTCGCTGGAAGGGCGTTGGTTCGACGGCATCGATCGGCAGGACGCCCAGCAATACCGGATCACCGGCGAGCGGTTCCTTGTACGATCCAACAACGCAGCCGCCGGCTTTGGCGATTGCTTCTGCAGCCTCGGCCGCAGCTCCTGTCGGCTGCTCGAGTCGGCATTCCGCTGGGCCGAGGCCCTTCGTGCCAGGTTTGGCTTTGCGAGGCCGCCGGGCCGGTGCACGCGTGACCATAGCAGAAAACTCTACTCCAGTTTCCGCCTCAACGTCCTCAATCTCCAACCACCGTCACCAGGACCGTGCGTTTGCGCCCGCGAACATCGCATTCGAGATGGAAGATCTGTTGTCAGGTGCCGAGAACCAGCTTTCCCATCCGCGATCGGCACAGTCAGTGACGGCCCGAGCAATGTTGCCTGCTGGTGGGAATGGCCGTTGCCCTCATGCCAGGTTTGTTCGTGGCCGTAGTTCCGGCTGGGCGGAACCCCTTTATCCAGAATGGCCGGTATGTCTCCCTGCAACCCGGGCTCGAACTCAATCGTACTGACCGCCGCTGTGCTGCCGATGTTGAAGAGATTGGCAATTCCAGTTTTGATACCCGAGGAGCTCACGACGGCGGCCACTTGCTCGGTGATGTCTTTCATCTCCCCGTGACCTTTAGTATTCAGCAAATAGTATTCAGCAAAATCTGGTTTTGAAAGCTCATGTGTGCTTACCTTACTGGTAGCGAGGTATCTTCATTCGAAGAGCGCTGGTTGCGCCCTAGTCTCTTCCGGTTCGCGAAAATTGCTCAGACCGACCCCTGCAAGGCGAAAGCGTTGTTGAGAACCAAGGTCTACTCGTTCGCGCAACTTTAGGGCGATGTCCGTCAACTCTTCGCAGGACGATGGCGGAGAATCTGGTGTATGGCTACGCGTGAGGATCTTGAATTCACTTGTCTTCAGCTTCAGAACTACGGTGCGTGCGGTTCGTGGTTCCTTGCGCGAAGCAGACCAAAGCTTTTCCGCCAGTCGTCGGATCATCGGCTCGGTTTCCAGCAATAGCACATCCTTTTCAAAGGTGTCCTCGACGGACATCGATTGCGTGGGCCGGTTTGGCACCACTTCGCTGTCGTCGATGCCGCGGGCAAGTTCATACAGGCGCACACCGTAGCGCCCGAATTCGTCTTCGAGCACGGATAACGCCAAGCCTCGTAACTCGCCAACAGTGTGTATACGGAGTTTCGCTAGTGCCTCTTCGGTGACCTTGCCGACTCCGGGCAGGCGTCCAACGGGCAGCGGGTGGAGAAACGCGTCTACCTCTTCTGGCTGGATGACGAAAAGTCCATCAGGCTTCTGCCAGTCAGACGCAAGCTTTGCCAAGAACTTGTTGGGCGCTACCCCCGCAGAGGCAGTGAGATTCAACTCCTGCCGAATCTGCTCGCGGATAGTACGCGCCACAAGCGTGGCTGTCGGCAAGCCGGTCTTATTCTCGGTAACATCTAGGTAGGCTTCGTCGAGGGACAGTGGCTCGATCAGATCCGTATGCCGCTGGAAGATATTTCGCACGTCGCGGGAGACAGCTCGATAGCGTGTGAAGTCAGGTGCGACGAATACCGCATTTGGACATAGACGCTCTGCACGTATTGCCGGCACGGCTGAACGCACGCCGAAAGCCCTGGCTTCGTACGAAGCCGCGCATACGACCGAGCGATTACCGAGCCAGGCAACGATGACGGGCTTGCCGCGCAGTTGCGGATCATCGCGTTGCTCAACGGAGGCGTAAAACGCGTCCATGTCTACGTGGATGATTTTCCGCATTATGAACTCGAAAAATATAGTCGCGCCTTACGACATCCAGGAACCGTGGGTGTGCCTTTTTCTGCCGCTAGCAGTAGATTCTAGAAGATGTATGCAGTCCTTCTGGCCTTGAATCCTTATTCTGTGCTCGCGACTGCCGTCCTCTTCCTGCACGGGCTGTTCATTTTTTGGGTGATCTTCGGCGCTCTACTGGTACGCTCACGCCCGATCCTTCGCTGGTTGCATATTGCTTCTCTTGTCTGGGGAATCCTTACGGAACTGCTTCCGTGGCCGTGCCCTTTGACTCTGTTAGAGAACTGGCTTGAAGCCAGGTCAGGCGTCGTGCCATACGAGGGCGGATTTCTGCTGCACTATCTTGACCGGCTTGTCTACCCCGATGTCTCTGCAACCGTTCTGACGGTAGCAGGTGTATTGGTATGCGCTTTGAACCTTGCGTTGCATGCCCGGCAAATCTGGTCAGCGCTCCCACATTCGTTCAGCAAAATGAAACCAAATCCCACGTTCCCTCGGGCGTCGACGTTTGTTGTCGAATAATATAGACATTCCCGTCGTTGGATCGAACCTTGTAGAAGATGCCATCTGGGTCGGACCACTGATCGAGCACGGCCTCGACCTCATACTGCTTTCCTTCGAGCCAGAACCGAACAGGGCGTTCAGCGGGCTTTCGGCCCGAGTAACAGTATCAGGCCAATCAAATATTTCATTTGTTGCTCTCGCCGGGGCACGTCGTACCCTTGGAAAACCACTGATCAAACCCTCCCAATCTAGTTGCAGCTATCTCTGACCGGACATTAGTCTTAAGTCTTACGGACTGAAGGACGCAGATCAGGCGCCGGAGACAGATTGGGAAAAGGCGGTGAACCGCGAGCGGGATTCAATTGTGGCTTGGTGGGTCAGCGATAAATGAAGTGCGTACCTCAGTCGAAGGCTACCCCTGGCAAATGGATCCGCTTCATCGGACAGAATACAAGCGGGGAACTTACCATCTACTTCGTGGGCCAACGGTTATATGTGCTGCACGCGTTTGTCCGGAACAGTGTGCGTCGGCCAGAAAATTGTTCTACATTTCTAAACTCGTTTCGACTCCTGTCCAAACCGAAGGCGTAGCGAGGGTTAGGCGAGAGGTGTCTGTGCTTCCCGCTGTCAATGCTCCCCCAATATCGCGCGATATCATCGCTGATTTTTGGTGGCTACGTCTGGGTATTGATTGGTAGACTTACATGATCTCTTTCGCAGAGCCATGAGAAAAGCGTTCATCCGGAGGCTCGTAGTAATTCTTGCCGCCTTCGGAGCTTTTCTGGTTGTCTACCCCGACGATCTCTGGGAATACGAAGTCTCATATGCCCAGCGAGACACGTTGAAAGGGGCGTCGCAGACAATTCTCCATCCTACGGATCGACAACACCTTTTTTCTCCACAGTTCGCCACCTCCAGCAAATGCACATACTCTCGAAGCTACGAAATGAGGATGTTGTCTCCTATCCTTGTAGCTCTCTCCACTTGCGTTCTCCTTTGCTGAGACCCATCAGCACGCATAACTTGAGCTGCGGAACCTGCACAGGCTAGCTCCGCAGAACCCCAATTCGTCTGCAATTCAATTTCAAGAGGAGAATATATGCAAGCTACGCACGCCCGTAATCAAACGATGTGGACAGAAGCGTTCAAAGACGCGGTGTTGGAGTTAGATCCGAGATTTCTCCCACCGAAACTAGCGGCTGCACAGGCGGCAATAGAGGATCGGCTCCTAGAGACAGGCTTTGATGGAGGGCCTGACCTCGAGGAGGTGATGAAACTCGAAGACGCGAAGCGCACCATTATGCTCCTGTGGCACCAGGAACAAACTTGAAATTCGGAAGGTAAAACGAGTGGCGTTGGCTGGAGTGGTCACCCTCCATGCCAACGCCTCAACAAGCGAGATTGTTAACAAAGACCTCTGCAAGAACTCTGCCTTGAGGGATTTGTAATGGTTAATTTTTTGCTCAAATTAGCGACAGACGAAACGGGCCAAGACATTGCCGAGTATGCGGTGATGTTGGCGCTGATTCTCGTCCTTGTCGTAGGCACGATCCGGCTCGTCGGCACGAATGCGAATAACGTCTTCTCGTGAACTGGAGAATCGGTTTCTTAGTGTCTGTCATTGGCCCCCTCGCTTTTCCTCACCGGCTCCTGCGTTTCTGTGGCGAGTTCGGTTCAGTAGGAATTAGAGGTCACGAATTTTGTGTGGTCGGGTCTCAAATTCTTCGTGAGGCTTGGGTTACGAATTCTGCAATACTGAGTCGGGCGCCTTCACGGGCCTGAATGCCCGGAAGTTAGGGGGGTGGAGCACGGATGCATTCGAAACATCGCCGGGCTTGGTTGCGGTGTTTGAGCAGCTGCACGACACAGCAGGTCGAGCATTTTCTGGGACCGAGCAGACCTCAAACATCCCTCTCAGTTGTGTGAGCTCCAGTATCTGTTCAACGAATGGCGTCAAATTCATCAACTTAAGCGTTGTCCCTGAAGCTTGGGCCCACATCCGTAGAGAGACGAGGGTGCCCAGGCCGCCCGCATCAATGGCACGTACGTTTGCCAGATCAAGCACTACGGCTCGGGCACACGATTGACTGACGGTATTCCACAAGGTCTGTCCGTCTCGGCCGATGATTCGTCCTGTACAACGAAATGTGCTGATATTCCCCAGTCTCTGGGTCTCGATTCTCAACATGGCGCCGTTCCTCTTTTCATCGCGCATTGTCTGTGAAGTTGCGAAACATGGATGAAAGTGGTTCAGGGTTTTGTAACAACTCCCTCGTCCCATAGTCGAACCAGACGATGCGAAATCGACAGTGTTTTCTGAGAGATTTGTGGTGAGCTTGAAAAAAAGCGTTATGCTAGTCTCAGCGGCCGCGCAGGGAGGCGAAGCAGACTTGCCCGCCTCCGCCATCACGCGACATTTCACAGCTAGCGGCTCAGTGTCCGCCAGCAAAAGACCCAACAAAACCCGCGATCACGTTTTGATGCAGATCCCGTGCTAATTCCTTCTCTTCCTTGCGAGAGTATAGAAATTCGACTCCGGTCGTCTCGCCGGGATAAAACCAAGTGAGTATTGCCTCGGGTTGGTGTGCGGGCCGTTCAGCAAAGGTGAAAGCGGTATCGCTCGTTACCCGCTCCCGTTCCTTTGGGACCGTATGCAGGGTGGCATAGAGTACAGCCCAATCTGAACTGAATATCTGCACAATGTTGCGATCCCCGTCGCTGTTTGCCAGCACGAACCAGTAACTACCGGCAGGCAAGACAGAACCGGATATCTCTAACGCTTGGCTAAATTCCACTTTGGTTGCCTGATCCCATTCATCCGCCCGTAGACCAGGCACCACCATGAATGAAAAAACCATTACAAGCGCAAACGCGAGGGACAGCATTCGTTTCATACAACTCCAATGGAATTTTTTCGCTACAACGGGTGAGATGCAAGCGAGGAATAAAAAATTATAAAGAGTTCGTAAAGAATGTTGCCGATCCATTCGCTGCTGCCGCTCCGCCAGCTTTGCGCTGATGGACTCAAGTCCTCTCCCGAGCTTGATATTTCCGGTACGCGTTGATCGAAACCGGCGTTAGCTGTCTTAGTTGGGTGTGGGTTGCCTAGCTTCGCTTCCCTGGCCTCTTTTGCGAAGTTGTGGAGCCATCTCTCCGAGAGAATCTAAGATTCCGAACTGCGCGCCCGACTTAGCATGTCCCTCACCATTCTCGCGAGATACGATTTTCTCCCAGCTCCTGATGTGCCACTGACAGGAGTATGGGTGGAGCGTTTCGCTGCCTTCTTCAGAATTGATTTTCGCTTCTTTAGCATCACAATCCTCTCCGAGGAGGTGGGCAAAGTTGAACCAAATGTTAGGCAGCATGGGTATACCTCCTGTTCTACTGGCTCATGGCTACGTGAGTGACCTGCTCGGGGAGTTTGGCGTGCCACAGATCTGGGTTGTCGACCCCAAAGGGAAGTGGCTGTGGCAACAATCTGGACTTCCGCACCGCGGACGAAGTGGCGCGGACGAAGATTTCTTCCAGCCCTTGCAGTCTGATCCCCGCTACCTCGATTTGTTGCGGCGCATGAGACTGACCTAATAGTTGTACATTCCCACGTCACGGGCAAAGTTGCTGAAAGTGCTCTCTGTTCTCACTACCACTATCGCGGGATGGAGGAACATCCGTTCACCAATCCACTTGAGATCATTTTGAGCCGGCCGATTCGCTTGGTTTTTCAGCAGGCAGGTCACAACCATGATCGCGGTTTGCCATCACCTTACGAAGAATGTCGCGACGCTGCCGCGCCGCAGGCCGGGCAACTGTGAAGCTCGACAACACTCGCTCCAAACACAGTATCAAGATCCGCTTCTGGTGACTCGGATGGCAACACTTTGTCTGCGTGGTGGTTCATGTCAGCCGCGCATCGCGGGCATTTCATTTTTTCGCTGGTGACTGTCATGGGCTACACCGGAACATTCTCGCGGCCGTATCGGAGAGTTCTTGACATCCAAATCAGTTCCTTCAGGAACTTGTCAACGCGCCGAAGGTAAGAGGGATTGAGCAGCTTTCCGTTGCCGTCGAACGAATTCTGCACTGTAGAAAAGTTCACATCCCAAAAGATCGTGACCAATCCGAGTTCTCGCATGACGAGCAAAAGGTTCTGGATAACCCAAGTTCCGCCAAATGGTCCCGCCGAAACGCCAACGATCCCGACCGCTTTGTGTATGTACTCTTTTAGACAGCTGTCGAGAACATGTTTTAGCAATCCGCTGTAACCGTGGTTGTACTCGGGTGCCACGATCACGAGCCCGTCGGCACGATCCATCTTCGAAGAAAACGCGCCTTCTTTGATAGCCTCTCCAGCGTCGTTCGTGGGCAATGGAAGGCCCGCAATATCGATGAGATCGGTTTCGACTCCCGCCTGCTTCGAGACTTCTTCCTTAACCAATTGCGCCACGTGAGCACTCATTCGGCCCATGCGCGTGGTGCCGAGAATCACCGGGATGTAAAGAGATCGAGGCTCCATCGATTCCTTTATGGGGCTGCACTTTGGCCGATCGCTTCTTTTACCGTTTGATTCAGAGTAGTTCCTTGCGAGAATGCTGCGGCTTGAGGTCGAATTCCGAAGATGTCCTCCACGGTTGCCCGCAATACCTCTGCCACGCTCCAAGCTTGCGCAATGCAGCCAACCGGCCGATGCGGCGGATCTCCATCGAAAATCTCCGAAATGTGGCCAAGGCCAGCGTCGGTCAGATGGTCCTTCCAAGGCCCTAACCACGCTTCGGCTTGACGGCGTGCCGGCTCGCTTCCGGCGTTCACCTTTATGTATGCACTGATGAAAGGACCCATCAACCACGGCCACACGGTGCCTTGGTGGTATGCACCATCGCGACTGCCCCCATCTCCGGTGTAACGGCCTCGATACTGCGGATCGTCCGGAGCGAGACTACGTAGGCCGTAAGGCGTGAGTAAATGTTGCTCCACGATGCTCACAACTTGGTTCGCCCGCTCGGGGCTGAGCATGGAGTGCGGCAGGCTCACCGCAAATATCTGATTCGGACGGATACTAGCGTCGGGCGGTCCACCGTTGACCACGTCGTATAAATAACCGCCCTTCTCATTCCAGAGCAGTCGATTGAAGCTCCACTTGGTGAGAGCAGCCATGTTGTTGTATCGCTTCCGCGCGGATTCATCACCGAGGCGTCTCGCAATATCCTCCATAGTGCAAACCGCGTTGTACCAGAGTGCTTGAATTTCCACCGGCTTACCGCGTCGTGGTGTAACGACCCAGTCGCCGACCTTCGCGTCCATCCAGGTTAGTTGCACGCCAGGCTCGCCCGAGTTGAGCAGACCCGCTGGGTCAAGCTCGATGCCGAACCTGGTTCCGCGCACATGCCAGGAAATGATGTCGCTGAGGACACTGTATAGCTCGTGCTGAACGAAATTTAGATCACCTGTATATGCGAGGTATGCCCGTACGGCTTCAAAAAACCAGAGTGTGGCATCGACAGTGTTGTACTCGGGTGTCTCGCCAGCATCGGGGAAGCGGTTTGGAAGCATCCCGCGATCAACGTGCCTGGCAAACGTACGCAAAATACTGCGAGCGACGTCGTAGCGTTGGGTAGGAAGAGTCAGTCCCGGAAGCGCGATCATAGTGTCGCGCCCCCAATCGCTGAACCAGTGATATCCGGCGATCACGCTCTTCTGTTCGCCCCGGAAGACAATGTACTGGTCGACCGCAGCTGTCAACGAGCTTACAAAGTCATCGGCGACCGGCGAGCGCTGCGCATCGTCTTTTCGTCGCGAGATCTCACGTTCTCGATATTCTTCAGCCCCACTCACATTGTGCGGTTCGACGGAGGCGACAATCGTGGCCTTTGGCTTTGAATTCAGATCAAAACGCAGCACACAGGGATTGAACAGGTCTTCCGTGAAATCGAGCCCCCGTTCGCGCTCGGCTTCATATTCGAAGTTACGGTACCAATGCCCGGTGCTCTCGATCTCATCGGCATTGTTCGCGAAATAAAGGGCAGGAAGGCCAGCATAAGGAGAGACACTGATCTGGCTCGATTGCTGCTCGATTCTGCCGTCGAGCGCCCCATTTTCGCGAGTCAGGCTATGGTAGTCGCGAAACGCGATCAGGGGCCGAATTTCGAGCTGGACCTTGGCTGCTGCTTTAACCCGATATTGGATGACAGTGGTGTTCTCTCCTTCCACCATGAACAGCGTTTTTTCAATTTCAGTGGCGTCTACGCTGAACGTGAAAGTTGGGAAAGGATCAAGCCGGAATTGCTTGAGATAGTGAAAGCCCTGAGGATGTATCACGCCCGGGTAACGGTTTGTGGCAAGCTCTAACCTTCGCCCGTCGATGATCAGAGTCTCTTCCATTTTCGACAACAGAACAACTCGGCCTACCGGTGGCTTTGTCGCGGCGACTAGAAGACCGTGGTATCTACGTGTGTTACATCCGTTGACGGTACCCGACGCGAAGCCCCCGATCCCATTCGTTTCCAGCCATTCACGACGAAGCGCGGCATCGAGGTTAGTACAAATCTCTTCTCCGAATCGGATCATGACCCGCTCTCCAGTGCACGCTCCGCAGTTACAGCAGAAGTTGACAAGGACGAGTTGCTTTCACCCTCATCTGCGTGCGAGATAGTTGGAGCACGAAAGGTCTGGAACTGCACGAGATCTTTTGTGAACAGGAGATCGAGAGTCCAGTCCAGCGCGACCCGAAGTTTTTTCTCGAATCGCGGTAGTTTGCTTAGATAAATCGTCCGCCACATCCACCAGGCAATGAATCCCGAAAAATTGATTCCGAATATGTTGGCCACCCCAGTGCGGCGTCCGATTGCGGCCAGTTGTCCGATGGTGGAAAACGAGAATGGTTTAAGAGTTCCGCCTCGGACATTCGCGATTAGATTCTTGGCGAGAGTCTTTCCTTCACGCAAGGCATGCTGAGCGGTCGGCGGATGGTATTGTCCGGTCTTGGGGTCGGGGACGAGCGCGCAGTCGCCTAACGCCCACACCCCAGGCCAATCCGGCAGGCGCAACATTTCGTCCACCTTCAGACGTCCGCGTTCTTTTACACAGGGAAGCGAATCGAGCACCGGATTCGGCGACGTCCCGGCGGTCCAGATCAGAGCTTTGCTTTCGAGCTGTTCGCCAGTGCTCAGCTGAACACCGCCGTCAGTAACGACAATCACACGTGTGTTCATGCGAATCTCAACTCCTCGTTCGGCAAGCTTCTTCTCGGCGTACCGGCCCAACTTTTGCCCGAGTTCGGGAAGGATCACATTGCCGGGATGCACGAGCACAACCCGCAGCATGTCTTCGCGAAGATTTGTGTAAAAGTGAACCGCTTCGCGAATGAAATCGTTTATTCCAGCTATGGTCTCGACACCGGCAAAACTCCCACCAGCGACCACGAACGTGAGCAAAGGGCGCCGCACTGCCGCGGAGCATTTCACTGTCGGCTTCCTCAAGATGCGCTATCAGCCGATTTCGTAAATGGATCGCATCTCCCAAGGACTTCATCGTCAACGCCCTCTGTTCGAGTCCGGGAAGATTGAAGAAGTTCGTAATCGATCCAAGCCCGATAACAAGGTGATCGTATGGAAGCTCGTGATGGTGATGATCAAATCCGTGAGACACGGTCACAAGCTTGCGTTCCAGATTGATGGATTCAACTTCTCCCGCGAAAAAGCTGATCCGCCTCAGAAGCTTTCGCACGGGATTCACGATGTTGGTGAGATCGAGATCGCTGGCGGCAACTTCGTGCAACATAGGAGTGAACAGAAAGAAATTATCCCGGTTCACCAGCGTGATCTCGACATCGGGATCGCGGGCCAAAGTGTCATCCAGGTGGATGGCCGCGTGCAGCCCGGCGAAGCCGCCGCCAAGAATGATGATCCGAGTTTTCTTTGGTTCAGCCATAGCAATCCTCTCACCAGCGCAAGCTACAGCTCAGCTACTTCACAAAAAACCTTGATCGAGCCGTTTGGGTTTGTGAGCTTCTTGAATAGCTCGGTGTAGTTTTGCAGTCCGCGAACGGGATCGGTGAGAAGTCGGCTGAGCCAGCCCGGATATTCGGCTTCCGCCTGCGACATATCGCGAACGCCCATCTCAAAATATTCGCGATTGGCGTTTACGGTTCCGACCATCACCTTGTTTCCGAGGACGAATTCCAGGTTGATGCGATCGGCTGGAACCTGAACCATGCGATCGCCACCCGTCACGCTGGACAAAACGAGAACACCGTTCTTTCCGAGGGCTTGCATGCTATCGAAAACCACGCCGGAGTTGCCGGTGGCTTCGAAAATCAAGTCGAAGGGGCCGAACTTCTTCCCGCCTTCGATAATGGGCACCTCCTGAGTGATGAGATAACGTGCGCCGACCGCCTCAATAAGCTCGGCATTGAGATTCGGCTTGGGATTCCGAGCGAACGTGGTGACGTCAATTCCGCGCAGACGGAGCGCCAGGGTTGCGAGCAGACCAATGGTTCCCGCGCCCATGACAGCGGCGCGACGAGGGCGCCACACTTTCAGCCGGCGCTGGATCTCGTAAGCCTGGTGGATGCCCTTTTCAACAACCGTGAACGGCTCGAGCAGCACGCCGACGTGCTTCAAGCCTTGCGGCACCTTCACGATGAATTCGGCATCATCTACGTAATACTCGGTCAGGAAGCCATGGCGCAGGTTGATGCCGCGCTCGAAATAAGTGTCATCGGTGGTCATGTCGTTCGTGCCGATCAGGTCATAGAGACTTCGCCCCGGACGGCGAACCGTAGCGACCACATAATCTCCAGGCTTCAGCTCAGTCACATTCGGAGCAACCGCTTCCACTTGACCGAAACCTTCATGGCCGATGACTAAAAAGTTGTATCCCGGAGGAGCTGCGCCGTACTCGGCTGCGTTAATCTCTTTATCGGTGCCGTCCACTCCGACGCAAAGGACTCTGACCAGCACTCCCCGCCCATTGGGAACCTCGTCGACTGATGGTTTGTTCAAGTCGGCGAGATGAACGCTGTTGGCTTTGCCGGGAAATACACTAATTGCTTTCATCGCATATCTCCGTTCAGATTGATAGTCTTAGTCCGCGAACGCGATTCCAGCAGCTCGTTCGCGTTTTCTGCGTTTGCTTGACTCGCCGCTTTGCTGCAGCATTTTGGCAACAAGACCGGTCCAGCCAGTCTGATGACTTGCGCCTACGCCCCTGCCGGTATCGCCGTGGAAGTACTCGTGAAAGAGAATGAGATCGTTCCAGTTGGGATCGGTCTGAAATTTCGGCATATCGCGATACACCGGCCGCTCGCCTTTGTCGTCGCGCAGGAAGATTTTAGATAGCCGGCGCGAGAGCTCGGCCGCCACTTCCCACAATGTGAGCATGTTTCCAGAGTGCGAAGGAAATTCGACTTTGAAATCGTCGCCGAGATAGTGATGAAATTTCTGCAGCGATTCGACCAGCAGATAGTTCACCGGGAACCAGATCGGACCGCGCCAGTTGGAATTTCCTCCGAAGAGCCCGGTGCTCGATTCGGCCGGCTCATAATTGACGCGATATTCCATTCCGTTCACCGCCAGCGTGTACGGATGTTCCTTGTGATAGCGGGAAAGTGCTCGGATTCCGTATGGTGACAGGAACTCGTTCTCATCAAGCATGAACTGAAGCAGGCGGCGCAGCTGGTCGCGGCCGACAATGGACAGCAATCGTCTTTCCGCTTTGCCGCGAGTCCGCATGCAGGCCACGTTACCGATAAGATCAGGTCGGTTGTCGATGAACCATTCAAGACGACGTTTGAATCCGGGCAAGCGGTCGAGCAGTTCGGGTTCAAGTGTCTCAACCGCGAACAGCGGGATCAGTCCGACCATGGAGCGGATCCGCATGGGATGTTTGCGTCCGTCAGGGAAGCGCAGCACGTCGTAGAAAAACCCGTCCATCTGGTCCCACAGTCCAACACCATCGTTGCCGCGATGGTTCATGGCACTGGCGATGTACATGAAGTGTTCCCAGAACTTGCTGGCGACGTCTTCATACGCAGGATCTTCGCCGGCAAGTTCCAGCGCGATGGCGAGCAGGTTGAGCGTGTACATAGCCATCCAGCTCGTCCCGTCCGACTGCTCGATGTAGCCGCCGGTCGGTAGTGGAGCGCTGCGATCGAACACGCCAATGTTGTCGAGCCCGAGAAAGCCGCCCTGGAAAATATTCATCCCGTCGGCATCTTTGCGGTTAACCCACCAGGTGAAATTCAGCAGCAATTTGTGGAACACGCGCTCCAGGAATGCACGATCACCTTTGCCACTGCGCTTTTTGTCAATCTTATAAACTCGCCACGCGGCCCAGGCGTGAACGGGGGGATTCACATCGCCAAACGCCCATTCGTAAGCCGGGAGCTGACCATTGGGGTGCATGTACCACTCACGCAGTAGCAGCACAAGCTGTTCCTTGGCGAATTCGCAATCCACCAGCGCCAACGGCACGCAGTGGAATGCCAAATCCCAGGCAGCATACCAGGGATACTCCCATTTGTCGGGCATGGAGATGACATCGGCGTTGTAGAGGTGCGGCCACTGGTTATTGCGACCTTTTTTCCGCTCAGCGGGAGGCAGCGGATTGCCCGGATCACCTTCAAGCCACTGTTTGATGGCGTAGTGATAGAACTGCTTAGACCAAAGCATCCCGGCAAAGCCCTGGCGCATGACGTTCTGCGCATCCGCAGAGAGATCCTGCGGAATGACCGTGCGATAAAAGTCGTCGGCTTCGCTCTTCCGGAGAGCGAATAGGCGATCGAAGCCTTCAAATGCGGCTTCAGAGACTCCAGAAAACTCGATATCGGTCAACCGCAGACGCAGCGTCACCGTCGCACCGGCACTAATCTGTAAGGCGTAATGCACTGACGCCTTGGTTCCCATGGGTTCAGGGACAACAGCATCTTTTTTCCCGTTCACTACGTAATCATTGATTCCGTCTTTTACGCATGCACAGCAGTTCTCGACTCCGAACAGGCGTTTGTGGTTGGTTTCGTTCTCTGTAAAGAGCAGTTCCGGCGAACCTTCGCAACAGAGCCACCGTTTCCCCAGAGTGGGATGGTCGAGTTCAATGCCGCCCTGCACCTGCCGCATATCCGGACGGGCCTCATCAATGGCCCACGACCAGGTATTCCGAAACCAGATCGTCGGTAAGAGTCTAAGCGGGGTAGTTTCCGGCCCGCGGTTCGTTGCGGTGATCTTGATCAAAATATCTTCGACATCTGCCTTCGCATACTCGACGAAAACGTCGAAATAGCGATCATCTTTGAACGCGCCGGTATCGAGCAGTTCGAATTCCGCTTCGTCCTTTCCGCGACGGCGATTTTCTTCGACCAATTGCGCGTAAGGATACTCTGCCTGGGGATACTTGTAGTGATACTTCATGTAAGAGTGCGTCGGAGTGCTGTCCAGGTAGAAGTAGTATTCCTTCACGTCCTCGCCGTGATTGCCTTCGTTGCCCGTCAATCCGAACAGACGCTCTTTGAGGATGGGATCACGCTCATTCCACAGAGCCAGCGCGAAACAAATGAGCTGATGACGATCCGAAATCCCCGCGAGTCCATCTTCGTTCCAGCGGTATGCTCGGGAACGGGCATGATCATGCGGAAGGTATTCCCACGCGTTGCCGTGTGGGCTGTAGTCTTCGCGGACGGTGCCCCAAGCCCGTTCGCTCAGGTAGGGTCCCCAACGCTTCCAGTGTTTCTTGCGCTGCTGGGATTCTTGAAGGCGAATCTCTTCTTGCGTCATTTCTCTTCTCCCATCAACTCAAATGACGTGCAATAACCAAGCGAATGCATCTGCCAAAGTTATGCGGATGTTCTGGTCCAACAATCGTCCCCAGATGTTTGCCTCCGGAAGAGATAATCCAAAGCCCGCCCGGTCCGGATACATAGAGATTCCCCCTCTGATCGATCTTCATGCCGTCAAGCGCGTCCTCGCCAGGGGCGCTTGTCATGTCGAAGAAAACTTTACCATTGAACAGCGTCCCATCTGCATTGACTTCGTATCGCATGATGATCTTTTTCTTCTCGTCCCAGTTATCCACATAAAAGTATTTCTCATCAGGGGAGAATGCCAGACCGTTCGGTCCGTTCAGTTCTGTCGTCAATAACCGAACTTGTCTTCCCTCGGGCGAGACGCGAAACACGCCACTATACGGTAGTTCTTTCCGAGGATCCTCGAAAAACTCAGGCAGGCCGAATGGCGGATCAGTGAAGTAGAGCGCTCCGTCTGATTTGTAGACGAGATCGTTCGGGCTGTTCAGCCGCTTGCCCTCGTATCGGTCAGCCAGCACGGTCAGCTGGCCATTTCTTTCAAGTCGCACCACTCGGCGGTTTCCATGCTGATCAAGGGTGAGGCGCCCTTCTCTGTCGAGGGTGAGTCCATATGATCCCGGCTGGCCAAACTCACCGATGTCACTGCCCGCGTAGCCACTCTTTGTTCGGTAAATCGAGAGCTGACCATCGGGGGTCCAACGGTAAATTACGTTGTTGTTGGGATCGCTGAAGAGAAGATAGCCGTCGGAATCAGGAATGCGCGGCACCCAGACCGGCCCTTCTGTAAACAAAAAGCCCCCTGCTAGTTTTTCGATCTTCGTACCCGGCGTAACGATTTCGTCCAATGCCGCATCAGCCCGCAGGATCTCCGTCTTCTGTTCAGTGCCTATCTTAGGTGCTTTGTAGAAGTCGAGTGTTGCAGACTTGATCCAGATGAAATTATCTGGAGCGTAAGAGATCGGCCCGTTAGCGCCAAAAATTGCCAACTGAATGCGCTGGCCGGGTTTCACGTCGCGAGCAATAATCACGCGGTTCGGTGCATTGAAGCCTTTGATCACCGGACCGCCAGGCTGTCCCAGAATCCGCGGCAGCTTGCCATCCACCCAAACTTCGGATGCCGCCCAGGACATAAATGATGTCGCTATCCTTGGTGTGAATCTCCGCCATGCCGGGTGTATCGCGGCGGCTCGCGTGGATCATGTAATTGCGATTGTCGCTCCCATCGAGCAAGATCGTGCCCTTCGCGAAGGCGGCTTTGACTTGGTCGGTGTCGAAATAAGTGATCGTTGCGGACGCAACCGCCGTCTTGCCAGAGTCTTTGGCGGCTGCGGCACCAGCAATGGCCAGTTCCTCGTCTTGCTGCGCTGACGAAGCGCCACTCACGCCAACGCCCCCGATGATCTGGTCGTCAACCATGATCGGAATTCCACCGATGAGCGGAGTAAAGTCATCCAAAGCCGCCATTACGGTGCGACCCTTGCCGCTCGAGTTAATCAGTTCCTCGAAAACCGTGTAGGCTTCTTGAATCTCACTGCCGTGCGCGCTTTGCCGATCCAGACATTGGCGCCAGCGGAAAATGTGCCGTCGAGGCGTTCGAGTGCCATCAGGTTGCCGCCGTCATCGACAACGGCGATCACAGCTCCGGGAGCGTTAACCTGTCTTCCGTGAGCTTCGGCGGCTGCGATCACACGCGTAGCGCCATCGAGGGTTAGAACTTTTTTGTCTGCGATCTGCGCCTCTGCCGCACCGGCACACAGCGCCGCAAGTAACAAGCTGAGAGAAATTGCGATTTGTATTTTCATCATCTTTTCCTTTCTGGCTGATCTTCACGGGCGCATCGCGCTGCGAGCCGCTCGCGTGACCAGCCGGTTTGAGTTCTCACATGACCGGCGAACTGAACGAGGCTTCCCCAAGCAGCGTCTCTGCAAAGGCGCACCAGATCTGTACTTTCGCGACGTCTGAAATGTAAGCCGGCAATGCGATCGACTTATTGAACTTGTCGTTCTTGGCCTGCAGGCGCTCAAGGGTGTACACGTTGCCTTTGGAATCGACTACCTGCCAGTGTGGATCGGGTGTTTCGGGCACCTTGAAATCTTCAGAAAGGGTAAGGATGTTGCGGTCGCCCTGCTTCGAATGCGTGACGTTCCCGCGTCGACCTTCACGCCATGGAATTCATTTGTGGTATGCGCATTCTGCGCAACGATTGCCCCCGTCAATAAACAGGACACGAACAGCGCCAGGCTGCAAGCAGCGCGTGTGCTAGATAGAAATTTCATTTCTGATTCTCCTGGAAAGGTTGTTGGGTTGCGGGCTGTCTGATTCGTGACCAGGGAAAAGGTGACGAACTGAGTGAGCGAGGTCTGTTCGTCACGTTTTGCTGCGATCGCAGTCTCATGAAACGAGACGAGCGCTAAATCGGCTTGAAAGCGTCGCCGAGGCGGATTTCAATTCAGGGGTGAATTAGGGCGAGAGTGATCGAGTTTTACGTACCGCACAGCTACAAAGCTAAACAGCGTTGGGTTCCGATGGATGACCGCGGCAAGGCGATCGCATTCACAGGCGTGCCCGCCAAGAAATCTGCATAGGACGAGGCCCGCGACCGTGTATGTAAGTGCGGACAATGCGACCTGTATTCTTATGACAGCAGCAAGAGGGGAAGGCGACGCTGGTGCAGCATGCAACTGTGTGGACATCGCCTAAGGGTCGCCGCGTTTGCGGTTCGTCCGCGGACTCGGCATGCCGGATCGGTACTTTTCTTGCCCAGGGTTGCAGGCCCTGCAGGTTCGTCTCACGGAGCTTACGGAATTAGACCCTGGCGCCTAACGTTCACTTGTCCATAGGATTGACGCCGAAAACGAACCTGGATGAACCACAGACGATGAACCTTAGCGAAAAAGGAAGATGCTGGCAGGGGAACTTTACCGCTCAACGGACCCCGAACCTCAAGCCGAGATGGCAAAAGCCCAGCAGCATTTGCGGCGCTTGCGCGTCATCCCAAACCAAGTTGTTGAGCAGCGGTTCGAGGTAATGCAGGGGATGCTCGGGCGCATCGGAATCGGCACCCAGATCAAGTCACCGTTCAGTTGCGACTAGGGCGTACACATCCGTATTGGGAAAAACGGGTTCGTCAACTAGGGATGTGTGTTCCTTGACTGTAATCTCATCATCATTGGGGACGACGCTCAGATTGGGCCCGGCGTTCATATCTCCACGGCCCTCCATCCGGTTGACCCAGAGATTCGGAGCAGCGGACTGGGGCGGCAAAACCCGTTAACATCGGGCACAATGTCTGGCTTGGGGGGCATTGTGTCATTTGTCCCGGTGTGACCATCGGCAACAACAACGTGATCGGAGCCGGGAGTGTACTCGTGCGAGACATTCCAGCGAACCGAGTCGCAGTCGGCAACCCTTGCCGGATAATTAAGGAAGTTGGCGATTAAGGTTCGGGACCAGGGATGAGGCTGAAAGGATGAAGCGCGCATTCCTACCCTGCACACGAGCATTCACTTTGGGAAACCGACATCATGATGCAGGGAACCTCGCGTCCACCGCGGTTCGATCCCCGGACCACCGGGCGCGAAGCGTACAGCCGCAGATTCGGTCACCATAACCACCTTTTATGTCGCGGCAGGGCTGTTGATTTTGGTGCAACTTGCCTGATTTGTGACGCACACTATGACGAAGCCTGCTTCGATGGTGACAGCCTTATGCAGCGTGTCCGACAAACGGCGTCACGCAGAATTACTCGGGGCCGCCATCGAGGAAACCTGCATGATCCGCCAACATTGTGTTGCGATACTCCAGTCTTCCTGCGCTCGGATGACCAGGACGGGAATCGCCGAATCGAGAGTTGCAATGTCTGCGTCAGGCAGGCCGTTCGCGTTGGCGACCGCGTCGAGTTTGACCCCAAGGAAACCGAGCTTCTCGCAAGCCGCAGCGCGGACTTCGGCCGAGTTCTCTCCAACTCCAGCCGTAAATACTAGCGCGTCAAGGCCGCCCAACACGGCAACCATAGCGCCAATGCCGGCCTGGAGACGGTGCACGTACATGTCGAATGCCAACTTTGCTCGTGAATTGCCTTGCTTCATCGCCGTGAGAATCTCGCGCATGTCTCCGGAAATACCCGAGATTCCCAGCAGACCTGATTCTTTGTTCAGGACATCATCAATCTGTTGAGATTGGAGTCGGCCTTCACGCATAAGGTAGGTGAGAATCCCCGGGTCAATCGAACCCGAACGAGTGCCCATCATGAGACCCTCGAGAGGAGTAAACCCCATGGTGGTGTCGATGCTATGGCCTTGTTCTATCGCAGCCAAAGAACAGCCGTTGCCGAGATGGCAAGTGACTAGTCTGAGCGAGTTCAAGTTCCGTCCCAGAAGCTGCGCGACACGCCAAGCACAATATTGATGATTGATGCCGTGGAATCCGTACCGGTGAATCCCACTTTCGAACCACTGATACGGGCCGGGATAGGCAGCGGCTGCCTGGGGAATTCTGCGATGAAAGCCAGTGTCGAAAACTGCGAACTGAGGAACCGAGCCCAGCAAGTCTTCAACGATCTTCACCCCTTCCAGTTCAGCCCGATTGTGGAGCGGAGCAAACACAGAAACCTCGGCAATTCCAGCTTTCACTTCGGAAGTGACCAGCGAAGGCTCTTGATATTTCGGGCCCCCATGGACGACCCGATGTCCCACAGCGCTAATCTCAGCCGGCGATGCAATGGCAGCTTGCTTGCCCTCCCATAGCGTGCTCAGTAAGTGCTCAACCGCTTCAGCGCGGGACGAAACCTTGACCTTATGTTCTTGCGCCCCCCCGCCCGAAGTTTCCACTTGAGCTGCGGCCGTGCCGCCATGCCACTCGATCTTGCCCTCCCAGAGGGGAGGCCGAGGATCCTCAGGAAGAGGCCCGTCAATCTCGTACAGGGCACTTTTCTGACTGCTCGACCCGGAATTGAGCACCAGGATCTTCATGGGTCAGTAGGTCCATTCCCAATTTTTCACCTCCGGCAGGTCGTCGCCGTGCTCGCGCGTGTACTGCGTGTGCTCTACCAGCTTATTTCGTAGGAACTGCTGGAAGTGTGCCCCGATGCGCTGCAACTTCGGCACGCGGTCCACGGCGTCACCGGCAAGATGAAAGCGATCCAGATCGTTCATCACCGTCATGTCGAAGGGGGTGGTCGTCGTGCCCTCTTCTTTATAGCCACGGACGTGGAAATTGTCGTGACCGTGGCGGCGATAGCACAGCCGATGAATAAGCCACGGGTATCCGTGATAAGCGAAGATTACCGGCTTGTCGGTGGTGAATATGGAATCAAATTCGCGATCCGAAAGACCATGCGGATGTTCGCTTTGCGGCTGCAGTGTCATCAGGTCCACAACATTGACAACACGAATCTTGAGATCGGGGAAATGCTGTCGCAAAAGATCAACAGCGGCCAGTGTTTCGAGCGTCGGGACATCCCCCGCACAAGCCATCACTACGTCGGGCTCGGTGCCCTGATCGTTGCTGGCCCATGACCAGATGCCAATGCCGGCGGTGCAGTGTGCAATGGCGCTTTCCATGTCCAGCCATTGCAGCTCGGGTTGCTTACCGGCCACAATCACGTTTACGTAGTGACGGCTGCGCAGGCAGTGGTCCGCCACGGAAAGCAAGGTATTGGCATCCGGCGGCAAATACACGCGGATGATGTCGGCTTTCTTGTTCATCACAAAATCAATGAACCCCGGGTCCTGATGAGTGAAGCCGTTGTGATCCTGTCTCCAGACGTGAGAAGTAAGAAGATAATTGAGCGAAGCAATCGGGCGTCGCCATGGAATATCGCGCGTGGTCTTGAGCCATTTGGCGTGCTGGTTGAACATCGAATCCACGATATGAATGAAGCCCTCGTAGCAGGACAGGAAACCATGACGGCCGCTAAGCAGGTAGCCCTCCAGCCACCCTTGGCACATGTGCTCGCTCAGGACTTCCATTACGCGGCCATCGGTCGAAAGATGTTCGTCAACCGGGAGAATGGGTTCCATCCATACCTTATCTGTAACTTCATAGACTGCGTCCAGCCGGTTGGAGGCGGTCTCATCCGGGCCGAAGACGCGAAAATTCGCTTGCTGCTGATTCAGCTTCATGACATCGCGCAGGAAAGTGCCTAACACTTTGGTGGATTCCGCCTGCTGCGTGCCTGGTTTTGCAACCGAAACCGCATAATGGCGGAAGTCCGGCATTAATAAGTCTCTCAGCAGCAAACCGCCGTTGGCATGCGGATTGGCACCCATACGGCGATCACCCTTGGGAGCGAGCTCCGCCAGTTCTGCGATCAGCCTTCCGCTTTCATCAAATAGTTCTTCAGGCCGATAGCTCTTGAGCCAATCTTCAAGAATTGCCAAGTGCTCCGGCTTGGTCGTAAGGTCGGCTACTGGCACCTGATGTGCACGCCACGTCCCCTCAACTGGCTTGCCGTCCACATTTTTCGGACCCGTCCAGCCCTTCGGTGTTCGTAGGATGATCATGGGCCAGACCGGAAGAGTGGACGACTTGCTGCTCCGGGCCGTGCGCTGAATGCTATGAATTTCTTCGATCACTGTGTCGAGTGTGCCCGCCATCAGTTGATGCATCGCCTCCGGTTCCTGCCCCTCAACAAAGAGCGGTTTGTACCCGTAACCGCTAAAGAGCTGAATTAGCTGGTCGTCGCTGAGGCGGCCAAGTACCGTTGGATTTGCGATCTTGTACCCATTCAGGTGCAGAATCGGTAAAACAGCTCCGTCACGCGCCGGATTGAGAAATTTGTTGGAATGCCAGCTTGTGGCAAGCGGTCCGGTCTCAGCCTCGCCATCCCCCACCACGCAGCACGCCACAAGATCGGGATTATCGAGCACGGCTCCGTAAGCATGCGCCAACGAGTACCCCAGTTCTCCACCTTCGTGGATCGAGCCAGGCGTTTCAGGCGCATCGTGGCTGGGAATGCCTCCCGGGAAGGAAAATTGTTTGAATAGTTTTCTCATTCCTTCTTCGTTTTGTTGAATGCTCGAATAGAGCTCGGTATATGTACCTTCAAGATATGTGTTTGCTACCATTCCGGGCCCGCCGTGCCCCGGACCACAAATGTAGACGACGTTGAGGTGGTACTTCTTGATCAAGCGGTTGAAGTGGACGTAGATGAAATTCAGCCCCGGTGTCGTGCCCCAATGCCCGAGCAGCCGCGGCTT
>Ga0075435_100000100_pt1 | contig 45998 bp, 25 predicted proteins | sample RhiMethybrSRZTD4_FD_75302 | JGI IMG/M metagenome (GOLD analysis project Ga0075435, IMG submission 75302) | Populus rhizosphere microbial communities from Tennessee, USA - Rhizosphere MetaG P. TD hybrid SRZTD4 | ecosystem: Host-associated > Plants > Roots > Rhizosphere > Soil | place: USA...
CTCGTTCGCGCGATCGGGCGGATGCACTATCTCCTGGGTCACCCCGCCGAGGCGCAGCAGAGCTACGACGAGGCGATCGGGCGCTACACCAGGCTGGTCGAGGAATCCCGTTCCCAGGGGGACGCCCCCCGGCTCAACAGCGCCCTCCGGGAGATGGGGAAGCTCCACTTCTTCAAGGGCGATCTGGAGAGCGCCGAGCGATACCTGCGCGAGGCGCTCGTGATGGCGGAGACCCGCGGCGACGAGAGGCTACGGGCGGCCGCGCTCAACAACCTGAGCGGGATCCACTACGTGCGGGGAGACCTGGAAGAGGCGCTGACGTGCCACCGGGCCTGCTTCGCGATCCGCGAGCGGCTCGGGGACGATGTCGGGATCGCCCAGTCGCACAAGAACATCGGCATCATCCACTACCGTCTCGGCGAGTCGCAGGAAGCGGAGGAGCGGCTGAACCAGGCCCTGGCGCTCTACCGGAAGGCGGTGGATCGACGGGGCGAGGCCGTGACGCTCCGCCACCTCGGCAACCTGCATTACCAGGAGGGGGATCACGCGGGGGCTCAGCGCCACTGGGAGGCGTCGCTCTCCCTGTGCCGCGAGCTGGGGAACGTGGAGGACACGCATCCCTGCCTCAACAACCTCGGGCTCGTCCGCTTCGAACAAGGGCACTACGCGAGCGCGGAACGGTACTACCGCGAAGCGATCGAGATCCTGGCCAACCAGGTCCGGAAGAACCAGGCGACGGCGTTCCTCCACGACAACCTCGCGGACCTCTACCTCGACCTCCATCAGGTGGACCGGGCCGAGGAGGAGGTCGGCCTGGCGGAGCAGATCGCCGTCGAGCTGGACGCGGCCGCCGTGCTGGCCGAGCTGCACGCCAAGCGGGCCCGGATCGCTTCCTTCCGCGGGGACCTGGACGGCGCTCGAGAGCACGCGCGCCAGGCGATCTCGCTGGGAGAGCCGACCGGAAACGTCGAGAGCCTGATCGAGGCGCTGGAGGCGGCGGCTCAGGTCGAGCTCGGCGCCGGGAATTACGGCGAGGCCAAGCGCTCGGCGCGGCAGGCGCGGGATATCGCGCGCTGGTCCAAGATGTCCTATTTCGAGCTTCGCGCGGCGCTGGCCGCGGCGCGCGCGGCGTGCGGAGAGGGAACCGGAGCGGAGTCGCTGGAGGAGCTGGAAGAGCTGGTGCGGCGCGCGAAGGAGCTGGGGTTTCGCCCGATCGCGGCACGGGGTCTCGACCTGATCGCCGAGATCCACCTGAGATCGGGCGACGTCGACGCGGCCGCCCAGGAATTCACGCGCGCGGCGGACCAGATCCAGGAAGTCCTCGCCTCGCTGGGGGAGGACGACCGGCGCACCCTCATGCACCATCCCGACTGGAAAGGGATGATGGGGAATCTGCTCGACACCCTGGTCAAGGTTGGGCGCCGCGACGAGGCGCTACGCTATCTCGTCGCGTTCGGCGCGGCGAGCTGCGAGATCACCCCGGTCCCGACCGCATCCGGCTCGACCGAACGCGAAGCCCCGGCCCCCGCCTAGCGCGAGCGCCAGGGGAAGAGCGAGACGCCCACCCCCGCCACGAGCCGGTTCGAGCTCAGGCCGTTTTCCCCCTGAGCGTTGGCTTCGTGCTGGAATCCCAGGCTGGCGTTCACCGAGGCGGACGAGCCTACCAGCACGCGCACGCCTCCGGTGATCATGGGGGCGAGCACCGCGGTCCGGTCCAGGTGGAAGCCGTCGTAGAAGAGCGTGCCGAATCCCAGGCTCGCGAACGGAATGAATCCTCCCTGCGGCGAGAAGTTGTAGGTCAGTCCCGCCGTCGCACCGAGTGCGGTCTCGCTGGTTCCGTTGCTGGACTCGTGGCGGGTCATGAAGCCGCCGGTCACCTCGTAGTGGTCCGAGATGCAGTAGCCCACCGTCGGGGTGATCTCGAGCTTCGTGAACGTGTCCACGTTCCCGTACCCCTCGCGCTTCACGTTCCAGTGGCTGTAGGAGACCGAAGGGGAGAACTCCACGGTACCCGCGGGAACCGAACGGTACGTTTTCTCCTGCGGCGCGACCTGGGTGGTGCGCGCCGATCCGGCGCGCGCCGGATCCGGCACTGCGACCAGCGCCAGCGCGCCGACCGTCACGAGCGCCGATTCGAACCATCGAATCCTCATGGCATCGCTCCTTCTCGTTTGGTCCGTTTGTGAAGTGTGAAGGGCACGGCCGCCCGACGCGGCTCGGCACCCATCCGAAATGAGGAGCAACTTCCGCGCCCGCCTTCTGGCCCGACTCTTGCGGCCATCGACCCCAGGCAGGCCCACGCCCATCGACGCTCGGGGGAGTATCGATGCCGCATCCATGGAGCCATAGTGAAGATGAAGTGCAATCGGTGATTCGGAATCGAGCCGGCGCCGGACGTGCATCGCCGAACGGGACCGGATCGGGATGGCGGTTTGCCGCCATCGTTGCGATTTGCGCACTGAGCCTGCACGTTCTCGGCTGCGACAAGCTTCTCACGACCAAGCCCGATCCCGGCGAGCGATTCGACACGCCGCTGCCCGGTCTGGACAACGGAGAGCTGGGTGCGTTCCAGCGAGGGCACACGCAGTTTCGAAAAGCGTTCTCGATCGCCGAGGGGCTGGGACCCATCTTCAACAACGTCTCCTGCGCTTCCTGTCACAGCGGGGACGGCCGCGGCCTTCCGGAGAACACCCTGACGCGCATCAGCCGGGACGCTTCGGATCTGGCGATCGACGTCGGCGGACCGCAGATCCAGGACAAGGCCATCGCGGGCGCCGAGCCGGAGCGTCTCCCGAGCGGCGTGCTGGTCTCCTATCGGATGCCGCCGCCCGTCTTCGGCGTGGGCCTGATCGAGGCGATCACCGATTCGTCGATCCTCTCGCACGAAGATCCCGGGGATGCCGACGCGGACGGCATCTCGGGTCGGGCGAACATGGTCACACCGGCCCCGTACGTTCCCGCGACCGAGCCCGGCGGCGGGCCCGGTCCGCGCGTGGGACGGTTCGGCCGGAAGGCGTCCGTGTCGTCCCTCCTGCAGCAGACGGTCGAGGCCTACCACCAGGACATCGGCATGACGTCCTCGTATCGTCCGATCGAGAACGTGAATCCGGTCGCGTCGCATCCGGCCGTGGATCCGGCCCGGGATCCCGAGCTCACGGACGCGGAGATCGAGAACGTCATGGAGTACATGCGCATGCTGGCCCCTCCGGCGCCCGGCGATCCCACCCCGGCGCGGGATCGCGGGCAGGTCCTCTTCACGTCGGCCCAGTGCGTGAAGTGCCACATCCCCACGCTCCACACGGGGCCGCACGACATCGAGACGCTGGCGAATCGCGACGTGACGCTCTATTCCGACCTCCTCCTGCACGATCTGGGGGACGCGCTTGCCGACAACCGTCCGGACGGGGGCGCGGACGGGAAGGAATGGCGCACGGCTCCGCTCTGGGGCCTGCGCGTGGCGCGCGAGTTCCTGAACGGGCAGCTCTTCCTCCTGCACGACGGCCGGGCCCACACCGTGGATCAGGCGATCCGGTACCACGGCGGCGAGGCCACGGGGGCGCGGGACGCCTACCTCGCGATGCCCCCGACCGATCAGGCGGCGCTCGTGGACTTCGTGGAGTCTCGATGAGTCGCGCGGCACTTCTCCTCGTCCTGGCGGCTCTGGGCCTGGGATCGACGGCCCACGCCGCGGGGCTTCCGGGCCCGAGACGTGAGATCTTCACGCCACCCTCTCCGGACGCCCCCTACCACGGCTCGCTCGACGGGCTCGCCTTCGGCGGCTCGGGCGAGCTCCGCTTCGCGGAGGATCGCCAGGCGGGGGTCTCCAATCCGGACTGGTTCTCGGTCGGATGGGTGAAGGGGTTCATCCTGGCGCGCCTCTCCTCGCGATTCGACCTCGCGATGCAGGGATCCTGGGAGCGCGTCGCGGACGACTACACGATGGAGCGCGCGGAGATCGGTTACCGCCTGGGGCGGGCGTACCAGGCGCACGCGGGAATCTTCCTCGCCCCGCTGGGGCGCACCAACCTGAGCCACGACGTTCCGAGCTACGACTTCGCGGAGCGCTCCCTGGTGGCGACCCAGATCGTCGGCGTGCCGCACGCGCAGGTCGGCGTCGGCATCCGGAAGCTGCCCCCGGCCGAAGGGGTCGCCCGCATGTACTGGGAGGGTGACGTGGTCACGGGCTATGACGACGGGGTCATCACCGAATCTCCCGGCGGGACGCGGATCCCCAGCGGACGGAACAACTACGGGGACAAGAACGGGATCCCCGCGGTCGTGGGGCGCGTCGCGCGCCGCTCCGCGAGCGGCCACGAGATCGGCCTGGCCGTGCAGAGCGGGCCCTACAACAGCACCGAGATCGACGGCGTCCACGTGGACCGCTATCGCTGGATGCACGTCGCCGTCGTCGACGCGAACGCCGAGTGGGCGGGATTCCGGATCTTCACCGAAGGGGCGTACGCCCTGATCGACGTTCCGCCCACCCTCCAGGCGCTCTACGCGGAACAGCAGGCCGGCGCCTCGGTGGAGATGGTGCGGACCCTGTTCGACCCCTTGTTCCGCGGCTGGAGGGGCTCCGCGGTGACGGCGGGACTGCGCGCGGACATGGTGGATTTCGATCGGTCCGTGCAGGGGGACTCGAGGTCGAGGCTCTCCGCGAGCGTGAATCTCTACCACCGGCCGATGGCCGTGACTCGCATCGGGTGGTATTACGAGATCCGGCGCGACCGCTTCAACAACTCCACGCCGCTGGCCGGCGTGACCTTCACCGCCGCCGCCTTCTTCTAGCCTCATTTCCGGTCTTCCCGCCGGCGCCCGCGTGACGCATGATGGGCGTCATGGCCGACTTCGACGCCATCGATCGGTACCTCGAGAAGCACCTCGATGACAGCATCGCGGAGCTGATCCGCTATGCCTCGCAGCCGAGCGTCGCGGCACAGGGCGTGGGCATGGAGGAGTGCGCGCGCCTGGTCGGGGAGATGCTTCGCGCCCGGGGCTTCGAGGTCGAGACGGTCCCCTCCGAGGGATACCCCGTCGTGATCGCCGAGCGCGAGGGCGGAAGCGACAAGACGCTCCTCATCTACAATCACTACGACGTCCAGCCGGCCGAGCCGCTGGAGCTCTGGACCAGCCCGCCGTTCAAGCCCGCGATCCGGGACGGGCATCTCTACGGCCGAGGCGTCAGCGACGACAAGGGTCATCTCACCGCCCGTCTCCTCGCCCTCGACGCGCTCCTCGATCAGTCCAAGAGGCTACCGTGCCGGATCAAGTTCGTGATCGAGGGAGAAGAGGAGATCGGCAGCGTCCACCTGCCCGCGTTCGTGAAGCAGAACCGGGAGCGGCTCCGAGGCGATGCCTGCCTCTGGGAATTCGGATACCTGGATCACCGCGAGGTTCCGCTCCAGTTCGCGGGCCTCCGGGGGATCTGCTACGTGGAGCTTCACGCCGAGACGGCGAGCCGCGACGTCCATTCGGGAATCGGCGGCTCCATCTTCCCGAACGCGGCCTGGAGGCTGACGTGGGCGCTCGCGAGCCTCAAGGGTCCCGACGAGAAGATCCGGATCCCGGGCTTCTACGATCCCGTCCGCCCCCCGACCGCGCGCGACCGGGAGCTCATGGCCTTGGCGCCCGACATGTCCGAGGACCACAAGACGCGCTACGGGGTGAAGGAATTCCTGCGCGGCCTGAGGGGGGGCGTGGAGCTCTCGATCGCGGAGGTGTTCGAGCCGACCTGCACGATCTGCGGGCTGACGTCCGGATACCAGGGCAAAGGCTCGAAGACGGTGCTTCCGGCCCGCGCTTCCGCGAAGGTGGATTTCCGGCTGGTGCCCGACATGACCCCGGACCATGTCCTGAGCAAGCTTCGCGCGCACCTCGACCGCGAAGGATTCCCCGACGTTCGCATCCAGTTCCTGGGCGGGAATCCCGCGGGACGCACCGACCCCGATCATCCGTTCCTCAAGCTCGTGGCCGAGACCGCGCGGCCCGTGTACGGGATGCCCATGCAGATCGTCCCGATGGTCGGCGGCTCCGGACCCAATCACTCCTTCATCCAGGAGCTCGGCGTCCCGGTCGCCACGGCCGGATTCGGGAATCCCGATACGCGCGCCCACGCCCCCGATGAGAACCTCCGCGTCGACCTCTACCTGAAGCACGCCAAGCACGTGGCCCGCCTGATCCACGCCTTCGCCGGTGGTTGACCCGGGGGACTGCCCGGGGGTGTCACAACCTCCCGGTTCTGTTTGTTCCTCCATCGTGAAGCGCATCCACGTCCGCTTCACCGAAGCTCTCTTCCTGAAGCTAAGTCCGGGTTCCATCGCATGGCGAAACGCCTGTACTTCTGGCTTCTTGCCGCGGCACTCGCGGCCGCCCTCTGGCCCGCTCGCGCCCGCGGGGGGCAGCCGCTCGAAACCGAGACCGCGAGGATCGTGCGGCCACGACGCCTCGAGCTCGAGGCCGGATTCGAGCATCAGTCGTCGGGGGACGGTATCGAGACCGCCGTGCCGCTCGCGATGGCGTACGGGATCTCCGGTCGGCTCGAGGTTCTGGTCGAGCCGGTTCCGTTCACCGCGATCCACGACCGGGGGGCGCGCTCGGTGACCGGAATCGGCGACGTGGAGATCACGCTCACCTCGCTCGCAATCCGGGAATCCGGCGCCCGCCCCGCGATCGCGCTTGCGGGCGAGGCCAAGCTCCCGACCGCGAAGAACCGCCGTATCGGCTCGGGGAAGGCCGATTTCACCCTCTACGTGATCGGAAGCAAGCGATTCGGACGCTGGGACACGCACCTGAACGCGGGGTACGGATTCATCGGAGCACCGTCGGGGATCCCCGTGAACAACGTCTGGGTGGTCGCGTCCGCGGCGGAATTCCACTGGAATGAGCGGTGGACGCTCGTCGGAGAAGTGTTCGGCAATACCGCGGCGCTCGCCGAAGGGGGCGATTCGGGAACGGGGGAGAGTCAGGTCACGCCCGAGATCGGGGGCGCGGAGACCGTCGGTGCCCTGGGCATGCGGTATCTCGAGAGCCCGACGGTGACCTACACGGCGGGGCTCTCCTACGACTCCAACGGCGCGTTCCTGCTCCATCCTGGAATCACGCTGGCTTGGTGACCCCATGTGCGGGATAGCCGGGTTCTTTGGCCCCGAGCCGTCCGGCCCCGCGCACGAGGCGATTCTCGAGCGGATGAATCGCTCCCTGGCCCATCGAGGTCCCGACGGGCAGGGCGTCTACTTCCGCGACGGAGTGGGCCTCGCCCACACGCGTCTCGCGGTGCTGGACCGGACCGGCGGAGCCCAACCGTTCCAGAGCGAAGACGGCCAGACCGTCCTGGTCCTGAACGGAGAGATTTACAACCACGCCGAGCTCCGGAACGACCTGCTTCGCGAAGGACGGCGATTCCGCACGCGGAGCGATACCGAAGTCCTTCTTCAGCTCTTCGAGACGATGGGGGAGCGCTGCATCGACCGCCTCCGCGGCATGTTCGCGTTTGCCGTGTGGAATCGAAGGACACGATCGCTCTGGCTCGCGCGCGATCGCATCGGCATCAAGCCGCTCTACTACCACTGGGACGGCCGAGACTTCGTCTTCGGCTCCGAGATCAAGGCAATCCTGAATCATCCCTCCGTGCGTCGCACCGTGGACGAATCCGCCATCGACGACTTCTTCACCTGGGGGTACGTTCCCGCCCCGCGCGCCATCTTTCGGGGCGTCCACAAGCTCGAGCCCGGCCACACCCTGACGGTCACGACGCGCGGCGTGGCGGAATCGCGCTACTGGGACCTCGACTTCACGCCGTGCCGCCGCGCGGGACGGGACGCCGAGGAAGAGCTGCGGTGCATGCTGCGCCAGGCCGTCGCGGGGGAGCTCGGAGCCGACGTTCCCGTCGGGACCCTGCTTTCGGGCGGCATCGATTCAACCGCGGTCTTGAATTTCATGACCGAGCGTCTGGGCCGCGGCGTTCCTACCTTCACCGCCACCTTCCCCGGCGGCGGCGACGAGGACCGCCTGCACGCCATCCAGGCCGCGAATGCCTACGGCGCCGGATGGAGGGAGATCCCGGTCTCCGAGCCCGCCCCCGAGCTTCTGGATCGGCTCGCGTGGCATTTCGACGAGCCGTTCGCCGATCCCTCCGCGCTTCCCACGTACCTCGTGTGCGGCGACGCGAGACGGAGCGTGAAGGTCTGCCTCACCGGAGACGGTGGGGACGAGAGCTTCGGCGGATACCGGAGATACCGGACCAACGAAGCCCGGAGGTCCATCCGCCGCTTCGTGGCCGCTGACCGGGCGCCCGGGATCCTGGCGGCGGCGTGCCGGGTCGCGCCGCTGGGGTCCTGGGTGCCGAAGCCGCTCCGCTGGGGCGACCTGCTGCGAGACGCCGGGACCTCCCCCCACGCTGCCTACCGGAGCGAGATGTCGATCGTGGCCCCCGGAACCAAGGATCGCCTGTATGGGGAACGGCTGAGGAGGGCCGTCGCGGAACACGACCCCGATGGCACCCTGAACCGGCACCTGCAGCGCGCGGACGGCTGGGACACCACGTCACAGCTCCAGTACGCGGACTTCAAGACCTACCTGCCGGACGGCATCCTGACCAAGGTCGATCGCGCCAGCATGGCGCATGGTCTCGAGACGAGGGTGCCGCTCTTGGATCAGTCGCTGGTTGAGCTCGCGGCTCGGCTTCCTTCCTCCTGCAAGGTGGGCTGGAGAGGGGGGAAGCGAATCCTCCGAAACTCGCTTCGTGGTCTCGTGCCCGCGCGAATCCTCGACAGACGCAAGCGCGGCTTCACGCCGCCGATCGCCCGCTGGCTGGACGGAGCGATGGGGAGGCTCTGGGAGGACCGAATCTTGCGCCACGATTCGTTCGTCTCGGGCTACCTCGACATGGCGGGCGTGCGCGGAATCTGGAGCGAGCAGCGCTCCGGGGCTCGAAGACACACCCAGCTCCTCTGGGCGATTCTGGTCCTCGAGTGCTGGGGGCGTCGATTCACCTAAGGCGCCGGGCATCCTCCTTCGAAGCCCCTCCCGTCTCAAGACCTTGCTAGAATGGAACGCTGGCATGAGGAGGATCGGAGTCTTCTTGCTCACGCTTTCCACCGCGATCGGCGCGGGGGTCCCGGCGGCGGAAGCCGTGCAGGACTACCCCGATTCGCTATCCGTCGAGGCGTGCGTGGAGCTGGCGCGGCACCGGGCGCCGGCCGTGGTCGCCGCGGACCTCTCCCGCCAGGCCGCGGCCTTCGAGTCCTCCGCCGTGGCGAAGAATCGGAGGCCCGACCTCGCCTTCGTCGGGCGCGCGCTCATCGCGCCGAAGGGGTTCTACGATCCCACGATCACGAATCTCGGGGAGTACGAGACGAAGCTCGTGCTCGACGTCGCCCTCCTGGACGGAGGACTGCGCGCCCGCGCGCGCGCGCGCGGCTCCCTGGAGCTGGCCTCGGCGAGGCTCGAGGCCGCGGTCCAGTCGCGTGACGTGGGATTGCAGGCCGCCGATCTGGCCATCAATCTGCTCCGTCTCGCCGACGTGGAGGGGGCGCAACGGCAGGCCGTGGACTGGATCGACCGCCTCTCGCTTCTCCTTCGCGGCGCGGTGCGGGCCGGCGTCCGGAGCACGACCGACTCGGTTCGGATCGCGCTGGAGCGGAACGCCGCGGAGGCGGCCCTGGAAAAGACCCTCTTCGACCGGCGGACCGCGGAGATCGATCTCATGGCCCTGATCGGGCTCGGGGCGGATTCCACCCTGGTCGTCCTGCCGCCGGAGTTCCCGGACCGGGCTCCCGCGGCGGAGGATTCGATCCGGATCATGGCCAGCGTGGAGGCTCAGCCCGAGGTCGTGCTCGCCCGGGTGGAGGAGCAGAGGGCGCGCCTCGACCTCGCGGAGGCCAGGCGCTCCAGGGCCCCCACGGTGGACCTCTCGCTCGACGCCGGGCTCGCGGGCGCGGACCTGACGCGCGCGGTGCCGGAGGACCTGAAAGCCGAGGATCCCGACGCGACCTTCGCGGACCGGCTGCGGCGCGACCTCGGCGCCTCGGCCACCGTGAACCTGCGCGCCCCGATCACCCGGAGCGGCGCGCGCCAGACGGTCCAGGGCAAGACGACGGCCGCCCGAGCCGCGGCGCTCAAGGGACAGGGGGAGCTCAACACGCAGCGGAAAACCGCGCTCGAGATCCTGGCGCGGTGGCGCTCCGCGCATCACTTGTTGGAGACGGCGCAGCGCGCGAGCGTCGGAGCCGAGCAGAACCTCCTCCGCGTGAAGAGCCTCTACAGCGGCGGCGGGATCCAGCTCCTGGATCTCCTGGACGCCCGCCACGTGCACCAGGACGCTCTGGAGCGTCTGGCCGAGGCGCGACAGGAGAGCCGGAGCGCCCAGTTCCGCGCCGAGGACCGGCGGTGAGGGCCCGCGTCCTTCCGGGCATCCTGGCCGTGGCGCTGGCCGCGGCCGGGTGCGGCCACCGAGGCGCCGGCGAGGAGGATTCGACCCAGCATCCCGTCGTGCCGGTCGGAATCCAGCGGATCGTGGAGCGGAACGTCCGCGGGCTCGTGACCACACAGGGACAATGGCGCGTCTCCGATTCCCTCACCGTCGCGGCACCCTTCCGCGCCTATGTGGAAGGGATCCGTCCCCGCGTCGGGGACCACGTCTCGAAGGGTGACCACATCGGCACGCTCGTGACCTACGAGTCTCGTGCCGCCATTCGCGGCGCGGAGATCCTCATCCGGCAAGCTCGCGGGGACGCGGAGCGCCAGGAGGCCGAGCGCGCGCTGCGACTCGCGGAGCGGGACGAGGTGCGGGTCCCGCTCGTGGCGACGGTCACCGGGACCGTGCTTCGGCGGAGCGCCGAGCCTGGATCCGAAGTGGCCGAGTCGGCCGAGCTTCTGTCGGTCGTGCCCGAGGGCGCCGTGGTCTTCGAGGCGCACGTGCCGCGCGCGGAAGCGGCGCGCGTGGAGCTGGGGGCGCGCGCCTCGATCGCGCTCGAGGGCGGCGGCGCGGTGGAGACCAAGGTGCAGCGAAAGCTCCCCCAGACCAACGAGGCGGACCAGAGCGCCCTCTTCTGGCTCGCGCCCACGGTGCGGGAGCCGTTCGGGGTCCTGGGCCGGTTCGGAACCGCGAGCATCGAGACGGGAGCGGAGCATCGCGCGGTGCTCGTTCCCGATTCCGCGCTCGTCGAGGACGACCTGACCGGTCAGATCCGGCTGGCCCGCGTCGTCCCCGGGAACGTCGCCGTCTGGACGACGGTGCAGCTCGGGCCGGGGGAGGAGGGACAGCACGAGCTCCTGGCGCCGGCGCTGCCGGCGGGGACGCCGGTGATCGTCCGCGGCCAGCGCGGGCTCCCGGACAGCACGAGGGTTCAGGTCGAGCCGTGAGAGCGTTGTTCGACGCGATCCACGCTCAGCGCCGAGGCGTCCTGCTGCTCCTCGCCGTCGTCGCGGCGCTGGCGGTCGTGTCGCTCCGGCGCATGCCCGCGTCGATCCTCCCCGAGGTCACCTTTCCCCGCGTGAAGGTCATCGCGGACAGCGGGGAGCTCCCGAGCGACGTCGTGTTGCGGGACGTGACGCGACCTCTCGAGGAATCGATCCGGCGCGTGCCGGGGATCCTCGAGATCCGCTCCACCACGAGCCGCGGATCGGCCGAGATCAATCTCGATTCCGAATGGGGAAGCGATCTGGACCGGACGGTGCAGCGCGTCCAGTCCCAGGTCGACGCGATCCGCACCCGGCTTCCCGCCGGCACGACCGTGGACGTGCGCCTCATGAATCCCACCCTCTTTCCGGTGGTCGGCCTCTCGCTCACGTCCGATCAGGCCTCCCTCGCGGAGCTCCGCGACTTCGCCGACATGGTTCTCCGCCCCGAGCTCTCCCGGCTGCCGGGTGTGGCGGAGGTGGTGATCCAGGGCGGACGAACCCTCGAGGCCCGCGTCACGCTGGATCCGGTCGCGCTCGTGTCCCGCGGCCTCGACGCGGCGGCGGTGGTGGACGCGGTCCGGAAGGCCTCCGCGCTCGAGTCGGCGGGGCTCTTGGAGGCCAACGGGCAGCTCTACCTGGCGCTCGTCGACGGCCGGCCGCGCGATCTCGCTTCCCTGGAGTCGCTCCTGATTCCGGCCTCGTCGGGCGCGCCGGTGCGCCTGGGGCAGCTCGGGAAGGTCAGCCTGGAGGAGGCGCCCGAGTTCCACCGCTACCGCGCCAACTCACGGGAGGCGGTGCTGGTGAACCTGCTCCGCCAGCCGTCGGCCAGCTCCATCACGCTCTCCGTCGCCGCGCACCGCTGGTTCGAGGAGAACCGGAGCCGGCTTCCGCGCGGGACCCAGGTCCAGACCTTCTACGACCAGTCGGATCTCGTCCGCGCGTCCGTGGGCAGCGTGCGCGACAGCCTCGTCGTCGGCGCGCTGCTCGCGGTGCTGGTCATCATGATCGTCCTCAAGAGCCGCCGCCTGGGGCTCGCGGGAGCGGCCGTGCTCCCGGCGAGCATCGCGATGACCTTGATCGGGCTCTCCCTCTCGGGGCAGTCCCTGAACATGATGACCCTCGGAGGCATCGCGGCCGCGGTGGGGCTCGTGATCGACGACGGCATCGTGGTCGTGGAGCACCTCGCCGCCCGGTCGACCGGAGAGCATCCGGCGACGCGCTCGCAGGCGATGGCGGAGATCTTCCCCGTGCTCGTGGGCTCGAGCCTCTGCTCGCTCGCGATCTTCCTGCCGTTCGTGCTGCTGGGAGGAGTGACCGGGGCCTTCTTCCGCGTCCTCACCCTGTCCATGGCGCTGATGCTCGGTTCCTCGCTCCTTCTCTGCCTCACGCTCGTGCCGCTTACGGCGCCCCGGTCCCATCCCACGCACGCCGGCCCCCGCCGGGGATCGGCCCCGTTCACGAAGGCGCTGGAACGCGCCACCGAGCGCCGGTGGATCGGCGTCGCCGCGGCTCTGGCCTTCGTCCTGCTCGCGATTCCCCTCTACCTCTCGCTCGGCAGCGGATTCCTTCCGGAGATGGACGAGGGCTCACTGATCCTGGACTACATCGCGCCTCCCGGGACCTCCCTCCAGGAGACGGACCGCCTCTTGCAGGAAGTGGAGGAGGAGATCGCGGCCATGCCCGAGATCCTGACCTGGTCGCGACGCACCGGCGACCAGCTCGGATTCTTCGTCACCGAGCCGAACATCGGGGACTACGCGCTGCGGCTCCGCGCGAAGCATCGTCGCGGCGCCGAGGAGATCGCCGACGACCTTCGCGGGCGGATCGAGAAGACCCAGCCCGCCCTGGCGGTGGAGTTCGGGCAGCTGGTGGAGGACGTGATCGGGGACCTCACCACGACGCCGCAGCCGATCGAGATCCGGATCTTCGACGAGAACCGGCGCATCGCCGAGGACAAGGCGCGCGAAGTGGCGGCGGTGCTCGGGCACGTCCGGGGCGTCGTGGACGTGAAGGACGGCGTCGTGGTCAGCGGTCCCAACGTCACCATCGCGCCGCGGCCCGCCGCGTCGCGCGTGGGGGCGAGCGCCGAGGATCTCGCCCTGGAGGTGACCCCGGCGATCGGAGGAACCGAGGCCGGCTCGATCGCGCGGGGCGCCCGCGCCTGGCCCATCCGCTTCGTGATGCCGAGGCCGTCCGGACTGAGCGGCGCGGAGGTCATCTCGCGGATCCCGATCCCGGTCGGCACCGCGGCCGTGCGGACCGGGGAAGTGGCCGCGGTGCAGACGGCCCCGGGCGAGACGGAGATCGGACGGGACAACCTGCGCACGATGGTGGCGCCGACGGCCCGGCTCTCCGGTCGCGACCTCGGGTCGGCCATGGCGGAGATCCAGAGGCAGGTACGGGCGCACGTCGCGCTCCCGCCCGAGGCGAGGATTCAGTACGCGGGCATGTGGGCGGAGCAGCAGTCCTCGTTCCGAGGGCTCGCGGGGGTTCTCCTGGGAGCGCTCGCCCTGGTGACGGCGATCCTCCTCTTCTCCTTCCGGTCGTGGCGGATGTCGCTCGCCGTGCTCCTGGTCGTCTTCTCCTCGCTCCTGGGCGTGTTCTTGGCGCTCCACCTCGGCCGCGCGTCGTTCAACATCTCGAGCTTCGTGGGCGCGATCATGATGGTGGGGATCGTCTCGGAGAACGCCTACTTCCTCGTCGCCGCGCACCGGGACGCGCTCCGGCGCGGCCGCACGGCGGTGGAAGCGGCGCGGGAGGCCTCCATGCGCCGCGCCCGTCCGGTGCTCATGACGACCTTCGCCGGCGTGGCCGCGCTGGCGCCGCTGGCTCTGGGGGTCGGCGCGGGAAGCGCGCTCCTGAGACCGCTCGCGATCGCGGTGGTCGGCGGGTTCGTGACCTCCGCGTTCCTCCTCCTCCTCGTGCTGCCGTCCCTACTCGCGGGGTTCGGCGGAGGGCTCGAAGAGACGCAGGGGTAGGTCCCGCCGTTTCCGGACGCCCCGATCGTCTAGCCGCACCCCGCCTGAATCAAATCTCTCAAGTGGCGTCCGTTCAATACCATAGCGTGGACTTGTCCTCCTGCGTCTCAGGCGCGTGTGGGTCTTTGTCCGACATTGCCTGACTTGACTTTAGGGGGTATTCGTCGTCACGCTTGAGGCAGCTCGGAAGACTGCCCCGATCCGATCTGGGAGGGTATCCGATCGAGACATCCGCGCTCCGGAATCCGACATGAAAGCGTCATCCCGGGGATCCAGCGTCCCCGCTTCCACATCTCCACCGCGTTCGGAGAAGACGGCCATGACCACCACGCAACAAGAAGAGGACCCCGCCCTCGACGCCTCCAAGCTCCTTCTCGCGCTCCGGGCGGTGCGCAAAGGGGACTTCTCCGTGCGTCTTCCCGAAAACTGGACAGGGCTTTCCGGGAAGGTGGCGGACACCTTCAACGAAGTCGTCGAGATGAACGAGCGCCTGGCGGCGGAGCTGGCTCGCGTCAGCGCCGCGGTCGGCCACCACGGCAAGATCGACGAGCGGGCCTCCCTCGGGCCGGTCACGGGCGCCTGGGCCGACACGGTCTCGGCGGTGAACACGCTGGTCGGCAACCTGGTCCAGCCCACCGCGGAAGCGGCGCGCGTGATCGGCGCCGTGGCCAAGGGAGATCTCTCCCAGACGATGTCGCTCGAGGTGGACGACCGCCCGCTCGAGGGCGAGTTCATGCGCACCGCGCGGACGGTGAACCGCATGGTGGAGCAGCTCGGTGCCTTCGCGGCCGAGGTGACCCGCGTCGTGCGCGAGGTGGGAACCGAGGGGAACCTCGGCGGGCAGGCGCGCGTGAAGGGGGTCGCCGGGATCTGGAAGGACCTGACCGAGAGCGTGAACCTCATGGCGGGGAACCTCACCGCCCAGGTGCGGAACATCGCGGACGTGACCACCGCGGTGGCGAACGGAGACCTCTCGCGCAAGATCACCGTGGACGTGAAGGGCGAGGTGCTCGAGCTCAAGAACACGATCAACACCATGGTGGACCAGCTCCGCTCCTTCGCCTCGGAGGTGACGCGCGTGGCGCGCGAGGTGGGAACGGAAGGGAAGCTGGGCGGCCAGGCGCGCGTCGAAGGGGTATCGGGGACGTGGCGGGACCTCACCGACAGCGTGAACTCCATGGCCGGAAACCTCACCGCGCAGGTACGGAACATCGCCGAGGTGACCACCGCGGTGGCGAACGGTGACCTCTCGAAAAAGATCACGGTGGACGTGCGCGGGGAAATCCTCGAATTGAAGAACACCATCAACACCATGGTGGACCAGCTCAGCTCCTTCGCCTCGGAGGTGACGCGCGTGGCGCGCGAGGTGGGAACGGAAGGCCGGCTGGGCGGCCAGGCCGACGTGAAAGGCGTGGCCGGCACGTGGAAGGACCTCACCGACAGCGTGAACTCGATGGCCGGAAACCTCACGGCCCAGGTGCGGAACATCGCCGAGGTGACCACCGCGGTGGCGACCGGCGACCTCTCGAAGAAGATCACCGTGAACGTGCGCGGGGAGATCCTCGAGCTCAAGAACACGATCAACACGATGGTGGATCAGCTCAGCTCCTTCGCCTCGGAAGTGACCCGCGTGGCGCGCGAGGTGGGAACCGAGGGACGGCTGGGCGGGCAGGCGGACGTGCGTGACGTGGCGGGCACGTGGAAGGACCTCACCGACAACGTGAACCTCATGGCCTCGAACCTCACCGTCCAGCTTCGGGACGTATCCAAGGTGGCGACCGCCATCGCGAACGGTGACCTCACCCAGATGATCACCGTGGAGGTCCGCGGCGAGATCCTCCAGATCAAGGACGTGTTCAATCGGATGGTGGACCAGCTCCGCTCCTTCGCCGCCGAGGTGACGCGCGTGGCGCGCGAGGTGGGAACGGAAGGGAAGCTGGGCGGCCAGGCCGAGGTGCGGGACGTGGCCGGCACCTGGAAGGACCTCACCGACAGCGTGAACTCGATGGCCGGGAACCTCACCGCCCAGGTGCGGAACATCGCGGACGTGACCACGGCGGTGGCGAACGGTGACCTCTCGAAGAAGATCACGGTGGACGTGCGCGGGGAAATCCTCGAGTTGAAGAACACCATCAACACCATGGTGGACCAGCTCGGCTCCTTCGCCTCGGAGGTGACGCGCGTGGCGCGCGAGGTGGGAACGGAGGGCCGGCTGGGCGGCCAGGCCGACGTGAAGGACGTGGCCGGCACGTGGAAGGACCTCACCGACAGCGTGAACTCGATGGCCGGAAACCTCACCGCCCAGGTGCGGAACATCGCCGAGGTGACCAAGGCGGTGGCCGCCGGCGATCTCTCGAAGAAGATCACCGTGAACGTGCGCGGGGAGATCCTCGAGCTCAAGAACACGATCAACACGATGGTGGATCAGCTCAGCTCCTTCGCGTCGGAAGTGACCCGCGTGGCGCGCGAGGTGGGGACCGAGGGGCGTCTCGGCGGGCAGGCGGACGTGCGGGACGTGGCGGGCACGTGGAAGGACCTCACCGACAGCGTGAACTTCATGGCCTCGAACCTGACGGCGCAGGTGCGCAACATCGCCGAGGTCACGACGGCCGTGGCCAACGGGAATCTATCGAAGAAGATCACGGTGGACGTGCGCGGGGAGATCCTCGAGCTCAAGGATACCGTGAACCGGATGGTGGACCAGCTCCGCTCCTTTGCCGCCGAGGTGACGCGCGTGGCGCGCGAGGTGGGAACGGAAGGGAAGCTGGGCGGCCAGGCCGAGGTGCCGGACGTGGGCGGCACCTGGAAGGACCTCACCGACAGCGTGAACTTCATGGCCAGCAATCTCACCGACCAGGTGCGGAACATCGCCGAGGTCACGACCGCCGTGGCCCACGGCGACCTCTCGAAGAAGATCACGGTGGACGTGCGCGGAGAGATCCTCGAGCTCAAGGATACCGTGAACCGGATGGTGGACCAGCTCCGCTCCTTCGCCGCCGAGGTGACGCGCGTGGCGCGCGAGGTGGGGACGGAAGGGCGGCTCGGCGGGCAGGCGGACGTGCACGGCGTGGCCGGGACCTGGCGCGATCTCACCGACAGCGTGAACTTCATGGCCTCCAACTTGACGGCTCAGGTGCGGAACATCGCGGACGTGACCAAGGCCGTGGCCAACGGGGACCTCTCGCGGAAGATCACCGTGGACGTGAAGGGAGAGATCCTCGAGCTCAAGGACACCGTGAACCGGATGGTGGACCAGCTCAGCTCCTTCGCCGCCGAGGTGACCCGCGTGGCGCGCGAAGTGGGAGCGGAAGGGAAGCTGGGGGGACAGGCTCAGGTGCAGGGGGTCTCGGGCGTCTGGAAGGACCTCACCGACAACGTGAACTCGATGGCCTCCAATCTGACGGGCCAGGTCCGCGGAATCGCGCACGTCGTAACCAGCGTGGCGAATGGTGATTTGAGGCGAAAGCTCACCTTGGAAGCGAAGGGTGAGATCGCCCTTCTCGCGGACACCATCAACTCCATGATCGATACCCTCGCGACCTTCGCGGATCAGGTCACCACCGTGGCTCGCGAGGTGGGGGTGGAAGGAAAACTCGGTGGCCAGGCGCGCGTGCCCGGCGCGGCCGGAACCTGGAAGGACCTCACCGACAATGTGAACCAGCTCGCGGCGAACCTCACGACCCAGGTACGCGCCATCGCCGACGTGGCGACGGCCGTGACGAAGGGCGACCTGACCCGAGAGATCAAGGTCGCCGCCCGCGGCGAGGTGGCCGTGCTCAAGGACACCACCAACGAGATGATCCGGAACCTGCGCGAGACCACCCTGAAGAACAGCGAGCAGGACTGGCTCAAGACCAACCTTGCCAAGTTCAGTCGCATGCTCCAGGGTCAAAAGGACCTTCTCGCCGTGGGGCAGATGATCCTTTCCGAGCTCGCCCCCGTGGTGAACGCGCACCGCGCCGCCTTCTATCTCATGGACGCGACCGAGGACGGCGCGCGGCTCACGCTCCTCGCAGGCTACGCGCTGGACGAGCAGACGAAACCCGAGAGGGGATTCGCGATCGGCAGCGGATTGGTTGGGCAGTGCGCGCGCGAGCGCCAGAAGATCGTGCTTGGAAACGTGCCGGCCAAGTACATGCGGATCCGCTCGGGGCTCGGCAAGGCGGCGCCCCTGAACCTCATCGTCCTGCCGGTCATCTTCGAGGGGGAGGTGCGCGGTGTGATCGAGCTTGCCTCCTTCGAGCGGTTCAGCGATACGCACCAGGCGTTCCTCGACCAGCTCACCGAGACGATCGGGATCGTGATCAACACGATCGAGGCCAACACGCGCACCGAGGACCTCCTCGAGCAGTCACAGTCCCTGGCCGGCGAGCTCCAGCAGACGAACCAGGAATTACAGGAAAAGGCCCAGCTCCTCGCCCATCAGAACGCCGAGGTGGAGCGGAAGAACCGGGAGGTGGAGCAGGCGCGGCAGGCGCTGGAGGAGAAGGCGGCCCAGCTCGCGCTCACGTCCAAGTACAAGTCCGAGTTCCTCGCCAACATGTCGCACGAGCTCCGGACGCCGCTGAACAGCCTCCTCATTCTCTCCGATCAGCTCTCCAAGAACCCGACGGGGAACCTGAATCCGCGCCAGACGGAATACGCCAAGACGATCCACGCGTCGGGGAACGATCTTCTGAACCTGATCAACGACATCCTCGATCTCTCGAAGATCGAGTCGGGCACGGTCATGGTCGACATCGGCGACCTCCGCTTCGACGATCTGCACAACTTCGTGGAGCGCACGTTCAATCACGTCGCCGAGTCGCGCGGCGTGGAGTTCGAGGTCAAGCTCTCGTCACACCTCGCGCGGTCGATGCAGACGGACGCCAAGCGCCTGCAGCAGATCTTGAAAAACCTGCTCTCGAACGCGTTCAAGTTCACCCGGCAGGGGCGCGTCACGCTCGAGATCTATCCCGCCACGTCCACCGTGCGCTACGAGAACGAGGCGCTGCGCCAGGGCGACGTGGTCGCGTTCTCGGTGGCGGACACCGGGATCGGCATCCCGCCGGAGAAGCAGCAGATCGTCTTCGAGGCGTTCCAGCAGGCCGACGGCAGCACCAATCGAAAGTACGGCGGCACCGGGCTGGGTCTCGCGATCAGCCGCGAGCTGGCCTGGCTGCTCGGCGGGGAGATCCATCTCGAGAGCACGCCCGGCGAGGGAAGCCTCTTCACGCTCTACCTGCCGCAGGGCTTCAAGGCTCCGACCCGGCGCCCGGTCGTCCAGCCGGACATGGGAAGGGCGCGCCTCACGCTCGCCGACGCGCCGGTCCTGGCGGAGGGCGAAGGCCAGCCGGAACCCGAGCCGGAGCACGCTCCCGAAGTCTCGGCGGACGACCGCGCCTCGATCCGTCCGGGCGACCGGGTCCTGCTCATCCTCGAAAACGACCAGGCGTTCGCGCGGATGGTCCTCGAGGTCGCTCACGATCTCGGATACAGGGGGCTCGTCACCGGGTACGGCGCCTCGGCGCTGAGCCTGGCCGCCGAGTTCCTGCCGCACGCGATCACCCTCGACATCTCGCTTCCCGACATCAACGGGTGGCGCGTCCTGGAACGACTCAAGAACGCGCCGGAGACGAGGCACATTCCGGTCTACGTGATCACCACCGACGAGGACCGCGAGCGGGCCCTCCGCTCCGGCGCGATCGGGGTCGCGGTGAAGCCCATCCAGACCCGCGAGACCCTCGAGCAGGTCCTGGGACTCCTGTTCCGCTATGCGGAGCGGCCCGAGCGGCACCTCCTCCTGGTCGAGCCCGATCCCGACCGCGGGCAGAAACTCCGGCAGTACATCCCGGCGGAAGGGGTGAAGGTCGTGGAGGCGCGCACCGTCCAGGAGGCCATGCTCGAGCTCGAGGGGGGCGCCCCGGACTGCGTGGTGCTGAACCCCACGATCGAGAACGGCTCCGGGTCGGAGGCGCTCGAGGAGCTGGCCCAGAGCGGGAAGATCTCCGAGGTGCCGGTCCTGGTCCACGCGCCCTCGGAGGCGGGCGACGAGGCCGTGGCGGCGGCCCGATTGCTCTCCAAGTCGGCGGTCGCGCGCGAGGTCCAGAGCCCCGAACGGCTCCTGGATCTGACGGCGCTCGTCCTTCACCGCAGGCTGGAGGACCTGCCGGAGTCGCAGCGGAAGACGATCCTGGACCTCCACAACGGCGACAAGACGCTGAGCGGCCGCAAGGTCCTGATCGTCGACGACGACATCCGGAACATCTTCGCCCTGACGAGCACCCTCGAGCAGCACAACATGGTCACGCTCGCGGCGGAGACCGGCCGCGACGCGATCGCGATCCTCGAGGCGAATCCCGACGTGGAAGTCGTCCTGATGGACGTGATGATGCCCGAGATGGACGGGCTCGCGACCACCCGCGCCATACGACAGATCCGCCGCTTCCGCGACCTGCCGATCATCGCCGTCACCGCGAAGGCGATGAAGGGGGACCGCGAGAAATGTATCGAGGCGGGCGCCTGGGACTACCTGGCGAAGCCGGTGGATCAGGACGAGCTCCTGGCCATGCTCCGCGCCTGGCTGGTGCGGTAGGGAGGGCTCGATGGCACGCCCCGCGGAGCCCGTGAACATCCTGGTCGTCGACGACCTTCCGACGCAGCGGCTGACGGTCGAGGCCGCCCTGAGCGATGTCGGGGAGCGCGTCGTCTCCGTCGGATCGGGTCGCGAGGCGCTCAAGTTCCTGCTCGAGAACGACGCGGCGGTGGTGCTCCTGGACGTGAACATGCCGGAGATGGACGGATTCGAAACCGCGACCCTGATCCGGCAGCGGCACCGGAATCTGCATACGCCGATCATCTTCCTCACCGCGAACGCGGACGAGGTGCAGGCCGCCCGCGGGTACGCCCTGGGCGCGGTCGATTACCTGATCTGCCCCTTCCCGCCGGACGTCCTGCGCACCAAGGTGAACGTGTTCGTGGCGCTCTCCCGCGCCAACGAGCAGGTGAAGCACGAGGCGGAGCATAGGATCGCGCTCACACGCGAGCAGGCCGCGCGCGCCGCGGCCGAGGAGCAGAGCAGCCGGCTCCGGGTGCTCGTCGCGATCGGAGGCGTCCTGACCCGCGCCGTGGACGGTTCTCCCTTCGAGACCGAGCTTCTCTCGCTCTTCGTGCCGCTCCTCGCGGACGAGGCCGGGCTCGTCTTCAGCAACCATGGCGACGCTCCCGGATCCTCGACCTGGTTCCGCTCCAAGAGTGTCGTGGATAGCTCGGGCCGGCTGCCCGGCGTTCCGCCCCCGGCGCTCGCGGACGCGGTAGCGAGCGTGCTCGTCTCGGGACGGATCGAGAAGCTGCGCGACAGCTCCGGGGGCATCACCGGGATCGCGCTGCCTCTTTCCGGGCGCGGCGGCGTGTACGGAGCGCTGGGCATGGTCTCGGAGCGACGCTACACCAACGCCGATCTGGAGCTCCTCGAGATCATTGCGAGCCGGACCGCGAGCGTTCTGGAGAACCGGAGGCTCTATCGCGAATTACGAGATCGCGACCGCCGCAAGGACGAGTTCCTGGCCATGCTCTCCCACGAGCTTCGCAATCCCCTCGGGGCGATCACCACCGCGGCGCAGGTGCTCCAGCTGGGAACCGCCTCGGGAGAGAAGATGGAGCGGGCGGGCGCGGTGATCGCGCGGCAGTCCTACCAGCTCTCCCGGATGCTCGACGATCTCCTGGAGGTTTCCCGGGTGACCACCGGGCGCGTCCAGCTCACGCGCGAGCCGTACGACCTGGCCGAGATCGCGGCACGCGCGGTCGAGGCGCTCCGGACCTCGGGACGCCTGAACAGCCACGAGATCGCGGTCCAGTCCTCCCAGGTCCTGGTGGACGTGGACGTGGCGCGCACGGACCAGATCATCACCAACCTCCTCGTGAACGCCTTGAAGTACACCGATCCGGGCGGGCACATCGACGTGCACGTCGGCGCGGTCGGATCGCAGGCGTACGTGAAGGTGACCGACAACGGCATCGGCATCAGCGCGGATCTTCTCCCCCGGCTCTTCGAGGTGTTCGTCCAGGGGCGGCAGGCGCTGGATCGCGCGCAGGGAGGACTGGGGATCGGGCTCGCGCTGGTGCGAAAGCTCGCGGAGCTTCAGGGAGGGACCGTGGACGCCACGAGTCCCGGGCCCGGGCAGGGCAGCACCTTCACCGTGCGCCTGCCTCGCCTGGCCTCCACGCCCGAATCCCTGAGCGAGAAGCAGTCGCCCCGGCTCCTGCCCACCTCGCTTCGCGTCCTCGTCGTGGACGACAACGCCGACGCGCGCGACATGCTGCGCACGTTCTTGGAATTGGCGGGGCACGAGGTGCACGACGCGGTGAGCGGGCCCGAGGCGGTGGAGAAGGCAACGCGGGTCCTCCCCGATCTGGCGCTCGTGGATCTGGGGCTGCCCGGCTTCGACGGCCTGGAGGTCGCCGCGCGCCTGCGGGGCGATCCCGCCACGCGGGGAATCTTGCTGGTCGCGATGACGGGCTATGGGCAGCCGGACGACCGGCGGCGCACCTCCGAGGTGGGATTCGAGGCCCACATCGTGAAGCCGGTCTCCTCGGAGCAACTCACCGAGGTGATCTCCCTCTGCGCGAACCGGGTGGACGAAGCCAGGACCTGACCTCCTCCGGGTGAACGAGCCGGGCCTCCCGCTCATCCATTTCGTGAACAAATACAGCTAAGTCATTCTGGTCTAGCGCACTCCGGAACTGTCGCTCCCTCCTCCCATTTCACCTGCACGCAGGAACATCCCTTCAAGGTCGGACCCGCAAAGGCCGATACATCCGCTGATTAGCCCGATCCACATGGGTTCGAACCTGTCGCCGAGGAGGATGCCGTGAACCGTTGCACCCTGCTCCATCTCGCCTGGGCGGCCGCGCTCGTTCTCGCGCCGGTCGCCTCCGCCACACCCTCGACCACGCCGGATCCCGGCGAGACGCCCGGCGCGGTCGCGTCTCCGACCCCGGAGGCTCAGGAGCAACCGGCCTCACCCTATTCGGCGAGCGGCAGCATGTCCTTCGCGAGCCGGTATCTCTTCCAGGGGATCGACTACAGCAACGGAAAGCCCGTGCTCAACCCTGAGATCGACCTGGGCGCGGGCCCCCTGGGCGCGAAGCTCTGGGTGAATCACGACCTCGATCTCCGCGTCTCGAACGAGTTCGACTTCTCGATGTTCCACGCCTGGAGCGCGAAGAAGTTCTCCTTCTCGGCCGGCTACACCTATCTCTGGTATCCGCATCGGGACGGGTGGGATCCATCCCAGGAGCTCTACCTCGAGGCGTCCCGGGAGGGCGCGCTGAACCCCTCGCTGAGCGTTCACTACGATTTCGACGCCGGCATGGGTACGTACTCGACGCTCGGCCTGAGCCACGGGTTCGAGCGGCGATTCGGCACCCTCAGCCTGGGCGCGAATCTCTTCTACCAGGATCACTACTACGGTCTCACCGGATTCCCGTCCAGCGAATGGAACGCGCACCTCGAGAAATCCTTCAAGCACGTCACGCTCACTCCTTCGATCTCCCGCTTCGTCACCTGGACGAACGGAGACTTCCGGGACGAGAACGCGGTGAAGAGCGCGTGGCTCTTCTCCCTCCAGATCGCCCGGGACTTCTAACCCTCGCCCTCGATGGAGTCGATCCGGAACAACGGTCACCGGCCGCTCGTGCCGTACGTGGTGGCGACGGGGTTCACCACGGCCCTCCTGGGAGACGAGCGCACGCTCCGCGAGTTCGTGGTGGGGGAGCACATGCGCGAGCGCGTCTCGAGCCGCGGGCGGACCGCCGTTCTCATCCTGATCAACGACAGCTACGACGCTCTGACCGAGCCTCAGCTCCGGATCGGGGTCGACAAGGATCCCGCGCGGTTCGAGCGCTTCCGCTCCTATTGCGGCCGGCCGATCGCGGAGGTCCCGGACCCGTTCGAGTGCCACGAGAGCTACGCGACGCACTTCGCCGAGGCCTGGAAGCGCCGCCTTCACGGGCTCGGCATCCATCCCATCTTCATCGATACCTATCAGGCGTACCGGCGCGGCCATTACGCGCCCTACGTGCGCATCACGTTCGAGAACCACCAGGCGATCCAGAACGCGCTCGCCACGCGGTTCCAGGACTTCACGCTCCGGAACCTCTACCGGCCGCAGTGCCCCCACTGTCTCTGCGTGGACGCCACGCGGGTTCAGGAGATCGAGGGAGGGGTCCTGAAATTCGACTGCGAGCGCTGCGGCCACGGGACCCGCGCCGAGCTCAGCGAGCTGAAGGGCAAGCTCACCTGGAAGCTGGACTGCGCCGCCCGGTGGAATCTCTACGGCGTGGATCTCGAGGTGTTCTCCAAGGTCCACGTCGCGGAGCGGGGAACGCTCGGCGTGTCGCGCTTCATCTCCAGCGAGTTCTTCGGCGGGAGGCTCCCGAGCACCGTCACGTACGGCCCGATTCTCCTCGACCGAGAGCTCTCGCACCGGTTGCTCGAGATCCTTCCGCCTCCTTTGCTCCAGAAGCTCCTGCTGACCGGGATTCGAAGCGATCTCAGGCTCACCAAGGCGTACATCGAAAACTTCTGCCAGAAGACCGACGTGATCGCGGGCATGAGCTACGTGGAGTACGTCCGCCGCGAGCTGCCCCGGCGCGCCTTGCGTCTGAGCCGCTCGGGGCCCGAGCGACGGGAGGGGGCGCGTGCCTCGGATCTCGACGATCCCGGTCTCATCGCCCACGGTCTTCAGTTCGCGCGCTTCTTCTATGGACGGGACCACGTGCTGCGCGACCCGGACGTGGCGGCGATCGCCGTGCTCGACCCGGCGACGACCCTGGCTCTTCGCGACCTCCTCCGGTACGTGATCGAGCTTCGGGGCCGGGACCGTGTCGAATCCGGGACGTCGGACCTCATCCGTACCTACATGCTCCAGAACCCCCATAGCCGGCAGTCCTATCGCGGGCTGCGCCGGCTCTTCCGACAGCCGCAGGGCCCCAGCGCCGCCGGACTTCTCGCCTCCGCCCCTCTGGACTACCTGCGCCTCGTGGAATCCATCCTCTCGCTCCGCGCGCAGGGCTTGAGCCCCGCGCCGCGCTCCCCCGTCATCGAAGAAGGAGGTCGCTCATGAAACGGTTCGTGTTCTCGCTCTTCCTGGTCGCCGCGCTCGTCGCGGCGACGGGCTGTGGGTCCCGCTCGGGAGCCCGGTCGAAGGTGGCCCAGGATCCCTCGCTGGACCGCGTGAAGAAGGCCGGCGTGCTCGTGTGGGGGGCGGATGTCATCGGCGGCATCCCGTACGCCTTCGAGGACCCGAAGCATCCGGGCACGTACATTGGATTCGAGGTGGACATCGCCCGCGAGGTGGCGCACCAGCTCGGGGTCGAGCCCAAGCTCGAGATCCGGGCGTGGGACACCCTCATTCCCGAGCTGCAGAAGGGCTCGTTCGACATGGCCATGAACGGGATCGAGGACACCGCCGATCGGGCGGCCATCGTCGCGTTCTCCCAGCCCTACTTCGTGTATTCCCAGCAGCTCACGGTCCGGCAGGGAACCTCGGGGGTTCGCGGGCTCGAGGACCTCAAGGGCAAGACGGTGGCGACGCTCTCCGGGACCGCGGCCGAGGACATCCTGCGCCAGACGCCGGGGATCAAGGTCGTGACCCATCCCGAGATCATCTACAGCTATCGCGATCTCCAGAGCAGCCGCGTGGACGCGGTGCTGCTCGACAGTCCGATCGCCGCGGCGTACGGCGCCAGCAATCCCAAGCTCCAGAACGTCGGCGAGTCTTTCGGGGAAGGCAAGTACGTCGCGGCGTTCCGCAAGGAAGATCAATCGCTCCGCGAGGCGGTCGACGCCGCGCTCCAGACGCTCAAGCAGAACGGCACGCTCAAGGCGATCTACGCCAAGTGGGGCATCCTGGACAAGCATCAGGCCAGGATCGGAATCCTGTGAGCCGAACCGCCTCCGTCCGCGGGCGGGCCGGGGCCGCCCGTCCGCCGCGCGGCGCGAACGCCACCCGCAACGGCGCCAGGGCCCGGAAGCGCGCGCCGGACGCGGAGCGTCACGACGTGATCTCACCCGTCACGGGGGAGATCCTGCGCCGGGTCCGGCTGGCGTCGCAGGAGGAAGTCCTGGCCTCCGCGCGGAGGCTCATGCTCCATCCCGCGAACGCCTCCGAGGAGGATCTCTTCGCCTTCTTCCAGAGGCTGCGCGACGAGCTTCGGGACCGCCGGGAGGAGCTGGTTCGGGTCACCATCCTCGAAACCGGATTCATCCTCCGTGACGCGGCCGAGATCGTGGACGGCTCGATCGATTTTCTGGGCTCCTTCGAGACCTTCATCGGGCAGCAGCCCCGGCGGGAGCAGGTCTTCCAGCATTCCTACTCCTCCAGCACGCATCGGAGCATGCGGCTGACCAGCCGCCCGTATCGCCTGATCGCGGCGCTCGTGCCGCAGAACGCCTCTCTGACCCTCGGAATCACGATTCTCGCTTCGGCGCTGTTCGCCGGATCCCGGGTGTTGCTTCGTCCGTCGCTCCAGACGGCCTCGACGGGCGTGCTGCTCGCGGAGTCGGTCGCGGCCGCCGATCCCCCCGAGGGCCGGCTCGACATCGTCAACTCGCTCGCCGGGACCTTCCTCGAGGGCGTCTGCGCCAGCGAGGACGTCGAGATGGTCCATTACATCGGAAGCAACCGGCACGCCGCGGCGGTCCTGCATCAGACTTTCGCGGCCGGGAAGCTGTGCCTTCTCGACGGCCAGGGGAACGGGATGCTCTACCTGGACGAAACCTACCCGGTCGAGACGGCCACGCGGCTCATCCTGGACTCCGCTACCCGCTTCAACGGCGAGACGTGCACCTCGGTGAACGGCGTCCTGGTGGAGCCGGCCCTGTACCCGCGTCTCCGCACGGCGCTGGTCGACGCGTTCCGTTCGCTCGCGCTCGGCGATCCGTTCCGCGAGGAAACCCGTGTCGGGCCGCTCTTCAGCGAGAGTCAGGCGGAGAGCCTTCGCCGCTCGCTCTCGAGCGGGGGAGCACGCGTGCTGGTGGGGGGAGAGGTCGCGGGCGCCTACTTCGGTCCGACCGTGGTGGAGGGGGTCGGTCCCCGGCACCCCGTCGTGCGCGAGGGGCTGTATGGGCCCGCCGTCTGGATCCAGCCCGCCTCGTGGAGCGAAGTGCCCCGCTGGCTGGGGGCCAATCGCTTCCCCCTGAGCGACGCGGTCCTGAGCGCGCGCCCCGACGCGATCCGCGAGTTCGCCCGCCTCTCGCGGGCGCCCCGCATCTGCGTGAACGCGGATCCTTCGATCGAATCCATGTTCGAGCCCTGGGGCGGCTACCCGCCCGGAGGGCTGAATCCCGTGTCCCCGTGGGTTCAGAAGTACCGGCAGTCCTATCAGCTGGACGGGCACCACGAGGAGATCGCTTCCGCGGCCGCGCCGGGGGAGCTCTAGATCCCGATGGCGCGCATCCCGCCTCTCTCCATCCGCGCGAAGGTGATCCTCATCGTCGCGGGCACCCTCATCGCAGCCAACGCGCTGGCGACCATCGCCGTGCGCCAGATCGTGTACCGCTACGTCGTCAGCCAGAAGATCAGCACGGTGGAGATCCTGGCCGCGTCGTTCATCCACGACGTGAAGTACGAGGTGGATCCCTCCAAGGAGGGCACGACCCAAGACGTCATCGCGAAGTACATGACCTACTACCGGAACATCCGGCGCATCTCCTTCTACGACCCTTCCCGCCGCGACGTGGCGGATTCCGATCCCGACAGGCTCGGCCCCGTCCGCCTGGACGAGGACGTGATCGATGCCCTGAGCGACGCCCGTCCGAGCACGCGCGTCATGCAGGGATCCGGCCAGGAGCTCGGCATCCGATCGGTCTCTCCCATCTTGAAGGGCTCGAAGATCACGGGCGCCGCGGTGATCGAGATCTCCTTCGACGACATCAAGGCCACGATCGCGAAGGTGGACCAGAGCATCATCGCTTTACAGGTACTGAAGACCCTCATCGTCTGCCTCGCGGTGTACGTGCTGATCCGGCACGTGATCCTGGCCCGCCTGACGCGGCTCACCCAGGCCACCCACCGGATCGCGAGCGGGGACTACGATATCCGGCTTCCGGACCACCCCCCCGACGAGATCACGGTCCTCGCCGTCGCCCTCAATCGAATGTCGGGGGACCTCAAGCGCTCGCGTGAGGAGCTGGCGGAATACAACCGCCACCTCGAGAACACGGTGAAGGAGAAGACCGCCGCGCTCCAGAAGACCTACGAGGACCTCAAGAGCGCGCAGAGCCACCTGGTCCTGAACGAGAAGATGGCCTCCCTGGGCGTCCTGATCGCGGGAGTGGCGCACGAGATCAACACCCCGGTCGGGGCCATCCTGAACGTGTCCCGGAACCTGGCGCGCATGCTGGCCACGCTGCCGGAGTCGCTCGCCCCGTTCTGGTACGGCGAGATCTCGCCGATCGCGATGGAGGCCTGCCTCGAGGATCTCCGGGCCGCGAACTTGAAGACGGGCGACGTCTCCTCCTATCGAGAGACCAAGAAGGTGGAGCAATTCCTGTCGGAGCAGAAGGTCGAGGACTCCAGGGAGCGCGCCGCCGTCCTCGCGCGGATCCGGTTCACCGACCCGGAGAAGCTGCGGGAGCATCTGGGCTGCGTCTCCGACGCCACGTTCTTGAAATTGGCCGATGCCTACGGCAGCATGGCGCAGGGCGTGTCGATCGCGGAGACCTCCTCGCAGCGCATCGCCGAGATCGTCCGGGCGCTCAAGTACTACGCCCGCTCCGATACCGACCGGGTCGAGCCGATCCAGATCAACGATTCCATCCAGGTCGCCCTGGTCCTCCTCCGGAACCACCTCAAGAACCGGGTGACGGTGCGCACGGAGCTCATGCCGGGGCTGCCCCCGGTCCTGGGCACCGGAGAGCTGAACCAGATCTGGACCAATCTCCTGACCAACGCGTGTGACGCGATCGACGAGGCAGGCCCCGATCACAAGGGCGTGATCGAGATCGTGACCCGGCGCTCGGGGGCGGGAATCCAGGTGGTGATCACGGACAACGGCGTGGGGATCCCGGACGACAAGCTCCAGAAAGTGTTCGATCCGTTCTACACCACGAAGGACATCGGCAAGGGAACCGGGCTCGGGCTCTCCATCGTCTCCGGGATCGTGACCAAGCTCGGGGGGACGGTCACGGTCTCGAGCCGGCCGGGGGCCACATCGTTCGAGGTCCAGCTGCGCCTCGCGCCGAGCCTCGCGTCCCACGCGGACGAGGAGCGTGCCGCGTGAGTCTCTCGGGGAACGGCGGGAAGCGAGAGGCCGCCGCCGCGGCCGACGGGGACTGCTACGTCCTCTGCGTCGACGACGACGCCGATTTCGTGAAGTCTCTGGAGCTCTTCCTGCCGGGCCGCGTCCAGGAGGCCGTCCCAACGACCACCCCGTACCGCTTCCTCTTCTTCACGGATCCCGAGGACGCGCTGGAGGCGCTGGACAGCATCCTCGAGGAGTCGGGCATCCTGACCATGGTGATCAGCGATCAGCAGATGCCCCACATGAAGGGGACCACGTTCCTGGCGCGGATCCGGGAGCGCTGTCCCGATTGCGTCCGCGTGCTCCTGACCGGCCACGCCGGTCTGGAGTCCGCGATCGCCGCCATCAACGAGCGCCTCCTGGACAAGTACCTGACCAAGCCGGTCGAGAACGAGCACGATTTCACCCTGAGCATCTCCCATCTCCTCCAGCGATTCTGGATGCAGCGGACCATCGAGTCCCAGCGCCGCATCCTGGGAGATCTCTACCGCTTCTCCGACACGTTGAGCGCGCTCACGACCCTGCCGTCGACGCTCGATCAAGTCACCCGGTTCCTGCGCGGCGCGTTCCACTGCCATCACGCCTCGGTCTGGATGCTCGAGGGAGACGAGCTCGTGCGAAAGCCGGATCCCACGGACGGTACCGAGGCCGCCCGCATCCGCGTTGACGGGAGCGCGGTGGAGCAGCTCGCGGATGCCCGGATCGCCCAGGTGTGCGAGCCGGCACGGGAGCCGTGGTGCTCGAGCGCCGGGAACGGCGCCGGCGGCCTTCCCGAAGCACCGTTCTTGCGCGCTACCCTCCTATCCGGGACCGAGATGCTCGGGATCCTGGTCGTGGGGGAGCGGATGAACGGCGGGGGATTCGACGAGCAGGACGAGGAGATCCTGGCCTACGTCGCCGACACCGCCTCCATCGCGATCTACAACCGGATCCAGGGGGAGGAGCTGGCGCGCGCCTACCGCGAGTCCAGCGCCCAGGCCCTGGAGCTCAACTCCGCCTACGAGCGGCTCAAGGTTCTGGACCGCTTGAAGGACGACTTCCTGACCTTTGTGTCCCACGAGCTCCGGACGCCGCTGACCGTCCTCTCGGCCGTGGAATTCCTCGACGCGCACGGGCGGCCGGATCAGGTCGAGATCGTGAAGGTGCTGCAAGGCGGATATGAGCGCCTCAAGAAGTTCATCGAGACGGCCCTGGCGTACCGGACATGGATCGTCGGCGAGCCTTCCCGGCCGGACGAGGTGGTCGCGCTCGCGGACCTCGCGCGTGCCGCGATCTGGCAGGTGCAGGGCCTGAGCGAGCCCCAGGCGACCGTGCGCGTCGACCTGCCGGAAGATCCCTGCCTCGTTCGGGGCGGACCTTCCGAGCTCCGGGAGGTCATCCAGATCCTCCTCGACAACGCGGTGCGCTTTTCCACCGGAGCCCTCGAGGTCACGGTTCGCTGCGAGCTTTCGACCGAGGAAGTGCGGCTGATCGTGGAGGACCGAGGCATCGGCTTCCGCCCCGAGCTGGGCACGGAGCTCCTCAAGCCCTTCACGATCGCCGACTCGCTCCATCACCGATCCGGGTCGGCGCTCCATCTGGCCAAGGCCAACGCGATCGTCATCGCGCACGGCGGAAGCCTGCGCGCCGAGAGCGAGGGAGAAGGGAAAGGGGCTCGATTCACGGTGACCCTTCCCAGGGCGGTCGGCGAGACCAAGGCTCAGCCCTAGACGCTCACGATCAGGATCCCCAGCAGAATCACCCCGATCCCCACCCACTGATGAGCCACGAGGCGGTCGCGGAAGAATCGCCACGCCAGGAGAACCGTGACCGCGCTGAAGAGCGAAGCCAGCGCCGTGACGACCGTGGCGTACGACGTGTGGGTACCCTCGATATAGGTCAGCCAGGCGGCGGTGTCCGCCAGCGCCGCGCCGACGGCGAGAGCCACGATGAGGGGGAACGGGCGGAGCGAGGGAGCCGGTCCGCCCCCGGGGCGACGGGCGAATGCGAGCGCGGAGCCCAGGACCGCCATGGTCTTCAGCGAGACGAGGGGCACCGTGTAGCCCAGCCGAGGCTGCACGAAGAAGTAGAACAGCCAGAACATCACCCCGAACGCGACCGCGCTCAGGAGGGCCTCCACCACGCCCCGCAGCGGCTTCGGCGCGGGCCCTTCCGTGGAGGGAGCCCGCGTGGCCAGAGCCACGCCCACGATGAGGAGCGCGGTGCCCAGGAGAACCAGCGCCGGAGGCCGTTCCCCCGTCGCGAGCGAGAGCGCCGCGGTGACCACCGCGAACGCGGAGGAGATCGGGGAGACGATGGCCAGATTCCCGATCTCGAACGCCCGGTAGACGAAGGCGAGACCCAGGACGTGGCACACCGCGGTCGCGACGAGGATGCCCCACAGCGCGGGCGTTGCCCGGACCGGCTCGTATCGGCCGGCGAGGATCAGGATCCAGGCCAGGAGGCTCAACACCTGGATCGAGAGCAGCGCCCATCGCGTGCCCACGCGGCGGGTGAGGAGCGTGATCAGGAAATCGCCGGCGCCCCAGAAGGCCGCCGCCAGCACTCCGAAGAGGATTCCCAATCGGGGATCAGGCCACGAGCACGCGCCGTCTCGCTTGCGACGGGATCCGCGGCTCGGGCGTGAGGACGCCTTCCAGGTTCAGCGGATCGGAGGCGGCGAGCGGAAGCCCGCTGCCCGCCGCGCGATTCGTCCGGCGCAACCGTCGCATCAGCTCCACCGCCTCGGGCAGCGCGTACTGCTCACCCGCGAATCGCTGCACGAAACGGCCGCCGCGGACTTCCCCCCGGAGCTCCCAGAGCCGGTAGACGCGCACGAGATCCCTCCAGGGCACCGGGATCCGCTCCCGATCGAGAACGCGCCGGAACACGACCCCGTAGCGCTCGACGAGCCTTCTCGCGGCGAATTCCACGTGGCGCGGCGCGATCGATACGTCGGCTCCGGCGCCCGCGGATCGGAAGCGGGTCCACCGCCCGGCCGGAGCGAAGGGCGCGCGCTTCATGACCCCGCGCCGCTTGCTCGGAGGCGTGATCAGCCGGCGGAGGCCGCTGAAGGAGTCGCACGTCACGATCCCGTGTCCGATCAGCTGCGCGAGTCCCATTTCCACATGAGAGGGCAGGAGCCCGGACTCACGCTGAAGCTCCTGCGTGAAGGAGGCACCCCGCGCGCTCAGGAGCTCGAGCAGGATGGACGCATAGCTCCCGAGCGGCTCCTCCAACCTTGAAGCGTCGGGGGAGGGAGCGGCGAGCGCGAGCCAGAGGTCCAGGTCCTCGCGCGGCAGAAGGCAGACCGGCGTCGAGCGGATGGCCGCGTTACCACCGCCCCAGAGACGTCCCCACACCAGCTCCCCGGAGAGCGTGACCTGGTCGAGCCATTCCTGACGGTAACCCTCGACCCGCGTCGGCAGGACGCTCGATTCCCAGGCCGCGGCCGGGATCTCGAATCCGGCCAGCTTCCGCGCGACCTCGATCACCCCGCTCGGGCCCGTCCTCCGGAAGCTGGGTTCCGCGTGCTGCCAGCAGGCGAGGAACCGCCAGAGCTCGGCGGCAGTGACCGGCTCGATCTCGCGTCTCAGCCGATCCAGAGTGTCCCGATGGATCCGGGCCAGGAGCCGGCGGTCGCACCAGGCCTCGAGCCCTTCGAGGCGGCATCGAAGCACCACGCCCTCGGCTTCCAGCTCCAGGAGATGCTGCCGCGCCTCGGGCGGGACTCCGGTGAGAAGTCCGGTGCCCTCGCCCACGACGACAGGACCCAGAGCCTCCAGCCTTCCTCGAAGCACGGACTTCGGATCCACCGGGGCCTCGACCGCGCGCCAGCGAGCCTCGTCACGCACGACGCGTCCCTGAGCGTCCAGCTCCTCCAGCCAGGCCATCCAGTCCGATTCGCGCGCTTCGGAGTCGGTGACGTAGCCCATCCAGAGGAGCGCCTCGTGGACTTCCTCGGCGCTCTCCGGGTGCGGCCAGGCCTGCTCCCGGACCCGGGCGACCGACCCCGGATCGAGAGCGCCCAGCGTGTCCGCGGTCTCCGGATCGATCCGGTGCCGCGCGCTGACCGCCTGCGTCCGGCGCTCTTCGAGCGGCGCGTCGTCCAGGAACCCGTAGGGCATGACGTTCAGGATCCCCCGGGCGAAGGCCGAAGGCTCGCGCGTGTCCACCGCGACCTTGCGGATGCTCCCGTCGCGGAGACCGCGGAGCACGCCGAGGAATCCCTCCACGTCCATCGCTTCGTTCAGGCAGTCCTCGATGGTCTGCCGGACCATCGGGTGCTCCCAGGGAATGGGCTGGTCTCCCGGAGGAAGCGTCTCGGGACAGGCCAGCGCCTGCGGGAAGGCCTTCACCAGCTCGTCCTCCGCGCGCATGCGAAGCAGCGGCGTGGGGACCCGCTTCCCGCCTCCCTGGGTGCGCGAGATCAGGAGCGACCGGGAGAGATTCCAGCGCCACCGCGTTCCGAACATCGGCGCGTCCAGGAGCGCCTGGACCAGGAGGTCCCGGGCCACGTCGGGGTGGAGGAACTGGAAGACGTCCTCGAGCGGGAAGCTGTGCTGCGGCCCCAGGGAGATCACGATCGCCTCGTCGTTGGCCGCGGCCTGGAGCTCGAATCCGAACCCGCGGCAGAACCGCTTCCGGAGCGCGAGGCCCCAGGCACGGTTGATCCGCCCCCCGAAGGGCGCGTGCACCACGAGCTGCATGCCGCCCGACTCGTCGAAGAAACGCTCGAGCACGACGCGCGTCGGGGTGGGCACGGCGCCCAGGGCGCGGGCCCCCTCTTCGACGAATTCCCGGAGCTCGCTCGCCGCCGCCTCGGAGAGCCCGAGCGCGCCGGTGAGCCACGCCTTGTCCTGGCCTTCCTCCCGCACGCGCCCCACGGCGTCCGAGAGCTCCCGGGTGCGCGAGGGAGCCTCGCCGAGCCAGAAGGGAATCGTCGGCGGCGCGCCGTGCGCATCCGCCACGCGCACCACGCCCGGCTCGACGCGAAGGATGCGCCAGGAGGCGTTCCCGAGCTGGAAGACGTCGCCCCCGTTCGCCTCGACCGCGAAGTCCTCGTCGAGCGATCCCACCAGGGTGCCTTCCGGCTCGAGCACGACGCGATACTGGCCGGTGTCCGCGATCGCTCCGCCCGAGGTGAGCGCGGTGATCGAGGCGCGGCACGTCCCGCGCAGACGTCCGTGCACGCCGTCCCGATGCAGGAGCGCCAGACGACCCTGCGTGTGGAGGCGGACCACGTCGTCGAACTCCTCGCGGGGGAGCGCGCGGTAGAACCAGGCGCGCGTCACGCACTCGTAGAGCCGCTCCTCCTCCCAGGTCTCCGGCACGCAGGAGGCCACGACGTGCTGGGCGAGGATGTCGAGCGGCGCGCCCGGAGAGAGGGTGCGGTCCAGGTCGCCTCGACGCACGGAGTCGAGCAGGGCCGCGGCCGTGACCAGCTCGTCCTGCGTGAGGGGGAAGATCCGGCCCTTGGGAACGCGGGAGAGCGCGTGTCCGCTCCGTCCCACCCGCTGGAGCAGGACCGAAATGGAGTGGGGGACGCCGACCTGGATCACGAGATCCACGTCGCCGATGTCGATCCCCAGCTCCAGCGACGCCGTCGCGACCAGCGCGCGAAGGGAGCCTTCCTTGAGCCGGCGCTCCGCCTCGAGGCGGCGCTCCCGCGCGAGGCTTCCGTGGTGGCTCGTGACCTGGTCTTCCCCGAGCACGGTCGTGAGGCGCGCCGCGATCCGCTCGGCCAGCTTTCGCGTGTTCACGAACACGAGCGTGGTTCGGTGCTCCCGGATCAGGGCCGCCATCTTCCCGGCGATGTCTTCCCAGGTCTCGTGGGAGCAGACCGTGGCGAGGGGTGAATCGGGAAGCGCGAGATCGAGATCCAGATCGCGGCGGTGTCCGATGTCCACGATCGAGCATTCCCGACCCACACCCGTGAGCAGATGGGCGATCTCCTCGACCGGTTTCTGGGTCGCAGAGAGCCCGATGCGCTGGAGCGGCCCCTCCACCAGCGCCTCGAGCCTCTCGAGGGAGAGGGAGAGGTGCGCGCCGCGCTTGTTGCCCGCCACCGCGTGGATCTCGTCCACGATGACCGTTCGCACCGTGCGGAGCATCGCGCGCCCGCCCGCGCTCGTGAGCAGGATGTAGAGCGACTCGGGCGTGGTGACGAGGATGTGCGGCGGCTTCCGTCCCATCGACGCGCGCTGGCTCGAGGGCGTGTCGCCGCTCCGGACCAGCACGCGGATCGAGGCGAGCGCGGGGTCGAGACGCTTCAGCTCCTCGAGCGGGCCCTGGAGGTTCTTCTGGACGTCGTTCCCGAGGGCGCGGAGGGGCGAAACGTAGAGGACCTGAGTCCCGTCTTCGAGCGTGTCGCCCTGACGCAGGAGGCCGTCGATGGCCCAGAGGAACGCCGCGAGGGTCTTCCCGGTGCCGGTGGGGGCCGCGATCAGCGTGTGCGCGCCGCTCCGGATCCGGGGCCAGCCCTCGACCTGGGGGGCGGAAGGCGTCCCGATCCGCTCGCGGAACCACCGCTGGACGGTAGGATGGAAATGCTGCAAGGGCATACAGGCATTATATACGGCGCGCCGCTTGACTTCGACTCGGCAGGCCCGCACGGTAGCGCCCCATGCGCCTCCCGGATCTCCTGGCCACGCGCCGTGGCAGGCTCGCCGCGTTCTTCCTTCTCTATCTCACCGAGGGCATCCCCGCGGGATTCACCGCGACCGCGGTCGCGACGCAGATGCGCCGCCAGGGGCTCGAGCCCGCCGCCATCGGCGCGTTCATCGGAGCGCTGTATCTGCCCTGGGCGGTGAAGTGGGCGTTCGGCCCCTTCGTCGACGTGCTCTCGAGCGACCGCTGGGGCCGGCGCCGGATGTGGATCCTCATCACGCAGGGCATGATGGTGGTGACGATCCTCGCGGCCATGCCGGTGAGCTTCACGACGCGGCTCTGGCTCTTCACCGCGATCGTTTTCGTCCACAACATCTTCAGCGCGACCCAGGACGTGGCGATCGACGCGCTCGCGGTGGGCGTCCTGCGCGGCGACGAGCGAGGTCTGGCCAACGGCCTCATGTTCGGGGGCCAGTACATCGGTAACGCCCTCGGGGGCTCCGGCGTGCTGCTGCTCACGCCGTTCCTTGGATTCAAGAACACGTTCCTGTTCGTGGCGGCCCTGATCGCTCTCGTGACGCTGCTCGTTCCCGTTCCCATGCGCGAGCTGCCCGGACCGGCCCGACTCGCGACGACCGGCTCGCGGCTCCACGCGATCGGCGCCGAGCTCCTGAAATTCGTGCGGGACACCGGGCGCGCGTTCCTCGGCAGCCGGCCGGCGACGATCGCCATCTTCCTCGCGCTCCTGCCGATGGGGGGCTACGCCCTCTCGCTCGCGCTCCAGTCGAACCTGGCCGTGGAGCTGGGGCTCGACGACCGCAAGATCGGCACGCTGGGGCTCATGAGCACCACGCTCTCGGCCGGATTCTGCATCCTGGGTGGATGGCTCTCGGACCGGTACGGGCGGCGGCGCACGCTGGCCATCTTCATCGCGGGCACCACGCTCCCCACGTTCGCCATGGCGTTCGCGATGCACCGGTTCGGCTGGATCCTGCCGGTCAGCCCGCAGATGCCGAACCGACCCATCCCGTCGCACGAGCTGGTGACGGCGTTCTGGTACCTGACGCTGGGCTACGCCGTGTTCCAGGGTCTGATGTACGGGGTGGGGACGGCGATCTACATGGACGTCACGACGCCCGCGGTCGCGGCCACGCAGTTCACGGGGTACATGGCGCTCTGCAACCTCGTCTACTCGTACACGGCCACGTGGCAGGGGCACGCGGTCGGGCGCTGGGGTTATCCCCTCACGCTGACGATCGACGGCCTCGTCGGGCTCGTCTCGGTCTGCCTCCTGCCCTTCATGGGGCGACCGCGTCCGGGACCGCCTCCGGAATGACCGGCCGCACTTTCGCCGCGCACTGCTTGGCCCGCACGCGCGCTTCCGTCACGTCGGGGCCGTAGGCCAGGGCGACGCCCATGCGCCGCTTGGGGAAGGCCTCGGGCTTTCCGAAGAGGCGCAGCTCCACGCGGGGAACCCGGAGCGCCTCCTCGAGGCCCTCGAAGACGATCCCGGGCGCGGCCACGGCTCCGTAGATCACGGCGCTCGCGCCGGCGGAGCGAAGCTCGGTGCTGACGGGAAGTCCCAGAATCGCGCGCGCGTGGAGCTCGAACTCGCTCTGCGCCTGCGTGACCATGGTCACCATCCCGGTGTCGTGCGGCCTGGGGCTGACCTCGCTGAACCACACGTGATCTTCCTTCACGAAGAGCTCCACGCCGAAGATCCCGCTCCCGCCGAGCGCGTCGGTGACCTTGCGCGCGATGTCCTGCGCCCGGGCGCGCGCGACCTCGCTCATGGCCTGAGGCTGCCAGCTCTCGACGTAATCCCCGTTGATCTGGACGTGGCCCACCGGGTCGCAGAACTGGGTCGTGACGCGACCGCGCGCGTCGTGGGCCCGCACCGTGAGGAGCGTGATCTCGTAGTCGAAGTCGATCCACTGCTCCACGATCACGCGGCCGCCTTTGACGCGTCCCGCGCTCAGGGCGTGGTCCCAGGCCTTCTCCACATCGCGCCGGGTGCGGAGCACCGACTGCCCCTTGCCGGACGACGACATCACGGGCTTCAGCACGCAGGGGAATCCCAGCCCCTGCGCCACGCGCCGGACCTCCTCGGCGCTCTCGGCAAAGTCGTAGCGCGAGGTCGGGAGCTTGAGCTCCTCGGCGACCAGGCGCCGGATCCCTTCGCGATTCATCGTGAGCTGGGTGGCCCGCGCGGTCGGGATCACGCGCGCCAGTCCGTCCGCCTCGATCCGCGCGAGCTCGTCCGTGGCGATCGCCTCGATCTCCGGCACGAGGAGATGGGGCCGCTCCTTCTCGACCAGGGCGCGCAGCGCCCCGGCGTCGGTCATGTCGATGACGTGCCAGCGGTGCGCCACGTGATGCCCCGGCGCGTGCGGATATCGATCGACCGCAATCACCTCCACGCCGAGCCGTTGCAGGGCGATGATGACCTCCTTGCCGAGCTCTCCGGCGCCCAACAGCATGACCCGGGTGGCGTGAGAGGTGAGCGGGGTGCCGAGGCGCACGGGTGTTCCTCCGGGTTCGGGGCGCGGATCCATCGCTGGGAGACGGCAGACTAGACGGGATTCCGGAGAGGCGCAAGGGAGTGGCGCGTGCTAGGGTTTGGGGGCTCTGGTACCGAGCACTCCCAACGCGATGAAACCTGACGCGCTCCACGCGCGTACGTCCTCCGAGGAGGGATCCCCCATGCTCGAAATCCGCGGTCTGGTCAAGGTATACCCCGGTCCGATCACCGCGCTGAACGGCATCGACCTGGATGTCCTGCCCGGGATGTTCGGGCTCCTGGGTCCGAACGGCGCCGGCAAGACCACCTTCATGAAGATTCTCGCCGGGCTGCTCGAGCCGACGTCGGGGACGGCGAAGCTCGACGGGGCGGATATCCTCGAGCATCCCGAGACGCTGTGGCCCCGGCTGGGCTACCTCCCCCAGGAGTTCGGCTTCTACCCGCACTTGAGCGGGGAAGCGATGCTCCTGCATCTGCTCGAGCTCAAGGGGGTGCAGGCGCCGGGCGGGCAGAAGAAGCTCGCGGGCGAGCTGCTCGAGCGCGTGAACCTGTCCTTCGCCGCGAAGCGCCCCGTGAAGAGCTATTCGGGCGGGATGCGCCAGCGACTCGGGATCGCGCAGGCGCTCGCCGGGAATCCGAGGCTCATCATCGTGGACGAGCCCACGGCGGGGCTGGATCCCGAAGAGCGGCTGCGCTTCTACCGCCTTCTCTCGGAGCTTGCGGTGAACCGGATCGTCCTCCTCTCGACCCACATCGTCGAGGACGTGGCGGTGCTCTGTCCGCGCTTCGCGATCATCCGGGAGGGCCGGCTGATCGCCCTAACTTCCCCCAGCGAGGCGCGCGCCTCGATCGCGGGGCACATGTACGAGGGCACGGTCGCGGTCGAGGATCTGCCGCGGCTCCGCGGCGAGCGCACGGTCACCCAGGCGCTCCTCGTCGAGGGCAAGAACCGCGCCCGGATCTACGATCCGTCCGGCTCGCCCCCCGGCGGCTTCGTCGAGGCGCCGGTCACCCTGGAGGACGCGTACCTCGTGTCCATGAGGCTCGGGTCGCTGCCCGCGCGGGGGAGGCGCGCCTCGAGCGGAATCGCCGAGGCGGCTCCTCCCCTGGTCACCGCTTCGGCGGAGGCGCCGCGATGAGTCTTCGCCGTCTCGGCGCCGTCTTCGGGGTGGAGTTCTGGCACTCCCTCCGTCGGCCTCTCTTCATCTTCCTGCTGGTGATCCTCGCCTTGAACGCCTTCGGCCTCTCGAGCGGTCACATGCAGATCTCCTCGGGGGACAGCGAGGTGGGCGGGACCAAGGCCTGGATCACGTCCGAGTTCGCCCAGACGCAGATGATGACGTTCATCGTCCTCCTCTACTACGCGTTCTTCATCGCGCTCGCGGCCGGATTGACCCTGCTGCGCGACCGTGAGACCAAGGTGGACTCGCTCCTGCTCTCCACGTCGCTGACCCCCGGGGAGTACGTGTGGGGGCGGTTCCTGGCCGTGCTCGCGGGATTCGCGGTGGTCATGGTGTTCCAGGTTCTCGTGAACTCCTTCTTCAATCACGTCGTGCCGAACGCCGATGCCAAGGACATTCGCGGGCCGTTCGCGTGGATGAACTACGCTCTCCCTCCGCTCACCATCGGGATCCCGTTCCTCGTGTTCCTCGCCGGCACGTCGATGTGGATCGGAGAGCGGACGAGGAACCCGGTGCTGGTCGTCGTGCTTCCGATCTCGCTCTGGCTGATCTGCGGCTTCTTCCTCTTCACGTGGTCTCCCTCGTGGCTTTCCCTGGGCATGAACAAGGTTCTGCAAGTGCTCGAGCCCACGGGATACCGTTGGCTCAACGAGACGCTGTTGAAAGTGGATCGGGGCGTCGAGTTCTACAACAAGCACCGGGTCCCGTACGACGCGCTCTTCTGGCTGAACCGCGCGTGGCTCCTCGTGCTGGGCCTCGGCGGGGTCTTCGCCACGCAGCGGCTGGTCGCCCGTTCCCTTCGGGGAGCCGTGGCCACGAAGCGAGACCTGAAAGCGCGTTCTGCCGAGACGGCGGCGCGGCCCGTCGCGTGGGAGGAGTCGCCGGCGGGCGCCCCCCTCGCGGGATTGGGCATGCGGGCCGGCGCGCCCGGATTGGCGCGGAGCTTCCTCTCCGTGACGCGCGCCGAACTGCGTGAGATTCCGCGCCAGGTGGGCGTCTACATTTTCGGGCTGCTCATCATGGTTCAGGTTCTGGGCAATTCCCTGACCGCCGTCGGCCCCTTCGACACGCCGCTTCTCCTGACCTCCGGGATCAGCGCCGTGCAGATCGCGAACTGGCTGACCGTGCTGCTCCTGCCCCTCCTTCTCTTCTACAACGTGGCCTCGCTGGATCGGGACCGCGTGACGGGCGTGGCCTCCATCCTGTACGCGACTCCGACCCGGACCGCGGCCATCCTAGGGGGCAAGGCGCTCGCGAACGGCATCATCCCGCTCGTGATCGCCGCGTTCGCGCTCCTCGCGAGCTGGATCGTGCTCCTGGTGCAGCACACGGTGCCCTTCTCGTTCACGCCCTATGTCCTCGTCTGGGGCCTGCTCCTCGTCCCGACATTCATGGCCTGGAGCGCGTTCGTGACCGCGGTCTACGCGTGGCTGGGAAACCGGTACGCCACCTACGCGGTGGGATTCGGCGCGCTCGCCTACACCGGCTTCCGGGCGCTGACCCGGCAGATCAGCTGGGCGGGGAACTGGCCGCTCTGGCCGCCCGCGCTCCGCTGGAGCGACATCGGGTTCTTCGAGACGGATGGTCGCGCCCTGATCCTGAACCGGATCATGGTGCTGGGCCTCGCCGCGCTGTTCATCGCGCTCGCGGTCCGGCTCTTCGGCCGGCGCGCGACCGACGCGGTGCAGGCGATGCACCGGCTGTCTCCGGGCCGGCTGGGCGCCGCCGCGCTCCGGCTCGCGCCCTTCGCGGCCGTGCCCCTCGTCGCGTGGATCCTCCTGATCTACCAGGTGAGCTACGGGCAGGAGGGCGGAGCCGCGAAGAAGGCCCGGAAGGACTACTGGGCGAAGAACCTCAAGACCTGGTTCGAAGCGCCGCTGCCCGACATCGCGCGCGCGGACATCGCGGTGAAGCTCGATCCCGCGAAGCACTGGCTCTCCAGCGCGGGCACGTTCACCCTCGTGAATTCGCTCGATTCCGCCCTGGCGCAGATCCCCGTGACCGGCGGCTTCGGCTGGAACCACCTCGAGTGGACGATGAACGGCGCCGCCACCAAGCCGGAGGATCGTCAGCATCTCTACGTCTTCACGCCCCCGCATCCGCTCGCGAAAGGAGACAGCGTGGTGATCGGGTGGAAGTGGGACGGCCGCTTTCCCGACGGGATCACCAAGGCCGGGGGCAATCAGGAGGAATTCGTGCTCCCCTCGGGAGTCGTGCTGACCGGCTTCAAGCCGACGTTCATCCCGGTGCTGGGGTTCATGGATGACGTGGGGGAGACCAAGGAAAACAAGACCGAGGCCCGGAAGTACCCGCGCGACTACTGGAAAGGGATCACGCGCGGCGGATACGGCGCGACGGCGTGGTTCCCGGCGCGAATCTCCATCACGGGTCCCGAGGCCTACACGATGAACGGCCCCGGCGTCTGCACCCGCAACACGGTGAAGGACGGGTGGCGGACGCAGGTGTGGGAAACGGACTATCCGATCAAGATCCTGAACATCGTGGCGGGGAAGTGGCTCGTGAAGCAGGGACACGGCACGACGATCTACTACAACCGGGCCCACCCGTACGACATCGAGGAGATGTCCCAGACCCTGGACGCGGCGCGGCGCTGGTATTCGGAGTGGTTCCTGCCCTATCCCTGGAAGGAGCTCAAGCTCTCCGAGTTCCCGGGCATGGCCGGCTACGCGCAGGGCTTCGGGACCAACATCACCTTTTCGGAGAACATCGGATTCCTGACCAAGAACGACGACAAGACGGACGCGACCTTCCTCGTGACCGCGCACGAGGCGGCCCACCAATGGTGGGGCAACATCCTGACTCCGGCCCAGGGCCCGAACGCCGATTTCCTGAGCGAGGGCATGGCCCACTTCTCCACGCTCCTCCTGTTCGAGAAGATGAAGGGGCCGCGCGGGCGCATGGAGTTCGCGAAGGGCATCGAATCGCGCTACGGGGACCGTCGGCGCGTCGACGACGAGCGCCCCATGTACGACATCGACGGCAAGCGCGAGTCGGACGAGACCGTGATGTACGACCGCGGCGGCTGGGTCTTCTGGATGGTCTACGACTATCTGGGCCACGACCGCGCGCTGGCGGGATTGCAGCAATTCATCCGCGATTGGAGCCACAGCCGGGACCACGCCGCGCTGCAAGATTACGTCGCCGCGATGCGGCCGTACGCGAAGGACCCGGTGGGGTACGATGCCTTCGTGAAGCAGTGGTTCGAGGACCGCGCGATGCCGGAGTACAAGATCACCGAGGCGAAGAAGCTCAAGCGGGGGTCGGAGTATGACGTCACCGTGACCGTTCGGAACGTGGGAACCGGAACGATGCCGGTCGAGGTCGCCGCCACGTCGGGCGAGCGGTGGGCGAAGCCCCCGAAGGGAGCGGTGCGCCAGCCGAACTCCCCGCTGCCGCTGGAAGCCACCCGACAGGATTCCTCCTATCGCGAATCTCGCGGAGAGGTGGTGCTGGGATCCGGCGAGGCCAGAACGCTCACGATCCGGTGCCCGTTCGCGCCCGCACACGTCGTGGTGGATCCGGATGTGCGGGTCTTACAATTGAGGCGCAAGCAGGCGGTCGCCACCCTGTAAAATGGGGCACGTGCGCGCCCGAGCTCTCGGGCCGCCGAGGGACAACCAGCCTGGGGGTGTGACATGTTCTCCGTTGACTCGAGAGTGCTCCGCCGCGCCGGCGCGCTCTTTGTTTTCGCCTGCGCGACCGCAGCAGTCCTCGGCGGATGCGCGCCGAGCACCCAGCTCGTGGACATGTGGAGGGATCCAACCGCCGGCTCGCAACCGATCCGAAAGATGCTCGTGGTGGCGATGCGGCGCGAAGAGACCAACCGCCGGATCTGGGAGGACGGATTCGTCTCGGCGCTGGAGAAGCGCGGCGTCACCGCGACCCCGTCGTACGACCTCTTTCAGCAGGGCGTTCCCGACACCGGGGACATCGAGGTCGCCGTCCGGGATCACGCCTTCGACGGCGTGCTCTTCGCGCACCGGATCGGAGCCACGACCTCGACCACGTACGTTCCCGGGTACACGCATTTCGAGCCGGTCTGGGTGCAAAGCCGCTGGTCGACCAACTATCGCCTGTACTACACCGAGGTGCACGAGCCGGGCTACGTGGAGACCGACCGGATCGTGCGCTATCGCGTGGACGTCTGGAGCACGGCCGGCGAATGGCGGCTGGTCTGGAGCGGCACCACGGAATCCATCAATCCCAATTCGGGCCGGGACGTGAACGCCCAGATCGCGAAGCTGATCGTGCCCGAGCTCCTGGCTCAGGGCCTCATCGCGCGCTGACCCCGCGAACGCAAGTCCAAGGGCCGCTCGAAGCGGGCGGTCAGGGCTTAAGGCCGTCGGCCTTCCAGCCGAGCTTCTTCATCTTCTTGTACAGATGGCTCCGCTCGAGCCCCAGCATCGACGCCGCCCGCGTCATGCTCCCGCCCGCGCCCAGAAGCGCCGCCTCGATCTCTTTCCGCTCGAACTCGCGCACCGCCTCGCTCAAGCGCACTCCCTGTGCGGCCGCGCCGTCCGCCCGGGGAAGGATGGCTTGAACCTGATCGGGGCCGATGATCGAGCCACGGGTCATGATCCAGAGGCGCTCCACGATGTTCTGGAGCTCCCGCACGTTTCCGGGGAAGGCGTAGTGGCGGAGCAGATCCACGGCGCTCGTGCTGAACGTCCTGGGCTTGCCGCCCGATTCCCTGGCGATCTCGGAAACGAAGTGCTCGACCAGGAGGGGGATGTCCTCGGCGCGCTCGCGGAGCGGCGGCACGTGGATGGGCACGACGGCGAGCCGGAAGTAGAGATCCTCGCGAAAGCGCTCCGCCCGGACACGCTCCTCCAGGTTCTGGTTCGTGGCCGCGATGACCCGGACGTCCACGCGGATCGCCCGGTTGCCCCCGACGCGCGTGATCTCGTTTTCCTGTAAGGCGCGGAGGAGCTTCGTCTGCGAGCGCGCGCTCATGTCGCCGATCTCGTCCAGGAAGAGGGTGCCCTTGTGGGCTTCCTCGAAGCGTCCCCGGCGGGATTGCGTCGCCCCCGTGAACGCGCCCCGCTCGTGCCCGAAGAGCTCCGACTCGATGAGCTCTTCCGGGATCGCGGAGCAGTTCACGGCCACGAAGGGCTGATCCCGGCGCGGACCCGCGGCATGGAGCGCGCGGGCCACGAGCTCCTTGCCCGTGCCGTTCTCCCCCTGGATCAGGACCCGCGCCGCGCTCGTGCCGGCGAGCTGGATCTCGCGCAGGAGCTTCTCCACCGCGGGTGATGCCCCGACGATGTCGTGCGACCAGTGGCCCGCGAGGCGCCGGTTCTCGGCCCTCAGCGCCGCGGCCTCCGACGCGTTCCGGAGCAGGACGAGCAGGCGCTCGAGGGAGATCGGCTTCTCCAGAAAGTCGAACGCCCCGAGGCGCGTGGCCCGGACGGCGGCTTCCACCGTCGCGTGCCCCGACATCATGATGACCGTCGTGTCGGGCGTCGATTTCACGATCTCGGCCAGGAGGTCCACGCCGCTCCCGTCGGGGAACCAGACGTCCAGGAGCACGAGATCGTAGGCTTCGCGGAGCTTCGCTCGGGCCTCGGCCAGCGAGGCGGCCTGATCGACCTGGTAGCCCTCGCGCCCCAGCGCGCTCCCGAGGCTCGATCGGATGTTGGCCTCGTCGTCCACGATGAGGAGCGTCATGCGGCGGTGCTCCTCGAGAGCGGGAGGCGGATCCGGAAGGTCGTGCCTCGCGCCGCGGCGGGATCGACCGCGATCGCGCCCTCGTGATCGCTCACGATGCGCTCGACGATCGTGAGCCCCAGGCCGCTGCCGTGCTCCTTGGTCGTGAACCCGGGCACGAAGAGATTCGACCTCTGCTCGTCGCTCAACCCGGCGCCCGAGTCCGCGACGGCGATCTCCAGCGATCCTTCGCGCCTCTCGGCGGTGACGGTGACGCGGCCGTCGCCGTTCAGGGCCTCGAGGCCGTTCTTGATCAGGTTGATCAGCGCCTGGCGGATCTGGCCCGGGTCGGCGGAGAACGTGATCTCCTCCGGCGGC
>Ga0075435_100000102_pt1 | contig 45858 bp, 41 predicted proteins | sample RhiMethybrSRZTD4_FD_75302 | JGI IMG/M metagenome (GOLD analysis project Ga0075435, IMG submission 75302) | Populus rhizosphere microbial communities from Tennessee, USA - Rhizosphere MetaG P. TD hybrid SRZTD4 | ecosystem: Host-associated > Plants > Roots > Rhizosphere > Soil | place: USA...
TTGCACGGCTTTGTGCGCTCTGCGCGTAGTTGCGCTTGCAGCGCATTGGTGGGTATGCGCGTCGCTGCTTCACGGTCTCGGCAAGCTGAGGATGCCGACACGCGAAGCGGCATTGGAGCTGTTCGGCTTCGGCGCTTGGGTCACCGTGTCGAACCTTGTCGGATCGATCATGGTCTACATTGATCGCTTCGTCATTGGGGCGCAGGTTTCGATCGCGGCGGTGGCTTTTTACACCGCTCCGTATGAAGTTCTAACACGCTTAGGGGTCATTCCGGCGGCGCTTTCCGGAGCGTTGTATCCTGTGCTCGCAGCCACATCACCGGCGCAGGCAAGGCTGCTCCATCGGAAAGCGGTGTTGATGTTGCTCGTCACAGCCGTGCCGCTTGCGCTGGTGGCGGCGCTGCTTGCGCCTTTTTGGATGTCGCTGTGGCTCGGCGACGAATACGCGCGGCAGGGGGCCGGGGTAGCCCAATGGCTGGCTGCCGGCGTGGCTGCCAATTGCCTTGCCCAGGTTCCGTTCACACTACTGCAGGCACGGGGGAGGGCTGACCTGCCGGGAAAGCTTCACATCGCCGAGTTGCCGTTTTATCTTGTAGTCCTGTTCCCGCTCATCCGCAACTATGGAATCGAAGGCGCCGCCATGGCGTGGTTTGGCCGTTGCGCGGCCGACGCCGTCTTGCTTTTCGCCCTTGCGCACCGCGAGCTTGTTGGATTGGCCATGAAAGGACCGGGTTGATGCGAACCGCGGCGGCGCCAACCTGCGTTATTTGCGGTAGCGAGGGGCGGCCCAAATACAGTCGTCTGCCGGACCGGCAATACGCGACTCCGGGAGAATGGACCCTCTCGGAGTGCACGAACCCACGTTGCAGGATGCTATGGCTCGACCCCATGCCGATCGCCGAAGACATCGGCCAGGCCTACGCGGAGTACTACACCCACGCCAGCAGCGCGCCGGCTAGTGCACTCACGCTCGTGGAGACCGCCAAGCGTGCGTACCTCGCTATTCGTTGGGGCTATGCATTCGAAGGCTCGGCGGCGGAGAAGCTGCTCGGCCTCGCGGCCTATCTCTATCCCTGGCGCAGGGTCGCCTTGGATTTCTCGGTGATGTGGCTCGAGTCGAGTCGCGCCGGAAGGTTGCTGGATGTGGGTGCCGGAAGCGGGGTACTGGTAGCACGAATGGCGGGCTTGGGCTGGCAGGCTGAAGGCCTCGATTTCGATCCGCGCTCGGTCGCATCGGCGCGCCGGCGTGGCCTGACCATGCACCTGGGAGATCTCGACGAGGCCGGCTTCCTCGAAGGCAGCTTCGAGGCCGTCACCATGAGCCATTCGCTGGAGCATGTGCATGACCCGGTGCGGTGGCTCGCCGAGGCGAGGCGCATTCTGAAACCCGGCGGACGCCTTACCCTTGCCACGCCCAATACGCGAAGCCTTCTGCACCGGCTTTACGGTCAAGACTGGTTCGCGCTCGATCCGCCGCGCCATCTGCATCTCTTCAACCGAGCGGCGCTGGCAATGGCGCTCCGCCAGGCCGGGTTCGCGGCCTTCCAAATCTTCACTGTGGCGCGTGATGCGAGGGGCCAATGGCGCGCAAGCAGGGATATCCGTCGAACCGGCCACCACGAGTTCCTGTCGGCAGCGTCGCTCTTGCAACGCGTCGCCGGCGGCGCCGTGCGATTCTGCGAGGCGGCCATGACGCTCGTGGACCGGGATGCAGGTGAAGAGCTCATCGCCCTGGCAGTCAAGTGAGCCCGTTCAGGGTCGCAGCGGTCGTCGTCACCTACTATCCCTCGACCGAAGCGCTCGAACGGCTCTTGCAGGCGACGCGGCCGCAGGTCGAAGCCGTGATCATCGTGGACAATACGCCCCCGCAAACTGGGTCGACAGTCGACGCTCGGCAGTTCGACGGTTCCGTTGTCGTCATCCGCAACGGCCGTAACGCCGGTCTTGCATGTGCACAAAATCAGGGTATCCGATGGGCGGCGGCCGGCGGGTTCACGCACGTATTCACACTGGACCAGGACAGCGTTCCGGACACGGCGTGCGTCCAGCGGTTGCATGAAGCGCTGCTCGGCCTTACAAGGCGCGGTTTGAATGTCGGCGCAGTCGGCCCGCGCGTGCAGGATCGGCGCACGGGCCGCGCCTATTCTTTCAAGCGGTTCTCCTTTGCGGGCACCAGGCACGGCCGCTGTGCCCTGGAAGAGGACGTGATCCCGGCCGATTTTGTGATCGCGTCGGGGAGCCTTACCCCGATGGTGTCAATCGAGGCGGTCGGCCCGATGGACGAGGGCCTGTTCATCGACCGCATCGACATCGACTGGTGCCTTCGCGCGATCGCGATGGGCCGGCCCGTGTTCGGGGTGTGTGCCGCCCGCATGCAGCACGAGCCCGGAGCGCACGCCAGGCGCCTGTGGATCGGGCGCTGGGTCGAAGCGGCGGTGCATGCGCCGGAGCGAAACTACTACATGGTTCGCAACAGCGTCGTGCTCTATCGCAAGCCGTATGCGCCGCTCCGCTGGATCCTGAACGACGCGATCTGGCTCGTTGGCGTTGTCGTCTTCAGCTGCATCGTCGCGCCCGACCGGTTACGTCGTGTCGGTCTGGCGTTCCGCGGCCTGTGGGATGGGCTGCGCAGGGTGCAGGGCCCGCTTGCGTCAAAGAAGAACGCGCAGATCTAACGCGCTTCGCCGAGCGCCGGTTGCTCACCTGCTTTCCGCGCAAAGACGATGATGTGACAGGGGTACTCCACTTCCTGGGCCAGGATTTCGAATCCGGCCAGACGCACCAGATCGACTGAAAGAGCCACGTCGAACACGTGGTGGTGCGCCATGCGATGCGTTTTGTTGTCCTCGAGCGACGTGCGCAGCGCCTGGCGGTCAGGGTGCTCGGTGTGAAGCGCGGCGATCTCGTCGAAGTGCGTTGTGTCGCTTTCCGGGGTCGAGCTCGCGAAGTCGTGCTTGAGGTGCTCGAGCGTGGTGATTGGACGCCGCCGATCGTAGGTGCTCCGAGCCTCTGGCAGCACGAGCAGCAGGTGGCCCCCAGGCCTCAACACGCGTCGCCATTCCAGCAGCACGCGGAGAGGATTGGCGCTGTGCTCGAGCATGTGCGACGACAGGACGAAGTCGTAGGATTCATCCGGCACTTTGATCGCAAATGCCTCGGACAGAAACTGAAAACCGGTCCTCGCGCCGAACCTGAAGTGGCGACCTTCGCTAAGCGGGCGTTCCCACACCGTCTCCGCAGCGAAATTGCAGTTGTCCAGCTCAGCGACTCTCGAATAGACGGGCAGCAGCCCTCGGTGCGCGAAGATCGGGCTCGGACCGCCAACCTCCAGGCCGCGTCCCTTGATGCGATCGATGACGAGCGGAAAGCAGCGCGCTTTCGGCGCGCGCACGGTGTAATAAAGTCGAGTTGCGAGGTGCCGCGGGCCGCGCCGCAGGAACGTGGCGAGCCGTCCGGGCGTGATCACGAGCCGCTTCGCAACGTGCTCATGAGGTAGCGCACCACGCTCGCGGCGTGGATTCGCATCAAGCGCGGATCGCTGCGGCTGGCCCTGCGCGCCTCGTGAACGATCGAGACCGTCGGGTCGTACAGCACCTTGTAACCATGGTTGCGCAACCGTCGACAGATGTCGACGTCCTCATAGTAGAGAAAGTAGCGTTCGTCGAAGCCGCCGACGCGCGCAAAGGCCTCGCGGTCGAACCCGATGAACATGCCCGCCACCCACTCGACCTCGATCGGGCCTTTGTCGGTCGGATAATCCGGGCCGGTAGCGCCGACGAAGAGCTTGCGCAGGAGGCTGGATAACGTGGGGAACCGTCTTGCGCTGTCTTCCACCTTGCCGCTCGCGCTCAGGACGACGGGGCCGACCGCGGCGACTCGCCCCTTGAGCTGGCCGGCAAGGGTTTGAAAGGGATCGCCCAGCAACCGCACGTCCGGGTTGACGATAAAGAAGCTTTGCGAGGTGGAACGGGCGAACGCCGCGTTGTGGTTGGCACCGAATCCCTTGGGCTTGGAATTCGTGATGGCCTCGAACCGGTGGACGCGCGCGGGCGCGCTCAACGGCACGGCATCGAGGATGTTCTGCGTTACGATGAGTTCCAGCTCCGATGTGCAATGCTCCGCCAGATCAGCCAACAATCGGTTGAGCAGCGCATTCTGGCCGTGGCTCACCACGGAGACCGTGACGCTCGGGCGGATCATCGTTCGGGTGAAGTAAACTGCATTCTATAAAAAGCCTGGCGCGCGTCACCGTAATCATCGTCAACTGGAATGGCGGCCAGTTCGTGCTGCGCTGCCTGAGCGCGCTCGCTCGGCAAACCTACCGCGATTTCCGTGTCGTCGTGATCGACAATGCCAGCTCCGACGGCTCCGACGCACGCATCGAAAGCCAGTTTCCTGGAGTGAAGCTGGTGCGCGCCGGAGCCAATGTCGGTTTTGCGCGCGGGAACAACATCGGCTTCGGACACGCCGAGGGCAGCGAATTTGTCGTCTTGCTCAATCCGGACGCCTTCGCCGAACGGGAGTGGCTTGAAAAGCTGGTCGAAGCCGCAGGGCAACATCCCGACTGTGCCTCCATTGGCAGCCGCCTGCTGCGCGCCGACGACCCCCTTACGCTGGACGGGATCGGGGACGTCTACCACGTGAGCGGCGTGCATTGGCGCGAAGGCTTCGGCAAGCCTCTCGCTCCATGGTCGCTCGTCGGAAAGGAGATCTTTTCGCCCTGTGCAGCTTCCGCCTTGTATCGCCTGTCTGCGATACGCGCAGTGGGTGGCTTCGACGAGGACTATTTCTGCTATTCGGAGGACGTCGACCTCGGCTTCCGCCTGCGACTGGCGGGATACCGCTCATGGTATGCGCCCGACTCGGTGGTCCACCACGTAGGCTCGGCGACCACCGGCAAGACGAGCGACTTCACGATGTATCACGGGTGTCGGAATACGATCTGGACGTACGTCAAGAACATGCCCGGACCGCTCTTCTGGGCATTGTTGCCCGCGCACCTCTTCGTGGTCGTCATGCTTTTCTGCAAGCTCGCCTGGCGCGGCCAAGGGGCCGTGGCCTATCGCGGCTTCCGCGATGCCGCAGCGGGCTTGGGTACGGCCTGGCGCAAGCGCCGTGCTATCCAGTCCGCACGCCGGGCGGGCCTCGGGGACGTTTGGCGAGTCTTGAACAAGGCGCTGCCGGGGTTCCGGCGCTAGCTCCGGCTCAGTTGCGTTTGTAGCGGTCCTCGAAGCGCACGATGTCGTCCTCGCCCAGGTAGCCCCCGGACTGCACCTCGATGAGGTAGAGCGGCATCTTGCCGGGGTTCTCCAGCCGGTGTTTCGTCCCGATTGGAATGAACACCGACTCGTTCTCCGACACGAGGAGCTGGTCCTCGCCGCGCGTCACCTTCGCGGTCCCGGACACCACGACCCAGTGCTCGGCGCGGTGGTGGTGCATCTGGAGCGAAAGCGCCGCGCCCGGCTGCACCATGATGCGCTTCACCTGGAAGCGCTCGCCGGCGTCGACGCTCTCGTAGTAGCCCCATGGGCGGTGCACGCGAGTGTGCGAGACGTGCTCCGTGCGCGCCTTGGCCTCCAGGTTCGCCACCGCCTCTTTCACGTCCTGGCTGCGCTCCTTGGCGGCGACGAGGAGCGCGTCCTCGGTCTCGACCACGACCAGGTCCTTGAGGCCGATTGCCGACACGTGCCGCTTCTCGGAGCGCACGTAGCAGCCGCCGGAATCGCGCAGGTAGACGTCGCCAACCGCGACGTTTCCGGCGGCATCCTTGGGGCTGATGCCCCAAAGCGCGCTCCAGGTGCCGACGTCGCTCCATCCCGGATCGCTCTGCACGACGACCGCGTCGAGCGTCTTTTCCATGACGGCGTAGTCGATCGAATCGGACGGGCAGGCTGCGAACGCCTCGCGGTCGAGGCGCAGGAAGTCCAGGTCGCGGGCGCTTCTTTCGTAGGCGCGCTGCGCCGCGGCGAGCATCTCGGGCCGCAAGCGCCCCAGCTCGTCGAGGTACTTCATCGCGGAGAACGCGAACATGCCGCTGTTCCAGAGGAACCGGCCGCTCGCGACGAAGCCCTCGGCGCTCGCGCGGTCGGGCTTCTCGCGGAAGCTCGCGACTTTGCAGGCGCTGCCCTGGAGCGGTGCGCCGCGTTCAATGTAGCCAAACCCGGTTTCAGGGGCGCCAGGGACGATGCCGAACGTCGCGAGGTAGCCGCGACTCGCGAGATCGAGCGCGATGGCCGCGTCCTGGCGGAACACCTCGGGCTTGGTGATGGTGTGGTCCGAGGGAAGGATGAGCAGCAGCGCGTCCGGGCTGCGCTCGCGCGCCGCCAGCGCAGCGACCGCGATGGCGGGCGCCGTGTTGCGTCCGACCGGCTCCAGGATCATCGGCGCGGCCTGTATCCCGATCTCGCGCAGCTGGTCGGCGGCGAGAAAACGCTGCTCGTCGTTGCACACGACGATCGGCGGCTCGCAGCCCGCCATCGGCCGCACGCGCAGCGCGGTTTCCTGAAGCAGCGTGTGGCGTGAAAGCAGCGCGAGGAACTGCTTGGGCAGCAGCTTTCGCGACATCGGCCACAGGCGCGTGCCGGAGCCGCCAGAGAGGATCACCGGGTAAAAGCGCAGGCTCATCGGATCCGGATTCTATCCTCGCGCGGAAGGCTCTACGGTGCGTCGATGTTGCGGCCGTCGCGCTCGCGCTGCTCGCGCCGCTCGCGCGCCCTCAGGAGCCGCTCGTGTGGAGTCCAGTCCGCGGCGAGCGGGCCGGATGCCGCTTCTCGAGCGATGGCGCGCTCCCTCACGTAGGCGGTAGCGAGCACGAGCACGAAAAGCGCGATGAAGGCATAGGAGATCGCCCAATCGGGCACGCCGAGGCGCCAGGCAGCCAGGCCCGCGGCGCTGGCAAGCGCGGCGATCCCGGTCATGATCCACGCCGTCGCGTAGACGGGCACGCCGCGCTCGAGAAGCAGGTGGTGCAGGTGCTCGCGGTCTGCCTCGAACATGCTGATGCGCTTGTGGATGCGCACGAACATGACGCGCGCCATGTCCAGCAGCGGCACGGCGAGGATCCACATGCACACGATTGGCGGCAGGGCGCGCCCCTCTCCCTGAGTGAGGTCGATCGAAAACCAGCACAGAGCGAGCCCCAGCATCATGCTTCCGGAGTCTCCCATGAACACCCGGGCCTGGGTCCGGATGCCCGGGAACCGCATGTTCCACATCAAGAATCCCGTGACTGCGGCCGCAAGGAGGAGCAGCAGCACGGTGTGTACCCCCAGGCCCTGCACGAGGGCCGCATAGGCGAGCGACAGCAGGGCAACGATCGAAACGCCGCCGGCGGTGCCATCGAGGCCATCGATCATGTTGATGGCGTTGATCACACCGAGCGCGCAAATCACCGAGAACGGGATGGCCCACTGGTAGAGGTTCAGCGGGCCGAAGCCGAACAGATTGCCCAGCACGTGGACTTGCACGCCCGCCCACGAGGTCATGAGCAGCGTGGCCACGAGCTGAATCATGAATTTCGACTGGTGCGAGATGTCGTGCATGTCGTCGGCCGCGCCGCCGAAGACCAGCAGGAACAGGGCGACGACCAGGGCGACGGTGGCGCCGCTGATCAGGCCGGAAGCCATGGCGGCGAAGAAGAAGCCGGCGAACATGCCGATGCCGCCGGTGACCGGGATGGTTCCGGAATGTTGCTTGCGGCCGCCCGGCGGGTCTGCGAGGCCGATGCGCTTGGCAAACGGCGAGAGGATGCGAGCGACGACGCCCCCGACGACCAAAGCAAGCAGCATGCAGAAGGCGACCCGGTTTCCGGGAAGGGGGAGGATATCGAGCATGCGCTCAGAACGCGGTGACCATGCGGTGCCAGAGCTCGCTCAGGGGAATCGGCTCGGCCTGCGGCCTCGCCCGGCCGCCCGTGTCCAGGAAATAGCCGATGCCGTTGTGGTGGCCGTTCTTGATCGCGACGAACACGACATCCCTCGAAAGATCGTCGATCGATGCGCGCGTGAACTGCGCACGAAATCCGGCGGTGATTTCGTGCGGGTAGGAAAGGGTGACGAAGAGCGAGCTGCCGCGGTTGTCCAGTTCGAACAGCGGTATGCCGTCGGGCGCCTTGCCGGAAGCGAGGACTGCCGCCACTTGGCCGCATTGGGCCGCATCGGCGCAGTTGACCAGAAAGTCGCGCGACATGCGAGGCTCTACCGAAACGAATTTGCAACCTATGCGCTTCAGGAAGCCGGCGTGGTCGCGCAGGCGCCAGTAGAACACGGGCTCATCCATGGGATCCTGGTGCAGCCCGGTGGCGATCATTACGCGCGGCCGGTCCGAGAGCTCGAGGCAATCGCGCAGCAAACCGTCGTAGAGGCGGTAGATGCCGAGGACGGGATCGCTGGTTTGTGGCAGGTACCACGCGGGATTGCGGTGAGGGCCGCGGTAGGCCGGCGAGTTGAACATGCAGTGATGCTGGATGTGGGCCGCGCCGTTGAGGAACAGGGTCGCGAAATCGGGCCGGGTCTTGCGCCACAGGTGCATGAAGCAGTCGGCGAGAAAGCGGTCCAGAAATATCGCGCGTGGCCAGTGCTCGCGCAGGCCTGACACCCCCTCGGAAAGGTATGCGAGCCAGTTCTTGAATCGACCATAGCGTACCAGGCCGAGCAGAAGCTGAAAGGCGGAGCGCGGTGCGATGGTGCCTTGTGCGTTGTCGCCGACCGCCTGACAGATTGCCATGTAGGCGCGGCGCATCAGGGCCGGCGCGGTCACGGAAGTCCGGGTCCACGGGTCGGGCACGAAAAACGCCGCATCGGCGACCGCAGGCGCGTTCATTGGGGAAAAGGCGCCGACCTTCAGGCCTCGTTCTGCCAGTTCGTCCCAGATCTGCCGCAGGCCGGCTTGGGGGCCGTCGCCCAGGCGAAATACGCCGTGCTCGCGGTAGGGCTTGCCGGTATGCACGGTAATCCACTGGATCCAGGGCTCTATCTGATCGTAGACCTCCTCGGAACGCGTCTGCACATAGCCGTTTGCAGAAAACAGGCGCGCAAACGCGGGCAACTCGCCCCGCCGCGCATAGTGCTCGACGTATTCGAAGTTGACCTCGTTCAGCTCGAGGAAGAGCAGCCGTGCCACAGGCGCAATTATGCAGCAATGCCCCGCGCGGACCGCTTGCCGGTCAGAACCGCCAAACCTAGCAGCGTTCCAGCCACACCCCAGAAAAGCAAAGAGCTCTGACGTACGAAGAGGGTGTCGGTCATATTGCGAACCAGCATGCCGGCGACGACCGCCATCAGCGCCATGCCGCACGCCGCGCGCACGTCGTTCGAGTCGCGCGCCGCCCGCCAGCCCTCGCGCAGCAGCGCCGCCATCAGGAGTAGAAAAAGCGCCAGGCCAGGCACGCCCAGTTGGAGCAACTGCTCAAGGAAGATGTTGTGCGCGTGCCAAAGCATGGCATCGAGGTCGCCAAACTCTGCATGCAAAGGTTTGCGAAGCAGGCCGCGACCGAAGCCGTATCCCGTGAGCGGACGCTCGCCGATCCGCTCGACGATCTCAGGCCATAGGGCAAGCCGCGTATCGTTGGCAAGAGACTTGCCGCCGATCGCTTCGCGGTGCGCCTGAACCGCGGACAACACGAGTGCCACGCCCACCACCAACGCGACCGCCACGAGCCCGCTGACGAACTGGGTACGTGTGCTCCACGACCCCCGAGTTCGGGTGCGCAGGATCGCAAGGCTACCTACCAGCAAGAACTCCGCTGCAAAGCCGATCCATATCGTCCGGTTCACGGTGCAGTACGCGCCGAGCAGGGCAAGTCCGCCTATTGAAAGTGCTGGCACGTGCCTCCACCACGACCAGCGCGCCCGCCAGCCATACCAGCCTGTCAGCGCGATGCAGGGCATCAAAATCAGTAGCGCGCTGGAATGGTCGCCGGGACCTCCGTGCAGACCCTCGAGGTAGTTTTCCCAGCCGAGCGAAAACTCGTACACACCGATCGCCATGACGGAAGCCGCGGCGGCGCCGACGACCGGGACTACGATGCGGGTCGCGTTCGCGGCCTGGGCGCCGACGAAGCACACCCAGAGCGCAACGCCGGTGTAGACGATTTCGTTGTGCACCTCCTTGAGCGTGCGTGCCGGCTCCAGCGACCAGGTGATCGAAAGCGCGGCCCATGTTCCCCAGAGAAGAAAGGGCAGCCAGATCGCAGGCAGGATGCGGATGTCGCCGCGGCCGCGGACGACGGTTGCGGCGGCAAGCACGGCTCCGCCGACCAGGAACGCGAGGCGCAATGCGACCGTGTGCGAGAAGAGCGAGGCCGAGAGGAACGCCGCCGTGAACCACGCCGCCGCGCCCGCGAGGCTCATGACAGGCGCTTGCAAAGCCGCGCCCAAGCCTGCGCCACCTGGTCGACCGGGATGCCGCGGAAGTCCCCGGTCTGCGGCGAAACGATCTCGTGGGGCACACGCCAGGGGTGCCAGTGGCGCTGCTTGGACGCGATGTTCTCGAACAGCGCGACGATCGGCAGCCCGAGCCCGGCGGCGATGTGCATTGCGCCCCCGTCGGAGCCGATGAATGCGCGGCACAGCGACAGCACGGCGACCAGATCCTCGAGCGACTCGGTCCTGGCCGGCACCAGCAACACACCGGCACCCACGGCGGCCGCGATGGTCGCGGCGCGCGCATCGTCGCCGGGGTGGCGTGGATCGTCGGCCTGTCCCGGCGACCACAGCAGGACGATGCCCATGGTCCGATCCGCGCTGAGGCGCCTCGCCATTTCCACGAACCGCTCGGCAGGCCAGGTCTTGTCGGGCTTGCGCGCGCTGATGTGCAGGGCGATCCAGTGCCGGTGCGCATCGGAGAGCCTGCCGCGCCAGCGAGCAACCCGGTCCGGCGCTGCAAACACGCGCACCGGCCCGGGGGGCTCCGTGACGCCGATGCGCGCGCCGAGCTGCATCATGATTTCCACCTCGTGCAGGTCTTGATCGACCGGCTCCTGCGCCGCGAAGCCGATAATGTTGCGCGCACGTATGCGACGCGCCATGGCCAGCCCGTGGCGATCGAACCCGGACTTGGCGAGGATGACGTGGTCGAAGGCGGGCTTGCGCAGCGCTGACAGCAGTCGCCAACTCGCCAGCGCTGTGCCGAGCAGGGATTCGCCGGGCATGCGGTGCTTGAGCTTGGTGTAGGCGTGGACTGCGTCGAGGTCCGGATTGCCCTCGAGCACGCCTGCGTTGTAGCTGTTCACCAGCGCCGCGATGTGCGCATCGGGTTGATGCCGGCGCAGCGCCGCGAAGAGCGGCGTCGCGCAGACCAGGTCGCCGATGTTGTCGCGCCGGATCACCAGGATGCGCGCCCTTTCGACTGAAGCCTTGGCGGCGCGGTTCTCAGGCACGTCGGCCGGCGAGCGCGCCGTCATAGACGGAGCCGAGCTGCGACATCATCGCCTCGATCGAGAACTCGGCCTTTACGCGCTCCCGCGCCGACGCTCCCAGGGCGCGCCGACGTGCCGGTTCCCGGGCGAGAGACCGAATCGCGCGCGCGAGCGCAGCGTCGTCGGCGGGCGGGACCCGGAGGCCGTATTGGTTGTCCCCGAGGGCCTGCGCAACTCCGCTCACGTCGCTGATGACCACGGGCAGGCCCGCGGCCATCGCTTCGAGCATGGCGATCGAAAGCCCCTCCCACAGCGACGGCATGGCATAGATATCGAGCGCCCTCAGGATTTCGGGCACGTCCTGCCTCGTGCCAAGAAATGAGACGGATGACATCAGGCCCAGCGCGCTGGCCTGCCTCTCGAGATCGCCGCGCAAGCGCCCGTCACCCACCATGAGTATCCGGAGCCGATGCATCAGGCCAGGATCGTTGCTCAGCTTGGCGCATGCTTCGAGCAGGAAGCGGTGGCCTTTCTGCTCCTCGAGCCTGCCTACGCATCCGATCGCCAGCTCGTCGTCCTTGATGCCCAGCGCCGCGCGGGCCTGTTCGCGGGTCAGCGAGGCTTGGACGCGCCGCACGTCGATGCCGTTGTGGATCACCGTGACTTTGCGCGGCGCGATCCCATCGTGCGCCACCAGATCGTCGCGGATCGCCTCCGAGACGGCGATGATGCGGGCGCTGGCGCGAGACAGCAGGCGGTTCAGCAGCCTGCGGTGAAACTTGGTCCGCGTGTAGACATTGTGAACCGTCGCCACCGCGGGGACGCCGGCGAGAAACGCCGCGACCCGGCCGTAGAGGTTGGCGTGGTACAGGTGCGAGTGCAAGAGCGCGATGCGCTCTGCGCGCAGCAGCCTCATCAGGTCTCGGACCGCGGCCCAGTCGAACCGCCTCGATTGCATTCGATCGAGGCAGATGAGGCGAACCCCCATGCCTTCGATCTGCGCGGCGAGCTCGCCTTTCGCCTGGATGCAGCAGACGATCGACTCGTATCGCTGCGGGTCGAGCCGGCGCACGACGTCGACGAGGACCTTCTCCGCTCCACCGACCGGAAGGCGGGTGATCACGTGCAGGATCCGCGCCTTATTCAGGCTTCAGTCTCTGGAAACGGAACCACCGCGCGCTTTCTCCCGAGAGCGGAACCACCAGGAACATCACTCCGGTGACCGACTCGTAGACGTGAGTGACGAGGTAGGGATCGGCCTGGCTGAACTCGAGCTTCACGCTTTCCCGCCCGGACATCAGGTCGGAGGCGACCCAGCGCCGGGCGTTGAGCTCCAGCCGGCCCCGGTCGCAGCGGGCCTCCCCCGCCTTGATGCTGAAGCGCCGCGTTTCCGGCTTCAGGCCTTCTGCCGACACGGTGACCTCGATCGAATCTTCAGCCGCGAACTGGAGCCGCACGGCGGCGGCCTTTTCCCAAGGGCTGGCTTCGCCGAACAGCTCCCGGGTGAGCGACGGCCGAGCGGTCTGGCCGTACGCCTCGCCGCGGTCGGCGTAGGTGCCCTCGAACTGGCGGCAGTCGGAAGAAGTCGGCACCGCGATCGGATCCCAGGCCATCGGATAAGGGTTGTCGGCGACGCTGCAGCCGGCGAGGAGCGCGACGAGGCAGAGTCGTTTCACGCGCGGCCGTAATACTGCCTGAACCAGACGGCGAAGCGTTGCAAGCCCTGCTCGAGCGGCGTGGACGGCGCGAAGCCGACCGCGCCCGCGAGGGCGGTGGTGTCGGCATAGGTCGACTTGACGTCGCCCTGCTGCATCGGCTTCATCTCCAGGCGCGCTTTCTTTCCGAGCGCGCGCTCGAGCGCGGCGATGTAGTCGAGCAGCCCGACCGGCTGATGGTTGCCGATGTTGTAGATCGCATAATGCTGCGGACGGTCGAGCACCCGCAGCGTCCCCTCCACGATGTCGTCGACGTAGGTGAAATCGCGCTGCATGTCGCCGTGGTTGAAGACCGCGATGGGCTTGCCGTCGAGGATGGCATTGGTGAAGAGCATCGCCGACATGTCGGGCCGTCCCCACGGGCCGTAGACCGTGAAGTAGCGCAAGCCCGTGGCATGCAACCCGAAAAGGTGGCTGTAGACGTGCGCCATGAGCTCGTTCGATTTCTTGGTCGCGGCGTAGAGGCTCACCGGGTGGTCGACGCTCTGGCTTTCCGACCACGGAACCGGGTTGGTGCCGTAGACGCTCGAGCTCGAGGCGAACACGAGGTGCCGGGGCGGGTGGCGCCGGCAGCATTCGAGGAGGTTGGCGAAGCCGACGACGTTCGTCTGGACATACACCGCCGGGTTCTCGAGCGAATAGCGCACGCCCGGCTGCGCGGCCAAGTGCAAAACCGCTTCGGGCTTCGCTTTTTCAAAAATCTCTTCCAACGCCGAAGCGCTCGCGATGTCCATCTCATGAAAGGCGATGCGCAGCTGCTTCAGCCGGTCGCGCTTGAGCTGCACCGAGTAGTAGGGCGAGAGGTTGTCGATGCCCACGACCTCGTCGCCGCGCGCCGTGAGACGCTGCGCGCAGTGCATGCCGATGAAGCCGGCGACCCCCGTGACAAGAACCTTCATTGTTGCTCGGCCCGGTGGAGCTCGATCAGTTTGGCGTACTTCATGTAGCTGTTCATGCAGCCGATCGAAATGTGCAGCAGCCCGGGGACGCCGTCGAGGAACCCCAGGCGCAGGACGTAGAACTTGATGAAGCGCACCACCGGCGAAAGCATCAGGTGTGCCGTCCCCGCGCTCACCCCGCGCTCGAACGCCTGGCGCGCGGCGAGCGTGGTGTAGCGGTTCTGGCGTTCGAGGTACCCGGTGAGGTCGTCGGTGGAGTCGTGCATCAGGTCGCCCTGCAGCGTTCCTGGCGTGACCGCGAACAGCACCTTCTCGTGCACCAGGTCGTCGCTCCAGCGCGCGTTCAGGCGGTTGAAAAGGCGCGGGCTCCAGTCCGGATAGCCCTCGCCGTGGGCGAGCCAGCGGCCGAGAAAGCGATTGCGCCTCGCCATGCGGTACACCGGGGACACGGGCGCCGCGAGGGCCGCCTTGATGCTGGCGGCGAGCTCCGCGGAGACGCGCTCGTCGGCGTCCAGGCACAGCACCCAGTCGTTGCGCGCCTGCTCCACCGCGAACTGCTTCTGGCGGCCGAAGCCGAGCCATTCCTTGCGGACCACGCGCGCGCCGCTGCGCGCGGCGATCTCGTCGGTGCCGTCGGTGCTGCCCGAGTCCACGACCACGATCTCGTCGGCGAAGGCGAGGCTCTCGAGACAGGGCTCGATCAGGCTGGCGGCGTTGCGGGTGATGAGGACTGCGGAGAGCGCGGACTGCGGTGCGTTCAAGTGTGTCGAATGGAAATGCGCCGTAGAATCGGCGCTCGCTATTCTAATCCGGCCGCCATGCAAAAGCCCAAAGTCGCCCTGATCACCGGCATCACCGGCCAGGACGGCGCCTACCTCGCAGACCTGCTCCTCCAGAAGGGCTACGTGGTCCACGGCATCAAGCGGCGCAGCTCGCTTTTCAACACCGATCGCATCGACCACCTGTACCAGGACCCGCACGTGCACGGCCGCAGGTTCATCCTGCACTACGGTGACCTGACCGACGGCTCGAGCCTGGTGCGGGTGCTGCAGGATGCGCAGCCCGACGAGGTTTACAACCTGGGTGCGCAGAGCCACGTCGCGGTGTCGTTCGAGGAGCCCGAATACACGGCCAATTCCGACGGCCTGGGCGCGCTCAGGCTGCTGGAGGCCCTGCGCATCCTCGGCATGGAGAAGAAGGCTCGCTTCTACCAGGCCTCCACCTCCGAGCTCTACGGCAAGGTGGCCGAGACGCCGCAGAGGGAGACCACGCCATTTTATCCACGCTCTCCCTATGGCGTCGCCAAGCTGTACGCGTACTGGATCACCGTGAACTACCGCGAGGCCTACGGGATGTTCGCGTGCAACGGCATCCTCTTCAACCACGAGTCGCCGACCCGGGGAGAGACCTTCATCACCCGCAAGGTCACGCGAGCGCTGGCGCGCATCGCCCTCGGTGCGCAGGACTGCCTCTACGTCGGCAACCTGAACGCCCGGCGCGACTGGGGACACGCGAAGGATTACGTGGAGGCGCAGTGGCTGATGCTGCAGCAGCCGCGTCCGGAGGACTACGTGATCGCCACGGGCGAGAGCCGCAGCGTGCGCGAGTTCATCCAGGCGGCCGCCGCGCAGATCGACCTCGACGTCGACTGGAAGGGAAAGGGCGCGGACGAAATCGGCATCGCCGCCCGGGCCTCGCCGCGCTGGCCGGCGGTGAAGGCGGGGCAGACCGTGGTACGCATGGATCCGCGCTATCTCAGGCCGTCGGAGGTCGATACCCTGCTCGGCGATGCGACTAAGGCGCGAGCGCAGCTCGGCTGGACGCCGCGCATCGGCTTCGGCGAGCTCGTCGCCGAGATGATGGCGCAGGATCTGCGTCTTGCCGAGCGCGAGGACCTCGCGCGGCGGCACGGCCACACGGTCCACGAGCGGCGCGAGTAGCGCGCGGTGAGGCCCGACACGCGCATCTACGTTGCAGGCCATCGCGGGCTCGCGGGGTCCGCGCTGGTGCGGCGCCTGCGCACGAAGGGCTACAGCAGCCTCATTACCCGCACCCACGCCGAGCTCGACCTCGCGGACGGCGCCGCCGTGCGCGAATTCTTCGGCCGCGAGAAGCCCGAGGTCGTCCTGCTCGCCGCCGCCAAAGTCGGCGGGATCCTCGCGAACGACACCTACCCGGCGCAGTTCATCCACGAGAACCTGGCCATCCAGACCAACGTGATCCACGAAGCCTTTCGCGCCGGCGTGGGCGAGCTCCTTTTTCTGGGCTCCTCGTGCATTTATCCGCGCGACTGTCCGCAGCCGATCAAGGAGGAGTACCTTCTCACCGGCCCGCTCGAGCCCACCAACCGTCCCTACGCGATCGCGAAGATCGCGGGGATCGAGATGTGCTGGTCCTACAACCGCCAGTACGGCACGCGCTACCTCTGCGCCATGCCGACCAACCTCTACGGGCCGGGCGACAACTACGATCTGCAGGCGAGCCATGTTCTTCCGGCGCTGATCCGCAAGTTCCACGAGGCGAAGCTGCGGAACGACCGCTCGGTCACGGTGTGGGGAACCGGCGCGCCGCGGCGGGAATTCCTGCACGCCGACGACATGGCGCAGGCGTGCATCCATCTCATCGAGCGTTCCGCCGAGGTGCGCGCGCGCCTGGGCGCGCAGCGCCCTCCCCTCGTCAACGTCGGCTGCGGCGAGGACCTGACGATCCGCGAGCTGGCCGTCGCGGTGCGGGAGGCCGTCGGCAGCCAGGCGGACATCGTGTACGACCGCAGCAAGCCCGACGGCACGCCGCAGAAGCTGCTCGACATCTCCCTGGTTCGCTCGCTCGGCTGGAGGCCGAGCATCGGGCTGGCGGAGGGCTTGCGGTCGACCTACGAGTCTTTTGCCAACAAGTAAGCGACTTCTTTTCGTCAAGACGTCCTCCCTGGGAGACGTGGTGCACCAATGCCCCGCGGTGACGGACGCGGCTCGCAGCGTTCCCGGGGCGAGGATCGACTGGGTGGTCGAGGAAGGCTTCGCCGGCGTCGCACGCATGCATTGCAGCGTCGAGCGGGTCATCCCCGTGGCGCTGCGCCGCTGGCGCGGGGCGCTCTGGAAGCGCTCCGTCTGGAAGGAAATCGCGTCGTTCCGCGCCGCGCTTGCGGCGCAGCCCTACGACGCGGTCATCGATACGCAAGGCCTGCTGAAGAGCGCGCTCATTGCCTGCTGCGCCGCCGGACCGAGGCACGGAATGGACCGCGCCAGCGCGCGCGAGCCGCTCGCGGCTCTTTTCTACGATCGCACGCATGCGGTGCCGCGCGCGCTGCACGCCGTGGAGCGCAACCGCCGCCTGATGGCGGCTTCCCTCGGTGTCGCCTTGCCGCCCGGCATCGATTACGGGCTTCGCTCCAATGCGGAGCGGGCTGCGGCACTGCCCGCCTCGTATTCGGTGCTGCTCACGATGACGAGCCGCGAGGACAAGCTGTGGCCCGAGCCGCGCTGGATCGAGCTCGGGCGCGCACTGGCGCTTCCCGCAGTACTGCCGTGGGGAAACGCGGAGGAGCGCAGCCGCGCCGAGCGCATCGCGCAAGGCATCGGCGAGGCCGTGATCCCGGAAAGGATGGCGCTGGAGGAGCTCGCGCAGGTGCTCGCAGGCGCGACGAACGTGGTCGGGCTGGATAGCGGCCTCTCGCATCTCGCGGCGGCGTTCGGCGCTCCGGCGGTCGCGGTCTTCTGCGGCTCGGACCCCGCTCTCACCGGCCTGTATGGGGCCCCCCGCGCGCGCAATGTCGGTGCGCGCGGGCGCCCGCCGCAAGTTTCCGAGGTGCTCGAAGCGCTCCGATGAGGCGCCTTTACAGCGCGCTGCTCGCGCTCTCGATGCCGCTCATCCTGCTGCGCCTGTGGTGGCGGGGCCGGCGCGAGCCTGGATACCGGCGCCATGTCGGCGAGCGCCTGGGCCGCTACGATGTGCCGGGCGCCGAGAGGCTGGTCTGGGTGCACGCGGTGTCCGTCGGCGAGGCGCGCGCCGCGGCGCCGCTCGTGCGCGCCTTGCAGGGAGCGCTTCCCGGGCACCGCATCCTCATGACCTGCACCACCGCGGCCGGACGCGACACGCTGCGCCAGGTCTACGGAGACTCGGTGCAGGCGGGCTTCGTTCCGTACGACCTGCCGTCGGCGGTGCAACGCTTCCTCGGCCATTTCAGGCCGCGCCTGGGCGTCCTCATGGAGACCGAGGTCTGGCCCAACCTCATCGACGCCTGCGCGGCGGCCGGCATCCCGCTCGTCCTCGCCAATGCGCGCATGTCGGAGAAGTCCGCTCGCGGCTATGCACGCCTGAGGCGACTCACGCGGCCTGCGTTCGCGGCGCTTACGGCGGTGTGCGCGCAAAGCAGCGCCGACGCCGAGCGCCTCCGTGCGCTCGGTGCGGCGCGCGTTCAGGTGAGCGGAAACCTCAAGTTCGACGCCGCGCCTAACCCCGCGCAGCTCGCCGCAGGACGCGCCTGGCGGGAAGCGCTGGGCCGCCCGGTGCTCCTCCTTGCCAGTACCCGCGAAGGCGAAGAGAAGTTGCTTTTTCAGCATCTCGATCTGCTATCCGGCGAGGTCCTGGTCTTGGTCGTCCCGCGCCATCCGCAGCGCTTCGACGAGGTGGCCGGGCTTGCCCAGTCGCGGCGCACGCGGAACGCGGTGCCTGCCGCTACCGACCGCGTGTACCTGGGCGACACGATGGGCGAAATGGCCTTCTACTACGCGGCGGCCGACGTCGCGGTGATCGGCGGCTCGTTCCTTCCATTGGGGGGGCAGAACCTGATCGAGTCGCTCGCTTGCGGGACGCCGGTGATCGTCGGCCCGCACATGTTTAACTTCGCCGAAGCCACCGAGCTTGCCGTGGCGGCGGGTGCCGCGCTTCAGGTCGAAAGCCCGGAGGCGGCGCTAATCGCGGCCGCCGCGCTGCTGCAGGACGTCAACCGGCGCCGTGCAATGAGCGAGGCGGGTTGGAAATTCTGTGAAGTCCATCGCGGTGCTGCCGAGCGGCAGCTTGCCGTTTGCCTGGAAGTTCTGAAGAACCGCTAGCGGCTGATCACGGGCCCCAGAACGCGATTCACTTCTTCCAGATCCTCCTCGCGCAGGCTGGCGGCGAGGGACTTCAGCTTCAGCTGGTTGACGATGGTGTTGTAGCGCGCGACCGCGAGGTCGCGGCGCGTGGAGTAGAGCTGCTGCTGCGCGTTCAGAACGTCGATGTTGATCCGCACGCCGACCTCGTAGCCGAGCTTGTTCGAGTCGAGCGAGCTCTGCGAGGAGATCATCGCCTGCTCGAGCGCCGCGATCGCCGAGATGCCGTTGATGACGAGGAGGTAGTTCTGGCGGGTCGAGACCGCCGCCGTGCGCCGGGCGTTCTCCAGGTCGTCCTTCGACTTCAGCGAAAGCGCGGCGGCCTCGCGCTCGCGTGAATCGATTCCCCCGCCCTGGTACAGCGGCATCGCGAACTGGAGCCCGATCGTGCTGGTCGTGACGTCGGCGCCCGCCGGGCTGGTGGCCGAGGTGCTCGACGCGCTCGAGCCGGTCTGGCCATAAGTGGCGACGGCGTCGAGCGTCGGCAGGTGGCCCGCGCGCTGGCGCCTCGCTTCCAGGGCGGCGATCTCGGCGGCGGCGTCGGCGACCTGCACCGGGTAGCCCTGCTTCTCCGCGATCTCGACCCAGCTCTCCATGTTCTCGGGGTTCGGCGGCGCGAGCTTCACTTCGGGACGCAGCGCCTTCAGCTCGTTGTAGGCCTTGCCCGTGATGAGCTGCAGCGCCTGGTACTTGGTCTGGAGGTCGTTCAGCGCGGCGATTTCCTGCGCGCTGATCAGGTCGAAGCGCGATTGCGCCTCGTGGGTGTCGGTGATGGTGGCGGTGCCGACCTCGAAGTTGCGCTTCGCCGCCGCGAGCTGCTCGCCGGTGGCGGTCTTTTGCGCCCGCACGACTTCCAGCGTATCGAACGCGGCGAGGACGTCGAAATACGCCTGCGCGGTGCGCACGATGAGGTCCTGGCCGGCCTGCGCGAAGGTCGCCTCGGCCTGCGCCACCTGCAGCTCGGACTGGCGATACTGGAGGTAGTTCTGCGGCCGGTAGATCGGCTGCGCCAGAGTGAGCGTGTAGCCCAGCGTGCGCGGGTCGCGCGTAAAGCTCGGGGTCAGGGCCGTGTTGCGCGACTCCGAATCAATGCGCCCGACTTGTGCGTTCGCCGAAAGATTGAGGTTCGGCAGCAGCAACGCGCGGCCCTGCGGCAGCCGCTCGCGTCCGGCCGCGAGCGTCTGGCGTGCCGCCGCATACACCGCGTCGTAGCGCTGGGCGTCGCGGTAGACCTGAATAAGATCTTCCGCTTGGCCATTCGAAGCCATCAGGACGGTTGCGCCCGCAAAACCCGATAGAAGGACCCGGAGAAGAATCGGGGTCAGACCCCGATTTCTAGTAGAGAGGAACAGCCGGGTCGACGGTGCGAGACCAGGCATCGATGCCCCCCTCAAGGTTGTGCACGCGCTTGAAGCCGTGCTTTTCGAGGAACATCGCCACCTGCATGCTGCGTCCGCCGTGATGGCAGATCGCCACCACCTCCTTGTCCTCGTCGATCTGCCCGATCCGCGACGGCAGCTCGCGCATCGGGATGAGGGTCGCGCCCTGGATGCGCGCCTTTTCATGCTCCCACGGCTCGCGCACGTCGAGGAGCAAGGGCTTGTCGCGGCGCTCGTCGGCGAGCCAGGCGGCGAGCTCGCCCGCGGTGATCCGTTCCATGTCAGAAGCGAAAGCGCCGCGGCTGCTCGGCGTTCGCCAGCGGCCGCAAGACCGTCTCGAAGAGATCCACGCTGCTCGAGGCGCCGGGGGCGGTGCTGGTCACGAGGCGCGCCTGCATCGCCGGTGCTTCGCCCACCACGGCGAAAAGGCGTCCCCCTGGCGCGAGCTGATCGAGAAAGGCCTGCGGCAGGATCGGCGTCGAGCCCGTCAGCACGATGGCGTCGTAAGGCGCGCGCCGCGCCCAGCCGCGCGCCGCGTCGCCGATCTCGAGGACGATGTTGTCGGTGCCGTGGCGCTCGAGATTCGCCCGGCCGAAGGCTGCGAGCGTGGCGCGGATGTCGACCGAGCAGACCTCGGCGGCACGATGCGCCATCAGCGCGGTGAGGTAGCCGCTCCCGGTACCCACTTCTAGGACGCGGTCGGTCCTTTTCAGCGCGAGCTCCTGCAATACCCGCGCCTCGAGCTTGGGCTGCCACATGCGCTCGCCTTCGCCTGCCTTTGTTCCTTCCTCAAGGGGAAGCTCGAGGTCGGAAAATGCGAGCGCGCGATGCTGCTGCGGCACGAACTCCTCGCGCGGGATGACGTAGAGCAGGTCGAGCACTTCCTGATCCAGCACCTCCCAGGTGCGGATCTGCTGTTCGACCATGTTGGTGCGCGCTTGCTCGAGATTCATCGTTCTTGGCCCGCTTTTTGACGTGCGGGCAGGAGCGCGATTCTAGCTTATCGCCGCGTCACGCCCCACACGCCTGTGGTACCTTTTCAGCTCCGCGGGGGTCCCTGCGCAGGGTGGCGTTGCTTCCCTCGCCGGGTGAGAGAGTCCCTTTGAACCTGATGCGGGTAATTCCGCCGAAGGAAGCGCAATGAACGCCAATCCCAAGTTCCTGGCCACGCAGGCGCACGTCGACGAGGCGGCGGTGCAGCCGTTTCCCGGATCGCGCAAGGTGCACCTCGGCCCGCTGCGCGTGCCGATGCGCGAGATTGTGCAGACCGGGGACAATCCGCCGATCCTGGTTTACGACACCTCGGGCCCCTATACCGACCCGGCGGCGAAAATCGACATCCGCGCGGGGCTGCCCGCCCTGCGCGAGCCATGGATCGAGCGACGGGACGACACCGAGGTGCTGGAGGGGCCGAGCTCCCTGTACGGCAGAAAAAGGCTGGAAGACCCGAAGCTCGCCGAGCTGCGCTTCGACCTTCGGCGCAGGCCGCGCCGGGCGGTTCCCGGGCGCCGCGTGACCCAGATGCACTACGCGCGCAAGGGCATCGTTACGCCGGAGATGGAATTCATCGCCGAGCGCGAGAACCAGCGCCTCATCGATTCCTTGAGTTCTCAACATCGTGGCGAATCGTTCGGGGCCAAACTGCAGAAGGTCATCACGCCGGAATTCGTGCGCGACGAGGTGGCGCGAGGGCGCGCCATCATCCCCGCCAACGTCAACCACCCCGAGTCCGAGCCGATGATCATCGGCCGCAACTTCCTGGTGAAGATCAACTGCAACATCGGCAATTCGGCGGTGAGCTCGTCGATCGGCGAGGAAGTCGACAAGATGACGTGGGCGATCCGCTGGGGCGCCGACACGGTCATGGATCTCTCCACCGGAAAGCACATCCACGAGACCCGCGAGTGGATCATCCGCAACAGCCCGGTGCCGATCGGCACGGTGCCGATCTACCAGGCGCTGGAGAAGGTGAACGGAAAGGCGGAAGAGCTCACTTGGGAGATCTTCCGGGACACGCTGATCGAGCAGGCCGAGCAGGGCGTCGACTACTTCACCATCCACGCCGGCGTGCGGCTGCCGTTCATCCCGCTTACCGCGGGCCGCATGACGGGCATCGTTTCGCGCGGCGGCTCGATCATGGCGAAGTGGTGCCTCGCGCACCACGAGGAGAGCTTCCTCTACACGCGCTTCGAGGACATCTGCGAGATCATGGCCGCGTACGACGTGTCGTTCTCGCTCGGCGACGGGCTGCGGCCGGGGTCGATCTACGACGCCAACGACGAAGCCCAATTGGCGGAGCTGCGAACTCTCGGCGAGCTGACGAAGATCGCGTGGAAAAACGATTGCCAGGTGATGATCGAGGGCCCGGGGCACGTGCCGATGCAGCTCATCAAGGAGAACATGGAGCTGCAGCTCAAGCATTGCGACGAGGCGCCCTTCTACACGCTCGGGCCGCTCACCACCGACATCGCGCCCGGCTATGACCACATCACGAGCGCGATCGGCGCCGCGATGATCGGCTGGTACGGCACCGCGATGCTCTGCTATGTCACGCCCAAGGAGCACCTCGGCCTGCCGAACAAGAAAGACGTGAAGGACGGCATCATCGCCTACAAGGTCGCGGCGCACGCCGCGGACCTGGCGAAGGGCCATCCCGGAGCGCAGCAGCGCGACAACGCACTCTCGAAGGCGCGCTTCGAGTTCCGCTGGGCCGACCAGTTCAACCTCGGCCTCGACCCCGATACCGCGCGCGAGTTCCACGACGAGACCCTGCCGCAGGAAGGCGCCAAGGTGGCGCACTTCTGCTCCATGTGCGGGCCGCACTTCTGCTCGATGAAGATCACGCAGGACGTGCGCGACTACGTCGAGCGCGGCATGAAGGAGAAGGCGGTCGAGTTCGTGAAGAAGGGCAGCGAGCTCTACAACCCTAGGCCTTGAAGAGCGCCTCGGCGCTCACCCCGGCCTTGCCGTATTCCAGCGTGCGCTTGATGCGATAGGCCTCGCCTGTCGCGATCTTTTGCCCGCGGGATAGGTCGAGGAGCTTCTGCGGCTTGAGCGGGTTGCCGTCGGCGTCGCGCACGATCATCACCCGCGGCTGTAGCCGCCGCCCGGAGTGCTGCCCGATTACGATGGCGAGCTCGCCGCTGTTCAGCTCGACCACGCACCCCAGCGGAAAGATGCCGATGCAGCGGATGAATTGCTCCACCAGCGCGGCGTCGAAGAAGGTGCCGCGCCACTTGTAGAGCATGCTGAGCGCTGCCGACGGCGAAACCGCCTGCGCGTAGGGCCGCGGCGAGGTCAGCGCATCGAAAGTGTCCACGATGGCGGCGATCGAGCCCATCATGCCGATCTGCGCGCCCTTGAGGCCGTTCGGATAGCCGCTGCCGTCGTGCCGCTCGTGATGCAGCAGCGCGAGCTCGGCGAGCCGCGGCGGCACATCCGGGGTCACGCTCAGAATGTCCGCTGAATGCTGGACGTGCCGCCTCGCCTGCTCCAGCTCGGAGGGCGTCAGGCGCTCCTCCTTGCGCAGGATCTCATCAGGCACCCGCAGCTTGCCGATGTCCTGCATCAGGCCGAGATAGCCCAGGAGCGCGATGTCGGCGACGGAGAGCTCGAGGAAGCGCCCGAAGCAGGCCATGTAGATGGCCGTGTCGAGCGAGTGCGAATGGGCATAGTCGCCTTTTTCCCGCAGGCGCGACAGGAGCATGAGCGCGTCGGGGTTGCGCAGCACGCTCTGCGTCATGGCGTCGACCGCCTGGGCAACGCTCCCCGCGTCGAGGGTCTGATTTGCCCGCACGGCCTTGATTGCATCGCGCAGCACGCTCATCGTCGCGCCGTGCGTGAGCGTGGCGGGCCCGACTTCGTGGTCTATTGCAACCTGGACCTCGTAGCGCGGGGCGCGTGGAGTCAAGGCGGGCTTGAGCGCATGCGGGCGTTGAGGTTCGCTGAGCGCCTCGTCGACGAGCACCCAGTTGCAGAAACCCTTCAGGGTCTCGAGCTCCTCTTCGGTCTGCAGCACGAAGCCCTGGAACACGAAGGGCGTATCGGTCCACGGGCGATCGAGCTCGGCGACGTACATGCCGTAGCGCAGCTCGCCCACCGGGACGCTTTTCTTCAACATTCGAATCCTTTGGGTCCATTAAGATAGGGCATGCTGCAAGAGGCGCCAAAGGACCTTTCCGGCATGCCGCGCGAGGGCGCTTCGCCGCAGCTTCTGCGCGAGCGCTGCGACTTCGCCTACCGCCGACTGGTCCCCGCCGCGGGCGGGACCCTTGCCGTCAGCGTGATCCTCAGCGCCTTCCTCTGGCGCTCGCAGCCGCCAGAGGTGGTGCTGTCGTGGCAGGCGCTGATGGTCGTGCTCGCGGCGTTCATCGTGGGGCTCGCCTGGGCCTATCGCCGCGCCGCCGACCGCGCCGCCGAGGCGGCGACCTGGGTGCGCCGCCTCGCGATCGGCGCGGCGGCGCTCGGGGCGGGCTGGGGCTACGGCGCGGCGGTGTTCTTTCCGGGCGGTGTCGACCACCAGGTGTTCCTGTCGTTCATCGTCGCCCTGGTCACCGCCGGGGCGCTGCCGATCTTCTCGACGCTGTGGTGGGTCTACGCCATCTACGCCGCCGCGGTGATGCTGCCGTTCAACGTGGTGCTGTTCTCGCATGGCACCGAGTTCCTTCGCCTTCTCGGCGCGGCGGTGCCGCTCCTCTACATCGCCAACGTGATCACGGCTTACGAGCTGGGGCGCGCGTTCCTGGCGGCCTACGGACTGCGCACCGCCTACCAGCGCCTGTCCGCCGACAACGCCGAGATCCAGGCGCAGCTCGCCGAGCAGCTCGACAGCCTGCTCGACGCGCACCGCGAGGTGCAGGCCGCGGGCCGCAAGCTCCGGCTGTTCTCCGAGCGCGCCCCGATCGCGGTGTTCGAGCTCGACCCGGGCGCCACGATCCTCGACATGAACCCGGCCGCCGAGAACCTGTTCGGCTACGCCGCTCCGGAGCTCGTGGGCCGCAGCTGGATCGCGATGGTGCTCGGCCCGGACGAGCGCAGCCGGGCGCAGACCTGGTGGCCCGGGTTCGTCGCCGCCGGCAGGCCCCTCACGCTCATCGCCGAGCAGTGCCTGCGGCGCGACGGCCTCGAGCTCGCCTGCGAGTGGACCCTGACCCCGCTCTCGGACGAGGAGGGCCGCGTGAACTCGATCGTCCTGCAGGGACGCGACATCACCCAGCAGCGCGCGGCGGAGCGCATGCGCAGCGAATTCACCTCGACGCTGAGCCACGAGCTGCGCACGCCGCTCACCTCGATCCTCGGCTCGCTGCAGCTCTTGCATAGCGGGGCGCTCGGCGACATGGACAAGGACCAGGGCGAGCTCGTCGAGGTCGCCGAGCGAAACGGCCAGCGCCTGCTCGACCTCATCAACGAGGTGCTCGACATCGAGAAGATCGAGTCGGGACGTTTGACCCTGTTGCCCGAGCCCATGCCGATCGACTCGCTGCTCAACGAGTCGGTGCGCCTGAACCAGGGCTATGCCGACCGCTTCCGCGCCAACCTTGCGCTGCACGGCACGGTGCCGGGCGTCACCGTGCGCGCCGACCGCAAGCGCCTGATGCAGGTGATGACCAACCTGCTCTCGAACGCCGCCAAGTTTTCCCCGCCCAACTGCGCCGTCGACGTGAGCGTCTCCAGGCGCGGCGAAAACGTGCGGGTCGAGGTGAGCGATCGCGGCCCCGGCATCCCGGAGGCGTTCCGCTCGAAGATCTTCGGCCGCTTCGCGCAGGCCGACTCGGCCGATTCGCGCATCAAGGGCGGCACGGGCCTGGGCCTCGCCATCAGCAAGCGCTTGATCGAGCTGATGCAGGGCCGCATCGGCTTCGAGGACCGCGCCGGCGGCGGCACCACGTTCTTCTTCGAGCTGCCGGTGCTGAGCTCGGCCGAGGGCGAGGCCGACAGCGCCGTGCGCGTGCTCCTCACCGAGCCCGACAGCGTCACCGCCGAGTACCTGACGATGGTGCTGGAACGCGCGGGCTACCGCGTCGACCCGGCCCCCGAGCCTACAGCGGTGGGCGAGCTCCTCGAGCGCTGGAACTATGGCGCCTGGCTGCTTGCGCGCCGCGTCGAAGGCGTGGATACCCTGGCGCTGCTCGAAGAGCTGCGTCCGCGCCTGCGAGACACGCCCGTGATCATGCTCGCCGGGCTGACGAGCGACGAGGCCGGCGTCGTCGAGCCGCAGCGCCACGGCATCGCCGACTGGCTGTCCAAGGCCGACTCGCGCGCGCGCATCCTCGAGGTCGTGGACCACGCCACCGGGCGCGTCGCCTCCTGAAACGTTCAATGGAATGGGTCGTCGCCGTCGTCGCGTTGGTGCTCGCGCTGCCCGTGGCCCTATACGTCGGACAGGACCGGCTGATCTTCCATCCGCAACCCACTACGGCGAACGCCTTTCCCGGCGCCGAAAGCGTCTTCATGCAGGCACGCGACGGCATCCGGCTGCACGCCTGGCACCTCGCCGGCTCGCCGCTGGTCCTCTACTTCGGCGGTAACGCGGAGGACGTCTCCTGGATGCTGAGGCGCGCGGCGCAGCAAGCCCCTGGCACCGGCTGGCTGCTGGTCGACTACCGCGGCTACGGCTTAAGTGCGGGCTCTCCGTCGGAAGTCGCCCTGAGCTCAGACGCGATCGAATGGCTCGACTACGCAAAGCAGAAGCTCGAGGCGCGGCAGGTCGTCGTCTTCGGCCGCAGCCTTGGCAGCGGCGTCGCCGTCCAGCTCGCGGCCGCGCGCGCGGTCGAAGGCGTGATCCTGGTGACGCCTTACGACAGCATGACCAGCGTTGCGAGCCACCACTATCCCTACCTGCCGGTGAGCTGGATGCTGAAGCATCCGTTCGACTCGCTCGCTCGCGCGCCCGCCATCGCCGCGCCGCTCCTCTGCCTCGTCGCCGAGCGCGACCAAGTCATTCCCGCAATCCATTCGAAGCGGCTTTTCGAGGCCTGGAAGGGACCGAAACGGTGGGTCGAGCTCGCCGGCGCGGGGCACAATAGCACCGACGACGTGCCTGCATTCTGGCAGGCGATAAGGGAGTTCCTTGTCCAACCTCATTGACCTCATCGACGCATCGGTCCTCGGGATCGTCGAGGGCCTCACCGAGTTCCTGCCCATTTCCTCGACCGGCCACCTCATCCTCGCCGGCGACCTGCTCGGTGCGAACGACGAGCGCTGGAACGTCTTCAACATCGTCATCCAGACCGGCGCGATGCTCGCCGTGGTATGGGAATACCGGGCGCGGTTCTTCAAGATCGATCTTCAGCTCTACAGAAACCTCGTCATCGCATTCATCCCCGCAGCGGTGCTTGGACTGCTGTTCTCGAAGTACATCAAGTCTTACCTCTTCCATGCCGTGCCGGTGGCGCTCGCATTCATCGTCGGCGGCATCGTGATCTTGCTGGTTGAATCCAGGCAAAGCAGGAATGTTCGCGTGGAGACAGCCGCCGCGATGACGTGGCTCGACGCCCTCAAGGTCGGCATCGCCCAATGCTTCGCGCTGATTCCCGGAACGTCGCGCTCAGGGGCGACGATCATCGGCGGCATGCTCTTCGGCCTGTCCCGCAAGGCCGCCACCGAGTTCTCGTTCTTCCTCGCGGTCCCGACGCTGATCGCCGCCGGACTCTACGACCTCTGGAAGCACCGCGACATGCTTTCCGCAGGGGACGCGCCGATCTTCGGCGTCGGCATGGTGGTTTCCTTCGCCTGCGCGTTCGTCGTGATCCGCTGGCTGATCCGCTACGTCGCGACGCACGACTTCAAGCCGTTCGCGTGGTACCGCATCGCGTTCGGGCTGGTGGTGCTCCTGACCGCCTATCTTGGCTGGGTGGAGTGGAAGGACTGACCTAGCCCTGGGTCCACGGCAGGCCGGACTTGCGCCAGCCCCCCAGCGTGCCGCGATGCTGCTCGGCGTCCTTGTCGCCTTCGAAGCCTTCGAGCACGTTGTAGCACTCGCGCCAGCCCGCCTGGGTGGCCGCTTCGGCGGCGGCATTCGAGCGCGCCCCCGAGCGGCAGATGAACATCACCGGTTCGTCCTTGCGCACGCTGGCCGCGAGCTCCCCCAGGAACTCGGGGTTGGGCCGGCTGCCGGGGTAGGTCTGCCACTCGACCGTGAGGCTGCCCGGGATCTTGCCGACGTAGAGAAGCTCGGGCTGGGTGCGCACGTCCACGAGCTTCGCCCCGTGCTGCATGAGGGCGTGCGCTTCGGCCGGCAGCAGCGCGCCGGCATAACTTAAGCCAAGCTTACGTCCCCGCTCGGCCGCCGTTTTCTTGAGCTCGTCCATCGAACCGAAATTATAGGCGCTCGGTGCGCACGGTTAGAATCGACCGAAAGGAGGAACACCGTCCGATGGATACGCTGCTTCGCTTGGCGAGGGCGATCGATCGCCTGAACGCGCTCGTCGGCCGCTCGGTGGCATGGCTGGGCCTTGCCGCGGTGCTGATTTGCGCCGCGGCCGCGAGCGCGCGCTATGCGCTCAACGTCGGCTCGAACGCGTGGCTCGAGATCCAGTGGTACCTGAACGCCGCGGTGTTTCTCCTGGTCGCCGGCTACACGCTCAAGCGCCACGAGCACGTGCGCATCGACGTCATCTTCGGCAAGCTCCCGCCCCGCGTTCAGGCGTGGATCGAGATCCTGGGCGGGCTCTTCATGCTGCTCCCCGCGACCATCATCATCGGCTGGTACAGCTGGCCCTCACTCGTCAACTCATGGGGCATCCAGGAATACTCCTCGGACCCCGGCGGGCTCATCCGCTGGCCGGTGCGCCTCCTGATTCCTGTGGCGTTCGCGCTGCTCGCGCTGCAGGGCGTCTCGGAAATCGTCAAGCGCATCGGATTCCTGAAGGGCCTGGTGCCGGCGTCGGAATTCGAGAAGAAAGGCCACGGCGTCACCTGATGGGTTACGACTTCATGGCGCCGTTGATGTTCGCCGGCCTGGTGGTGTTCCTCCTGATCGGCTATCCGGTGGCCTTCTCGCTCGCGTTCACCGGCCTCGCCTTCGGCCTGCTCGGCATCGAGCTGGGCATGCTGGAGCCCGCGCTGCTGCAGGCGCTGCCCGAGCGGGTGCTCGGCATCATGGGCAACTCGACGCTGCTCGCCATCCCCTTCTTCACCCTGATGGGGCTGATCCTGGAGAGAAGCGGCATGGCCGAGGATCTCCTCGACACCATCGGCCAGGTGTTCGGCTCGATCCGCGGCGGCATCGCCTATGCGGTGGTGTTCGTCGGCGCGCTGCTCGCCGCGACCACCGGCGTGGTGGCGGCCTCGGTGCTCGCCATGGGCCTCATCTCGCTGCCGGTGATGATGCGCTACGGCTATTCCAACCGGCTTTCCACCGGCGTCATCGCCGCCTCGGGGACGCTGGCGCAGATCATCCCGCCGAGCCTGGTGCTCATCGTGCTCGCCGACCAGATGGGCACTTCGGTGGGCGACATGTACGAGGGCGCGCTCTTCCCCGGTCTCGGGCTCGCCGCCGCCTACGCGGTCTGGGTGTTCATCGTCTCGCTGGTGAAGCCGCACGCCGCGCCCGGTTGCCCGCCGGAGATGCGCACACTGCACGGTAGCCAGCTCGCGCTGCGCGTGCTCACCTCGATGGTCCCGCCGCTGGTGCTCATCTTCCTCGTGCTCGGCACCATCTTCCTCGGCGTGGCGACGCCGACCGAGGGCGGCGGCATGGGTGCCACCGGCGCGCTGATACTCGCGCTCGTCAAGCGCAAGCTCTCCTGGAAGCTGCTGCGCGAGGCGGTCGAGTCGACCGCGACCATGACGAGCTTCGTCATGTTCATCCTCGTCGGCTCGACCGTGTTCAGCCTGGTTTTCCGCGGCGTGGACGGCGACCTGTGGGTCGAGCGGCTGCTGCTGCACGTGCCCGGCGGCGCGCTCGGCTTCCTGATCGTGGTGAACGTGATGATCTTCCTCCTCGCGTTCTTCCTCGACTATTTCGAGATCGCGTTCATCATGGTGCCGCTGCTCACACCGGTGGCGCAGAAGCTCGGCATCGATCTCATCTGGTTCGGCGTGCTGCTCGCGGTGAATATGCAGACCTCCTTTCTGCATCCGCCGTTCGGATTCGCGCTGTTCTACCTGAGGAGCGTCGCCCCGCCCTCGGTGCGCACTGGGGATATCTACTGGGGCGCGGTCCCTTTCGTGGTGATCCAGGTCCTGATGGTCGCGACGGTCATCGCCTTTCCCGGCCTGGTCACCGGCAACGTCACCGCGGCGGCCGCGATCCAGGGAACGGGTCTCGAGGAGCTGCAGCGCCAGCTTGGCGCCCCGAGCGAGTCGCCCCAGCAGGGCCAGGGTGACATCGGCTCGGAGGTGGAGCGCGCCTTGCGCGGCGGGAAATAGCCTACTTCACCGGGTTGTTGTAGACGAAGCTCTCGTAGGCGAACTCCTGCACGCGGTGCCAGAGGAATTGGTCGGAACGGAACTTCTTCCAGGGCTCGTAGATCTTCTTCCACGCCGGGTTCTTGGACGCCTCGTCCTCGTAGAGCTCGTAGGCCGCCTTCTGCGCGGCGCGCAGGATGTCCTGCGAGAACTGGTGCAGCTTTACGCCGCTCTTCACCAGCCGCTGCAGCGCAGGGACATTCTTCGCGTCGTACTTAGCCATCATGTCGATGTTGGCCTCGTAGCAGGCCGCCTCGATCGTCGCCTGGTATTCCTTCGGCAGCTTGTCCCATTCCTTGAGATTGACGTAGAGCGAGTACATCGAGTTCGATTCCCACCATCCGGGGAAGTAATAGTTCGGCGCGATCTTGTAGAAGCCGAGCTTCTCGTCGTCGTACGGGCCGACCCATTCGGCGGAGTCGATCGCGCCGCGCTCGAGCGCGGGATAGATGTCGCCTCCGGCGATCTGCTGCGGCACCGCGCCCAGGCGCGCCATCACCTCGCCGCCCAGGCCGGCGATGCGCATCTTGACGCCTTTCAGGTCGGCCACGCTGTTCACCGGCTTGCGCCACCAGCCGCCCATCTGCGCGCCGGTGTTGCCGGCCGGGAACGAGATGAAGCCAAAATCGCGGAAGAAGGCGCGCACCAGGTCCTCGCCGCCGCCGTAGTAGATCCACGCGTTCTGCTCCCGCTGGTTCAGGCCGAAGGGCAGCGTCGTGTCGAAGGCGAAAGCCTTGTTCTTGCCCACGAAGTAGTAGCTCGCGGTGTGCGAGCACTCGATGGTGCCCTGCTGCAGCGCGTCCACCACGCCAAAGGCCGGGACGATCTCGCCCGCGGCGAAGACGCGGATCTGGAACTTGCCGCCGGAGATTGCCTCGACGCGCTTGGCGATCACCTCGGCGCCGCCGTAGATCGTGTCGAGGCTCTTCGGGAAGCTCGAAGCACAGCGCCAGCGGATGCTCGGCAGCGAGGGGGTTTGTGCGATGGCCTGCGATACCGCGAGCCCGCCGCCCGCGGCGGCTGCCGCGCCGCGGCTCAGAAACTTCCTGCGATCCATGGTTTCTCCTGTTAGGGGTTTGAATCCAGGCCGCCCTGCGCCCGGAACCGCGAGCTCTTGCGCTGCCGCCGGGCGAGGCCCGGGCGCAACCCGGCAGGCGCCGGCTCCACCCCGACCCCTGCCTTGGAGCATTATAGGGGTGCAGGGGCCGCACCCGAGTTGTGCAGCCGGTGCCCGATTGCTCTTATCCGGTGCATTGGCCTTGGGTAGAATGCCCCGGTTCCCGTCACCTCCCCCTATTTTCCGAAGACAGCTCAAGGCGACTTTTTGGCACGGAACATGCTGGTGTCGCCGGTCCACCTACATCAAACCACACACGCTCAGGAGACCCGCAGATGGCGATGACCGCCGACGATGTATTGAAGCTCATCAAGGACAAGGAGGTGAAGTTCGTCGATCTCCGCTTCACGGACACGCGCGGCAAGGAGCAGCACGTCAGCGTGCCCGTCAAGTACTTCAACAAGGAGAAGTTCGAGCTCGGCCACGCCTTCGACGGCTCCTCCATCGCCGGCTGGAAGGGCATTCAGGCCTCCGACATGCTGCTCATGCCGGACCCGGTCAGCGCGCGCATGGACCCGTTCACCGATGAGCCGGTGCTCAACATCAGCTGCGACGTCTACGAGCCGATGGACGGCAAGCCCTACGACCGCGACCCGCGCTCGATCGCCAAGCGCGCCGAGGCCTACCTCAAGTCGAGCGGCATGGGCGACGTCGCGTACTTCGGCCCCGAGCCCGAGTTCTTCATCTTCGACGGCGTCACCTGGAACGTCGACATGTCGGGCTGCTCGGTGAAGATCAAGTCCGAGGAAGCGCCGTGGTCGAGCGGCATCGACTACGAGTCGGGCAACATGGGGCATCGCGCCCCGGTGAAGGGCGGCTACTTCCCGGTCCCGCCGACCGACACGCAACTCGACATCCGCAACGCGATGTGCCTCGCCCTCGAGCAGCAGGGCGTCGAGGTCGAAGTCCACCATCACGAGGTCGCCGCGGCGGGCCAGAACGAGATCGGCACGCGCTTCGCGCCGCTCGTGCAGCGCGCCGACTGGATGCAGATCCTGAAGTACACGGTCTGGAACGTGGCGCATTCGTACGGCAAGACCGCGACCTTCATGCCCAAGCCGGTCGTCGGCGACAACGGCTCCGGCATGCACTGCCACCAGTCGGTGTGGAAAGGCGGCAAGAACCTCTTCGCCGGCAACGGCTACGCGGGCCTCTCCGACTTTGCGCTGCACTACATCGGCGGCATCATCAAGCATGCGAAGGCGCTCAATGCGATCACCAACCCCGGAACCAACTCCTACAAGCGCCTGGTCCCGGGCTTCGAGGCGCCGATCAATCTCGCCTACTCGGCGCGCAACCGCTCGGCGGCGTGCCGCATTCCGTACGTCTCGAGCCCGAATGGCCGGCGCGTGGAAGTGCGCTTCCCCGACCCGACCACGAACGCGTACCTCGCGTTCGCGGCCATGCTGCTCGCGGGGCTCGACGGCGTGCAGAACAAGATCCACCCCGGCGACCCGGTCGACAAGGACATGTACCACCTGCCGCCCGAGGAAGCCGCAAAGGTGCCGCACGTGTGCGCGTCGCTCGAGGAGGCGCTCAACTGCCTGCAGGACGACCACGCCTTCCTCACACGCGGCGGCGTGTTCTCCGAGGACTTTCTCGAGTCCTACATCGCGCTGAAGACCGAGGAGCTCACGCGCTTCCGCATGACGACCCACCCGGTGGAGTTCGATATGTATTACGCCGCGTAGGCGGTTTTGCGCTTTGGACGTTGAAGAGGGGGCGGGCATGTGCCCGCCCCTTCTTTTTCGGTATATTGCGCCCTCATGGGACTTAGGTTGTTGATTTTCGGGATATTCGTAGCCGCCGCGGGGCCGGCGGCCTCGCAGCCGCGCAGCGAGATCTACAAGTGCGTGGACGCCTCGGGGAAGGCGAGCTACACCAACGACGCCCGCGAGACCGCGGGCCGCAAGTGCCAGCTCGTCACCACGCAGATCAACGTGGCGCCGCCGCAGAGCAAGCAGGCGCGCCCAAACGGCTTCCCGAGAGAATCGGCGGCCGACCGGGCGAACGCCAAGGGCAAGCAGCGCGAGATCCTCGAGCAGGAGCTCGCGAGCGAGGAGACAAACCTCGCGAAAGCCAAGGAAGACCTCGCGGAACAGGAAGCGGTACGCAATGGCGACGAGCGCAACTACGCGAGAGTGCTCGAGCGCCTGCAGCCTTTCAAGGATCGCGTCGACACCCACGAGAAGAACGTAGAAGCGCTCAAGCGCGAGCTGGCGAACCAGCGCTAGCGTGGTTTCGTTCTCAGGGCTCGAGCTCCTCGCCACCGCGGTGGTCGCGCTCGACGAGGGCTTCGTCGTGCGCTATGCCAACCCGGCGGCGGAGAGCCTTCTTGCCACCGGCGCGAAGAGCCTGATCGGGCAGCCTTTCCTTCAGCTCTTTTCCGAACGCCATGAGCTCGCGAAGTCCCTGAGGGAAGCGCGCACGACGCATTGGGATTATGCGGCGCAGAATGTTACGTATAGCCGACCAGGCCGCGAGTCGCTGCCCCTCTCGTGCGTCGTCACGCGAATCGACGGCACAGGCCTCGCGCTGCTTGCGGAACTGCGGCCGATCAGCGAACAGCTGCGCCTCGCGCGCGAAGAGCGCATCGTCGCCGGCGAGCAGGCGAACCGCGAGCTGATCCGCAATCTCGCTCACGAGATCAAGAATCCGCTCGGCGGGCTGAGGGGCTCGGCGCAACTTCTCGAGCGCGAGCTGCATCAGCCCGAATTGAAGGAATACACGCAGGTCATCATCAAGGAGGCGGACAGGCTGCAGGCATTGATGGATCGCATGCTTACGCCGCACCGCACGCCGCGCATCGAGCCGATGAGCGTGTACGAGGTGCTAGAACGCGTGCGCAGCCTCGTGAAAGCGGAATTCGGAATTGTCGTCGAGCGCGATTACGATCCGAGTCTGCCGGATCTCGTGGGCGACCGCGAGCAGCTGATCCAGGCGGTGCTCAACATCGCGCGCAACGCCGCTCAGGCGGGTTCCAGTTCGATTCTTTTTAGAACAAGAGCAATAAGGCAGACCACCATTCTGAGGCAGCGCTACAAGCTGGCATTAGAATTGCAAGTGATCGACGACGGCCCGGGCGTTCCGGAAGAGATCCAGGACCGGATCTTCAATCCGCTCGTTTCGGGCAGGGAAGGCGGCACCGGCTTGGGGCTCTCGCTCGCTCAGACGTTCGTCCAGTATCACCAGGGCGTCATCGAGTTCGAATCCCGTCCTGGCCGCACAACATTCAGGATCCTACTGCCGCTCACATGAAACCGGTCTGGATCGTGGACGACGATCGGTCGATCCGCTGGGTGATCGAGAAGGCGCTCAGCCGCGAAGGCATCGCGTTCAATTCCTTTTCCTCCGCGCAGGACGCGCTCGATGCGCTCTCGGGCGATTCACCCGAGGTTCTGGTTTCGGATATCCGCATGCCGGGTCTTTCCGGCCTCGAGCTGCTGAACGCGGTGAAGCAGCGCCACCCTGCAGTGCCGGTGATCGTGATGACGGCGTATTCGGACCTCGATTCCGCCGTCGCCGCGTTCCAGGGCGGTGCCTACGAATACCTGCCGAAACCCTTCGACGTCGACCAGGCGGTCGACCTGATCCGGCGCGCGTTGGACGAGAGCCGGCGCGAGACCCAGGCGGTGGAGACGGTGTTCGAGCCGAAGGAGATCCTCGGCCAGGCGCCCGCGATGCAGGAGGTGTTCCGCGCGATCGGGCGGCTTTCGCAGTCGAGCGCGACGGTGCTGATCACCGGCGAATCGGGAACCGGAAAGGAGCTTGTGGCGCGCGCGCTGCACCGTCACAGTGCGCGCGCCCAGAAGCCGTTTGTCGCGATCAACACCGCGGCGATGCCCAAGGATCTGCTCGAATCCGAGCTCTTCGGCCACGAGCGCGGCTCCTTCACCGGCGCGCAGCAGCAGCGGCGCGGACGCTTCGAGCAGGCGGAGGGCGGCACGCTCTTTCTGGACGAGATCGGCGACATGCCGCCCGAGCTGCAGACACGGCTTTTGCGCGTGCTCTCCGATGGCAACTACTATCGCGTAGGCGGCCACCAGCAGATCAAGGCCAACGTGCGCGTGATCGCCGCCACGCACCAGAATCTCGAGCAGCGCGTGCGCGAAGGGACGTTCCGGGAGGATCTCTACCACCGCCTGAACGTCATCCGCTTGCGGCTGCCGAGCCTGCGCGAGCGCTCCGAAGATGTGCCTTTGTTGACCCGGCATTTCTTGTCCTTCAGCGCGAAGCAGTTGGGCGTGGAGTCCAAGCGGCTGTCCGACGATGCGCTGGCGCACCTCGCGCGGCTCGAGTTTCCGGGAAACGTGCGACAGCTGGAAAACCTCTGCCACTGGCTCACGGTCATGGCGCCGGGACAGGTGGTCGATACCGGAGACCTGCCGGCGGAGTTTCGCGACCAGGCCGCCGCCACGAGCTCGGACTGGCTCGCCGCGCTCGAACAGGAGGCCGAGCGCCGTCTGGCGCGCGGCGAAACCGGGATCCTCGACGGACTTTCGCGTCAGTTCGAGCGCGCGCTCATCACCAAGGCGCTCGAGCGCACCGCGGGCCGGCGCATCGAGGCCGCCAATCTCCTCGGCATGGGCCGCAACACCATTACCCGCAAGATCCAGGAGCTCGGCATCGACGATGACAAGCCCGTGCTGCCGAATGATTCAGTCGGGAGCGACCCCGATTAGCTAGGCGGTCTTGCGTGCGCTTTGCGAGACGCCGGCCTGCGTCGCGCGCCGGTTGAGCTCCAGCCGGGCGTCCACCAGCGTCACCACCTCGTCGATCACCGCGTTGCGCATGCCTTTGCGCGCGCCCACCGCCTGCACCAGGCGATCGACGCGCTCGATGTTGGGTGCGCCGCCGAAGAGGGCGCGCGCCGCGGAGGATGGGCTCGCCAGCCCCTGCGCGGCGGCGGCGTACTTCTCGAAGGGCACGAGGTCCTTCGGATCGGCGCCCAGCGAAACGCACAGCTTGACGACCCAGTCGTACACGGCGCGTGAGGCCTCGAGATCGCGGTGCACGGCCTCCTTGATCGGAATCATCCCGTCCTTGGTGACGCAGCGGTAATTGCCTGCCATCAGCATCGCCCACTTCGCGAGCGGCACGAACACCGAGTCATGCACCTTCAGCTTCACCGGCAGCTCCATGCCCTCGTAGCGCACGGCCTCGATTCCCTTTTCGAGGTCGCGCAGGATCTTCGTGTGCGCTTCCGAAGGGAAGCGGGCGGACTTGAAGTTGGTCGGCAGGCGAACCTGGAGCACATTGATCTTCTCTTCCGGGGGACGGAACGCCTGCGGGTCCGGGCTGCAGAGCGTCATGAACGACGGATCGAAGCTGTCCCACACGCTGGGATCCGTGTACGCGCTCCTCAGCTCCTTGACCGATAGCCCCGGGATCCGGGCGAGGTACGGCAGCGGCGGCATGTTCATGATCGACATGCACGGCACCTTCTGCTTTGCCACCGCCTCGAGGAGCTCGCGCACGCCCGGCGAGCGGTACTGCGGCTCCTGCATGGCGAGCACGGCGAGGTCGTAGTCGCGCGGATTCACGGCCCCCGGTCCATCGGCCGAGAGCTTCCCCGGCAGCTTCTTCGAATGCACCTCCACGAGGCCCTCGCGTCCCTTGATGGGCATGCGCACGCGGGCACCGTCGCTGTTGAAGGCCTCCGCTTCGGCCGGCAGGCATACGAGCTTGGCCGTATGCCCCGCGGCCACCAGCTTGATGGCGAGCAGGGAGCCATAGGAAGCACCAAGAATCAGGACCTTGTAGGGGGTGGGCAGCATCGGCTATCTCACGATATGAAACAAGGGGTTGGGAGAAAAAGGCGAGCAACCGCAGCCTACTCCGATTGGCGCGGCATTTCACGCCGCAGTGCCGCATTTCATCATATGAAATCGCCGGCAAACTTCCTAAGACCTCCAACCGGCAGTCCCGTGAGGTATGTCTCATTCACTCGGCCTGTGGTAATGTTGCAGTGCGGCAACCGCTTCGCTGGAGGGTCCTTCGGTATTGGCGGTCACGGGGGAGATTCGCCGCCGACTCAATAATTTAGTGTCTTGATAGCGAGTAGATGCTGCTATGCACATGTCCAGTCCGCTGCCCAAAGACGTTTCGACCTCCGGACGCATCACTCCCGAGTTCGCGCAGATCCTCACGCCCGAAGCCCTCGCCTTCGTCGCCAAGCTCCACCGGCGCTTCGAATCCCGCCGCCAGGAATTGCTTGCGCGCCGCGCGGCGCGGCAAGCGACCTTCGACGCGGGCGCCAAGCCGGACTTTCTCGCGGAAACGAAACACGTCCGCGATTCCGATTGGCAGGTCGCCGCCCAGCCGAAGGATCTTCTGGACCGGCGCGTCGAGATCACCGGACCGACCGACCGCAAGATGGTGATCAATGCCCTGAACAGCGGCGCCTCGACGTTCATGGCGGACTTCGAGGACGCCAACTGTCCGACGTGGCACAACATGGTGGACGGGCAGATCAATCTTCGCGATGCCGTACGCGGCAGCATCGCGCTGGAGCAGAACGCGAAGCAGTATCGGTTGAACGACAAGACCGCGGTTCTGATCCCGCGCCCGCGCGGCTGGCACCTCGATGAAAAGCACGTCACGGTCGACCGCCAGCCCGTGTCGGGCGGCATCTTCGACTTCGCGCTCTACTTTTTCCACAACGCGAAAGAGCTGCTCGCGCGCGGCTCGGGCCCGTACTTCTATCTGCCGAAGATGGAGTCGCACCTCGAGGCGCGCCTGTGGAACGAGATTTTCGTCTTCGCGCAGCAGGAGCTCGCAATCCCCGTCGGGACGATCCGCGCCACCGCGCTGATCGAGACCGTGGTCGCCGCGTTCGAGATGGACGAGATCCTCTACGAGCTGCGCGAGCACTCGTCGGGCCTCAACATCGGGCGCTGGGATTACATCTTCTCGTGCATCAAGAAATTCCGCGCCGACCGCGACTTCTGCCTCGCCGACCGCGCCCAGGTGACGATGACGGCGCCCTTCATGCGCGCCTACGCGCTGCTGCTAGTGAAGACCTGCCACCGGCGCGGGGCGCCGGCGATGGGCGGCATGGCCGCGCAGATCCCGATCAAGAACGATCCCAAGGCGAACGAGGCCGCGCTCGAGAAGGTGCGGCAGGACAAGCTGCGCGAGGTGACCGACGGCTGCGACGGAACCTGGGTCGCGCATCCGGCGCTCGTGCCGATCGCCAAGGAAGTGTTCGACAAGCACATGCCGCAGCCCAACCAGTACACGCGGCAGCGGCCGGACGTCAGCGTCTCGGCAGGGGATCTGCTCGCGTTCCAGCCCGAGAAGCCGATCACCGAGGCGGGACTGCGCAACAACATCTCGGTCGGGATCCAGTATCTCGGCGCCTGGCTCGTCGGCAACGGCTGCGTGCCGGTCTACAACCTGATGGAGGACGCCGCCACTGCCGAAATCTCGCGCTCGCAGATCTGGCAGTGGATCCGCTTGCCGAAAGGCGTGCTCGACGACGGCAGGAAGGTTACGGTCGAGCTTTTCCGTGCCCTTCTGAAAGAGGAGCTCGCCAAGGTGAAGGCGACGATGAGCGAGGGCAGGTACGAGGACGCGGCGAAGCTGTTCGAGCGCATCACCGCCGACGACCACTACGTCGAGTTCCTCACCTTGCCGGCGTATCAGTTGATCGACTGAGCAGCGCCTATCGCAGCTCCGCGATGACCGGAGCGTGATCCGACGGGCGCTCCAGCCTCCGGGGCGACTTGTCGATGGTGCAGCCCACGCAGCGCTTCGCGAGCTCCGGCGAGAGCAGGATGTGGTCGATGCGCAGGCCCCAGTTGCGCTGGAACGCGGCGAGGCGGTAGTCCCACCACGAGAATTCCCCGGGCGGCTGGGGGAAAAGCCGGAAAGCGTCCACGAGCCCGACTTCGTCGACCACGCGGCGCATCGCCGCGCGCTCGGCGTCCGAGACGTGGATCTGTCCTGCCCAGCGCTTCGGATCGTGTACATCGCGGTCCTCCGGTGCGACGTTCAGATCGCCTAGAACCGCCAGGCTTGGATGGCGTTCCGCTTCCCGTCGCAACCAGGCGGCGAGAGCGTCGTACCAGCGCAGCTTGTACTCGTACTTGTCCGATCCCGGCGCCTGCCCGTTGGGCGCGTAGAGGCACACGATTCGAAACTCGCCCACCGACGCGCCGATTACGCGCTTGGGGTCGTCGGCGAAACCGGGAATGCCGTGTTGCACGGCAACCGGCTGGGTTCGCGCGAGGATGGCGACGCCGTTGTAGGCCTTCTGGCCGCAGAACACCGCTTCGTAGCCGGCGGCGCGCACCTCGGCAAGGGGAAAGCTCGCGTCCTCGACTTTCGTCTCCTGCAGGCAGGCGACGTCCGGCTTATCCCGTGCCAGCCAGTCGACGAGGTGCGGCAGGCGCACCTTCAGCGAATTGACGTTCCAGGTCGCGAGGCGCAAAGCCCGAGCCTAATAGCCGCGTGGCTTCGGCGCGTAGGGTCCGGTCGGCGCGGGTTCGGGCTTGGGCTCGTCCGGATCCGGCGGTGCAGCCTGAGCCCGCGGCGGCGACGCGCCCGGCTTCGGGTAGCGCGCCGAATCGAGCAGCGCCGAGTACGAGTCCGGCGAGTACCCGCTGTGCACGCTGTGGCCGACCACGAGCGTGGGGACGGTGTCGCCGCCGGAGGCCGCCTTCAGTTCCTGGCGCGACGCGTCGTCCGCGACCTGCACCTCCGTGAACGGCACCCCGCGCTTGTTGAGCAATGCGCGCGCCGCGACGCAATACTCCTTGCACGACGGCGCGGTATAGAGCGTCACCGGAAAATTTCGCACCGCCTGGCTGAGTTCGAAGCCCTGCTGCGCTTCGGCGACGTTGCCGGCGCCGCTCTTTCTCTGCACGTTGCGAGCGGAGGCAGGCGGCGGGGTATCGGTGATGTGCACCCGCCCTTTTTCGTCGGTCCAGCGATAGAGCTGCTGCGCGAGCGCCGCAGAAGCGGCCGCGCAAAGCAGAACCGCGAGGGGCGCGCGAAACTTCATGAATCCTACGCGGCGATCATACCATTGTGCCTGAGCAGCGCATCGACGCGCGGCTCGCGCCCGCGGAAGGCGCGGAACGATTCCGCCGCCGGCCTGCTGCCGCCGACGGCCAGAATTTCGTCGCGAAAGCGCTGCCCGGCGCGCGCGTCGAGGATGCCGTTCTCCTCGAAGAAGGAATAGGCGTCCGCCGAAAGCACTTCGGCCCACTTGTAGCTGTAGTAGCCGGCGGCGTAGCCGCCGGCGAAGATGTGGGAGAAGCTGTTCGCGAAGCGGTTGAACGCGGGCGGCTTGAGCACGGCGACGCGATCGCGCACCTGCTCGAGCAGCTCCTGCGCGGTGCGCGGCGACGCGGGATCGCTCCGACCGGAGGTCGGGTCAAACTCGGAGTGCAGGCGCATGTCGAACTCGGCGAACTCGATCTGGCGCAGCATCGCGAGACCGCTCTGGAAGTTTTTCGCCGCGATCATCTTGTCGAACAGCTCGCGCGGCAGCGACGCGCCCGTGTCGACGTGCCGCGTCATGTGGCGCAGCACGTCCCACTCCCAGGCAAAGTTCTCCATGAACTGGCTGGGAAGCTCGACCGCGTCCCACTCGACGCCGTTGATGCCCGACACGCCGAGGTCCTCGACGCGCGTGAGCAGGTGGTGCAGCCCGTGCCCGAACTCGTGGAACAGCGTCAGCACCTCGTCGTGGGTGAAGAGAGCGGGCTTCCCACCCGCAGGCGAACCGAGGGGCCGCGAGAAGTTGCAGTTGAGGTGCGCCACCGGCGTCTGGATCGCGGCGCCCTTGCGCCGCCGCGTGATCGCGTCGTCCATCCATGCGCCGCCGCGCTTGGTGTCGCGGGCATAGAGGTCCATGTAGAAGTGGCCGATGACGGCGTTGGCAGCCGCCCCCGAGGCGTCGCGGATCTCGAAGAAGCGCACGTCCTCGTGCCAGACCGGCGCCTGCGAGGGCGTGATGGTGATCTGGTAGAGCGCCTGGGCGACGCGGAACAGGCCCTGCAGCACCGCTTCTTCGGGAAAATACTGCTTCACTTCCTGGTCCGAGAAGGCGTAGCGCTTGAGGCGCAGCTTTTCCGACGCGTACGGGACATCCCACGCCGCCAGCTCCTCGATTCCCAGTTCGGATCTGGCAAAGGACCGAAGCTCGGCCGCGTCCTTTTCGGCGAACGGCCGCGCATGGCGGCCGAGGTCGTCGAGGAATCCCAGTACCTCCGCCGGCGAGTGCGCCATTTTCGGCTCGAGCGAGACTTCGGCGTAGCTGGCGTAGCCGAGGAGGGCGGCGAGCTCGCGCCGCAGCTCGACGATGCGCGCGATCAGCGCAGTGTTGTCCCAGTCGGGCCTGCCGAACTCGGAGGCACGCGTGGCGCTTTCGCGGTAGAGCCTCTCGCGCAGCGACCGGTCGTCGGCGTACTGCATCACGGGCAGGTACGACGGCATGTGCAGCGTGAACTTCCACCTGGGCTTGCCAACCGCCTGCTTTTCATCCTTGTCTGCCGCCTCGCGCGCCGCCTGGAGGACGTCGGCAGGAATGCCGCTCAAGCGCTTTTGTTCTTCTATGACGAGCGAGAAAGCGTTCGTGGCATCGAGCACGTTCTCCGAAAACTTGGCCGACAGCTTGGCGAGCTCTTCCTGGATCTCGGCGTAGCGCTGCTTTTTCTCGAGCGGCAGCTCGGCGCCGCCGAGGCGGAAGTCGCGCAGCGCGTTCTCGACGATCTTCCTGCGGGCAGGCGAAAGGGCGGTGAACTGCGCGGAGCGCGCGAGCTCCTTGTACTTCTGGAAAAGCTGAAGATTCTGTCCGAGCTCGGTCCAGTATTGCGAGACCTTCGGCAGGGCGGCGTTGTAGGCCTCGCGCAGCGGCGGGCTGTCCATCACCGCGTGCAGGTGCGCGACCTGGCCCCAGGCGCGGCCCAGGCGCTCGTTCGCGTCCTCGAGCGGCGCGACGAACTCCTCCCAGGTAGGGCGCGCCCGTACCGCCGCTTCGATCGCGGCGCGGCCGGCGGCGAGCAGCTCGTCGATGGCGGGGACAACGTGCTGCGGCTTGACCTCGTCGAACCGTGGCAGGCCGCTGAATTGAAGAAGGGGATTCATTCCTTGGTGGCAGCGCGTATGCAATTTTCCAGAAGCATGGCGATCGTCATCGGACCGACCCCGCCGGGAACCGGGGTAATCCAGCCGGCGACGCTCTTGACGGCGTCGAAGTCGACGTCGCCGGCGAGCTTGCCGTCGGGCAGCCGGTTGACGCCGACGTCGATGATGCAGGCACCCGGTTTGACCATTTCCGCGCCAATGAGTTTTGGCCGCCCGACCGCGGCGACCAGGAGATCGGCGCGCCTGCAAATGCCGGCGAGGTCCGCGCTCTTCGAGTGGCAGATGGTGACGGTCGCGTCCTTTTGCAACAGCAGATGGGCGAGCGGCTTGCCGACGATGTTCGAGCGGCCGACGACTACGGCGTGCCGGCCTGCGACTTGCACGCCGGCGTGCCCGATCAGGCGCATGCAGGCGAGCGGCGTGCAGGGCACCACGCCCGGCCGGCCGGCCATGAGCGCTCCGAGGTTGGCTTCATGGAACCCGTCGACATCCTTGGCCGGCGCGATGGATTCGAGCACGCTCGAGGCGTCGATGTGCTTCGGCAGCGGGAGCTGCACCAGAATCCCATGCACCGCCCGGTCGGCGTTCAGCGCTGCGACCGTTTGCATGAGCTCGGCTTCCGAGACGTCCTTTCCGTATTCCAGAAGGCGTGAGTGCACGCCGATTTCTTCGGCGGCGAGCGTCTTGTTCCTCACGTAGACCTTGGACGCCGGGTTGTCGCCGGCGATGAGCACGCCGAGCCCGGGCCGCACCCCGCGCTGCACAAGCGCTTCGACTTTCTGCTTCAGCGCGCTGCGCGTGGCCGCGGCGAGGGATTTTCCGTCGAGGATCCGGGCCGTCATGGGGGCGGCGCAGTCTAGCATTGGGCCCACTTTCTGGTTAAGCTAATCGCGCCCCCCGCAGCAGACCTTCACCGGACTTCATGCAAGACACGAACCTGTAAGACACGGAACCGAACCATGGCCGCCGTCCCCCAATTCCCCGCCGCGAACGACCAAGACGCGCTCGAGACCCAGGAGTGGCTGGACGCCCTCGAGGCAGTGCTCGAGCGCGAAGGCCCCGCGCGTGCTCACTACCTGCTGGAACGCCTGATCGACAAGGCGCGCCGCTCGGGCGCGCACATTCCGTTCTCGCCGAACACCGCCTACATCAACACCATTCCTCCGCACATGGAGGAGCGCTCGCCCGGCGACGTCGCGATCGAAGAACGCATCCGCTCCATCTGCCGCTGGAACGCGATGGTCATGGTGGCGCGCGCCAACAAGAACGACGACGAGCTCGGCGGCCACATTGCGAGCTTCGCCTCGGTCGGCACGCTGTTCGGGACCGGCCAGCAGCACTTCTGGAATGCGCCGCACGACGGACACGGCGGCGACCTGATCTATTTCCAGGGGCACTCCTCGCCGGGCGTCTACGCACGCTCGCTCATGGAGGGCAGGCTTTCGGAAGAAAGGCTGTTGAACTTCCGGCGCGAGGTGGACGGCAAGGGGGTTTCGTCGTATCCGCATCCATGGCTGATGCCGGACTACTGGCAGTTCCCCACCGTGTCGATGGGCCTTGGGCCGATCCAGGCGATCTACATGGCGCGCTACCTGAAGTACCTCGAAGCGCGCGGACTCGCCCAGACCGCGAACCGCAAGGTGTGGGTGTTCTGCGGCGACGGCGAAATGGACGAGCCCGAATCGCTCGGCGCCATCGGCCTCGCCTCGCGCGACAGGCTGGACAACCTGATCTTCGTCATCAACTGCAACCTGCAGCGCCTCGACGGCCCGGTGCGCGGCAACGGCAAAATCATCCAGGAGCTCGAAGGCGACTTCCGCGGCGCCGGCTGGAACGTGATCAAGGTGATCTGGGGCTCGTATTGGGACCCGCTGCTCGCGCGCGACAAGGAAGGCCGCCTGCTGCGCGTCATGGAGGAATCGGTCGACGGCGAATACCAGAACTACAAGGCGAACGACGGCGCGTTCGTGCGCAAGCATTTCTTCGGCAAGGACCCGAAGGTCGCCGAGATGGTCGCGCGCATGAGCGACGAGGACATCTGGCGCCTGAACCGCGGCGGGCACGATCCGCACAAGGTCTACGCGGCGTACGCGGCGGCGGTGAAGCACAAGGGCCAGCCGACCGTGATCCTCGCCAAGACCATCAAGGGCTTCGGCCTGGGCAAGCAGGGCCAGGCGAAGAACCCGACGCACCAGCTGAAGAAGATCGACACCGCCACCATCCGGGAGATGCGCGAGCAGTTCAACATCCCGATCCCGGACGACAAGCTCGACGAGCTGCCGTTCTACATCCCGCCGCCGGACTCGCCGGAGATGAAGTACCTGCACGAGCGCCGGAAGGAGCTCGGCGGCTATCTGCCGCAGCGCCGGCGCAAGGCGGAGGCCGCGCCGGCGGTGCCGCCGTTGAGCGCGTTCGAGCAGGTGCTGAAGGGGTCAGGCGAAGGCCGCGAGATCTCGACCACCATGGCGTTCGTCAGGACGCTGACTGCGCTGGTGCGGGATAAGGAGATCGGCAAGCGCATTGTTCCGATCGTTCCCGACGAGGCGCGCACCTTCGGCATGGAAGGCATGTTCCGGCAGCTCGGCATCTTCGCGCCCGAGGGTCAGAAGTACGAGCCGGTTGATCGCGACCAGGTGATGTACTACCGCGAGGACAAGCAGGGTCAGATCCTCGAGGAAGGCATCAACGAAGCCGGCGCGTTCTCCTCGTGGATCGCGGCGGCGACCGCGTACAGCCATTCCAACCAGGTGACGGTGCCGTTCTACACCTTCTACTCGATGTTCGGCATGCAGCGC
>Ga0075435_100000106_pt1 | contig 45698 bp, 40 predicted proteins | sample RhiMethybrSRZTD4_FD_75302 | JGI IMG/M metagenome (GOLD analysis project Ga0075435, IMG submission 75302) | Populus rhizosphere microbial communities from Tennessee, USA - Rhizosphere MetaG P. TD hybrid SRZTD4 | ecosystem: Host-associated > Plants > Roots > Rhizosphere > Soil | place: USA...
TTCTTGCGGAAAGTCGGGGACTCGAGCTTTGATCCGCGGCGGTGGTTGCTGCGGCAACTCAAGGTGGAGTTTGTGCAGCAGAATCGCCTGATCCGGCTCTGGCTTGGGTAAGCGGTTCCAAGAAGTCACCCTATTGTAGACTTCACGTCCTCCCTGCGAAATGTCCTACTAAGTCATTCCGCCCCAATATGTTACGTATAAGTTAGCCTTGCTACCAAGATTTTACGTCGCCCGCGCACAGTGCCGCTCCAATGGACTCAAAGATTTAGCGCTGTCCCTCATGTTTCCCGGCTGTTCATCCTAATTAGCCGACAGCCACGAAATTCAGCCCGTGTACCCCTGCGCTCCGATCAGAGGCACAAACCGGCACCCCTCAAGCCGCAGCGTTATAGGACGGCCGTTCAGTTTTCGAATTAGCTGCAGTTCCTGGGCATCAGCTGGTCCGACGGGAATCACCATGCGGCCATTTTCAGCGAGCTGCTCGAAAAGAGCCGGCGGCACCCGAGGCGCCGCGGCGGCAACGATGATGGGGTCGAACGGGGCGGCCTCCGGCAAGCCCTGGCTGCCGTCTCCCACAATAATGTTTGCGTTGGTGTAACCAAGACGCGCCAGCGTAATTTGGGCTTCCTGCGCCAGCCGGGGCAACCGTTCGATGGAACTTACATGGCTGGAGAGTTCGGCCAGCACCGCGGTCTGATATCCGGAGCCGGTGCCAACCTCCAGCACTTTTGCATTTGGTTCGAGCGCCAGGCTCTCCAGCATGAACGCCACGATGTAAGGCTGCGAGATGGTTTGACCTTCGGCGATAGGAAGGGGATGGTCCTCATAAGCGCGATCGTGAAAACGTTCGGCCACGAACTCGTGGCGTGGCACGCGCTCCATGGCGGCAAGCACGCGCTCGTCACGAATTCCGCGCGCGCGCAGCTGCGAGTCCACCATGTTCTGGCGCTCCGCGGCAAAGCGATCGCGATGGATCTCCGTATCCATGCCCGTAGACAGAATAGCGCCAAAGAGTTTTAGAGTTTTCTGCGCTCCAAAAAACGCATGCCTGAAGAATCAACGCACTGTCAGCGCTTGCGCTGCCGGACTCGAACGTCGAAGCTTACGACACCGTTCTGATCACGCACGCCTACGATCGATACATTCCGCGTTACGTTGTATTCGATCTGAATAATCTGCTGCGAAGCCTGCGAGACGTTCGTAGTGTAAGTAAGCGTTAGGTTGTTTTTCACCTGCTGCTCAATCGTAACCGCAGGCCCGGTCTGAGTGGGCGAGGTTTCCGTCGTGAGGCCCTGGGGGTCGATCTTGATGCGGCTGACGCCAAAAAGCCGCTGCGCACGGTTGCTGAGAGTCGCGTTGAGAGCGGCAGTAAGAATAGCAGTGGACGTCTCCGGACTGAACGCCGAGCTGCTTGACTGCTGAATGCGGGCGGATTCTTCAGTAGTCTGGCCAAACGCGAGCAGCGCGATGATGTCGGAGGTCGGCAGCGGAGGCTCCGAGCGATACGTCACGCTCGGCCGCTCAATCGGCCCGTTCAACGTCATGGTGATGTCGTAGTCCCGAATGTGCGTCGACGCCTGAAGATCCAGCACCGGTTTCGTACTCACGGGATCGCTAAAGCTGATGTCGCCGCGTTCCATGCGGTACTTGGTTCCCTGAAAGTAGACCTCGCCTTCGATGATGTCGGCGCGCCCGACAATCACCGGTTTGGCGGCAGTGCCCCGCAGATTCAAATCTGCATCGCCAGAGAGACGCAGAATGGCGCTCTGCATCTGCAGGTCAGGCGCGGTCTCGATGTGAACATCGAGGCGAATGCGATTCAACAGTGGATTCGTCGTAGGCAAGGAAGAAATCTGCGCGCTGCGCTGGAGATACGCCCCAAAGTCGAACCCCGGAGTCATCGCCAGCTTGTTAACCGTGATCTCCCCCGAAAGCGTGGAAGCCGCAGGCGTGCCGACGAAGTGCAGATCAGCATCCGCCGTGGAGCTGATGCCTGGCGGATAGCGCAAGCGAACGTTCTCGCCATGAACACCCACATTGAAGTTGAGCTGCCCGTTGCTGGTCGTCGCATAACCGGTGAACGAAACCAATCCGCCGCCGGTTCGCCCCGTGAGACTCTCGATCTGCAGCCGATCCTGGTTGAATACGAGTGACCCGTTGAGATCGCTCAGCGCGCTGGGCAGAGCGATGTAGGCAATAGAAGCGTTATCGATCCGAACCCGCCCTTCGGTGACCGGTTTCGCAGCGGTCCCAGAAACGCTCATGTCGACAGTGACGATCCCAGAGGAAGTGAAATCAGGGTTGAAGCTCTCGATCAGCTTCAGGTTGAGCCGCCCCTGAGCACGCAGGTCCAGCCGCCGTTCCCCCGTGAGCTGCGCCGTACCACTGGCGGCGATATCTGTACCTTCGCCAGTGAGATGAAACTGCTCAATCTTCAGGAGCTGGCGGGACACGGAGAAGCGCAGAGGACCGTCATTGCGCACCTTGATGTTCTCGACATCCGCAAAGAAGTCGCTCAGGTTGGCAGTGACTTGCAGTTGGTGCGCCTGTCGCAGAGGTCCTTCCAGCTGCACGTCGCCAGCGGCGGCCGAGTGCCCAGTGATCTGGCCGCGAAGATAGGTGCGTAGAAAGGAGTCGACGTCAAGATGATTAAGGTGCAAGGAAAGTTTGGCAGGCCACTCATCCCGCAGCAGAACATTGCCCTCAAGTTGCAACTCGGCTTGCTCAAAGCGTGATTGTCCGGTGACATGCAGTTCCGGCCCCTGGCTGACAGCATTCAGATCAAAGTCCCCGGTACGTTCGTGATCGAGCGTCAGATCCCGAACATGAACCGCAACATTGGTTGCAGGCTGCTGAAGGGTGCCCGAGCCGTCCGCGGTAAAGTCCATGCGGCCTTCCACCTTTACCCGGCTTCCTTGCAGACTGGCGATGTGGGCGAGATCGAAATTGTTGCCGGTCAGATGGAAGCGGAAGCCCTGGGTCGCGAAGTCGTAAGACGCAGCACCAACAATTCGGGCGCCGTTCTGGACGAGCTGAATGTTCTGGAAGTCGATTTCCTGACCGTTGAATCGCAAATCGGCGGTGATACTTTTAAAGGCTTCCCCGTGGATGATTGCGTCCGTGAGTTGCAGACTCCCATCACCGTGCAGGTCCCTGGGAGTACCCTGCGATTGTGCGTGGAGATTGAGAGTACCGCTGGCGGGATATGCATCGCCGGCGGCAGTTAGAATGTCCGTCAACGAGCCATTCTGAACATCGAGGCGCAAGTCAAACGGGCTGGCAGAGGTAAACTGTCGCTCCTCTAGTCCAGCACGAAAATCAATATTGATAACACCCTTTCCGCGATGCAGTGTGCCATCTCTGACGGCGAAGAGGCGGGGAGAAAGTTGGACGTCCGCTGCCAGGGAATCCCAGTGAATTTGCCTGGCCGCACTTGGTGTTGTCGCCGGTAGCAGTACGTCGAAGTTTTCGGATTGGAGGCTGCCGGCGAATGCGATATCGGAAAGCTTGCCGGTTGCAGTCCCTGTGAAGGAAGCGTGTCCGCGCACATTGACCGGAAGCGGCTCGGTGTATCCGGCAGCGGTGAGAATCGGCTGCCACTCGCCGAGATCGGAAGTATTCACGGAAAGCTTCAGCGCCGCCGAAGAGGAAAGCGTACCGGAAGCCTGAACTTGCGTGGCCCGCGTTGAGGCAGTGAGTTCCGCGATCGAAAGCTCACCGGCGAATGGACGGTAAGCGCCTCGCAATTTCGCTCTTAACGGAAGTTGGTCGGACGAGACATGGGTGTAAGGTGAGACATCAACCGCAATGGACGATTCCGCCTTGCGCCACGAATCTTTCCACTTGGTGTCAACGTTTCCAGATGCCGCTCCGGCGAGTTTCATGCGGTGAAATGGCCGCGCTGGAGTCGAGAAAGCTGCTGCAATCTCGGAAACAGCAAGATCCTGAAGACGGAGGCGGACGATTCCTTTTTCTTCTCCGTGTGTTTGTCTGTCACCCCACGCAGAGCGCACTGAACTCCGCCAGCCAACCAACTCAGCATCGCCGTTCATGGTTCCGCCGAATGCGCGCACATGAATCTGAGAAAGCGTCAACCGGCCGGGATCGAGTGCGAACTGAGTATCCATTCCGGCATTGCGGAAACCGGCTGGCTCGGCTCTCCAGTCCACATCTTTGAGCAAGAGCTTGCCTGCCGAATTGAAGTCCCGGGGCGACCACGATCCGTGTCCGGACGCCTGCAAGCTGCCGCGCCGCACGGATGGCTCACGCAGGAAAGCAGCGGCTTCGGCGAGATCGAGATTCACGTCATAGTCACCATTCAGCTTGCGTTGGCGAAAATCCTCCACTCGTCCACTGAATTGGAGATGGGAGTGGCTCGAGCTCGCCTTGAAGGAGGTTATGTCCGCGCTGTTCTCACCAGCACTGAAATGCATTTCGGCCATCCACGCGACTGGTCGATAGCCTTTGAGCCGCGCATCTGTTTTTCCAATGACGAAGCTCCCGGTGTATTTCCGATGGAGAAAGGAATAGCTCATTTCAGCCGAGACATCCTGAGCGGCAAAATCGAGAGGAATCTGTTGATCGTTCCACAATAAATTGCCGTGACGCAGGTTGAGATGCGTAATCGACATTGAAAACAGCTGCTCCACCGGGTCTCGGTTGTAGCGGCGTCCGCGTTTCGGCTCAGGCTGATTCGTACTGCCATCCGGATAAATAAGGATGTGGACGCGCGGATTGTCAATACTGACCGAATCGAATCCAAACGCTGCTTCAAAAAGCGAAATGATCTTCAATTCCGCGATGATACGGGCGACCTGAACGTAAGGCGCTTCATTCGCCTGCTCTCGGCCATGGATAGTAAGGTCGCGGATTTCCATGCGAAGACGAAACGGAACAGCGTGCAGGCTCCCGAGTTCAACACGGCCGCCGGTAATTCGTTCGAGCTCACCAGCAACTCGGGCGCGCATGTAGGCCTGGAAGGAATCGGTGGTAACGTACCAGGCCGCTGCCATAATCAGGACTACAAGAGCGAGAGCGGCTATAAGAATGTATCTGCGGAGTTTTCGTCGAGGAGGTATCGCAGTCTGGCTGATCACTCGCCGTGGCCCTTGAAATCAGTGCGGATGTTGCTTGCCGCCCGGAGTTGCTGGATCCAGCTGATTAAGCGCTCATTGATCAGTTTCTGAGTGAGTAGATCCTGTACCCTCGCACTTACCATGGAAAGAGGCACTGTTTTGGCCCCTGTTCGTCGGAGTTGTGGCAGAAATTCCTCGCTGTAGTAACTCTCGACGCTCGTGGAATCGACGTGAACGGCAGGACGAATCCGAGTGTCGATTAGCCGCATCAACTCCAGCTGGATTACGACTCGCCGTTTCAGATCCGCCTCAGTCAATGCATACGAATTCAGTGCAGCTTGCCAAAGCCGGTCGGTCCCGCTATGGGGAAGTTGCTGCCGCATCTGCTGCAGAGCTTTGGATATCTCCCCCTCCGATGGATGCCACGCCTTTGCAGCTTGCGCCTGCTCCCGCAGTAATTCCTGATCAATCAGTCGATCCAAAGCTGCTTTGCGATCTTCTGTGCTGATATGGTCCAATGCGCGACTGTTGATGAAGGCCTCATAGCGCACGTCCTCGTCCCAATCGCTCTGAAGGATGATGTGGCCGTTTACGGTCGCGACGATGCGATCAATAACCTGTCCCGCGCGGAGACTGCAGGGAAGAATCAAGAGGAGCAACCCACAGGATGCCATGCGCAGCCCCGGCCTCAATCGCTGCTCGACTCGATTCCAGTTCATCAGAAAGTCTGCCCAATACTGAAGAACACGTTGAAGTGACCGGCTTGCCGCGGAACAAAGGTGGTGGCTTTGGTCGTTGGGTCGGTTTCAGTGCTCGGAAACTTCGGCGGTGTGGGGTTGTATCCAAAGTCGAAACGCACCGGACCAATAGGCGTCTTGTATCTGACGCCGATCCCGACCGCCTGGGAGATGTAGTTGTAATCACACTGGCTTGCCGTACTCTGCTGCTGGCAAAGGTGTGAGCTCCTCTGCGTCCAGCGCGTTAGACTTCGCGTCAAATCGTGACCGTTGGTAAAAACGTTGCCCGCGTCATGAAAGATGGCGAAGCTCAGATTTTCCTGGAAAAATGGGAGAGTCGGGGGAGGCGTGCGCAATTCCAGATTATTCAGCAGCAGCGCCGTGCCGCCCAGGGGAAATCCGGTTGTGGGATCGCGTGGCCCTGCCTGGTTGAGTCCGAAACCACGATGAGAGTTTCCGCCTCCGGAGAAGAATCGCTCGGCCAGTGGCAGACAGACGGTCGCTCCCGACGTGGGGCACTGCTGGCCAGGCTGCGGCATGATTGTGTTCCCGAACGGAGTTTCGATTCCAATCCGCGTAGACCGCGCTAAGACAAATTTCTTCCCCGCCGGCCGATGCTTTCCGAATGAATAGTACGTGGAATTCTGGACCAGGAAGCGGCTGAAGTCCGTTTCTGAAGCGAAGTGGCTGTCCGCCACGCCACTATCAATGGTCGTATAGCTGCCCTTCGTGCTCTCCAGATCGTTGTCGCGTCGATTCCGAATATAGCTGAAACCCGGCATGCCGACTCGCGTGGGCTGAGACAAGAGCGGAATCTGATTCTGGCTGATTTGCAGATTGCTTGCCTGGACTCGGCGGTAAGTAAGCCGATAATCCAGAATGCTTCCCTTTCCAATCGTCTGCTCGGCCTGCACAGATCCTTCCAGACGTTGTGATGTGAAGGTGGTCACATCAAGCGTGTTGTCGTAAAACGTCGTAACCGTGAGTCGCAACTTAGGACTATTAAACCAGCGCGGGGCATCATAACTTAACAGTCCACGCTGTTGCAGCCGGCCGACATTGGATTTAAAAGTAATGGTGTGATTCCGGCCCCGAAAGTTGAGCCTGGTCACACCAAAGGAAATGCGCGGGCTCACGCCAGTTTCTCCCAGAGGCCGATTAGCTCCCACGCCGGGCTGGCCGGTCTGAAACTCGAACCCAAAACCGTAATTGAAGGTGTAGCGCTTGGCTTCTTGCACGTCCACTAACGCGTTCTTGCGCGTTTCATCGCCTTCAGGATTCTGCATAGCCGTATCCACCTGGCTGAAAATCCCCAAATCATAGAGACGGCGCTGGCTGTCGAGCATTCCTAACTGGCTCAAAGGATCGCCCGGTTTGACCTGGATTTCACGCTGGACAACAAACGGCCTGGTGTAATTCAGCCCCGAAACAATCACCTGATTTACAAAAACCTGTGTGCCCGGATGAATTGTGTAGTTCACATCCATGCGGTTCGGCGCATCTGGTGCGGGATTCGCCGTCGCCTCGAACGTGACATGAGGAAACCCGTGACTGACGTAGTAATTCAGTATGATCTCTCGATCTTCTGCAACTTTGGATTGCGAGAATGGCTGATCTGCCGAGATGTTCAATGTTGGGAATGTGTCGCTGAGAGCAGTGTCGTTCCCGATAATCTGCACCTTGCGGACCAAGGTTTGGGGACCTTCATCAATCTGCAAGGTGACCGCCAAATGGTTCTTTACGCCTTGATAGTCATCTTCCAGGATGGGTTTGATCTTGACTTGATCGAAGCCGTTGTAGCGGTACGGATTTTCCTCAATATTGCGGATGTCCGCATTCAGCAGTCCTTGGCTGTAGCGCCCGTGTGAAAAGAACCGGCTTGCAGGTTGTACCTGCATGCGGGAACGAAGCAACTCCTCGGGTAAGCTGTTGCCCTTGATTTCAACTTTGACCAGCTTGTGAACCTGGCCACTATCAATGATGTAAATGACGCGCAGCTCCCCGGAAGGACCGGACGTCTTCTTTATAGTCACCTTTGCTTCGAAGTAGCCGCGATCCTGTAAATAATTGAGCAGATTGCGACGGCCCTCATTGAGAAGATCATCGTCCACGGCATTTTCTTCATACACAGGTACACTTCGCTTGAGTACGCTGCGTCGTATTTTGAAGCCTTCGGCCACGATGTCCACTCCAGGACCCGGTTCGATTTCCAACGTGTAATCGACAACATTGGACTCCGGACGATAGCTGCGGTCGGCAATAGCGACCTGCGAAAGCAGCCTGTTCTGTTTTGAATATCTCTTCCGCAGAAGCTCCAGGGCGCGGCTGACGCGCTGCACCGATACGAAATCGCCGGGATGCAACCTGGCTATGTCCTGAATCTGCCCTTGTGAGTAGCCTGGATCGCCGGTGATGATAATTTTTCCTACCCGCGCCTGCGGGCCGGCCGTCATGCGAACAAGAATATCGATTTGCTGGTTGTCCGGGTGCTTCTTTTCTTCCTCTTGCACTTTGGAACGATAGAACCCGTTTTGTTCCATGAGCCGATTGATGTTCTGCAGTGCGCGCTCCAATTTTTCCCGGGTAAACAGATCTCCCAACTGCAACTTGGTGGCGTTGACAATCTGATTGGGAGCGGGCGGATTAGGTGCGCCCTCGACCCTTACTTGGCCGACAAAGTAGTTGGCGCGGGTGAGGAAAGCGAGCGAAACTCCGCCCTCCGCAGAGCGTTCAGCGGTAACGCTGATGTCGGCGAAGCTTCCGGTCGCATTCAGCGCCTGGATGCTTTGGCGAAGGCGCTCACGGTCAAGAGGCTCACCTGTTTTCTGTGGAATCAGCTCGCGAAGATGTTCCTGATCGAAATTTGGAAGCTCGGGAAAGTCGATGCTCTTCACGATCAAGCCCTCGTACGCCGAGACGGCGCCGAATGACGGCGGGGACTGGGTCTGCCGCCCTTCGCCAGCCACATCATTTTGGGAGGACTGCGCCGCCGATTCGCCGGCGCATGCAGGTCTGCCAGAGACAATCATGAGCGCCGTCGCCAGGAGCGCGGCAAGCAAGGCTCTGCCTAGACGCAAAACAGCTCCTCAACGCAGATACGGAGAGTTATTCGCTTCGATGAACCAGGCTTTGGCAATGTTGTATTCGGCTCCGCAAAGTGAGGCGGAACCTATAATAATGGTTTGAACAGCCCAAACTGGTGACCTGTTTGGAACTTGAGGAAAGATATTCGCGACAGGAGCTCTTCCCGGAGATCGGCCGGGAAGGCCAGCAGATGCTGGCGGCCGCACGTGTAGCCATAGTTGGATGTGGCGCCACTGGTTCAGCCATGACGTCTCTACTGGCCCGAGCTGGCGTTGGCACTATCCGCATCATCGATCGCGATTACGTCGAAGCCAGCAATTTGCAACGCCAGTCTCTCTTTGATGAATCCGACGCGGCGGAATCTTTGCCGAAAGCAATTGCGGCGACGCGAAAAATTGCAGCCTTCAACTCCCAGATTGTCGTTGAGCCGCAGGTCGCCGATCTTGTGCCGGAGAACATCGAGGACTTGCTGCAAGAGGCGCAACTGATTCTCGATGGAACCGATAACTTCGAAACGCGGTACCTGATCAACGATTTCTCAGTCAAGTATTCTGTGCCCTGGATCTACGTAGCTGCGGTAGGAAGTTACGCCGCGACAGTGAACATCCTCCCCCGACAAACAGCGTGTCTGGCGTGCGTTTTTCCTGATTTGCCACGGGGCGGATTTGAAACCTGCGAGACGGCGGGCATTCTGAATTCGGTGGTCAATCTCGTCGCCTCGATCGCAGCGGCCGAAGCTATGAAGTTGCTTGTGGGTGCTCACAATCGACTGCGGAGAAGCTTGCTCTCCTGCGATGTTTGGCGGAACGAGCGCGCCGAAGTAGCGGTAAGCCGGCGTCCGGGTTGCCGCGTGTGCGGCGACGAGGACTTTGCGTACCTGGCCAGCGCAGGGCGGCCGCACATCACCTTGTGCGGACGCAACTCTGTGCAGATTCATGAACAAGCAAGAGCCGTTGATTTTCCGGAGATCAGTGCGCGCCTGAAACCCCATGGCGCGGTGCGCCACAATGATTTTGTGTTGAAGTTTTGGCGCGAACCTTATGAAATCACGCTGTTTCGGGATGGCCGGGCGATTGTCAAGGGCACAAGCGATAGCGCTGTGGCACGAAGTTTGTACGCCAGATACCTAGGCAGTTAACTTCAATTTCTAAATGAGCATCCTGGGGCTTATCGTTCGAATCATAAGCTGCAGACTGATTCGCGAGGTGAGTCATGCGCCAACTGCTGATCGCTAGTGCTGTTGTTTTTATCTCGGTGGCCGCGTCAGCCCAGGTGACAGTTGCTTCCGGGTACGCCAGCAACTGGACGCCGGCTCCGGGACTTTATGCCGGTCCGTTTGTGCCTCTGGTGGCAACGCCCTCCTTAACCCTGGAGACTGCTGTACCTAGGCAGGTGGGTGCGAGTAATGCGACTGATGGCCTGGTTGCCGGAGCCACGAGTGTTCCAATTCCCGCTCTGGCCGCTAGAACATTGCAGACCGCGCACGGTTCAGGACAAGCCCCACCGCAAACTGAGGTCAACGAGCAATCCCGCCGCAGCGGATTTGAATTCGGCGTTGCCAAATTCGAAGACGACGAGGGACTAGCTCAATTAGCGGCTTCAACTCGGAAGCATCTGCAGGTTGCCAGGACTTATACGAATGCAGACGTCGAGCAGTTGAACCAGAGAAACGGAGTTGTGCAGTTTGAGGGCAAGACCGAGCGGCTCGATTAAAGCGGCCCCGGGCTTGTGCCGCTAAGGTTAGGCTTCTAGCGGTTGGCCTTTAGCCGACAGCTCACCCTAGGACTTTGTTGAGTGTTCGCCGATTTTCCGCCGGTAGGTGCCGGAGCGCCGCTCGCGCCAGCGCCAGGTAAGCATCCCTGGCCTCAGGAACTTTTTTTAACACTCGCAAATGCATGCGGATAGTGGCGACGTCGCCACGCACGAGCGGCCCGCTGAAAGCGGCGGCAGGGCCGAGGTTACCATAGTTCTCGACCGTCTGTCTCACAATCGGCAGCATATGACGGCGGACATTCACTCGCGAAATTCCGGCTGCAGCGGCAACCCGTTCCGCGGTGACCAGCGCTGCAATCAGCAAGGGGGAGGCGAATGTTCCCCATGCATGGTAAGCGGCTTTGCTTTGCTTACTGATCTCGAGTACTTCGCCGCCGAGATCACGGACTATTCTTTCCGCTAACCGAGCAGCTTTCTTATCACCTTCAATTCCAAAGGGAACTCCTTCGAGCGATGGTGCTGACTTGCTGACGAATGTCATTAGCGGGTGCACGGATGCTGCTGATGCCCCGCGCTTCCGCAACTGATTTAACACATCACTGGCCAGGGCTCCGCTCGAATGAAACGTTGTCTTACCGCGCCAAGTGGTCGCGCTTTCGAACTGTCGCGCGGCGCGTGCGATCTGGCCATCGGGAACGCAGAACCAGATTACATCGGCGTCCAATTGCGCCTGGAGAATGCTGGCGGCGCGTGCACCTACCGTTGCCGCCAGAGTTCGCGCCGAAACTGAATCCCTACGGCTGATGATCTCGGAAATGGGATATCCCGCGCGCGACAACTCCAGCGCCAGCGCGGTGCCCAGGCGTCCGGGACCGACAATTGCAATTCGCGGCTTGGCGGGCATCGCGGCAGCATAACAGGGGATTTCAATCGCCCGCAAAACTGTACTGCCGGTTTGGGTCTCCTGGGTTGCCCGCTTCCTTGTCCGCCACTCCAAACCTCTATCTACTGAGAATGCGGAGTTCTGGCCGAGCTGCGGAAAGAGAGTCGAAAACCTCGAACTCGCGCTTATAGTGTGAACATGCCCAAGGGTACTGCTCGCAAGCCCAAAGCCCGGCTGCTCTCTTCCCGTGTGGTCTATCGCGGTCCAGTCTTCTGGGTTACTACGGATCATGTGCTCGAACCCACGGGCATTCGCGTCCGTCGCGACATCGTGCGGCATAGCGGTTCCATCGTTGTGCTGGCGGTTAAGGAAAACGGGCAGGAGCCCCAGGTCCTACTTGAATACCAGTACCGGCATGCGGCACAGCGCTATCTCTGGGAGCTGCCTGCGGGCCGCATTGACCCGGGCGAAGGTGAACTCGCCGCCGCTAAACGTGAACTCCTCGAAGAAACGGGTTACAAAGCTACTCGCTGGAAGCGCCTCCTGCGATTCTGGGCCAGCCCAGGCTTTGTCGCCGAAACTATGTCGATCTACCTGGCACGTGGGTTGCGCTCAGGAGAGGCCGAGCCCGAGGATGACGAGGTGATTGCAACCCGCTTCTTTCCGCTCGGTATCGCCCTCAAAATGGTGATGAACGGTGCCATACGGGATGCCAAGACAATCTGTGGGATTCTTTGGCTAGGCCATCAGCAAACTGGTCCAAAGCAGCACTAATGACGGCGCTTACATTGATCTCCTCCTTGACAGTCCCCTACCGCCGCCGCACAATTGGCTCAAGTTGAGGGCACGGAACTGCTGTGCAAAATTACGTGCCGCAGGGGGCGTTCGTGGAACGGTTGAAAGGTACGGTCAAGTGGTTCAACAACGCGAAAGGCTATGGTTTTATCGGAAGGGACGAAGGCCCCGACGTCTTCGTTCACTACAGCGCGATCGCGTCAGAGGGGTATAAGAGCCTGCAGGAAGGCGATAGTGTGGAATTCGAAATCACACAAGGCCAGAAAGGGCCGCAAGCAGCTAACGTTACAAAAGCCTCTTAAAGTGCTTCACTAAGCTGAGCAAGAACTCTCCTCTGAGACTTACCTCCCGCGCTGGCCCTGGTGGTGTAAATCCGGCCCCCGGAGTTCCAGTCTGATCAGTTTCGGTGGCCGCCACGCTGGCCCATCCGCAGCAAGTTGTTTAACCTTGTAGTTCGCATGGACAACAAGGCGATCGCTGGGATCCTTTACGAAACCGCCGACCTGCTCGAAATCGACGGCCAGGATTCGTTCCGCATTCGCTCCTACCGCAATGCGGCCCAGGCGATCGAGGCCTGGCCGCAACAGATGGCGGAAATCATGGGGGAGCCGAAACGAGTTCTGGAAATCCCGGGCATTGGCAAGGGAATGCTGCTAAACCTGCAAGAGATGTTTAAGGAAGGGCGGCTACTGCTGCACGCCGAGATGCTCAAGAAATATCGACCCTCCATGCTCGACTTGCTGAAGATCCAAGGTCTCGGCCCTAAAACGATTTCACTTATCTGGAGCGCATATCAGGTCTGCGACCTGGAAGGAGTCGAGAAACTGGCTCGCGAGGGCAAAATTCGCGAGCTTCCCCGCATGGGCGAAAAACATGAACAGAAGCTGCTGAAGGCGATTGAAGATTACCGCCGTATCGCCGGCCGCTTCCTGCTGGATGCGGCAGAGCGCGAAGCGCAGAAAATCGTCGAGCATCTCCGGCATTTTCCTGGCGTTGAAAAAATCACCCCAGCCGGATCGCTGCGTCGGGGCAGAGAAACTGTGGGCGATCTCGACATCCTGGTTACAGGAAAGGCTTGCTGTGATGACGCAGAGCGGCCGAAGTTGATCGACCACATCATCAAACTACCGGGCCTGATGGAAATCATCGCCCGTGGTGAGAATAAGGTTAGCTTCCGCCTGCGAGGCGGAATGCAGGTAGATGTGCGTTTTCTACCGCCAGAGTCCTTCGGCGCGGCTATGCAATATTTCACCGGCTCGAAAGCCCACAACGTTGCGCTACGCCAGCGCGCACTGAAAATGGGGCTTACCTTGAGCGAATACAGCCTGGCCCGTCTTGAAGACGAGAAGCCCGTCGCCGGCAAGACCGAAGAGGAAATCTACGCCAAGCTAAAGCTCGACTACATCCCGCCCGAGCTTCGCGAGAACTGCGGTGAGATTGACGCCGCCGCATTACATGCCCTCCCGGCGGTCCTTTCGCAACAGGACCTCCAGGGCGACGTGCACCTGCACACCGTCGAAACCGACGGCCGGAACACGATTGAAGAGATGGCCGAAGCTGCCAAGGCAAAAGACTACCAGTACATGGCCATCACCGATCACTCCAAGAACCTGGCCTTTGCCAATGGCCTCGATGACGCGCGGGCGCTTGAACATATCAAGCGCATCTGCGCCGCCAATGAGCAGACCGAAGGAATTACTATTTTTGCCGGTGTGGAAGTCGACATCCTGGCTGACGGTTCTCTTGACCTGTCGGACTCTGTGCTGGAGCAGATGGACATTGTTATCGCCAGCGTGCACTCGCACTTCAATCAGAGCCCAGCGGAGATGACGGACCGCCTATTAAAGGCCATCGCCAATCCCAACACCTGTCTCATAGGCCATCCCACAGGCCGGATATTGCTTCGGCGTGACGCCTATGGCTTCGATCTGGATGCGGTGCTGAAAGCGGCCGCGCAGCATAAGGTGGCGATGGAGTTGAATGCCTATCCTGATCGCCTGGACCTGTGCGATCGGCATCTGCGGAGGGCAAAAGAGCTGGGCGTGAAAATCATTATCAATACGGACGCACACCATACTTCTCACCTTGAAAAGATGCGTTTTGGCGTGCTGCAAGCTCGTCGTGCCTGGTTGACGAAAGCTGATGTGCTGAACACGCTGGCCGCCGAAAAGTTCCAAGATGCGATGCAGCACGGGTGGTAGACTGCCGCGAGGAAACAGGAGGCTACAAGGGTGAACCTCAAACAATTCATAGTGCTGTGCCTACTTACGCTCGCTGTGTTGTTGGCTGCCGCCGGCAGCCCGGCGAAATCGGGAAGGCTGCTGGCAAATCCTGAAGCCGTGAAGTGGGAGAAGGCGGCCAACGGGTCTGAGAGCACCACGCTGCGTGAAAACCCGGAAGGTGTCGAATTGCTGGCCCGCTATCCTGCTGGGCATATTTTTCCTCCTCACTGGCACAGCGCCAACGAACGCGTGGTTCTCCTTCAGGGTCGTATTTCAATGGAACAAGACGGGAAACAGGAGTTTCTCGAGCCTGGCGGTTACGCGTACATGCCGGCGAAGCAGGTACAACGAATGAAATGTGTTTCCGATATGCGCTGTGCGTTTTACGTATTCTGGGATGGACCTCTGGATTTCCATCCTGCCTCGGACTGAGGTTGGGTTCTAGGGCGCAAACCCCAAAGGACGTGAGGAAAAAGAACTTTCAGTCAAACCTGGCGGATACAATAAGGTCGGGTTCCTATGCCGGAAGAAACACCGCCGTCTGCAATACCGCCGATCAACACTACTCCTGTTTCACAACCGGCAGAGCAAACTGCGACGGCGCCAGCCGGAACCTCGTTCAATATCGGGGAAGAGTTCGGCACCGCAAAACGCAATCTGCCGCCGGCGAAGATCGTGGCCATCGCGATCGGCGTGGTGGCGGTCGTTCTCGGTTGCTTCGCATTTCTGCAGCGCGCCACGCCCCAAGGCGGCGGGTCGATAGACAACATCTCGGCCGCCAATGTGGAGGGTCAGAATGCCGTCCTGGTAGCGGTGAATGTGACTTTGCGCAATGCCGGCGCGAAGCCGCTTTATGTGCACACCATCAAAGGAACTCTAAAGAGCGACAGCGGCGAGGTCAGCGACGACGCTGCCTCAGCTGTAGATTTTGAGCGATATTTCCAGGCTTTCCCTGCTTTAAAAGAGCACGCCATGACGGCGCTCACTCCCGAAACGAAGATCCCACCTGATGCTGAGACTCGGGGCACAGTGATTTTTTATTTTCCAGTTACACAGGATGTATTCGATAAACGGAAATCCCTCAGTGTGGTAATTCAGCCCTACGACCAACCTGTACCAGTTGTGCTGAACAAATAGGAACAGCTTAAGGAAGAGAGTCGCCTTATTCATGCTTCTGCAAGAACTTCCTGCGCGCGAGGTGTGTTTTCGCGGTCGGCTGTATTTCATCGTACTTCAAACAACTGATGGAGCCATCCACTTCCAGCACGGCCAGCGCAACGTCGTGATAGCTGTTGATCCCGTGCTCGCGCAAAGCGCGTTGTAATTCATCCATGCTGACGTGCTCATTTGCCATATGGGACGCGACTACCTGGCCATCGTGCACCAGCAATGAAGGCTGTCCCTGCACAAACCTGCGAAATCTGCGGTTCGCGCCCGAAAGTTCAGCGACGAAGTAATTGAGCACCAGCAGAGTGCCCGCAGCGACTACGCCGCCCACAAGCGACGTGTCGGGCCCGGTCATGGCGTTCTGCACTGCGTTGCTGATCAGCAGCAGCAGAGTCAGATCAAATGGCGTCATCTGGCCGACTTCACGCTTTCCGCTCAGGCGCACGCCGAGCAGGACCACGGCATAAATCGCAGCCGTTCGCAGCAGGATTTGCAACACAACGTGCCAGCCTGGGAACATCGGCTAGTTTGCCGTCACTGGCACTGGAGCATTTTTAGGTGTGCTTAGATATCCAGTCGCTTTGTTCTTATCGACCGTCCAGACCACCAACTCGTACAGCATCCGCTCACGCCCGCTATAAAACTGAATTGGCTCGCTGATGTTGCGGTCCTTCTTCTCTATCGTCTTGTCGTCGGAGGTGACGTTCAGCGTGAACTTGCCGCGCTTGGTATCGGCCTTTTTCAATTGCAGGCTAACGGTGGAAATGGCTTGGGGCTTGGCGCCCTTCACGAGCGTGAATTCGTAATAGTTTCGGTCTCCCTTGTGTTTCAGGATTTCGAGGTCATCGCGCGTTTTGGCGATCAGCCCGCTCTGCATGCCCAGGTCGCCGACGGCACTCGCAAGCTTCGCTTTCGTGGCTTCGAGATCGGCTTTGGTGGAGGCAACATCGGTTTTCACTCCGCCCACATCGGTCTTCACACCCGCGACTTCGCCGGTAACGGCAGTGATCTGTTCTTTCTGGGCCGCTGCCAGCCGGGCTTCTGCCAACCGTTGTTGGCGCTGCAACTCAGCGGCGCGGGAAGCAAGGTCCTTTTTCGTCATCCCAACCTGGCGGCCAAGGGCTTCATTCTCCGCCTCCGCTGACTCCAGCCGTTTGGTGAGATCGGCCATCTGCGAGTTGCTCGTAGTTTGCTGCTTCCCGAGCTGATCGATGCGGCTTCGCAAACTGAACAGAAAAAACAGTGATCCCGCCACGTACAAAATTGCCAGCGCCAGCAGAATCCATTTGCCGGACGTGCCTTCGGTGTGCTGGACCTCTTCCGGCGCATTGTCGTCAACCATGAAACCTCCCCGATATGGCTTGGATGCTGATCAATTGTTGAATAGGCAATGCGGCCTGTCAATTGCGACAGTAGACACGTTCAAAACATCCATCTTTGGGCTCTACCTATGATCATGCTATACTTTACCTAGGGTAGACCTATGGCTACTCTATACGCCGAAAATGTTCCCGACGACTTGTATGATGCGCTCCGGCAACAGGCGCGCGCAAACCGTCGGTCCATTGCCGCGGAAATAGTATCGCTACTTCGAGACAGTGTCGTTACTGCAAAGGAGCGCAGGTCTCGACAGAAATTCCTTCGCCAAGCTGAGCTCTTACGGTCGCGACGCCCAGTCTCCCGAGGCCCTTTTCCCACAACTGAAGAAATGCAGCGGCAAGATCGCTCGCGATGAAGACAGTGGTAGTGGACGCCAGCGTTGCGGCGAAATGGTTCCTCCCGTCCCATGAGGAGAGTTTGACCCGTGAAGCTGCTCGCCTATTGGAAGTGTTTGTTGAGACGCAGATCCGCTTTATAGAGCCAGACCTCTTTTGGGCTGAACTGGCCAATCTATTTTGGAAAGCCGTCCGCCAACAACGCTGGAGGCGAGAAGCCGCTGAAGCCGCTCTGAAGGCAATGCTCGAGCGTGATTTTCCAACGGTATCCTCAAGATCATTGCTGGAAGAAGCGCATGCGATTGCTTCTGAATTTGATCGCAGTGTTTATGACGCCTTGTATGTTGCGCTGGCACTACGTGCCCAAGGAGAACTCATTACTGCTGACGAACGATTGGCTAACGCCCTGGCTGCCCACTTGCCGGTTAAATGGCTGGGAGCAGTGGGCTAGAGCTCCGCATTCTTCAACCTGAGCGAATTGCTGATGACTGAAACCGAACTGAAACTCATCGCCGCCGCAGCCAGGATCGGACTCAGCAGCACACCGAAAAACGGATATAACACTCCAGCCGCAACGGGCACACCCAAAGAATTGTAGAGAAACGCGAAGAAGAGATTTTGCCGGATGTTGCGCATCGTGGCGCGGCTGAGCTTGCGCGCGCGCGCAATCCCGGCGAGATCACCCCTCACCAGGGTAATGCCGCCGCTCTCCATAGCAACATCCGTCCCTGTGCCCATTGCGATCCCGACGTCCGCCTGCGCCAGGGCCGGAGCATCGTTGACACCGTCCCCCGCCATCGCGACTATGCGTCCCCTTTCTTGCAGCCGCCGCACTACTTCGGCTTTCCTTTCCGGCTGCACACCGGCCTCGAATTGCTCGATTCCCAAGCTGCCCGCCACTGCTTCCGCAGTAACGCGATTGTCTCCAGTAAGCATCACCACCTTCAGGCCTTCAGCTTTCAGATCGCGCAACGCGCCTGCAGTCGTAGGTTTCAGAGGATCGCTGATGCCCAGCAACCCGGCCTGCTCGCCATCAATGGCCGCGTAAATTACTGTTTGACCCGCGCGTCGTATTTCTTCTGCTCTGTGAGAAAGTCCATTCCTGCGAATAGACAACTCCTGCAGTAAATTCTCATTCCCAGCGGCTACCGTGTGCCCGTCAACTTTGCCAATCACGCCGCGTCCGGTAAGAGACTGGAAATCGCTCGCATTCGAAAGGTCCAAACCGCGGTCTCGTGCGACTGAAACAACTGCGGCCGCAAGAGGATGCTCGCTGCCCTGTTCCACACTTGCGGCCAGCCGCAAGAGCTCATTTTCGTCCTGGCCCGGGGCTGCTATCAACGAGACCACGCGTGGCTTACCTTCCGTGAGAGTGCCCGTTTTATCGACCACCAGCGTGTCTACTTTTTCCAGCCTCTCCAACGCCTCGGCGTTCTTGATCAACACGCCGGCCCGAGCTCCACGGCCGGTGCCCACCATGATTGCGATTGGCGTAGCCAATCCCAAAGCACATGGACAGGCAATGATCAGCACCGCCACCGCATTCACCAAGGCGTGCGCCAAGCGCGGCTCAGGCCCGAACCATGCCCAGGCAAGAAAAGTGACAACTGCAATAGCAATCACAGCCGGCACAAACCAGCCGGAAACCTGGTCCGCTAATCTCTGAATCGGTGCCCGGCTGCGCTGCGCTTTGCTGACCAGCTGCACGATTTGCGCCAGCAGCGTCTCACGTCCTACGTGCTCAGCCCGCATCATGAACGAGCCGGTACCGTTGACGGTGCTGCCGATCACGTGATCGCCTGACTCCTTCCGGACCGGCATGGACTCGCCGGTGACCATGGATTCATCGATAGAACTCGAACCTTTCAGAACAACACCGTCGACAGGAACTTTCTCTCCAGGGCGAACACGCAGCCGATCCCCAACCTGGAGCTGTTCCAGCGGAATATCTTCCTCGCGACCGTCGCGCAAAACCCTTGCCATCTTCGGAGACAAATCGAGCAAGGCCCGAATCGCGGTCCCGGTGCGGCTGCGCGCACGCAGTTCGAGTACCTGTCCCAAAAGCACTAAGGTGGTGATCGCCGCCGCCGCTTCGAAATAGACCGGGGGTGTTCCGCTCATCTCGCGGAACGAAGCCGGAAAAATGTCCGGTACAATCGTCGCCACCAGGCTGTACAGGTAAGCTACCCCGGTGCCCATCGCGATCAAGGTGAACATATTGGTCGAGCGGTTTACGACGGACGCCCACCCCCGCTGAAAGAATGGCCATCCGCCCCACAGGACAACAGGCGTGGCGAGCAGCAACTCCAGCCACGGCAGCCAGCCACCAGGGAGAGCATGCTGGACCGGCATTCCCGGCAGCATGTCCCCCATGGCGGTCATCAGCAACGGAGCCGTCAGCGCCAGGCTGAGCCAGAACCGCCGGGTCATCTCTCGGAGTTCGGGATTCTCTACTTCCTTCGCCGTTACGGTGCGCGGCTCAAGCGCCATGCCACAGATCGGACACGTCCCCGGCTCCAGGCGCACGATCTCCGGATGCATGGGACATGTGTATTCCGTCCGCGTGCTCGCGGCAGGCATCTCCGGCTCCAACGCCATTCCACAACTCGGACAGGCTCCAGGCTTATCCTTCTCGATTTCCGGGCACATCGGGCAAACGTACTTTTCTGCCGCTGACTGGTTAGACTTGGCCGGTGCAGATGGCCTCGGCGCTGGAACTCCCAACGAGACTAGCTGCGTAAGCTTCACTGAATCTGCGTTCAAATATCTTGAGGGATCAGCCTTGAACTTCTCCAGGCAGTGAGCACAACAAAAGTGGTAAGTAGTCCCTTCATGAGCGCGGCTGTGCTTGGCGGTAGACGGATTCACCGTCATGCCACAGACCGGATCCTTGCTCACCTCGGAAGACAACTTTAGAAGCCCGCCTGACATAAATTTCCCTTGCCGATTGCCATTGCTCTATATTGGATTCCTTCCGACCTTTATAAGGAGCGCAGGGGAAGTCTCGCTGAAAAGGTTACTCCATGACTCTACTCGAAGTTGCTTACCGCTACGCAGATCCTCCGACCGAAGGCACAATGCGCGCCATTGATAGTGTTCGCGAAGTCTATGGAGTGCGGCGGATTGCTTTTGACGCAAAAGATCGCATTGTGCGGATTGAGTTCGATGCCTCCCGATTCAAAGAGCCCGTAGTCGCGGCCCTGCTGCGGCAGGCGGGCGTACAGTTGCTGGAGAAGCTCGTCCTGGCTTAGCGCCTGCTTTGATTGCCGCAATCCTGTCCCGTGTCTCTGCTGGTACCCATCTTCTTTCCTTCTTGTTGGCCGCACAGCAGTGTTCTACAGTCGAGCCAACGCAAGGAGGCACGATGAAGAAGTTGGTCCTGATTTGGGTAGTGACGTTCGCGGCCGCGGCTGTGGCACAGACTCTGCCGGCAGGCACGCCGCTAAAGGTGAAACTCGAAAACACGCTTTCGACGTTGGCCAGCAAGACAGGCGATCCCTTCTCTGGCCGGGTGACCGAAGCAGTTACAGTTGATGGCAAAACCGTCATTCCCGTCGGTACAACGGTTCAAGGTCGGGTCACCAAGCTGAACGAACCGCGCCGGATTGCGGGCAAGCCGACCATCGGTATCTTTCCCGAGACGATAGTCTTGCCGAGCGGCGAACGCTACATCCTCAATGCGCCGCTCGTCGACACCAACCTACGCAACGGTACTGACGTGAACACTGAAGGCCAGTTCAAAGGCGCGGGTCACGACGGTAAGGATCTGACTGAGATCGGCTTTGGCACCGGTGGAGGAATGCTGATCGGCGGACTCGCCGGCGGAGGCAAGGGGCTGCTGATCGGCGGGACGGTTGGTGCAACAGCTACGGTCGCTCACTGGTTGGGAAGAAAGAGATCCGCAATGCTGCCGGCTGGAACGGAGTTGTTAATGGAGCTGAGCCGTCCGCTGTCACTGCAAGCGGTCACAGCAGGACAGTAGCCCTTCGGTCAGCGCACATGAAGCCTTGAACCCGTGGCGAATCAGTTCCCATTATCAAGTGTCCCCCTGCGCCGAATCGTTCCAGATTCGACGCTTGTCTTGTCTGCCACTTGTAATCCAACTAACTGCTGCCATGGTGTTATCTGGTGCCAGTCTGGTGAGCGGCGGCTGGAGTGATAACCAATAATCTGACACCCTTCAGGTCGGTTTTGCTGACGATGATGTCATTCTCGCGGAAGGTTTGCTCGCGTCCTGGGGGCCGGACAGTGTAGTGCTTCATGCCTTCCTCTGGGGGAATTATCGGCAATCGCCGGCAAGACTTCAGAATCGGCCACGTAGAGGCATTCCGCAATTTAGCCTTTTCTGGGGGCGCTCCTTGAAGGGCCGGCTGGAAGAAGGTTATATTAAGCTCCTGTTGCGAGAACCTGGATGCCGCAAAATTACGTTCCAATCTTCATTTTTGTTGCGCTGATTGGGATCCTGATTCCGCTCACGCTGCTGGCTGCAAAGTTGGTGCGGCCGGACAACCCGCATAAAGAGAAACTGCTGCCGTATGAATGTGGAATCGATCCCGTGGACCGCGCGCGCGGGCGCTACACGGTTCGTTTCTACATTGTGGCTATTCTGTTTGTGGTGTTTGACGTCGAGACCATTTTTCTCTTTCCGTGGGCGGTAAAATTCAAGGCGCTCGGCGTCTTTGGACTGGTGGAGATGCTGGTGTTTCTGCTGATCCTGATCGTCGGTTATATCTGGATCTGGAAGAAGGGCGCTTTGGAGTGGGTGTAGAAACGCAGTAGTTCGTCGTAAGCCGTTCGTCGTGGGCCCGAATCTGCGGGGAACATCTCTGAGCAGCAATCCAACAATCTCCAAGTCGCCATCCGAAGGAGAGACCTTCTCGGCCAGCCGCTGGACCAAGGGCAATCTCCTTTTTCCTACGCGAATTGTGGTTACGCCGCAGCGAGTGTCGCGGACGAAGCCGCGGCTGTTTGGCAGCAGCGAGGAGAGCATCAGCATCTCGCAGGTAGCATCGGTGCACATCTCAACCGGGATTATCTGGTCGGACATCTTGATTGAGTCAAGCGCCGGGACGGACCCCATCACCAGCCATGGGCACCGCAAAGCCGATGCGGTACGAATTCGGGATTTGATCGAAAGCTATCAATCGTCACAAGCTAAGTAGCAACCGTCTAGCCATTAGCCATCAGCTACCCAATTTTTGAGTTTGAGATATCCCCTACCCACAGTGATCTGCTGGAATCATCAATTTGGCGGGAGAACACGAACAAAATTTTTGGATAAAAAGGAGTTGCGGGCAAAATCAGAAAGCATGAGACTTAGGGGCACGAAGTTAAACGTGCAATGAACGTACTCCATACCTTTATGGCTCAGTTGAAGAGTGAGGTCAAGGGAAGTCAGTGGGCCGTGGGTATTCTTCGCATTGGAAAATCGCAGGTCTGGCGACGGCTTGACCCGCAGCCCTCGGCAGGGCCGATTCGATGAGCTGGATTTCATCCATAGGTAATTGTTGTTGGAGCTGGACCGGGACCCTTGTGTCGCGAACCCGTGAATCTGAATTCCTTCCAGGTCCTGCGCACGTAAACTGCTGCTAACGAGGCAAAGAACAACGAGCAAGTGTGTGCGCCAAGACATGGTGCTCCCCGGGATACTGTGAATATCGGCAGAGTGGGCGTAGGACTTAAGCTACAGTTTGTTGCAAGTACACATTCGCCAGCCCTCGTGGGCTTGCGATTGGCAGTCGGCCCACTTTTGCAAATCTTTTCGCGCGGGCTTCACAAGTTGGGAAAAATCCAGAGGGAAATGGAGTGTGTCGCTGACGAACACAGCGAAAGCTGGGATGCAGACATGCGCGGAAACGAGGAAACAGCAAGGGCAGTTTTAGCTTTGTAAATGCGTAGCCGCGCAGGAAAAACTTTAGGTGCAGGGCCGAGTTGGAAGCATATAATCGTGGCAATCTGCTCGGGAACCGCTTATGACACACCGTCTTGGCGCAAGCCTTTTCTGTATTCTGTTCTCGATCGTTCCAGCATTCAGCCAGGGGCGCAAGCCGCCCGGCCCCAGCACGACGACCATGCCTTCGCGGAGACCAATGGATGCGCCCAACACTTCTTCTTCGCGAGGGACCATATTTCTTTCTGGCAAAGTGGTTCTGGCTGATGGAACGTCTCTGAGCGAGCCAGCTGCGATCCAAACCGTGTGCAAGGGCCGCAAAAGAACTGAGACCTATACCGACTCGCACGGCTATTTCAGCTTCCAGTTCGGCACCCTCAACCCGAACACCACTGCCGCCGGCGTCGACGATGTCGACAGTTCCTTCGGCGATCCTATGTCTCGAGGCAATCAGCGGGACTGGCGCGATTGTGAATTGCAGGCCTCGTTAGCCGGTTATTCCTCCGACACTATTCAGCTGAGCACGAAGATTTCCGCACTGGAAAACAGCGATGTTGGCCGGATCACGCTGCGTCGCATGACCCAGGTTGAAGGTCTGGCGATCAGCGCTACGAGCGCCATGGCTCCGGGCAGCGCCAAGAAAGCCTTTGAAAAAGGGCGCGCACAGGAACAAAAAGAAAAGTGGGATGATGCCGAAAAATCTTTTGCTAAGGCAGTCCAGGCCTATCCTAACTACGCAGCTGCCTGGTATGAGCTCGGCCGCGTGCAGTTGAGAAAGCAGGATGCGGCAGCGGCTCGCCATTCCTGGGAGCAATCGCTAGCGGCGGATGGGAAATACGTGCGCCCATACGGTGGACTCTGCCAATTGGAAATGCAGGACAAACACTGGCAAGAGCTCAGTGTTGCCAGCGACAAGCTGCTCGCGCTCGATCCCGTCAGTTTCCCCGAGGGATGGTTCTGGAATGCCGCCGCGAAGTACATGCTGCATGACTTCAGCGCCGCCGAGAAGAGCGCACGTCAGGGTCTGAAGATCGACGAGCACCACCAAATTCCGAAGCTGGAATATTTGCTGGGCATGGCTCTGATACAGGAGCACGCTTATCAGGAGGCTTCCGAGCACATGCAGCAATTTCTGCAGCTCACAAAAGAGCCGAGCGAGGTCCAAGAGGCGCAGAAACAGCTGGCAGAGATCGCCAGATTTTCCGAGCAATCAAAACAGTAGACGCTCAACTGTCACCCAACCTCCTGACGGTTAAAGCCCGCCTTCCTTCAGGCATTCACCCGAGCATCAACTGTGTCACGGCACAGAAGTGCAATAAACAGGAAATCCACACTCTTTTTTCTGTAAATGAATTCACACTCTGCTAGGATGAGCGCCCATAACAACTTGATCTCTCGATAACTGAACTGGCTTCGCCTCCGAAGTCTGGAAACAGAACTGCACTGGAAAGTGTGATCCTCCCCTCGCATTCCAGGAAATGCGGTTTCGCGCTAGGAGAATAGGTTTGAGTTCTCGCGGTAGGGGTGTACACAGGCGCAGGGCCCGCCATCGCAGACGCTTCCTTAAGGCAGCCATTGCGATTGCGCTGCTGCCATTGCTTGTTTTCGCGGCTTACCTCACGGCAAAGCGTCCACCTAGCTACAGCTATACGAATCTTGGGGCGCTCAATTCTGACTGGACACGCGGGAATGCGAGCGAGAATCTGGCCGCGCTCGCCGGCCGCGTACCTCCTGCTCCGCCACTTCATGGTGGACGCCTGGTTTATGCATATTCCGTCGTCCCCGGTGGTGTCCACAACAGCAATGACCTGCGTGAAGCCATCCAACGCGATCGCGCCGTAGCCCGGCATTATGCGGCTTTCAATCTTCATAAAGCGCGGATTGTAGAACTGAAAAGCCCCAGGCTCGTCTATCTCTCTTACAGACTCGGCGACAAAATTTTCTGGACTCGCAAGCAGGTCAAACTCAAGGAAGGCGAGCGCTTAATCACCGACGGCAACATTGCAGCGCGCACGCGCTGCGCCAACCAGGTTTCCGTCTTGCCGCAAACTGCCGTTTCCACAGAGGAGCCTCTTCCGGAACAGCTTGAAGATCCATTCGGCGTCGGCGGCTCAGCTACGCACCTCGATTTCCCTAACAGCATCGAATCCGCATTGCTTCGCCGCACGCCTCCCGGACTCGGTGAGGGCCCAGATTCAGGATTCTTCGGATCCCCATTCGCCGGCGGAGGACCGGGCATCGCCCCACCGCCGATTCCAAGCAGTTGCGCCAAACCGCCCTGCTCTGCGACGCCACCACCGCCGCCACCACCTCCACCGCCGCCCCCGCCGGCGCCGGTGCCGGAGCCGGGAAGCATATTGCTCTTGTCGACAGGTCTGGCGGGAATTTACTTTCGCTACCGGAAGCGCTCGTCCAACAATTAGTGCCGATTCCGACAACAACTCTGCTGAAAAAATTGCAATGATCCAAGCCCTGCCTCCGAGTTGTTGGTTGGGATTTTTATCTGGATAAGTGGCAAGAAGCTTGGTCAAGGCGTCTACCAAGAACTCGGCTCGACCTGCTATAATAACATCGTAATACGATATGTTTTGGGGGACGGACGCCCGCACTTGGGTGATCCCTTCCTCCTCAGTGATTGAGCAGATTGGCAGATGTTAGGGCTGAAACTGGTACACCTGATCGAGCGGCACTCTGCGGAATTGGCTGCAGGATTGACCAAACGGGTCCTAGAGTCGGAACGTACGTGTGACTTCCGCAAGATTTCACCGCATAGACTGGAACTTGCTGCGGCAGAGATTTACCGCAACCTGGGAGAGTGGTTGCTGTACAAGACAGACGCCGATATTGGCGAACGGTTCCAGGCAATTGCCGCGACGAGAGTTGCGAACGGCGTTGGACTCCATCAATTTATCTGGGCCATGGTAATCAGTCGTGATCATTTATGGCAGTTCCTTCAAGAGAATGCGATGGCTGACGGCATCGTAGAGCTCTCCGGCAGGATGGAATTACAAGAAATGCTGAGCCGGTTTTTCGATTCTGCGATGTACTACGGCGTACTGGGCGCGACGAAGACCAGGACAATGCAGATTGCTCACCGATCCGGTGGGAAGTAAGAAAATTGACGTGTCTTACGCGTGACGCCTGCGAGAAATTCTACGCTGGTCCACAGCCTGCATCACGATAAAGGAAACTTTGCCAATCAGGATTTCCAGTGCGGATTATCGCGTGCTTGCCGAACTGCGATATCGCATTCGGCATTTCTTGCGCGAAAGTGACGCCGCGGCACGCCAAGCCGGGCTTGAGCCGCAGCAGTACCTGTTGCTGCTCGCGGTACGCGGGCTCCCGCGGGATATGAAGCCTACTATCCGTAACTTGGCAGAGCGGCTGGGGCTGAAGCACAACAGCACGGTGGAGTTGATCAACCGGCTGCAGTCGCGCGCTTGTGTGCAGCGAATCCGAAACCCGGAGGACCGGCGATGCGTTCTAGTGTCGCTGCTGCCGCGCGGACAGAAATTGCTTGAGCAAGTGGCGCGGCAACGGATTACAGAGATGCGCGAGGGCGGAGTGGAACTGGTGGATGCAATGACTGCGGTTCTGGGATACAAACCACGACGCCGAAAGAGTCGCAAGGAAGGCAGTGCTAGAAAGCCCTGAGTAAAGACGCCCAAACAAAGTCGCCGATCAATGGGAGGCAGCCCACGAAGCGCAACGAGAAGTTAGGAGATTTCACCACGACGTGGCGGGTCTTTCCCATTTCCTTGCTGGCTGTCGCAATCGGAGTGGTTTGCGCATTTGTCGCGCTGGCGTTGCTACGTTTGATTGGACTGTTCACCAATCTGTTCTATTTCGGCCGCTGGAACACGGCCCTGGTGTCACCCGTCGGCAACCATCTGGGCGTCTACAGCGTTTTCGTTCCTATTGTCGGGGCACTGATCATCGGGGTGATGGCAAAGTACGGCTCCGAGCGGATCCGGGGCCATGGAATACCCGAAGCGATTGAATCCATTTTGCTGAACGGCAGCCGGATTGAACCGAAAGTCGCGATTCTTAAACCGATTTCCTCCGCCATATCGATCGGTTCCGGCGGCCCGTTCGGCGCCGAGGGACCCATCATCATGACTGGCGGGGCGTTCGGCTCGATGATCGCTCAACTGTTTCACCTGACCAGCGCTGAGCGCAAGACGTTGCTTGTGGCGGGCGCCGCCGGCGGAATGTCTGCAACTTTTGCCTCGCCCGTCGCCGCGGTGCTACTTGCGGTCGAGCTGCTACTTTTTGAATGGAAGCCGCGTAGCCTGATTCCGGTGGCCATGGCAAGCGCGGTAGCTGCCGTGGTACGAAGATATCTTTTGGGGTTCGGGCCGCTGTTCTCCGTGCCGGCTCACCCGTTATTTATTGGACCCAAAGGGCTGCTGGGTTGCGCTCTGGTTGGTCTTTTGGCGGGAGGGCTATCGGCACTGCTGACAATATCGGTGTACGCTGCCGAGGATGGTTTTCAGCGGCTGAAGATCCACTGGATGTGGTGGCCGGCGATAGGCGGGTTGGCCATCGGTTTGGGAGGTCTGGTTTTCCCGCAAGCGCTCGGCGTCGGTTATGACACCATCGCCGCACTTCTACAAGGGGAGGTGACTACAAAAGTCATTCTCGGAGTCCTGCTGGTCAAATGGTTCATCTGGGCGGTATCGCTTGGATCGGGTACATCGGGGGGCGTTCTGGCGCCGTTGCTGATGATGGGGGGCGCTCTGGGGGGCCTTGAGGCGATGTTTCTTCCTCATGAAGGCGCCGGTTTTTGGCCGCTGATCAGCATGGGCGCCATTCTCGGCGGCACCATGCGTTCGCCGTTCACCAGTATCGTTTTTGCCTTTGAGCTCACACACGACGCAAACATATTTTTGCCGCTGTTGGTCAGTAGCGTAATCGCTCACGCTTTCACCGTGCTGACGCTGCGGCGCTCCATCTTGACTGAGAAAGTTGCCCGCCGCGGTTACCACCTGAGCCGTGAATATGCGGTTGACGCGCTGGAAATTCTTTTTGTGCGCGAGGTCATGCGCACTAAGATCGCGGTTCTCCCGGCAACCAGTACACTCGGCGAAATATGGCAATCATTGCGGACGGATCATCGCCAAGAACAGCGCTTGCTGCCCGTGGTGGACACAGAAGGACAACTGGTAGGAGTGCTGACACGAATGGATATAAGCGAACGGATGGAGCATGATCGTGAAGCAGCGCTGCAATGCCTGCTCGGGGAGTTGGCGCGAACCGCCGCGGTTGAGGCTTACCCAGACGAACCGCTGCGAGTGGTGGTATATCGCATGGCGGAAAAAGGTGTTACACGAATGCCTGTCGTGGAACGTGATGCGCGAACATTTTTGGGTTTGGTATCACTCAACGATTTACTGAAAGCGCGCACCCGACACTTGGAGGAAGAACGCCGTCGCGAACGGACACTGAAATTTAGATTCTTTTTCCCGGAAAGACGGGAAAGCGACGGAATGGAAGTCCCGCCAGCGCCCCAGATGTGACTCATCTCTCGTTCGTATGACTCTCTGGGTGGAACCTGAACAAAAAAATCGGGATTGGATCGAGGTGACAAACGATCAGAGCCCGTGGTTGGACAATCCACAATAGTGAAGCTGGAATGAACTCGCCCTCGCCGTTCACCCCATCCCGATTGCCCTCTTTACTCAAAAGGCATGGGCTGTCCATGCGGCAGGGTCAAGATGTTCGATAACAATCTGGTTGATGCGATCATGGGCGGCAAAAGATCTGGACTGCGGCTCGGCCGAGTTGCGTGTGAACCTGGGGTTGATGATTGATGTCTTGACGCTCTGATCATGGCTACCTGCTCCCTGGCCTAAGAATACTTCCGGGCCGTGCGCCATCCGGAAACTGCGCAATGCACATCCACCCACTGTCAATCGTTTTGAACTCTCCACTTCCGGGCTTAACCCGGACGCCTTCTCCAATTCGGCCTCTGCTAGAATTCAGACCTTGCTCTCCCTAAGGATCCCATCTTGCTCGTGCTAGTCGTTGGAGGCGCCGGCTACATCGGCAGCCACGCCGCCCGCGCCCTCAAACGCCACGGCCACGAGCCCATCATCTATGACAATCTATCTACCGGCCACTCCGGCCTCGCCGCCGGCTTCGAATTCATCACCGGAGATGTCTTCGACACCGCCAAGCTCCAGCCGCTCCTGCGTCGTGTCGACGCCGTCATGCACTTCGCCGCGCACGCCTACGTCGGCGAGTCGGTCGAAAATCCCCGAAAGTACTTTCATAACAATCTCCTCGGCGGCCTGGCCCTGCTGAACGCCGTCCTCGACTCACCCGTACGCAAGCTCATCTTCTCTTCCACGTGCGCCGTCTACGGAACTCCGCCGTCAGTGCCCATCACCGAGGAAATGCCACGCCTGCCGGTGAATCCCTACGGCGTTACCAAGCTGATGTTCGAACGCGCCCTCGAAGCCTACGAACCAGCCTACGGGCTGCGCTTCGTCAGCTTCCGTTATTTCAACGCCGCCGGCGCCGACGAAAGCGGTGAAATCGGCGAGATCCACGATCCCGAAACCCACCTCATCCCCTCGGCTTTCGAAGCCATCCACGGCAAGCGCCCCGCCCTCGACATCTACGGCGACGACTACCCTACGCCCGACGGCACGTGCATCCGCGACTACATCCACGTCACCGACCTCGCCGAAGCTCACGTCGCTGGACTCGAGCACTTGGCCCACGGCAAGTCCCTGGAAGCGAACCTCGGAACCGGCCGCGGCCATTCCGTCCGCGAAGTCCTCTCCACCATCGAGCGCCTAACCGGCAAGCACCTCCCTCAACGAGTTACTCTGCGACGCCCCGGCGACCCTGCCGAGCTCGTCGCCGACCCCCGCCTGGCGCAAAAAGCTCTCCACTGGAAAGCCCACCGCTCCCTCGAAGATATTGTGTCCACCGCCTGGAAATGGGATCAAGGCCGCGCGCAACGATAGGGGAACCGATGTGCAAGACAGCCTGCCGCTAGGGTTGTGCGGCGAGGGGGCCAAGACTCCGGGAACCATCGGGGCTTTTTCCATGGCCGAGGAAGCCGTGCCGTAAGGTGCCCACAAACGTCGCTCGCGTTCCCGTATGAAAAATTGGGGGTATCCCCCCTCCCGTGATCTTCTGGAATCATCTCTTCCTGCTCAAAAAGATGTGTTGGCCGTTTGACTGCACATGCGAGGGGGCCTACCATTTCCGAACTTGGGCAGGGTTGGCTTCAGTGATTGGGCAGACGATCTCCCATTACCGCGTTATAGAGAAGCTCGGCGCCGGCGGTATGGGGATTGTGTACGCAGCCGAAGACACGAAGCTGGACCGCCGAGTTGCTCTGAAGTTCCTTCCCGAACAACTGCACACTGATCACTCGAGCCTCGAAAGATTTCGGCGCGAGGCCAAGTCGGCTTCTGCCTTGAACCATCCCAACATCTGCACGATCTATGAAGTGGACGAGCATGCAGGGCGCCCGTTCATCGCGATGGAGTTGCTAACGGGTGTTTCGCTGGCCTACCACATCGCCGGAAGGGCGCTTCCCGCCGAGGAGCTCCTGAAACTGGGCACCGAGATGGCCGACGCACTGGACGCGGCCGATTCGCAAGGCATCATCCATCGCGATATCAAGCCGGGCAATATTTTCGTGACCAAGCGCGGGCAGGCCAAACTTCTGGACTTCGGCTTGGCCAAGGCAGTGCCTGTAGCCCAACAGGCGGAAGCAGCCGCCGGGCCGTCTGCTGTGCCGACCATGGCAATGACGGCCGCCGCGCTGACCAGTCCGGGCCTGGCGATGGGCACCATTGCGTACATGTCTCCTGAGCAGGCGCGCGGAGAAGCATTGGACGGGCGCACCGATATTTTTTCGCTGGGCGCAGTGCTTTACGAAATGGCTACCGGTCAGCAGCCGTTCCAGGGAAATACGTCGGCGATCGTCTTCGACAGCATCCTTAATAAAGCGCCGACCTCGCCCGTGCAGCTGAACCCTGGGCTGCCGGCTGAGCTCGGCAGAATTATTAACAGAGCTCTGGAAAAAGATCGTGCCAAGCGATACCAATCGGCGCGTGAACTGGCGCATGACCTGAATCAATTGTTGCGGCAACTGACTTCGGGTGCAGCGGCCAGGGTGCCGCTGAAACGGGTAATCCTCAGGCCAGAGGTGCTGGCTCCGGCCGCAATCCTACTTCTTGTTGTGGCAGGCGGAGCAGCCTGGCTTTGGCGTCACAACGCGAAGATCCGATGGGCCAGGGAGCAGGCCATTCCGGAAATTTCGCGGCTAGTCGATAACCAGCAATACGTCGCGGCTTTCCGGCTTGCTCGAGAGGCTCAGCAATACCTGCCAAATGATCCGTTTTTTAAGAATCTTTATCGTGATAACACAGAGCAGGTTTCCATCCGCACTAGGCCTGCAGGCGCTGAAGTTCAAATGGCGGACTATAAGCAGTCCAATGGTGAGTGGCAATCACTTGGTCGGTCTCCGCTCGAGAAAATTCGCATCCCGTTCGGCTATTTTCGCTGGAGAACGTCGAAGCCGGGTTTCGAAACCGTGGAGGGTGCAGGCGGACCGAAGGAATTGATCAGCATCATCCTGCCTCCGCAGGGCAGCCTGCCGCCAGGAATGGTCGCGGTGCAGGGCGGAGGTTTCCAATGGGCTGATACTGCACCCGTGCAGTTGGATGACTACTTGATCGATAAATACGAAGTCACGAATCGTGAGTTCAAGAAGTTCGTCGATGCCGGAGGTTATCGAAAACGCGAATACTGGAAGGAGCCGATTATCAAGGATGGCCGGGGGGTGAGCTGGGAACAAGCTATGGAGGAATTTCGCGACCGCACAGGCAGGCCTGGTCCCGCCACCTGGGAACTGGGTGACTTCCCGCAAGGACAAGAAGATTTTCCGGTCAATGGCGTGAGCTGGTACGAAGCCGCCGCTTACGCGCAATTCGTCGGAAAGATTCTCCCTACCGTGTACCACTGGTACAACGCAGCGGGTCTTACCATCTTTTCCGACGTTGTGGACTTCAGCAACTTCGGAGAGAACGGCCCGGTGCGCGTGGGCAGCCTGCGAGGAATCGGTCGGTATGGCACCTATGATATGGCGGGCAACGTGAAGGAATGGACCTGGAACCAATCGCGCGATCGCCGATTCATTCTGGGTGGCGGATGGGGTGAACCTATTTACATGTTCGTAGATGGAGATGCGCAATCACCCATCAAACGCGCGCCTAATTATGGTTTCCGCTGCATGAAGCCAGCGAGTAATCCTGTTTCTGAAGCACTAACTCGCCCGATTGAACATCTCACGCGTGATTACAATAAAGAAAAACCCGTTTCCGATCAGGTTTTTGAAATTTACAAGCGATTTTTCGCTTATGACCGAACCGACCTGAAGCCGCAAGTGGAATCGGTTGCCGAGAGTTCGGAACCCTGGAGCAAGGAACGGATTACGTTTAATGCTGCGTACGGAAACGAGCGCATCTTTGCCTACCTTTTCTTACCCAAAGATGCGCAGCCTCCGTATCAAACGATCATTTACCATCCTCACTCCGGTGCATTGGACCGACGCTCCAGCACCAATGTTGGCATGCGGGATCTTGATTTCATTATCAAGAGTGGGCGGGCGCTGATATTTCCAATCTATAAGGGAACTTATGAGAGGCACGTTGAAAATACGGAAGGACCGAACGTTTGGCGGGACGTGACGATCCAGATCGCGAAAGACTTCATGAGATCAATCGACTATCTCGAGACTCGGAACGATATCGATCATAGCCGGTTGGGGTATTACGGCATCAGTTGGGGCGGTTCGGCAGGACCAAGGCTGCTGGCCCTGGAAAAACGACTGAAGGTGGGGGTGCTGGTGGGTGGCGGGCTCGCAGTCGAAAGTTTACCGCCTGAAACTGATCCTCTTAATTTTGCTCCACGTGTGACAATGCCGGTCCTAATGATCAATGGCAAATATGATTTTGATACGCCATACAGTTCCTGCCAGCTGCCCCTGTTTCGGCTATTGGGTACACCGGCCAAAGATAAACGTCTTGCGCTTTTTGACACCGGGCATGTGGTACCTCGGAACGACTTGATTAAGGAGACGCTCGACTGGCTGGATCTTTACCTGGGGCCCGCCAAATGACCGACTTGGCGGAGATAATCAGCGGTCTTTGCGAGGACTAGAGGAGGCGACGCTGGCTTTAAGAGCCCCTAACAAAACCTTCACCCTCGACAGACAAGAAGAGTTCACTGCAGCTTCGCGTATTCCGCTTTGGCCTGCCTCAGGATGGGGATGTCAGGGTCGGCGTCCTTCCAGAAGGTGAGGAAGTCCAGATAGGCAGTGCGAGCTTTCGCACTATCGCCCTGGAGAGCGTAGGCGCGGGCGAGGCCGAGGCGAGCAAGCGCCCCCGGCGGGAAGTTCACGACGGCGCCGCGATGGTCGAGAAACTTCTGGAACTCGGCCGCCGCCGCGCCGCCATTGTGCAGCATCAGGTAAGCCTGGCCACGCCCATAGACTGGGCAGAGAAAACCCTCAAGAGCCGTCGGCTGACCCAGTTCATAAGGCGCGGCCGATTGCAGCAGATCCACGGCCTTGCCTGGATTCTTGCGCTCCAGTTCAATAGCCGCCCGGACGCTCGGTAGCCAGTAGCCCTGCACGAGGGTGTCGAGGGGGTAATTCTTATTGAGTTCCGAAGCCAGCTTGTCCGCCGCGGCGGTTTCTCCGGCTCGCGCCAATGCCAATGCCGACATGGCCTGAACATCCCGGTTAACAGCCAGCTTCAACGCCGCAGAAACCGCAGTTTGGGCCTCAGTACGGTTGCCCAATTCGGCCGCCCGCAGTCCCGCCCCCGCCTGGTAGCCTGCTGCCGTCTCCTTGGAATCATTATGTAAGGCCGATTCGACGGCTCGCCGGGTCAGATCGCGCCCCTTGTTCACCCGCCCGTACCAGGTCTCGGTGTTGGCTTGCGCGGCCAGCGCCAAGTCTTCGGCACCCGGCTTCCCGGAGGCCGCCGTTACCAGCCGCGCCATCTCTGCCCCGTCGCCCTTGACAAAAGCCAACTGGTAGCGATAGGCCAGCAACGATTCGCTCTCCAGCTTGCGTTCCTCTGCCTGCCTGAAAACTGCCTCTGCCTCGTCCAGCCGATTGAGCATCAAGTAGGATTGGCCGAGGTTGCCGTAGTTCGTCGCAGTGTTTGGCTCCAGGCGAAGCGCTTCGCGGGCCTCCTCCAATCCTTTGTCGTACTTGCCTATCAAGCTGTCGATGAATGCCAGGTTGGTGTAGGGAAGCATGTCTCGAGGATAGGTCTGCTTCCACAGATCGTAAACTTGCGCCGCTTTCTCCAGCTCACCGGTCGCAAGCATGAAATAGTGCGAATCTATGTAGAGCCGCTCCCGCTCGCTCACCTTATCGCGCAAGTCATAAGCTTTGCGGGCGTTCTCGCTCGCCAAGCCTGCTTCGCCCAGGTTCGAGTATGAAGTGCCCTCCTGCGCGTAGGCCATGGCGAACCTTGGGTCGAGTTCCACCGCCCCCTTGAAGAGCGGCAGAGCGGCGGTATCCCCCTTTGCACTCCGGGTCTTGAGTCCCAGGCCGTAAGCTTTCAGCGCCTCCAGCGACGCTGTGGTGGCCTCTTCCACCGGCGTGGCAAACTTCTGCACAGAGCTGAGTGATTCTCCAAGCTTGCCGCGCAGGTCAACTGCCGCCCTGTTCAGCATCTTCAGCACATCCTCTTTGCCCGCGGCCTGCGTCTGTTCCTTGGCGATCGAATCACCGGTGGCGCAGTTGATCGCGCTCAGTCCGATGACGTACTGGGTGCCCAGATTGGAAATCGAGCCGGCCAACAGTGCCTTGCTACCCACGCGTTGACACAAGTCCCGCGCCGGGTCTCCCCGCAAAGGCTGGTCGGGGGAGCGACCCATCAGGCGCAGCGTGCTGGCGACCTTGCGCTCGGAGAGGATGTTGAGGTAGGGCGACTGTTCCAGTTGTACGGCCAGCGCCTGCTTGAGTGTCTCGTCGAACACTGGGTCGCCGGTGTTGTTGACGAAATCGGCGAGCACGATGGTGTCCTTCTCTGTCAGTGGCGTTGCTGAACGCGAGCGCAAGTAAAGGCCGCCGCCAATCAGGGCGGCTACCATCAGCACGGTGGCGGGAACAAGAATTTTCAGGCGTCCGCTCTTTTGTTGCTCCACTTTTATAGCCGGCACGGCAGCGGAAGCCGACTTCTGTTTGCCGCTGGACGGTGGACGAGTGGTGCCGGAACTCCTGACTGCTTCCGCTTCTTCTTCCGCATCCACCGGCACGGCTGACCGGCTGGACTCCGTCTCGCGCTTCAGCCGCTTGACATCCGTGCGCATGTCCGCGGCGTGCTGGTAACGCAGATCGCGGTCTTTTTCCAGTGCCTTGTTAATGATCTCTTCCAGCTTGGCCGGCAGGTCAGGGTTTAGACGCACCGGGACGACCGGACTCTTGTGCAAAATCGAATCAAACAGATTCGCCGTAGTATCGCCGCGAAATGGCTGTTTGCCGGTTGCCATTTCGTACAAGACAGCGCCAAAGGAAAACAAATCCGTGCGGACGTCCAGGTCTTTCCCCCGCGCCTGCTCCGGGGACATGTACGCCACCGTGCCAACTGCCGTGCCCGGGCCCGTCAGGTCTTTTCCCCCACCTCCGGTTTGCGTGGCGTCGACGGATGATACCGCAGCAGCCCCAGCGACCTTGGCCAGTCCAAAGTCGAGGATCTTGGCGTGGCCACGTTCGGTCACGAAGATGTTCGCCGGTTTGATGTCGCGGTGGACAATACCCTTGGCATGCGCCGCATCGAGCGCATCCGCTATTTCGATGGCCAGCGAGAGCAGCGTCTCCAGTTCCATCGGACGGTCACCGATCTTGTGTTTCAGCGTCATGCCATCCAGAAACTCCATGGCGATGTATGCCTGCCCGTCCTGCTCGCCGATGTCGTGGATCGTGCAGATGTTAGGGTGATTCAGCGCGGACGCTGCCTGCGCCTCGCGCTGGAAACGGGCCAATGCCTGCGGGTCTCTGGCAACCTCTTGCGGCAGGAACTTGAGCGCCACAAAACGGTGGAGACGTGTGTCCTCGGCCTTGTACACCACACCCATACCGCCGCCGCCGAGCTTCTCGACGATGCGGTAATGCGAAATCGTCTGGCCGATCACGGCGTAGTGCCCCACACCTGAGGCACGCGTATGTTATGCGGCGCGGCTCGACAAAGTCAACGAGGGGCTCTCGTGGCGAACGCCATGTTTTGGTTGGAGGTACCTACGGGTGAGGTTTTGTTAGACGCTCTTAGGGAGCCGGCACTGGTGATGCTGCCTACCTGCAACTTATCTTCTCGTTTTTTCTCTCTGCGAGAATAGTGCCGCCCCGATTCAGTACGGCAAACGGCGTAGTAATTAGGGTCCTTGAGATCTTGGACCATCTCGCGCCTCAAGCGCTACGAGGACTGGAGCGTTCGCGAACCCGAAGTTCGTCCGAGCGAACACGGAGAGCTGCGACGACTGCTCTCACGGCCTTCGTTTGCCACGCTCTATCAGCGGGTAGGCTTCGAACCCTTAGATTGATCCCATGCCGGTGAGACTCGGGAGCTGGCACGGTGCCTCCGAGTTGCTGCGCTTGCGGAGCAATTCCAGTACCTCAGAGCCCGCGATCGGGCGCGAGAACAGAAAACCCTGCATAAGGTCGCAGTCCAGTTCGCGAATAATTTCTAATTGAGCTTGAGTTTCCACTCCCTCCGCGACAGTGCGCATTCCCAAGCTTCGCGCCAGCGACATGATGGTTTCAACAATTGGGCGAGTACCAGCAGCGTCAGCTATTTTCTCGACGAAAGAGCGATCGATCTTTAGGGTATCGATCGGCAAACGATGCAGGTAGCTCAGAGATGAGTACCCGGTTCCGAAGTCATCCACTGCAATTTGGATACCGAGCAACTTGAGACTTTTCATCTGCCGCGAAGAGTCCTCTACATTGTTCATAACCAAGCCGTCGGTGAGTTCCAGCTCAACCAATGTTGGGTCTGCGCCCGTTTCTGAGAGAATTTTTGCCACGCTGTCAGCAAAGTCGATCCGATTGAACTGGAGCGCTGAAACATTAACCGCGACCTTCAACGACAGATGCGAGTGCTTTTCCCATTCCACGCTTTGGGAGCATACTTGCCTGAGCACCCAGTCGCCGATAGGGACAATTAACCCGCTCTCTTCGGCAATCGGGATAAACCGCGAAGGGGGATCTTGCCCAATGTAGGATGTCGGAAGCGCAGAAGAGCTTCAACGCAGGCGATGTCGCCATCTTTAAAGAATTGGGGCTGCTAACCCACCAGGGCAAGAAGATCCTACTGGTCGATGTGACCGACTGTAGCGCACCGTAGGTGCTGAAGCTCGCAGGTGAAGTACAGCCCGGTACAGCCTCGTCACCGCACAGCGGCACAAATCAGTGCTTATCTTGAGCGATCTGACTGGAGCGCAGTTCAGCCGCGACGCGGTCACTCGGATAAAGGAAGTGGCAGTATTCGATCGACCTATGTGAGGAGTTCAGCGATGGTGGGTGCCGAAAGTCTGCCCGAAGTCTTTTACGAAGCACTCAAGACCTTCTCCCGGCGAGAATTCCCGCGCTTCAAGACGCGGGAGGAAGCCCTTGAATGGCTGGTACAAGAATAACCGGATAGACTGGCCGTTCCGAGGGACGAGATGTGAAAGCCCCAATCGGCTATCGAGGCTCTTTGTATTTCACTTAGTTAGAGCTTGTGTGCAGCTGCAAACGCAGACTCAAGAAGTTTTTTACTCCATCCTTGCTCGTCCCGCGTTTCGGCTGCTGGCAGACGGTTCGACCGTCACAGGAACATTCAGCCGAAACTCCAGTAGCGTTTCCGAGGGCAAGCGGATTTGCTGGCCTTTGGTCACCGCCTGTACGCCGGTGCCTGCACCTGCGCCGATGCCCGCTCCAATGGCGGCACCCTTTCCTCCGCCGGTAAGTCCGCCGATCAGCGCTCCGACGGCTGCTCCGCCGCCGACCGTTTCCGCCGTCCGCTTGCCGCGAGAGGCCCCCTCCTTCTTGTATTGGTCTGTTTCAATCTCGTAGGTTTTGCCATTAAAGCTCAGCGTTGTCAGGGCCAAGGATAGCTCCGAACGCCCAGCAAAGTGCCCGGCGCTGTTGAGAGCCAGTATCTCGCCATCAACATCCGCATCCTTGGGAACGATGACTCTGCCGCCGGCTAGGATCGGCGATTCCAAAGATGCCCGGAACTTGTCACCGGTTTTGTTTCGATCTGAATCGATCGAATCAATGAGTCGGACCGACAAAGACGTGCCTTCGGGAATGGTAACGACGGTTGTCGTTGTTCTGACAACCTCCCGGCGAGAGGGTCTTGTCCGTGGTCGAGACGGCGACGACGCCGGCCATGGTTGCGCCGGTGCACTGGCTGCGGCAGCCGGTGCGACCTGCAGGTTGTTCACGACGGTTTTGACGCCCTCCACTTGAGAGGCATCGTTTGCCGCGGCGATGCGTTCCAAGTCGCTGTTCACGCTGCCGGAGAGCGTCACTACGCCATTAGTGTCGGCAACGCTTATCTGTTTCGCTGGGATGGTGGGGTCTGCATTGATTTTGTTCTGGACCTCGCTCGCGATCTCGGCGTCAGTGGGTTTGTGTGAACAGCCCGCGAACAGGGCAACAACGAGCAGAATCGAAATCAAAATGAAATACACTCTACGGCTACGTTCAGAATGCATAAATCTCCCTGAAGTTTTGCGTGTTTGTGTGAGCAAGTCTGAAGGTAGCGGCTGGCTAACCGTGGGTCAAAGGCCATGAGTGTAACCGCCAGAGCTGTCCCAAGGTAATAGGGCCCGGCCCGTGAGCTCTCGATTTATTTGAAGCGTCCATCAATTTTGGAACAAGCGTGCATTTTTCTTGACTTCGCCCACAATCCGCGACGATCCTCGCCATCTGGAGAACCTTATGGCTCTGAGTTTCGCGGCCGATATCCGGCCGCTCTTCCGGGACGACCCCGATGTCGAGACAATGAAGGGCTTCGGGCTCGATCTTGGTTCCTATGCCGAGGTCAAAGAGAAAGCGCAGGAGATTTACGCGACATTGGAGGATGGGAGCATGCCTTGCGACGAGCCTTGGTCGAAGGACAAGGTAGCGCTGTTCAAGTGCTGGATGGACGAAGGCATGGCCGCGTAAACTGCCTGCGCAACAACAAGAAGAAGCAGCACGGGAAAGCTCGGAATGCCGGTCGAAGCTCCTCCAAACGGCACGTCGGGCCAAGCCAGGGATGCTATTGGCTGATGCGCCCCACTCGGAAAGCATAGAAGAACCAACATTCCCAGCAGCGGCGAAGCTTCCATAGGCTTTGCTCTGACATTCGGCGACTTTAAAATCCCTGGCCCACATCTAGGCTTGGGCCAAGGCTGGTTAGCACTGTTGCTGCCCTCGCCTTTAACCGCTTAGCCGAAGAGACTTTCGAAAAGCACGATTGCGTGGACGGCTCACATCGAGGGAGGTCATGGTAGGATTCGTTTGTCTCGCCTGGCTCTATGTTGGGTAAGTTGAAGCGATGCCACCGCGGCAGCAGCCGAATCGCCGGAGGGTGCGCCGTTGGCGGCGATATCAGCTTGATCTCCCAGTTCGGGTGATCGCCCCGAAGGCAGGCGGAGCCACCAGAGTCTTCGCACCCGCCCGCGGAACGGCAGTAAGCGGCGGGGATGATCGGATCGAAATTGAGTTCCAGACCCCATCCAAGCTACTGGTGGCTGGCATCGTGCGCAGTCAGACAGACCATTGTTTCGGTCTGGAATTCCTCACACCGCTCTGATCCAAACGAGGGCGTCGGGTTTTACTGGACCGAACTCGCGACCGACGAGAATACGTTATTCGCATTCGTACCGACAAGCCGGATCGTACCGACGACAATCACCAAAATCACGGCCAGCATCACCGCGTACTCGGCAATATCCTGGGCCTCATCATCGAACCATACCTTCCAAAGAAATTTAGCCATGTTCCACCTCCAGTGGGGAACGGGCAAAAGCTACGACGTCGCGGCGGGGTGGGGACAGCTGAGAGAATCGGATCGTACTCCTGAGAGCTAAGACGGAAGCGGCCGGCCTTCACCCCAATTGCACCGCTGATTGTGCACTCCCGAGCCGAGGCTTGTCAAACCATGGGCACGCCAAAAGGCGCGCCCATGGCGCGTTCTCAGTTCAAACAAGATTCCTCACCCCGAATATGGACACCTAATGCCACATTTAAGCAATTGACCAAAATACAGAGCGCGCCTCTCGTACCCGCATCTCGCAAACTAATAAAAAGAGGGTAGCTTCAACTATTCAACCTGAGGCCAGCTCACGTCGCCTTATGCGCCAACGCACGCGCTTTAACGGAAGGCCTTTCAGCAGGTTTCTTCTTGGCGACATCGAGAATACCCACTCTCACCTCCCCCCAAAGCCCGATCTCGTCACCGCAGTCCGTGCAGGTGACGATGCTGTCATCCGTTGAACGGGCCGGAACCGAAATCCGATTGCTGCCGCAATGGCGGCACCGAAGATGAGTGTTGAGGTCTGATTGGAAAGGCTCGGTCACGGCGGCGCCTCCGCGTCCGATTGGAAATACGGCCAGCACTATACGCTTACCTGACCCGCACTTCAACGGTCGTACGCGGGACACGCGGGACAGTCAGTCATCCAGATCAATCCTCACCTAGGCAGTTCCGTTCCAAACATCCGCACGACAGCTGCATTCACGGCACTGGGCAGCTGACTCGGGAGCCATTTCTGACGCGCCCGTAGGGCATCTTCAGGGAGCGAGCAACTGGGCCGTGCCCGTGTGCCAGCCGGCCAGAATCCCGCTACGCAGTTCAGCCACTCGCAGATTCTTGATGATATTGCGGATGTATCCCGCTTTCATCCCATGTTCGCCAATAACCCAAAACTGCGATCCGACACGCATCGCCGACCGGAGTGCGACGTGACTGGCCGGCCTTGCGGCCGGCCGTCTCCAGGAGCGCATACACCCCGGCGTCGCACCCATTGCGAACAAGACCTTGACCTGCGGATTCAGGATTTACGTCTGAAGCACGTAAATGATCCGCTGTTTCATTGCCGCACCTGCACTAAACTTGAGTAATTGACCGTTCTGTTTCTTCAGGTGTACTTTTCCGGAAAGGAGGTTCCGCCATGAATATAAATCCTACAAAGAAGAAACTTACGGCAGTGAACGAATCGGAAGAACTTAAAGACAAGATCCGCCAGCGCGCGTATCAACTCTACGAAGAACGCCTCTGGGAAGAGGGTCACGATCTAGAAGACTGGCTCAGAGCAGAAGAAGAGATCATGGAGCACGAGGTCCGTCCCAAGGCCGCCTGATTAGAAAAATCGACTGCAAACCCAAGAAGTGCCCGGACCCTCGGCGCTTCTCGTTTGTCTTACCAAAGCCGTTTTAGGCGACGTGACCCACCCCAATCGCGGACGCGTCCACAATGTCCGATCGCGTGCTTTTGACGATCGCTTTCAGTTCGGCTTGTTCTTCGGCAGTCACCGCGAATTTGTCCGGCGTGTAGACGCCGCCAAGTCTGTCGTAGAGAGAAGGTTTTCTGACGGTTCCATCCTCCACCTCCATATGGCCGAGCACTGTACCAGAGCCGTATCTCGACAGCAAGCAATTCAATTGTCGGAGATCGGAAGGAGGTACACGCGATTGGAAAAAACGCGAAAATTCCGATTCTCTCGCCAAGCTTTGCGGAGTAGTATTTGGACTTCTGGCGAGAGCAACATTTTATGAATCGCCGAGGCAATCCGAATTGGAGCCAGGGCCAATCCATTCCGCTCGGTCCCGCCCTCCCTACCGCGTTTGAACTGCAGGTCAGGCAATTGCGACTGACGCCAGAGAATTATGTCGGTTCGAACGAACTCCGCCGCTGGTGCTTGCAAAACAGGAACCGATGCTACATCCCAGAATGGCTGCTTGACGCGTGGGATATCCCGGTTGATCCAGATGTTAGCAGCGCCGCGTAACACCGCAAAACCCTTTCAGCGCTGTGCAACACCTAACACGCGGTATGCAAAAGAAGCCCCGCTTTTGGCGGGGCTTGAACACTGGATGCCCAGGAAGTCTTACTTGTTGGTTGAAGTCGCCATGCAACTGTCGGACAGTTTCTCTACACTGCTCACGTTGAACTGAATCGCTGCTGACGACGTAGCAGATGAACCAGCCGCGTTATCGGACGACTTGGAAGATGCAGTGCTGCCAGAATTGCCGGTGCTGGCCGATGCCGTATCACCCGAAGGTGTCGTCGCAATGGCCGTGGCTGTCTGGGTTCCCTTTATTCTCACCTGGTGACCGATCTGATCCGTGATTTTAGAGGTGTCGCCTTGCAGTTGATAGCTTTTACCAGCATTGTCAGTTAGCGTGAAGTTGCCCGCAGACCCTGATAGGCAGCCTTCGACCGTCATTTCACTACTGCCAGTCTGCGATGGAATGGAACTTCCAGCCTGTGCATCCTGTGCAAATACCCAAACCGCAGAAAGCAACACAGCGGCGATCAGGGAAACTAGCTTTTTCATTAGTATCTCCTTGGTATATTTACGAAGTAACACAGAGATATATGATGAGTTACCGCTTACTGTAGGTTGCTCCTCGAAATAATACCGCGATAGCTAACATAAAGACGTGTTCTGCCGTACGAACCTAACAGTGTCTCAGTACTCATGCTTACTCTCGGTGCGCATGATTCTCCACACATGTTGTTACATGCGAGAACTAGAGAGCTAAATAAAGTACAACCAAGACTCGCCATGATATTCGGCGCTAGTGTCTCAACCTTTAAGTCTTCGAAGCTTTGGTTGTTTCTGCTCATCCCTAAACAGGCGAGCTATTTCTGCGACTAAAGCAAAGAGTTTCTCTGAGTCCATCCTTTTCGACGCAAGTGTGCACAACTGGCGTAATCTTTCCGGCAATTCCGACACCCAAATCCTCCGACTGCTCTCATCGAGAGATATTTACACTGCAACATGCTCACCTCCGCCTTACGGGGATCGGCTGCTAATTGCTGTTGCAAGAGCCGTGCCAAATTTCCTGAAGCTAACCTTAACCGTTTCCAGGTCGTCGATGGCGCTTATGCCCGTGGAATGTCGATCGTGGGTTCTTGGGGCCGATACCCTATTAGTTGTAACGTTTTGAGGAATGCAGAATCTGCAGGAATATAGGAGCGGTTATGCGGGAGCAAAGACCAATTGCGGAGCAGCACCGTTCAGCAATCGCCGTAGCCGCCTTTTACACCACGAGCGCACTGCTTGCGACCCAGGGCATGGCCATCCTCCTCATCGTCGTACAACTGGGGTGTTGACTGGAGGGCCGCCGTGGACCTTGGAGTTTGGCTGTGGGTTTAGAGGGGGACAACGTGCCAGGGAAGCACCGCTATCCACGCGGGTGACTGGCTCGTCAAACTGCCCTCATGGCGGTCGTACTCAGTATGTGGCGCAGGTAAGCGGGACTCCCATTCAGGCGGGAACACAAAGTGATGCCGCTCACTCCCCCTATCGCCTGCGCTCGCTGGTACAGATCCAGAATGGCGACGAATGCCACTGAGTTAACTAAACGGAATCACCCGGCGTCCAGCGTCCGTTTTGCTTCGATCAACCGGGACAGTTTTCTCCATGAAGTTCACGTTTTGCCAACGAAGGCCCTTTAGTTCACAGGAGCGCATTGTCGTGTTCAGCGCGAGGTCACTGCGAGGCGGGCGCTTGGCCACTCAGGATTTGATCCGGATATTTTTGCCAACCTTGCTTTCTCCTCGGGTGATAGGGTGCGCGGCCAACTTGATGGCGTGCAGGGAGTGGTTTGATTTCGTCGCAGAACAGATGTTCTCTCTTTGCTCGTTTAAGAATGCGCGAACGACGCCCATCTCCAGATTTAGATACTTTGGGAACACCTTCTTCTGTTTCGGGATGTGCTAATACGAAGCCGCAATTTCCTCCTAATGAGCGCTGTGCCTGTAGCCTCTCGCCATTCTTTGGCATCGCGATCAACGATTACAAGCTTTGCGCCTTCAGCGGCACACACCCTCACGATTGCCGCGCCGATCCCTTGTGCGCCGCCGGTTACCAGGATCAGAGAGCTTGAGCCCCAGCGTTGCCAAAAGCGGAAACCGGGTACCATCCCGCCTCAATCTAGGGAACTGTCACGTGGAATCCATCGTATTCCAACGATGTGCTTGTCCGCCGTCCGCTGTTCTTAGAATTCCGGCCAACTACCCAACTTTGTGTTCTCATCCTTGCTTCGCATTTTTGTCTATTTGGCGCTCGCGGCTTAGGGCAGGAACCGATCCGGGTTGACGTCAGGTTGGTGAACGTCGCGTTCTCCGCCCGTGATTCGCGAGGCGGTCTCGTTGAGAATCTCACCAAAGACGAAGTCGAAGTCTTGGAAGACGCTGTGCCTCAACATATCTCCTTCTTTGCCCACAGCGTGGATGTTCCGCTTACTCTCGGATTGATCGTGGACTTCAGCGGGAGCCAGGATCAATTCACCAAGCAGCATGAGCGTGACCTTCAAGTCTTCTTGAAAGACGTCTTGGGCCCAAAGGACCGAGCATTCCTGGTCGGTTTCGGCAATCACGTCCGGCTGGTCAGTGACTTTTCACAGTCTGGCCCGCAAATAATGCAACAACTCGACGCCTACCGACACGACAACGGACACTTCCCTGAATTGGGCCCAAAGGAAAGTCGTGACCTCGGCACTGCTTTTTACGATTCCATTTTCTACTCCGTCAAGGAAAAACTTGCTAACGAAACTGGCCGTCGGGCGCTGCTCGTTTTCAGCGATGGAGAAGACAACTCCAGTTCCCATGACATGATGACGGCCATCGAGGCTGCCCAGAGTGCGAACGTTCTCATTTTCACCATCCGCTATACCGAGAAAAAGCATGGCGCGCTTACTGCGCGCAACAAATACGGAATCCGCGTGATGGACCGTGTCGCAAAAGAGACCGGTGGCCAACACATAGATGCAGAAACCACCGACTCTCAAACTTACTTCCGGCAGATCGCCGAAGAACTTCGATCTTCGTACGAACTGGCCTACTATCCCTCGAACCCAATCCGAGATGAGACATTCCGAAAGATCACGATCCGACCGAAACAGGCAGGCATCGTGGTACGCTCGCGAACAGGATACTTCTCACGAATCGCAGACTGACCCCGCGAACTCGCTCCGCGCCTGTGCGACTACAGTATTCTCTTGTTCGTGTTGCGCTGGCAGCGGCTGAACCCGATGGAGAAGGTAGCCCGACATGTTGCTGGATCATCTCGAGGGCATCTTGAACTACTGCCGGACGAAGGTACCGATGGGAGTGATTGAAGCGGTCAACGGCAACATCAAAGCTCTGCTCCGACGCGGCCGCGGTTATCG
>Ga0075435_100000109_pt1 | contig 45253 bp, 32 predicted proteins | sample RhiMethybrSRZTD4_FD_75302 | JGI IMG/M metagenome (GOLD analysis project Ga0075435, IMG submission 75302) | Populus rhizosphere microbial communities from Tennessee, USA - Rhizosphere MetaG P. TD hybrid SRZTD4 | ecosystem: Host-associated > Plants > Roots > Rhizosphere > Soil | place: USA...
GGGATTTGGGATTTGGGATTCGTTAGATCACGACCGGGCTGAGACTACGGCCGTCACGCTGCGATCGCGTGAAAGCAACCGCAGAGCACGCAGAGAACGCAGAGCTACTTTTACTGCTGTCACGCTGCATCCGCGTCTTTTTGTGTCACGCTGCGATCGCGATCACGGAAAGCAACCACAGAGCACACAGAGCACACAGAACTTCTCAGGTCGTACGTCGTACTACTCTCGAGCGCGCTATCGCGTCTTTTGCAAAATACAGACAGCAACCAAATGAGCTCCGCGTGCTCCGCGATCTCCGCGGTTGCTTTTCCGTCACTCCCCCGAGCGCGCTCTCGCGTCTTTTGCGCGCGCGCGGGCGTCAGAACATGAACTTCACGCCCAGCTGCACGATCCGCCCATCGTCGGCCGACGTGATCTGGCCGAACGTGGGTGCGCCGATGGTGCCGTTCGGCTGGCCGAAGCGCTCCTGGTTGAAAATGTTGAACGCCTCGACGCGCAGCTGCACCTGCTGCGACGCCGCGATCGCGAAGCTCTTGAAGAACGAAAGATCGGCGCGGCTGAAGCCCGGGCCGCGGACGGCGTCGCGCGGCTCGTTGCCGATCTGCCCGGCGTTGGCGGCGACAGTGAGCCGCTGGAAGCACGCGGTGTTGAAGTACTGCGCGACGGTGTGCGGCGCGCCGTCGTTCGGATCGCACGTCATGTTCGGGCGGTTCGTCAGCGACGTCAGCGACACATTGTTCGGCTCGATGACCGTCAGCGGGAAGCCGCTCTGCGCCTGCACGATCCCGTTCACCTGCCAGCCGCCGAGCGCCAGCCGCGCCAACGCGCCGCGGCCGGCGAGCCGCGGCAGCTCGTAGCCGAAGCTGAGAACGAAGCGGTGGCGCACGTCGAACAGCGCGTCGCCCTTCTCGCGCGCGAGCGCCGCGTCGATCGACGCCTGATCGCCGATCGTCACCGGCAGCATCGGCCGCGCCTCGCCGCCGATATTCAGCCCCGAGACGTGATCCACCGCGTGCCCGAGCGTGTAGGACGCCAGCACGTTGACGCCGTGCCACGGCCGCATCCGCGCGCTCGTCTGCAGCGAGTCGTACCACGACTCGGCGGCGGAGAACGTCGGCCGCACGAGGCTGAACGCCGGGAAGATGCGAGGGCCTATCGCCGGGACCGGCGCGAGAATCGGGATCGTCGGGTTCACCTCCATGAAGATCGGCAGGTGGCGCCCGCGCGAGCCGACGTAGCCCGCCTCGATGCCCCAGTACGCGCCGACCTGCTGCTGCAGCGTGACGTTGTACTGCTGCACGATTGGCGTCTCGAACTCCGGCCCCCAGCCGATGAAGATGAGCCCCGCCGGAAAGCCGGGCGCGCCGCCGGCGCCCGCGAGCGGGTTCGCGAACGGCGGCGCGCTCACCTGCAGCGGGAAGTTCACTTCGGTGAGCGGCTGGAACGGCGGCGCCAGCGTGCCGTTCTGGAAGAAGTCGCCCTGCCCGGGCAGCGTGTCGTAGAAGACGCCCCAGGCGCCGCGCACCGCGGTGCGCCCGTCGCCGCGGACGTCCCAGATCGCCGCGAGCCGCGGCGCCACGTTGTTCGCGTCGGTCGGATACGTGCCGCGCGGCAGGCCCGCGTCGCCGGGGTAGACGAGCCCGGTCGGCGCGTTCGGGAACACCGTCGATTGCTGCCCCGGATGAAACGCGTTGAGATGGTTCTGGCTCTCGGCGAACGGCTGGTTCACCTCGTAGCGCACGCCGTAGTTCAGCGTGACGCGCGAGAGGTGCAGCTCGTCCTGTCCGTACAGCGAGTACACCCACGACGATCCGTCGAGATTCGGATCGCCCGTCGCCTGGCGGTACTGCACGGGAAAGCCGAGGAGGAAATCCGCCGCCGCGCTGCCGGTGTACTGGCCGGAGAAGGTGAAGTCGCCGTTGGGCCGGTTGATGAACGACACCTTGATCTGATCGCGGCGGATCTCGCCGCCGAACTTGAGCGAGTGCGCGCCGCGGATCCACGACAGATCGTCGGAAAACGCGGCGACGCTGTTGACGCGCGTCGCGAACGGCTGCTGCGCGTCGCCGGTGGTGAAGAACCCGGTGACGGTGATGAACGGCAGGCCGGCGGCCGTCTGGTTGCTCGGCGTGATGGTGAAGCCGAGGTCGCGCAGGTTCAGGCCGCTCGTCACGGTCGGCTTCGCGTCGATCCGGTTCGTCGACGCGCGCGCGACGTTGATCATGTTCGAGCGGATGATCCAGGTGTCCGACGCCATCGCGTCCTGCAGCGTGGCCACGGCGGTATTGCCCGCCGGCGAGAAGTTCGATCCGCCGAGCGGGTTCACGTTGTTCGTGTGGCCGACGATGTAGCGCGCGAGCAGCGTGTGCGCGTCGTTCAGGTGCACGTCGAAGCGCGTGCCGAACTGCTGGCGCGTGTCCTCGACGTTCGGCGACCGCACGCTCCGGTTGCCGGCGCTGTTCGGCAGGGGGACGTACTGGTCGAGGATCTTCTGCGCGATCGGGCTGATGCGCGGGCCCGGAATCACGTTGCCGGCGAACGGCTGGCCCGTGAGCGGATCGCGGATCGCCGCGCCGCCGGAGAAATCGCCCGCGCGCTGCGCCGCCGACAGCACCACGCGCGTGTCGGTGACGCCCTGCTTGTTCTGGAATCCCTCGAAGTAGCTGAACATGAACAGCCGGTTCTTCACCAGCGCGCCGCCGAGCGCGCCGCCGTACTGGTTCTGCTTCAAGGCCGGCTTCGCCGCCGCGAAGAAGTTGGTCGCCTGAAGCCGGTCGTCGCGGTTGAATTCCCAGCCGCTGCCGTGCCACTGGTTCGTGCCGGCCTTCGTCACGACGTTCACCACCGAGCCGGCGTTGCGGCCGTACTCCGCATCGTAGGAGTGCGTGAGGATCTTGAACTCCTGAATCGCGTCCGGCGGCGGCCGCAGCACGAACCCGGTGTTGAACGAGTCGTTGTTCGTCGCGCCGTCGAGGAGGAAGTTGTTCGACTGGTTGCGCTGGCCGTTCACGTTGAAGCCGCCGGTGACGTTGCCGAAGCCGCCCGGCGTCGCGTTGCCGTCCTGCCCGCCGAGCGTCGTCGGCGGCGCGACCACACCGGGAATCAGCGTGCCGAGCTGCGTGAAATTGCGGCCGTTCAGCGGCAGATCGACGACCTTCTGCCGATCGATCACCACGCCGAGCGTCGCGTTCGTCGTCTCGACGAGCGGCGACTGCGCCTGCACGACCAGCCCCTCGGAGAACTGGCCGATCTCGAGCGTGACGTCCGCGCGCACCGTCTCGTTGACGGCCACCGTCACGTTCTCGCGGACCGTCGTGCGGAAGCCGGCGAGCGTCGCCTTCACGCCGTAGACGCCCGGGTTGAGGAGCGGGATCGTGTAGAAGCCGTCGCCGCCCGTCACCGTCGTCCGCACCTGGCCGGTGTCGCGGCTCGTCGCCTCCATCGTGACGCCCGGCAGCACACCGCCCGATGAATCGGTGACGACGCCGGCGACGGCGCCGGTCGCCTGCGCGGCCGCGCGCGACGGAAGAAGCGAGACGCCGACGGCGAGCGCGAGCGCCGCCACGCGGCGAAGATTCTTGGACATGGACGCCTCCGGGTACTGTCACGCTGAATTCGCGTCTTTTCTGTCACGCTGCGATCGCGATCAACCAAATGAGCTCGGCGTGCTCTGCGATCTCCGCGGTTGCTTTCCCGTCACACCCACGAGCGCGCTCAACCAAATGAGCTCGGTGTCGCGCGATGGTACGCCAGCGGTAAGCTAACGTCCAGATGACCGCGATCAACGACGCGCACTGCCACTTCTTCTCCACCCCGTTTTTCGCGTCGCTCGGCGGCGCGCGCGCGCTCGCGACGCTCGGCTGGGATCCGCCGGGCAGCGCCGAGGCGCTCGCGGATCGCTGGGCGGCGGAACTGGATCGTCATCGGGTGCGCCGCTGCGCGCTGATCGCGACCATGCCGGGCGACGCGGCGTCGGTCGTCACCGCGGTCACCCGCCACCCGTCGCGCTTCGTCGGCTTCTTCATGGTCGATCCGACGCGCCCCGACGCCGAGACGACGACGAACGCCGCGCTCGCGACCGGCGCGCTGCGGACGATCTGCCTGTACCCGTCGATGCACGGCTACGCGATCGGCGACGCGCGCGCGCAGCGGATGTTCGGTCTCGCGGCGGCGATACCCGGAACGGCGGTCTTCGTCCACTGCGGCGTGCTGTCGGTGGGCGTGCGGAAGAAGCTCGGGCTGCCGAGCCCGTTCGACTTGAGCCGGAGCAATCCCGTTGCGCTCCAGGCGATCGCGACGCGCTACCCGAAGGTGCCGATCATCGTGCCGCACTTCGGCGCCGGCTTCTTCCGCGAGGCGCTGATGCTCGCCGACATGTGCGCGAACGTCCACTTCGACACGTCGAGCTCGAACGCATGGCTCGCGTACCACCCGGGCCTGACGCTCGCCGACGTCTTCCGTCGGGCGCTCGAAGTCGCCGGCCCCGACAGGCTGCTGTTCGGCACCGACAGCTCCTTCTTTCCACGTGGATGGAACCGTGAGATCTACGAGCGGCAGGCGGCGGTACTGGGGGAGCTAGGTGTGTCCGACGAGGTCAGAGGAAAAATCCTCTCTGGAAATTTTGATCGGATTTTTCCTGCGCAATGATCCCGAACGCGAACGTACCGTCGAGGACACAGCGGTTGACAGAGGCCACAGAGAACGCACAGAGGCGGAGGCCGATCGCCGCCAGCGGCGGTGCTTTCGCCTCTCCGCCCACCGTGCGCTCTCCTCTGTGTCTTTTCCTCTGTGTCCCCTCTGCGCCCTCTGTCAACCTCTGCGTCCTCGACAGCGAAGGCCGCGACGGTTCAGTGCGCGACGCTGCGTAAGTGCTCGCGCAATAAGTCGCGGCCGAAGTCTCCGTCGAAGTCCCGCCACACCGAGTGGATGTGGTTCCCGTCGTTCTGCGTGTTGTCGTACTCGACGAGGAACGTCGGCCCCTGGACGCGGTAGTAGTGCTTCTTGCCGCGCTCGGTCTCGCCGGCCCACGCGAAGCCGATCTTCTCGACGCCCGCCTTCTTCAATTTCGACGTCCGGTCGGCCGCGATGTCCGGCGCCATGTACCCGATGTACACGTCGAGCAGCTTCATCAGCAGATCGCGCTGCGCCGGCGTCATCGCGTCCGCGGTCAGCCCCGCCGGCGACAGCGGCTTGATGTCCACGTTCGCCATCGTCAGCATGTCGCTCGGCGCCTTCGTCTCGATGATCGCTTTCGTGCGCTGCGGCGCGTCGAGCGCGTTCAGCAGCGCGCGCGCCGCGTCCTCCTCCGCGCCGAGGATCCGCAGCCCTTTCTTCGGCCCCTCGCGCACCTCCGCCGGATTCGATCCGAAGAAGGTCGGCGATCCGGCGACGAGCGATCCGTTCACAACGGTGAAGTGCAGCGAGACGTGGTGCCCCTCGACGCGCCATCCCCACGTGTCCTTGGTGGACGGCGTGCCGAACACCGAGAAGAAATATTTTTCCGGATCGCGCTCGAGCACCTGCGTCTGGCCGTTGGCGCCGCGGCCCGTCTCCGGCCGCGCGCCCTCGAGCGCCTTCAGCACCGTCTCGAGGTCCATGATCGACGACGCCGTCATGTAGCCGCGCGCGCTCAAGCCCGCCTTCATCAGGTCGTGCGCGAGCTTGCGCTGCGCGGGCGTCATGTCGCGGATGAGCAGCCCCTTGCGCGGGAACATCTCGGTGGGAATGAAGTGCCAGTGCTGCCGCTCGGCGGTGTTGTCGAACGCGAACGACGCCTGCTGGCGCTGCTCCGGCGTGAGCGCGCCGAGAAACGCGTTGGCCGCGTTCGCCATCGGCGCCGCCGAGCGCTCTTCGGCGATCATCGAGCCGATCGCGCCGATGCCCACGAGGACCGCCGCCGCCACGAGGCGAAGTGACAGAATGCGCTGTTTCATGACGGGATTCTAGCTTGACCGCAGTCGTTTGCGGGAGGACGATCAGCGGCTCAGCCATGCGGCAATGGCGTTTGTCCCTCGCGGCGCTCGCGATCGCCGGCGGCGCCGTTTCGGCGCACGCGCCGGACCCCGGGCCGCCGCTCGCGATCGTGCTCCAGCGCGCCGCCGACTACGTGACGACGTTCCACGCGCGCCTCTCGCGCATCGTCGCCGAGGAGCGGTATACGCAGAAAGCGGAGACGATCTGGACGGGCACACCGAACGGCGCGACGAAGTGGTCCGAGCGGACGCTCGTCTCGGATCTGATGCTCGTCAAGCCGGCCGGCGCGGACGACTGGCTGCAGTACCGCGACGTGTTCGAGGTGGACGGCGAGCGCGTCCGCGACCGCGCGGAACGGCTGCCGTCGCTGCTCGCGGATCGCTCGCTGTCGGCGGCGGCGCAGGTCGAGCGCATCCGCCGCGAGAGCGCGCGCTACAACATCGGCAGCATCGAGCGCGACGTCAACGTGCCCGTCCTCGCGATGCGCTTCCTGTCGCCCGCGAACCAGCCGCGGTTCACGTTCCGCCGCGCGGCGGATCGGTCGACGGCCACGGCGTCGATCGCGCCCGACGCGGCCGGCGCGTTTCGCGTCACCGCCGAAGTCTGGGCGATCGACTACGAGGAAGTGCGCAAGCCGACGCTCATTCACACGCTGCGGAACAAGGATCTGCCGGCGCGCGGCCGCTTCTGGATCGACCCGGACACCGGGCGGGTGCTGATGACGGAGCTCCGCGCGGGCGACAAGAACGTGCGCGGCACGATCGACGTCAGCTATCAATCGGAGCCGCTCATGGGACTCCTCGTGCCGATCGAGATGCGCGAGGAATATTTCGACCGGTCGGGCGCGCACATCACCGGCGTCGCGACCTATGGACGTTTCCGCTTACTCGAGGATTGACGCCTATGCCTGCGCGACCGACGTGGAAGGGATATCTCAAGATCAGCCTGGTCAACATCCCGATCAAAGTGTTTCCGGCGACCGACGCCGGCGCGACGTTGAGCTTCAACCAGCTCCACGGCGAGTGCAAGACGCGCATCCAGCAGAAGCGCTGGTGCCCGAAGTGCGAGCGCGAGGTGCCGAATACGGACATCGTGAAGGGTTTCGAGTTCGAGAAGGGCAACTACGTCGTCGTCGACGAGGAGGACATCGAGAAGGTGCGCGTCGAATCGACGCGCGTCATCAACCTCGAGAAGTTCACCGACGACACCGCGATCGATCCGATCTATCTCGAGCGGCCGTACTATCTGGCGCCCGACGGGCCGGTCGCGCGCGAGGCGTTCGCGGTGATCCGCGAGGGGATGCAGGGCAAGGCCGGCATCGGCAAGGTCGCGCTCTACGGGCGCGAGTACCTCGTGAAGGTGCAGCCGCGCGAGCAGGGGCTCGTCATGTACACGCTGCGCCACGCGGCGGAGATTCGCAGCATGGAAGCGATCGACGAGCTCGCCGACATGCCGGCGAAGGTGAAGCCGGAGGAAGTGAAGCTCGCGCGCCAGGTGATGGGCACCTTCGAGGGCACCGTCGATCTCGAGGATTACCACGACGACTACCAGGTCGGGCTGCGCGAGATCATCGACGCGAAGATCGAGGGGCGCGAGATCGTCGCGCCCGAGATCGAGGCGCCGCCGAAGGTGGTGAACCTGATGGACGCGCTGCGCAAGAGCCTGGACACGATCAGCGCGTCGAAGAAGACCGCGGCGCCGGCGTCGCGCGCGCCGGCGGAGAAGAAGCGCGCGCGGGCGTAGATGCTCGGGGCTGGGGGCCAGCTGAATGATGAAATCAGTCACGTTGTGTGCTGCCGTGCTGTCGGCGGCTCTCGCTGTGACCCTGCGCGCGCAGGCGGGCGGTCTCGACGGCGAATGGATCATGGCGCAGGACGTGTACGGCAACGCGCTCTATCGACGTCTGACGCTGAAGGTCGAGGGCGGCGCGCTCTCCGGCACGATCAATCGCCAGGCCATCTCGGGCACCGCCGCCGGCGGCAAGGTGCACTTCACGGCTCGCGGCGAGCAGTCGTCCGACGAGTTCGACGGGATCCTCGAGAACGGCGCGCTCTCCGGCATGCTCGTTCACACGCAGCCGGACGATCCGAAGACGACGAGATCCATGTGGACCGCGCGGCGCATGCCGGCGCGGCCGGCGGGAGCGCCGACGCGGCACGAATTCGTTCCCTCCGTATTCCAGCGTCAGTTTTCTGCGGCGACGCCGCCGGTCCTTCACGTCTGGCCCGGCGACAGCGTGCACACGACGACGGTGGATGCCGCGGGCATGGACGAGAAGGGCGCGCCGCGCGTGCTCGGCGGCAATCCGCAGACGGGGCCGTTCTACGTCGAGACCGCCATGCCGGGCGACGTCCTCGTCGTGAAGCTGACGCGCGTGCGTCTCAACCGCGACTGGGCGATCAGCGACGACGCGCTCATGTCGCGCGCTACCGACGCGGAGCTGGCCGTCAAGACGAAGGATCTCGGGAAGAGCGTGCGCTGGAAGCTCGATCGCCAGCGCGGCGTCGGGTCGCCCGACGTCGCGAGCGAGCGGCTGAAGAACTTCTCGATCCCGCTGCGCCCGATGCTCGGCTGCATCGCCGTGGCGCCCGGGTTCGCGCAGGCGCCGCTGGCCACCGGCGACTCCGGCCGGCTCGGCGGCAACATGGACTTCAACGAGATCGTCGAGGGGACGACGGTGTATCTGCCGGTGGGACAGCCGGGCGCGCTCCTGTACCTGGGCGACGGGCACGCCGCGCAGGGGGACGGCGAATTGAACGGCAACGCGCTCGAGACGTCGATGGAGGTCGAGTTCACCGTCGACGTCGTCCGATCGAAATCGATCGCGACGCCGCGCGTCGAATCGGCGACGCACATCATGACCGTCGGCCTCGGCGGCACGCTCGAAGACGGCCTGCGCGCCGCCACCGGCGGCCTGAGCCAGTGGCTCGAGCAGGACTACATGCTGACGCCGTCGGAGATCGCGATCGTCCTCGGCAGCTCCATCGAGTACACGATCGGCGAGGTGGCGGATCGCAACGTCGGCGTCGGCGCAAAGCTGCGGAAGGATCGGCTCGCGGCGTTGACACCGTGATCGGGTTTCCGGGGGGAACATGAAAAGAAGCCTGGCTTGCGTAGGCGCTGCCATCGCCCTGCTCGCGCTTCCGCCTCGCGCGGCGGCGCAGCAGCGCGGCGTCACGGCGGAGGACTACTTCGCGTTCGAGACGCTCGGCGATCCGCACTTCTCGCCCGACGGCTCGACGATCGCGTACGTCGTGACGACGATCGATCAGAAGCAGAATCGGCGGCGCGGCACGATCTATTCAGTGCCGGCCGACGGATCGCGCGAGCCGCAGGCGCTCACCGATCCGGTCCGATCGTCCACGAGCCCGCGCTGGCGGCCGGACGGCGGCGCGATCGCATTCCTCTCGGCGCGGCCGGCGCCGGGCGACGACAACCCGCGCACGCAGGTGTGGCTGCTGCCGCTCGGCGGCGGCGAGCCGCGGCGGCTGACGAACCTGGCCAACGGCGTCACGAGCTTTCAGTGGTCGCCCGACGGCGCGAAGCTCGTCGTCGTCTCGCGCAGCGGGCCGAGCGACACCGCGAAGTCGCCGAGCGACGTGCGGCATTACCGGCACGCGAACTACAAGTTCAACGACACCGGCTGGTTCGACGACACGCGGGCGCACCTCTGGGTCGTCGAGGCGGCGTCGGGACGGTCGACGCAGATCACGTCGGGCGACGACTGGAACGACGCCGATCCGCAATGGTCGCCTGACGGCCGCCGGATCGCGTTCGTCTCCGATCGCACCGGCAAGGCGTTCGACGAAGGGCACAACACGGACGTCTGGGTGATCGACGCGGCCGGCGGCGCGCTGACGAAGATCTCCGACCACCAGGAGGCGGACAACTCGCCGCGCTGGTCGCCCGACGGTCGCACGATCGCGTTCGTGAGCGCGGTGCCCGAGAAATCGCACCCGCGCATCTGGCTCGCCCCGTCGTCGGGCGGCGCGGCGTCGAAGACCGCCGCCGACAACGTCGATCTCATTCCAACGGCGCTGCGCTGGGCCGAAGGCGGCCGCGCGCTCTACTTCGAGACAGGCGTCAAGGGGACGGCCGGACTCTATCGCGTCGATCTGGCCTCGCGCCGCGCAGCGCCCGTCACCGCCGGCGAGCGGACGCTGCACGTCGTGGACGTCAACGAGAAGACCGAGCGCCTGGCGTACGCCGTGAACGATCCCACGCGCCTCGACGATCTCTACGTCGCCGATCTCTCCGGCCGCAACGAGAAGCAGATCACGCGCCTGAACGCCGACTGGTACCGGCAGGTGCAGCGCGTCCCCGTCGAGCGCGTGCCCTTCAAGGGGGCCGACGGCTGGGACGTCGACGGGTTCTTCATGAAGCCGGTCGGGTGGGAGCCGGGGAAGAAGTATCCGATGATTCTCACGATCCACGGCGGCCCGGCGGGCATGTTCGGCTACGACTGGTACCACGAGTTCCAGGTGTACGCGGCGCACGGCTGGGCGGTGTTCTTCACGAACCCGCGGGGCTCGACCGGCTACGGCGAGAAGTTCGAGCGCGGCATCGAGCTGAATTGGGGCGGCAAGGATTACGTCGACGTCATGAACGGCGTCGACGCGGCGCTCGCGAAGTATCCGTGGGTCGATCGCGATCGGCTCGGCGTCACCGGCGGCAGCTACGGCGGCTTCCTGACGAACTGGATCGTCAGCCACACCAACCGCTTCAAGGCGGCCGTCACGCTGCGCAGCATCTCGAACTTCGTCAGCGACGACGGCACGCGCGACGGGCAGTACGGCCACGCCGACGACTTCACCGGCGACATCTTCGAGAAGTTCGATCTCTACTGGAGCGCGTCGCCGCTGAAGTACGTGAAGAACGTGAAGACGCCGACGCTCGTGCTGCACTCGGACAACGACTTCCGCGTGCCGATCGAGCAGGGCGAGCAATGGTTCCGCGCGCTGCAGCACTTCGGCGTGCCGAGCGAGATCGTCTTCTTCCCGCGCGAGAACCACAACCTGACGCGCACCGGCGAGCCGAAGCACCTCGTCGAGAGCATCAACTGGCAGGTGTACTGGTTCGAGCGCTACATCGACGGCAACACGCGCGCGTCTCCGCCCGACGCGCCCTCGCGCGGCGCGAGCTCGACGTCGCAGGATCGGTGACATCCGGACTTGGGATGGGGGATTCGGGATTCGCGGAAACAGCAACCGCGGAGAGCGCAGACCATATAACCACAGAGCCACGGAGACCCAGAGAAGACAGCGAACGTAACGGACCGACGCGGATGCCGCGTCGCGCGCCGCCGCTTCGCGGCAGCCATCGCTCGCGAAAGAACGAGGAAACGCAACGAACCCGTTCGCAGCCGTTGTGTTTCCTCGTTTTTTCGTGAGCGGTGTGTCGGCCGGCGCAGCCGGCCGACGCGCGACGCGACATCCGACCGCAGCCGTCTCCTCGGTGACTTCGTGTCTTTGTGGTTATCTTTTTCTCTGCGAGCTCTGCGGTTGCTTTCCCGCTCTCACTTCGGCGACGACACGACCGCCGGTGGCACGATGCGCTGCAGCTCTCTCGTCCACTGCAGCGTGACGCGGATCCGATCGACCCCGGCCAGCCGCCCGCGCTCGCGCTCGACGAGCAGCCGGCCGTCCGCGCCGGTGCCGCGCGGAATCCACGGCCCGCGCACGATCGACACCGGCTTCGACGGCGCGAGATCGCACGGCGCCGCGCCGTCGCCCGCGCACGCCGACACCGTCGTCGCCATCACGCCGTCGCGCCCCGCGTAGTAAACGATGCGCCCCTCGCGCGACCAGATCGGCGACGTGCCGCCGCCCGACGAGATCGGCACCGCCGCGCCGCTGCCGGCGAGCGGCCGCGCGTAGACCTCCCAGCGGTTCGACTCGTTCGACTGATACGCGACCCACCGGCCGTCGGGCGACACGGCCGGCGCCGTCTCGTCGAACTCGGTGTGCAGCACGGGAATGGGGCTCGCGCCGGCGCGCGCCCCCACGCTCCAGAGATCCGCGCCGGTCGCCGGATCGAAATTCGTGAACAGCACCGCGCCGTCCGGCGCCACCGACGCGGACGTCTGATGATGCGCGGTTTCAGTCAGCCGCCGCGGCGCCACGCTCTCGGCGACGGATCGCTCGAACAGGTTGAACGCGCCGCCGCGCACGCGCGATGCGACGACGACCGCGCGCCCGTCGGCCGTCCAGCGCGGATCGCGGTGATCGCCGCCGGCGGTCACCCGGCTCAGCGTGCCGCGCTCGACGTCCGCCCACCACACGTCCGCCTGGTTCCCGTCCGCGCGCACCGCGACGATGCGGCGGCCGTCGCGTGAGAGATCCGCGCCGACGAGCGCCTGGAGCGCGTCCGCGGCCGGCGTGAGCTCGCCTCCGCCGCCGACCCACGCGAGCGCGAACCCCGGATCCGCCGCGGCTGCCGCCGTCGCGATCGCGCCGGTGCGCGACACCGCGTACTGCGCCGGCGCCTCGCCGACGTGCGGCACGACGACGACGGGCTGCCCCACGAGCTTCAGCTGCACCGGATCGAACACCGCCGCCATGAGATCGCCGTCGCGCACGAACGCAAGCACGTTGGGCGCGACGAACCGCGGCGCCGACGCGCGATCGACGACGACCGCGCTGCGCCCCGTGCCGCGCGACACCGCGACGATGCGCGACGACAGCGGCGCGTCGGGCGCCAGCACGGCGGTGAAGAGCGTCGCGTCGCCGCCCGGGACCTGGTCCGGCGCTTCGTGCCGCAGCTCGCCGGACGCCGCGTCGACGATCGTCGCCGCTCGAGGCGTGCCGCCCGCGGCGGCGACACGCTGCAGCCCCTGCGCCGCCGCCGCCGCGAACACGATGGACCCATCGTCGAGCCACGCGCCTCCGAGCGCCTGGCGCGCAACCGCGATCGTCGTCGGCGATCCGCCGGCAGCCGGGACGGTCTTCAGCTTGCCGTCGGCGAAGAACGCGATCGACGCGTCGTCCGGCGAAAAGAACGGCGCCTGCGCGCCTTCGGTGCCGGCGAGCGGCTGCAGCTCGACGCGATCGAGCGCGCGGACGAGCAGCTGGCAGCGGCCGCCGGCGTCGCATGCCGAGAGCGCGAGCCGCGCGCCGCTCGGCGAGAAGGCAATGGCCGGCGCGGACCCGTCGAGCGTCGCGCCGCCCGGCAGCAGGACGTCGAAGCGGGCGATCGGCGCGGCCTGCGGCGCGTCCGGATGCGCGACGCGCCATACCGCGGCCGCGGCCATCGCGCCGAGCACGATCGCAATCGCCCACGGCAGCAGCTGCGCCCAGGGATCGCGCGCGACAGCGGACGCGTCCGGCGCGGCCGCCGCGCCGGCGCCGTTCACCGGCGGCAGAAAGCGATACCCGCGGCGATGCACCGTCTGGATGTAGCTCGGCTGCTGCGGATCGTCGCCGAGCGCCTGCCGGAGAAAGCTGATCGCTTCGGCGAGCGACGTGTCGGAGACGAACGCGTCCTTCCAGACGGCGTCGATCAGCTCCTGGCGCGACACGACCTCGCCCGGCCGCGCGACGAGCAGGCCGAGGACGCCCACCACGCGCGGCGGCAGCGGCACTTCCTCGCCGCCGCGCCACAGCAGCTGATTCGACGGATCGAAGGCAAAGGGGCCGAAGTGCGTTTTCACAACAACTTCAAGGAATCTTCCGCGCTCCTTCAGCGCTTTTCAAGACTCTGCCCGGCCGGTTCGGGTCTGCTGGCGGCGGAGGCACACCATGTCGCTCTTCGCGACCAAGTCGATCGAGCAGATAGAAGCGGAGCAGCTGGGATCGGGCGAGCGTTCGCTCAAGCGCGTCCTGGGGCCGATGGATCTGCTGCTTCTGGGCATCGGCGCCGTCATCGGCACGGGCATCTTCGTCCTCACCGGCCAGGCCGCGGCGGCGTATGCCGGCCCCGCGATCGTGATCTCGATGGTGATCGCGGGGCTCGCGAGCGCGCTCGCCGGCATCTGCTACGCGGAGTTCGCGTCGGCGGTGCCTGTGGCGGGCTCGGCCTACATCTACGCCTACGCGACGCTCGGCGAGTTCATCGCATGGGTGATCGGCTGGGACCTCATCCTGGAATATGCGCTCGGGGCGGCGACGGTTGCCGTCGGGTGGTCGGGGAATCTGAACGCGCTGCTCAACGAGTTCGGCATCCAGTTTCCGGCGGCGCTCAGCGCCGCGCCCGGCAGCGTCGTGCCGCTCGGCGCGGGCGGATCGGTGACGGCGGTCTTCAACCTGCCGGCCGTGCTCATCACGATCGCGATCACGGCGCTGCTCATCGTCGGCATCCAGGAGTCGGCGAGGGTCAACTCGATCATCGTGATCGTGAAGGTCGCCGTCGTGCTGCTGATCGCCGGCGGCGGCGCGTTCCTGATCGATCCGGCGAACTGGCATCCGTTCATTCCGCCGAACGAAGGGACGTTCGGCGCGTACGGGTGGAGCGGCGTCTTCCGCGGCGCGGCCGTCGTCTTCTTCGCGTATATCGGGTTCGACGCGGTGTCCACGTCGGCGCAGGAGGCGCGCAACCCGCAGCGCGACATGCCGTTCGGCCTGCTCGGATCGCTCGGCATCTGCACGCTGCTCTACGTCGTCGTCTGCGCGGTGATGGTGGGGCTCGTGCCGTTCAAGGCGATGCTCAACCAGCCGGCGCCGATGGTGGTGGCGATCGACGCGGGGGCGGCGCGCGCGGCCGGCACGACGTGGGCGAGCGTGATGCACGCGCTGCGATTGCTCGTCGTCGTCGGCACGCTCGCGGGCCTGAGCTCCGTGATGCTCGTGATGATGCTCGCGCAGCCGCGGATCTTCTACGCGATGGCGAACGACGGGCTGCTCCCGGAGTGGGCGCGCGCGATCCACCCGCGCTTCCGGACGCCGCACGTGACGACGATCGTCACCGGCGTCGCGGTGTCGATCGCCGCGGGATTCACCGGCATCGCGACGCTCGGCAACCTCGTGAGCATCGGGACGCTGATGGCGTTCATCATCGTCTCGATCGGGGTGATCTTCCTCCGGCGCACGAGGCCCGATCTGCCGCGGCCCTTCACCGTGCCGCTCGTGCCGTGGCTGCCGGCGTTCTCCGCGGTCGTGAGCCTGGTGCTGATGGCCAGCCTGCCGTGGTCCACGTGGGAGCGGCTGCTCATCTGGATGGGCATCGGGATCGTCATGTACTTCGCGTACGGATCGCGGCACAGCCGGCTGCGGCGAGACGCGCAATCGAGAATTGAGAATTAGCGTCACGCCGTATCGGCGATCACGGGAAAACAACCGCCGAGACCGCAGAGCACGCAGAGCTCATTTGGTTGCCGCCGGTATTGTGCACAAGGCGCGACAGCGCGCTCGAGGGGTGGGTGCGGCGATACCAAGGTACGAATCTGCTCTGCGTGCTCTGCGTGCTCTGCGGTTGCTTTCCGCGACTCCGGACCGCGCCGCTCGGCACGCGAACTGCTGAATTCGAAGCGGTCGGCGCATACCGGTGATATCTTTGGCGCGCCCACGCAGGCGCTCTATTTCGCCGCGAGCCTCGGGATTGCCGCGCAGGCCATCACCGGCGCGGCGATCCGGTGGAACAGCCGCCGCAGGGCGACACGCTCATCATGCAGACACTGCGGCAGATCGTTCTCGCCTCGCTCCTCGTGTGCGGCGCGGCGCGCGCCGGCGCGCAGGATCTCTTCGAGATCCAGGTCTATCCCTACGACACCGTCGAGCCCGGCGTGACGATGTTCGAGTTCCACACCAATTTCACGCCGAGCGGATCGCGAGGGACCGAGGACGGCGTCTACGGCAACCACCATCAGCTGCACGAGACGCTCGAGATCACGCACGGCTGGACGAAGTATTTCGAGACCGGCTTCTACCTCGAGACGGCGCCCTACGTGCCCGACGTCGGCGCGAGGTTCACCGGCGTCCACATCCGCCCGCGGTTCCGGCTGCCGGAATTGGACGGCTTCCCGTTCAGGGTGAGCGTCAGCTTCGAGTACGCGTTCAACCGGCCCGGGTTCGATCCGAACGCGCAGACGCTGGAGATCCGCCCGATCTTCGAGCGCGAGCAGGGGCGTCTTTATGTGTCGATCAATCCGGATCTCGGCCTCGCCGTGAAGGGCCCCGACGCGGGCACGGCGCCGGCCTTCGAGCCGAACTTCAAGGTCGGCTGGGACTTCACGAGCGCGATTCAGGCCGGCGTCGAGTACTACGCGGAGACCGGCTCGGTGCGCCACTTCGATCCGTGGTCCGACGAGCACCACATCGTCTTCGGCGCGGCAGACCTGAACGTCTCGCCCGTGTGGGAGCTGAACTTCGGCCTGGGCCGCGGCCTCACCGGCACGAGCGAGCACTGGATCGTGAAGGCGATCGTCGGCTACCGCTTCAAGAAGAAGTGACGGTTTCTCACGAAGAGACGAAGATCCACGAAAGCACGAAGAACTTTTGTACAAAGGATTTTTCGTGGTCTTCGTGGATTTTCGTGTCTTCGTGATGGTCCGTCACGCCGGAACGAAGTCGATGAAGCCGCGATCGACGTCGACGCCGGCCAGGCGGACGCGGAGGTGGTCGCCGACGTCGAGCCCTCCCTCGCCGCGCATCAGGCGGCCTTCGATCGGCGGCGTGCTGACGCGCACGTAGGTCCCCTTCGGCGACGCGCCGGTGACGACGGCGTCGAACTGATCGCCGATGCGCGAGCGGATGACGAGCGCGGCGGCCGACTTCCGCACCTGCCGCTCCACTTTCTGCGCGGCGTCCTCCTGCCGCGTGCACTGCGCGGCGAGCGCCTCGAGCTCGTCCATCGTGTACGGCGATGGGTGCCCGGCGAGCGCCGCCTTCACCAGCCGTTGGCTGATCAGATCGGGATAACGGCGGTTCGGCGCCGTCGAATGCGCGTAATCGCGCACCGCGAGGCCGAAGTGGCCCGGCGGATCGGCGCCCGGCGGGTCGACGGCGTACTCGCCCGAGCCGAGCAGCTTGATCACCGTGCGCGACAGATCGGGAAAGACGTCCGGCGCCGCTTGCCGCTGCCGCTCGAGGAACTGCGACAGCGCGCCGACGTCGGCCGCGTCGGGGAGCGTGTCGCCCACCTCCACCGCGAGCGTGCGGATCCGGTCCCACCGCTCCGGCGACTTCACCACGCGCCGCAGCGACGCGAATCCGTGAGCGTCGAGGAAGCGCGCGACGACGCCGTTGGCGGCGATCATCAGGTTCTCGATCAGCTTCTTCGCGCGGTTCGGCGCCTGTGGCCGGATCTCCGCCAGCGTGTCGCCGTCGAACACGTGCTCGGGCTCGATCGTGACGAACTCGAGCGCGCCGTGCTCGTGGCGCACGCGCTCGAGCGTCTGCGCGACCTGGTCCTGGATGCGCAGCTGCTCGTCCATCCCGGCAACCGCCGCCGCGGGCGCCGGCAGCGCGCCCTGGCCCGCGAGCCACGCGCCGACGCTGTTGTAGGCGAGCTTCGCGCGGTTGCGGACCCGCGCGCCGTAGACGGAGGACGACGTCAGCTCGCCCGACGCCGAGACGACGATCTCGACGACCACCGCGAGCCGGTCCTGCTGATCGGCGAGCGAGGTGAGATCGGTCGACAGCTTCTCGGGCAGCATCGGGAAGATCACCGCCGGCGTGTACACGGACGTCGTGTTCCGCGCCGCGTGCCGATCGACCGGCGTGCCCTTCGCGACGGCCGCGTCGACGTCGGCCACCGCCACCAGCACCTTGAAGGTGCCGGCCGCCAGCGGCTCGGCGACCGAGAGCTGATCGAGATCGCGCGAATCGTCGTTGTCGATCGAGCACCAGAGGAGCGCGCGCAGATCGCGCGTCGGCTCTTCGGTGGTCTGCGGCGGCGCGGTGATCGCGTCGGCCTGCGCGATCGCCGCGGCGGGCATCTCCGGATCGAGGCCGCGCTCGCGCATCGCGCGCACGGCAATCGCGCGCAGCAGCGCGCGGTCGGACGGCTGCGTCACCAGGCCTCCTTGATCGCGGCGGCGAGATCCTCGACGAGCGCGTCCACCTGCGCGTCGTGCGTGCGGAAGCTGAGGATGCAGACGCGGGCCATGTAGCGCCCGTGCGTCGCGCACCCGGTGAGCATCACGCGGCGGCGCGCCGTCGTCTTCTGCACGAGCGCGCGGGTGGCCGCGTCTTCCTCGTCGCGCGAGGCGCCGCGCCGCGTCAGGTGGAACGCGAACAGCGACAGCTCCGGCGGCGCGTCGACTGCGATCCCCGGCAGCGCCGCGACGCGGCGCGCGGCGTCGAGCGTCAGCGCGCGCTTCTCAGCGATCGCCGCGCGGAACGCCGCCGCCCCGTACAGCTTCACCGACAGCCAGACGCGCAGCCCGGGGAAGCCGCGCGAGAGCTCCGGCCCGTGCTGGCTCGGATCGTAGAAATCGGCCGGGTGCGGCATCGCCGGCAGGTAGGACGCCGTCGCCTCGTGCGCCGCGCGCAGCGCCGCGCCGTCGCGCACCAGCAGCGCGCCCGTGCCGTACGGCAGGAACATCCCCTTGTGCGGATCGAGCGTCAGCGAATCGGCGCGCGGCAGGCCGGCGAGCGTGCCGCGCAGCTCGTTGGTAAGGTAGAAGAACGCGCCGTACGCGCCGTCGACGTGGTGCCACAGCCGCTCGGCCGCGCAGAGATCGGCAACCTGGTCGAGGGGATCGACGGCGCCGGTGTTCACCGTGCCCGCCGTCGAGACGACCGCGAACGGCTTCAGGCCGGCGCGGCGATCCGCGGCAATCGCCTCACGCAGGAGATCCATGCGGATGCGGAAGCGCTCGTCCGAGCCGATCGCGCGCACGCGATCGGGCATCACGCCCGCGAGCTTCGCCGACTTCAGCACCGAGTGGTGCGCCTGGTCCGACGTGTAGAGGACGCCCGGCCGGATGTCGGCGCCGAGGTGCCGCTCGCGCGCGCACAGGACGGCGTTGAACGTCGCCATCGATCCGCCGGTCGTGAACAGGCCGCGCGCCTCCGGCGGAAAGTCCATCCACTCGCGCAGCCAGTCGAGCGCGTTCGCCTCGAGCTGCACGAGCGCCGGCGCCGCCATCCAGACGCCCGTGTAGCGGTTCGTCGTCGCGCTGATGAAATCGGCGAGCGCGGCCGGAAAGATGCCGCCGCCGGGGATGAACGCGAGGTAGCCGGGCCCGGCGGCGGTGAACGATCGCGGAATCCAGTCGCGGAACAGCGGATCGAGCAGCGCATCGAGCGCGCTTCCCTGCTCCGGCACCGGCTCGCGCATCGCGCGGCAGAGCGCCGCGGCGTCGACGTCGCCGATCGCCGGCTGCCGCGGGAGCGACTCGACGTGCGCGAGACAGCGCGCCACGACGTCCTGCGCCATCGCGCGCATGCGCTCGGGCGGAAACTCGAGATCTACTGGAGCCAATCCTTCACCTGATAGTAGGCGCCGACGAGCGGCAGGAACCACGGCGTGCCGGAGTACGCGGGAATCGCAGGAAAGTCGTCGTCGAACAGCGGGTGCGTGATCGGTTCGCCGGCGATGCGGCGCGCGATCTCGCCGCCGAGGTGCGTCGCCATCGCGATGCCGTGGCCCGCGTAGCCGCCGGCGTAGTAGACGCCGTCGAGCCGCCCCGCGCGCGGCATCTGATCGCGCGTGAAGGCGACGTTGCCGCTCCACGCGTACTCGATGCCGACGCCGGCGAGCTGCGGAAAGACGGCCAGCATCCCCTCGCGGAGAATCGCGGCGGCGCGGCACGTCGTCTCGGGATCGGCCGTCCCGAATTCGGCCCGGCCGCCGAACAGCAGACGCCGATCGGCGGTGACGCGGAAATAGTAGAGGAAGTTCTTCGAGTCGAAGACGACGCGGCGATGGGGGATCAGCGCGTCGGCGACGTCGGCGTCGAGCGGCTCGGTGGCGATGATGTAGCTGCCGACGGGAACGAAGCGGCGCTGCAGCGCCGGCGCGGCGCCGTCCGTGTATCCGTTGGTCGCCAGCAGCACGTCGCCGCTCTCGACGTCGCCGTGGGACGTGGAGACGCGCCATCCGGCGGCCGCGCGATCGATCCCCGTGACGCGCACGCCTTCGACGATCGCCGCGCCGCCGCGCGTCACCGCGTCGGCCAGCCCGCGCGCGTACTGCGCGGGGTTCAGCGCGCGGCTCGCGTCGTCGACGAGGACGCCGTGATAGCGATCGGTGCCGATCTCGGAGCGCTGCTCGCCGCGCGGCACGAGGCGGACGTGATGATCGAAGAGCCGCGCGAGCAGCGCCTGGTCGCCGCCGAACGCCTCATAGTGCGATCGCTTCCAGGCGGCCTGCAGGTGGCCGCACCGCGTGTACTCGCACGCGATCGATTCCGACGCGATCACGGCATCGAGATCGGCAATCGCCGCGGTCGCCACGCCGAAGAGCTCGCGCGCGCGCGCCTCGCCGTATCGCGCGACGAGCGTCGCCGCATCGAGCTTCAGCCCCGTGAGCACCTGGCCGCCGTTGCGCGAGCTGGCGCCCCAGCCGGCGCGCTCGCGCTCGACGACGACGACCGACGCGCCGGCGAACGCAAGACGACGCGCCGCGGCCAGCCCGGTGTACCCGGCTCCCACGACGACGACATCGGCCTTGTGGGGAAGATCCTGACTGCCACCTGCCGACCCGCCTTCGCGCTCCGCGCTTCGGTGCGGCAAGCTGGCGAGCGTATCCCACCAGTACGGGTATTCCTTCACCGGCGGCCGGTCTCGAGCGGCCGCGACGCCGACGCGAGAATCGTCCCGGCGCGCTGGTCCTGCACGAACGCGACGATCGACAGCCGATCGCGCTGCCAGCCGTCGCCGAGCGCGACATCGGCGCGCGCGGATGCCGTACCTTCGCCGGCTGCGCGCCCGATCGTCGTCATCGATCGCACGACGGCCGCGTGCGTCAGCGTGCGGCCCTGATTCTCGCCGCGCTTCACCTCGGTGCGCAACTGATCTTCCGTGATCGCGACGACGACGTCCGCGCGGCCGCCGCGGTTCATCGGCGGAAGATGATCAACGCTCACCCGCAGCGCGATCTTCTTGGCATCGTCGCGCAGGAGGTCGATCGCGACGACGCCGTGCGGCGCCGCCGCGGCGCGCGCGATCGCCCTGCGCGCAGCGCCATCGTCGCTGCCGACGAGCTGCGCGCGCCCGTCGACGACGATCTGCGGCGTGTAGACGCTCTCGAGGTTGAAGCGCGCGCCGTAGATCTGCTGGCGGTTCGTGAACGCCGCCGACGAGAATCGATCCTTCCAGCCCTGCCGATCCCAGTAGTCCACGTGCTGGCCGAGGCCGACGATTGCCGCGCCGGCCACGGGCTGCGTCGCGAGGAGCCGCTCGAGCACGATGTCGGCCGCCGGGCAGTCCGAGCAGCCTTCGGACGTGAACAGCTCGACCAGCACCGGCGTCGACGGCGGCGCCGGCTGCGCCCGTCCGCCGATTGCGGCCGGACCGCTCACCGCGAGCGCCATCGTCAACAAGCAGAGCGTCGCCGTACGCATCGTGTCGTATTCTAATCGTACCGCCCGTGACGCATCGCTGGCTGCCGAAGTCGGTTGTCCTCCTCAGAACCTACTCCGCCGAAGCGTTCTTCGCGGATGTGCTTTCAGGCGTCACCGTCGGCCTCGTCGCGCTGCCCCTCGCGATGGCGTTCGCCATCTCGTCCGGGGTGCTGCCGCAATCCGGCCTCTACTGCGCCATCGTCACCGGCTTCCTCGTTTCGGCGCTCGGCGGCTCGCGCTTCCAGATCGCGGGGCCGACCGGCGCGTTCGTCGTCGTCGTCGCCGGCATCGTCGCGACCTACGGCATCGACGGGCTGTTCATGTGCACGATGATGGCGGGCGTCCTGCTCGTCGTCCTCGGCGCGACGGGCATGGGGACGGCCGTCAACTTCATCCCGCGGCCGGTCGTCGTCGGCTTCACGAACGGAATCGCGGTGCTCATCGCGAGCACGCAGATCCGCGATTTCCTCGGCCTCACGGTGCCGGTGCCGAGCGAGTTCTGGCCGCGCATGACGACGCTCGCGCGCAACGCCGGATCGCTCTCGGTGCCGGCGACGACGCTCGCGGCGATCACCGTGGCGGTGCTGCTCATCTGGCGCCGTGTCGTGCCGCGCGTTCCCGGCTACATCGTCACGCTGATCGCAGGCACGATCGCCGTCGTCGTGCTGCGGCTGCCGGTGGAGACGATCGGCACGCGCTTCGGCGGCATCCCGAGCGGGCTGCCGCACATCGCCGTTCCGAAGTTTCGCGTCGATCTGGTGGCGACGCTGTTCCGTCCGGCGGTGACTGTCGCGATGCTCGGCGCGATCGAATCGCTGATGTCGGCCGTCGTCGCGGACCGCATGGGCAACGATCGCCACAACCCGAACGTCGAGCTCGTCGCGCAGGGCATCGCGAACATCGTGTCGCCGATCTTCGGCGGCCTGCCGGCGACGGGCGCGATCGCGCGCACGGGGACGAACATCCGCTCGGGCGCGCGTACGCCGGTGTCGGGCATGATGCACGCCGCCACGCTGCTCGTCGTGCTGCTCGTGGCCGCGCCGGCGGCGCGTTTCATCCCGCTCTCCGTGCTCGCGGCGATCCTGCTCGTCGTCGCCTACAACGTCGGCGACTGGGCGGAGATCCCGGAGCTGCTGAAGCTCTCGAAGATGGACATCAGCGTGTGGATCGTCACGTTCGCGCTGACGGTGTTCGCCGATCTCACGGTCGCCGTCGAGGTCGGGATGATCCTCGCGATGCTGCTGTTCATCCGCAAGGTCTCGCAGACGACGACGGTGTCGCTGGTGACGCCCGATTACGTGGAAGCGGGGCGCGTGCACATCCTCCAGGACAAGAAGATCCCCGACTACGTCAGCGTCTTCCGCATCCACGGGCCGTTCCTCTTCGGCACCACCGACAAGATCTCGCGCATCGTCGATCACATCGGCGAGCTCGCGCCGATCGTGATCGTGCGGCTGCGGAACATGACGGCGATCGACGCGACCGGCCTGCGCGCGCTCGAGGATCTCGCGGATCGTCTCCACCAGTCGGGCCGCGAGCTGATCCTGTGCGGCGCGCCGAAGCAGCCCGCCGCGCTCATGCATCAGGCCGAGTTCCACGAGCACGTCGGCGAACTGAACGTCTGCCCGAACATCGAGGCCGCGCTCGGGCGCGCCGACGAGATCTACGCGCTGATCGCCCGGTAGGCCGGGCGGGCCAGGCAGGTCTGGCGGGTCGGACGGGCCTGGCGGGCCGGGCGGGCCTGGCTAGTCGGACGGTTAGGCCGGGCGGAATGCGCGCACGAAATCGTCCGACCTGCCCGACCTGCCCGACCTGCCTGACCCGCCCGACCCGCCCGACCTGCCCGGCTTCTCCCTCAGCGAGGCGCCCTCGCAGCCTCGCGTGGCGCCTCGGCACCACGCCGGATCACCCACCAGATCACGATCGCGAACGCGGCCGCCACGGCGAGGAACGTGATCCCGAACAGCCACAGCGTGCGATAGAGAATCGACTGCGCGTCCATGCGCGCGTCCAGGGTGAGCGGCGCGCCCCGCAGCCGATCCGCGAGCGGCTGCTCCCACGCGAGGATGTTGCCGCGGCTCTCGATGCCGCGCGTGTTGTGGTAGCGGATCTTGCTCGGCAGGTGCAGGCGGAACGCGACGAGCTCGCGGCCGTCCCAGCCGCCGCCGACCTCTTTCGCGGCGGCGGAGCCGATCGTCTGCAGGTAGTCGTACTCGGCGCCGTTCTGCTGAAAGCGGTACGTCGACCAGGCAAACGGCGCCGCGTCGCCGAGGCGGCGGATGTCGTCGACGTCGAGCCGCACGTGCACGAAGCGCCGGCCGCGGCGCCGCGACGAGCTGACGCGCGTGACGTGCGTGTTCGGCGACGAGTAGTACGCGCGAACGGCCGGGGTGTCGACGCGCGCCGTCGGCCGCGTGTCGAACGACGCGCCGCGCAGCGCGTCGAGCGCCGCGATCGAGCTGTTCACGTACACCGTCGCCGTTCCGTCGAGCGAGAGATAGATATCTTCTTCGTATTCGTACTGCCGCAAGAAGCCCGTGCTGCACGACACTGCGCCAACTGCGCAAAGGAAGCAAAGGCCGCAAAGAAGAACGCGCGCGCGGCAGATCAACATCAGCGCCGATGATATAGTAAAAATTTGTGCTCTATTTGATCGACGGCAGCTCGCAGATGTACCGCGCGTACCATGCGCCGGTGCGGACGGCGGACGGCGGACTGCTGCGCAACGCGCAGGGCACGCCGACCAACGCCGTCTACATCTTCGTCACGATGCTCCGCAAGCTGCTCACCGAGCATCGTCCCGAGTTCATCGCCGCGTCGTTCGATCTGCCGGGCCGGACGTTCCGCGACGATCTCGTCGCCGACTACAAGGCCAACCGCGCGCCGATGCCGGACGAGCTCGCGCAGCAGATTCCCATGGTGCACGCCGCGTGCGAGGCGCTCGGCGTGCCGATCCTCACCTCCGAGCGCTACGAGGCCGACGATGTGATCGGCACGCTCGCCGAGAAGGCGGCGGCCGCCGGCTTCGAGGTCGCGATCGTCACCGGCGACAAGGACTTCTTTCAGCTCGTGCGCAACGGCATCAAGGTCTTCAACCCGAAGGAAGAAGGCACCTGGTACGACGCGGAGGGCGTGAAGGAGAAGTTCGGCGTGCCGCCCGGCCTCGTCGTCGACGTCCTCGCGCTGATGGGCGACACGATCGACAACATCAAGGGGGTGCCCGGCATCGGCGAGAAGGGGGCGCGCGAGCTGATCGCGCAGTACGGATCGCTCGAGAACCTGCTCGCGCACGCCGCGGAAGTGAAGAACAAACGCTACCGCGAGGGGCTCCTCGGCAACGTCGAGGCGGCGCGCCAGAGCCGCGAGCTCGCGCGCATCCGCACCGACGTGCCGGTGGACTTCGATCCGGACGCCGTCCGCTTCCGCGGCGGATCGCGCGACGCCTCGTTCCGGATCTTCAACGAGCTCGGCTTCCGCGCGTTCGCGAAGGAATACGCCCCCGACGCGAAGACGACGGCGAAGACGTATCGGACGATCGTCGACGAGGCGGCGCTCGGCGCGCTCGTGGAGCGCCTTCGCGCCGCCGGCCGGTTCGCGCTGCGCGTGCTCCCCGATCGGCCGACGGCCATGCGCGCGTCGATCGTCGGCCTCGCGTTCTCGACGACCGCCCGCGACGCCGACTACGTCCCGCTGGGCCACAACGCGCTCGCCTCGGCGCCGATGCTGCCGACGGCAACGGTGCTCGACGCGCTCCGGCCGGTGCTCGAGGACGAGGCGCTGAAGAAGGCGGGCCACGATCTGAAATTCGACGCGATCGTCCTCGAGCGGCACGGGATCGCGCTCCGCGGCCTCGACACGGATACGATGCTCGCCAGCTTTCTCCTGGATTCGAGCCGCGCCGAGCATCGGCTCGAGGATCTCTCGCTCGAGCACACGAGCTACAAGGCGCTCAGCGAGGAGGACATCTGCGGCCGCGGCGTGAAGGCGGTGTCGATCGCCGCACTGCCCGTGGAGGCGGCGCTCGACTACGCGGGGGAGCGCGCCGACATCGTCGGCCAGCTCGCGCCGCGCTTCAGGGAGCTGCTCGACCAGGAGCAGCTGACGGCCGTGTACGACAGGATCGAACGGCCGCTCATCCCGGTGCTCGTCACGATGGAGCGCGCCGGCGTGCGGCTCGACGGCCCGGCGCTCGCCGCGCAGTCGCAGAAGATCGAGCAGGAGCTCGCGCTGCGGACGGCGCAAATCTACGAGGCGGCCGGCGGCGAGTTCAACATCAACTCGCCGAAGCAGCTCGCCGAGATCCTGTTCGACACGCTGCAGCTGCCGGTGCTCAAGCGCACCGGCGCCTCGCGCGCGCCGTCCACGGCGGTCGAAGTCCTCGAGGAGCTTGCGCTCACGCACGACCTGCCGCGGCAGATCCTCGAATGGCGCGCGCTGATGAAGCTCAAAGGGACCTACATCGACGCGCTGCCACAGCTGGTGAACCCGGACACCGGCCGCGTGCACACGTGCCTCAACCAGGCGGGCGCCGCGACCGGACGCCTGAGCAGCAGCGATCCCAACCTGCAGAACATCCCGATCAAGACGCCGCTCGGCCGCGAGATCCGCCGCGCCTTCATCGCCGATCCGGATCACCTGCTGATCTCGGCCGACTACTCGCAGATCGAGTTCCGCGTGCTCGCGCACATGTCCGAGGACCCGGTGCTCGTCGAGGCGTTCCGCGAAGGCGCCGACTTCCACGAGCGCACGGCGACGAAGATCTTCGGCGCCAACTCCGGCCGCGATCCCCACCAGCTGCGCAGCATCGCGAAGATGGTCAACTACGCGCTGCTCTACGGCAAGAGCGCGTTCACGCTGTCGAAGGACATCGGCGTGTCGCAGCAGGAGGCGCAGGAGTTCATCGACGGCTACTTCGCGGGCTTTCCGCGCGTCCGCGGCTTCATCGACCGCACGCTCGCCGACGCGCGCGCGACCGGCGTCGTCAAGACGATCTACGGCCGGCGGCGGCTCGTCCCGGATCTCAACAGCCGCAACGGCCAGCTGCGGATGGCGGCCGAACGCATTGCGGTGAACATGCCGATCCAGGGCACCGCCGCCGACATCATGAAGCGCGCGATGATCGACGTCCACGCCGCGCTCGCGCGCTACGCCGACGCGCGCATGATCCTCACCGTCCACGACGAGCTGCTCTTCGAGGTGCCCGCCATGCGTGCCGACGAGTACGGCGAGATCGTCCGTTCGGCGATGCAGAGCGCCGCCGAGCTCATCGTGCCGCTGACCGTCGACGTCGGCATCGGGTCGAACTGGAACGACGCCAAAGCCTGAAGAACACTCGAGTCAGTCGGCAGTCGGCAGCAGTGATAGGTAGGGGCGGGCCTTCAGGCCTGCCCAACGGGACGACCTGACGGCTGTCCCCTACCGGAAGAACTCGCCGAGCGCCGTCGCACCCGCCGCGTTGCCGAGGGGCGGCAGCTTCCACGCATCCTCGATCGTCCGCAGCGTGTCGTAGTGGTTCATCGCGCGCGACACGCGCAGCCCCGGCGGCGTGAACGGCGACACGACCAGCGCCGGTATCCGTCCTCCGCCGCCTGTCGTCGTCGTCCCTTCGTCCCAGAGCAGGAACAGCACCGCGTCGTTGAACGCCGGCGACGCGAGGATCGACGGCACCACCTGCGACAGCCACGTATCGCCGGTCGAGACCGAGCAGTTGTGCATGTCGTGGCACATGTCGGGCGTGATCCACACGAAGTTGGCGAGCGTGCCGGCCGCGAGATCGCTCGAGAACTGCGTGAACGGCACGACGTGGTGGACGCAGCGCGTCGTGTTGCCGACGACGTCGGTGTAGTGCGCGAACGGATTGTGCTTCTGGACGTACAACGACGTGTCGGTCGTCGAGCACGCGGTCGGCATCGAGTCCATGTACGCCTTCCACGTGCGCCCCGAGTCGACGAGCTGATCGACGACGTGGCGCGCCGGCGTGCGGCAGGTGATGCAGTCGGTCGTGAAGAAGGTCTGGCCGCCCGTGAGCGCCATGTAGTTCGGCAGGCTCGGGTGCGTCACGCCGGTGTACGCGGTCGCCAGGCCGTACTGCGATGCCAGCGAGTTGATGTACGGCGCCGCCGGGCTGCCGATGACGTCGCCGAATTCCTTGTTCTCCATCATGATGATGACGACGCGCGAGAACGAAGGGACCGGCGTCGGCGTCGGCGCGGGGCCGGTGGCAATCGCGAGCGACGGCCGCGTCGCCGGATCCGTCGCCTCCGACCCGAAGTAGTCGCGGTAGCCGTCGCGCGCCGCCGTGAGCGTGTCGACGTCGACGAGCGCGAGGCGCGCGTGCGGCGGCGACGACGTCGCCGCGGCGCGCACGAGCGCCGTCACGTCGAACGCGGCGCGGGCGCCGGCGCCGTTCGGCACGCTGCTCCGCGTCCACTCGCGCCCGAGGTCGCCGCCGGGCGTGTTCCACGGCCTCGTCGCCGACGCGACGTCCCACGTCGCCTCGCTCGCGACGAACGGCGTCGTCACGTCGAAGACGCCGACGGCGCGCGACGCCGCCGCGCCACCCCAGTGCACCGTCATCGTCAGCGTCGCCGACTGCACGACGGAGCCGGAAGGAATCGCGCCGGCGAGATCGAAGTCGAGGAGCGCCTTGCGAACGTAGGTCGGATCCGACGATGCGCGCGTCACGAGCAGGTCCGCGTCGAAGTTGGTGCTCGCGTACGTCCCGCCGCGAATGGTCGTATCCGCGGGCGGAGGAAGCGTCGCCGCAAGGCCGGCGACCGACCACACGCCGAGCGCGGCTGCAGTCAGTCGAGTTATCGATTTCAACATGCCTCGACGGGCTGCAACACGCGGCCGCGCTAAGTCGTTGCGTCGAGGCGGATGAGCTGTTCGAAAAGCTGACGAGCTGAGGTAACGCTTACTCGGATTTTTCTAATTCCGCCGCCAGCGCTCCTTGAACTGCTCCCACTGCGCGCGGAGCGACTCGGGCGTCTGCGCCGTGGCCTTCGCGCGATCCGGCACGATGCCGACCAGCACGAGGCGGTCGAGATCGGCGCGCAGCTCGGCGCCGCGATCGCCGCCGGCGAGCGCCGACCGCACCCAGCCCGCCTGCGCCGCGTCCCACGCCGCCTGCACGTCGCCTTGCGCGCGCGCGGAAGCGGCCAGCCAGTACGCGGCCGCGCCGCTCGCCGGGCGGATGGCGAGCTCTTCTTCCATCCGCGTGCGGATCCGCTGGTAAACCGCCTGGCGATCGATTTCCGATCGCGGCTTGGCCTCGCGATCGGTGGCTGATGCCCACCAATCGAGGATCCGCTCGCGCGCGTCCGCGACGGCGAGATCGCGGCTTTGCAGCACGGCGTCGAAGATCGTCGCCGCGGCGCCGTACGCGCCGTCGAAGAAGAGCGTCTCGCCGAGGCCGACAACGTACTCGGCACGCTCGCGCGGGGGAAAGCGCTGCGGGTCGATCCGGCGCAGGCGATCGCGCGCGTTCGTGAGATCGTCGGACGCGGAGCTCAACCGGAAACGCTCGAGATACGCGCGCGCGGCGACCAGATCCGCGGCGTCGGCGCGGGCGGGGGTGGCGCGCGCCTGCTCGGCCGCCGCCACCGCCGCCTCGAACTGTTTCTGGTTGTAGAGCGCGCGGGCGCGCAGCAGCGGGTCGTCTGCAGCGCGAACCGGCGCCGCCGCCAGGAGCGCCGCGCACGCGGCGAGCCAACGCATACGGCTCATCCTAGCACAGCGCCTCCTGCGCCTTAAGTGATTGGACATCAACGCCTTAGGTTCTCTCCGCGAGCGTTTTGGTACAATGCGGGCGATGGTCGAGCCGAGGATCGTGCCGCGCGACGAGCACTCGCTCTCGCGCAAGGACATCGATCCCGACGCGCTCAAAGTTCTCTATCGTCTGCGCCAGTTCGATCACACGGCATACCTCGTCGGCGGGTCGGTCCGCGATCTGCTGCTCGGACGGCGGCCGAAGGACTTCGACATCGGCACCTCCGCGCACCCGTATCAGGTCAAGAAACTGTTCCGCAACTGCTGGATCATCGGGCGCCGATTCCGCCTGGCGCACGTGAAGTTCGGGCAGAAGGTGATCGAGGTCGCGACGTTCCGGCGGCAGGTCGCGGCGGGCGAAGAGGTCGTGCAGGACGGCGTGCCGGCGCCCGATCCGACGACGCCGGAAGGCGAGCACCTCATTCACCACGACAACACGTTCGGCACGCCGGAGGAGGACGCCTTCCGCCGCGACTTCACGGTCAACGCGCTCTTCTACGACATCGCCACCTTCTCGGTGATTGATTACGTCGGCGGCCTCGAGGATCTGCGCGCGGGCGTCGTGCGATCGATCGGCGACCCGGACGTCCGGCTGCGCGAGGATCCGGTGCGGATGATTCGCGCGCTCGCGCTCGCGGCGCGGCTCGACTTCACGATCGAGCCGACGCTCTTGCACGCGATCCGCACGCACCGACACGAGATCGCGAAGAGCTCGCCGCCGCGGCTGCTCGAGGAGTACTACAAGATCCTGCGCGCGGGATCGTCCGAGCGCGCGTTCCGCGGGCTCGCGGACGTCGGCCTGCTGGAGCCGATCTCCGCGGAGCTGCACCGCGGCGCGACGGAGGCGCTGTGGCGATCGCTCGCGGCGCTCGACGCGTACCGGCGGCGCTTCGAGTCGACGCCCGACACGCTGACCAACGCGATCCTGCTCGGGTCGCTGCTGGTGCCGCTGGGGATCTCGCTGCACCCCGGCCGGGGGTCGGACCGGGGTCGGACCGGCGTCGGACCCGGGTCGGATCCGGGGCCGACCCCCGACACCGACGGCGGACGGCGACGGCCGCGCCGGCCGCCGGTTCCGCGCCTCGGCGCGCTGCCGATCGCACGGCGCGACGTCGAGCGCCTGCGGCAGATCGTCGGCCTGCAGCGGCGGCTGGCGGACGTCGCGGCGAGCCCGCGCGCGCAGCACGCGCTCGCGCACCGCGGCATCTTCCGCGAGTCGCTCACGTGGCTCGAGATCCACAGCGGCTCGCCGGAGCTCATCGAGCACTGGAAGACCATCGCCGCCGAAAACGGCGGCGCGCCAACCGATCGTCCAATCGAGGGAACGCAAGAACCGCCGCCGGAAGGGATGAGAAGACGGCGGAGAAGGCGGCGGCGCCGGCGGTTCGTGCCGACGCCTCACTGAGGAATCAGGAATTTGGAATGTGGACTTTGGAATTCGTCGTCACGCCGTCACGCATTCCAAATTCCAAATTCCTAAATTCCTCATTGCACTAGACGGCCGCCGCGGCGGCGACGTCGTCGATGGTCTTGTACGGCTTGGCGAGCCTGAGCGCGACGAGCAGCTTGATCACCGGCCATGCGGGATCGAACTCGCTGGCGCGCCAGCTGAATTTCGGGCTTCGCGGGAAGCCGTGATGATTGTTGTGGAGACCCTCGCCGCCGGTCAGGAGCGCCAGCAGGCGGATGTTCGTCGCCGTGTTGTCGAAGTTCTTGTAGCCCACGTGATGGCACAGCCCGTTGATCGACGATGAGAGCACGAACACATACATGACGGCGTGAATGCCGGCCGCGACGAGCGCCCACCACACGCCCGCCATGCCCCACGCCAACCCCATCACGACGCACAGCGCCGCCGTCCCGATCCCGAGGCCGAGGATGCCGCGGCGGAACACGTGGCGATCCCACCAGCCTTCCTTGATGTCGCGCGCGTAGCGCGCCACGACGTCGGTGTTCTTCACCTCGCGGATGTAGTAGTAGACGTTGCCGAGCTGCACCTTCCAGAAGCCGAGCAGCGCCGGGCTGTGCGGATCGCCTTCTTCATCGGTGAACGCGTGGTGCTTGCGATGTACCGCCACCCATTCCTTCGTCAGGATTCCGGTCGTCAGCCACAACGCGAACTTGAACGTCCATTCCATGGCCGGGTGCAGGACCAGCGCTTTGTGCGTGGCCGTGCGGTGCAAAAAAATCGTAGTGCTGAACACGGCGACCTGGATCAAGACGACGGCGACGACGAGAGTCAAAACGAGCGAGAGAAGCACTCCACTACCCTCCACTGATAGCGGTCGAACCAGCTAACTTGTGCAAACAAAGGATGATAGCACATTATCCGTGGGTTCGCTCGAACTCCCGCATGAACGCCACGAGCTCGTCGATTCCGTCCTCCGGGAAGGCGTTGTAGATCGAGGCGCGCATGCCGCCGACCGACCGGTGGCCTTTGAGGCCGTCGAACCCACGCGCCGTCGATTCCTTCACGAACTGCTTCTCGAGATCCTCGGTCGCCAGCCGGAACGTGACGTTCATCAGCGAGCGGTCCTCCTTGTTCGCCGTGCCGCGATAGAAACCGCTGCGGTCGATTTCTGCATATAGCTTCGCGGCCTTGCGCTCGTTGGCCTTCGCAATCGCGGGCAGGCCGCCCTGGCGGATCAGCCACTTCATCACGAGGCCGAGCGCGTAGACGGCGAACGCCGGCGGCGTGTTGTACAGCGATCCGTTCTCCGCGTGCACCGCGTAGCTGAGCATCGTCGGCAGCGACTTCTGGGAGCGCGCGAGGAGATCCTCGCGGATGATGATGACCGTCACGCCCGCGGGCCCCATGTTCTTCTGCGCGCCGGCGTAGATGAGCGCGTGGCGCCGGACGTCAATCGGCTTGCTGAACATGTCCGACGAGGTGTCGCTGACGAGCGGCGCGTCGCCGACCGCGGGCAGCGTCTTGTACTCGGTCCCCTCGATGGTGTTGTTCGAGGTCATGTGGACGTACGCCGCGCCCGGGGTGAGCTTCAACTCTTCCTGCCGCGGCAGCCGCGAATAGTTCTCGCCCTTGGTCGAGGCGGCGACGTTCACGCCGCCGACCTTCTTCGCTTCTTTGATCGCCTTGTCGGCCCACGATCCGCAGTCGATGTAGTCGGCCGTCGCGCCGGCGGCGAGGAGATTCATCGGCACCATCGAGAACTGCAGGCTCGCGCCGCCCTGGAGGAAGAGGACCTTGTAGTTCGCGGGGACGTCGGCGAGCGTGCGGATGCTCTGCTCCGCGTCGGCGAGGATTTTCTCGAACGCCGCGGACCGGTGGCTCACTTCGAGAACCGACATGCCGACGCCCGGCAGCGACACGAGATCGCGCTGGATCTCCTCGAGGACCGGCATCGGCAGCACAGCGGGCCCGGCCGCGAAGTTGTGGATGCGATGAGTGATGGTCATATCGTCACCAGATGAAGGTCGAGAATATCGCTGTTGCCCGATTGAATCTCCGACAGCAGCGCGTCGGGCGGCGCGCCGTCGAGGTTGATGCGCGCGACCGCGGCCTGCGCCCCCTCGAAGATCACGTTCTCCGTCTCCTGCACGTTGATCGCGCCGCTGCGCAGCCGATCGAAGACGTGCGCGAGCACGCCGGGCCGATCGCGGTGGCGGACGACCAGCATGTGCGTCGCCGGCGTCTTCTTCGCGAGGTTGACGACGTTCGGCACCCTGCCGGTGTCCTTGTAGGCGGCCACGATGCGGACCGTTTCGGCGGCGATGGCTTCCTGCGCCTGATCGGTCGACGCGCCGATGTGATGCGTGCCGTACACGTTCTTCAGCGACGCGATCTGGTCGGCGAACGGCCCGGCGGCGTCCTTCGGCTCGTTCGCGAAGACGTCGAGGCCGACGCGGAGATCGCGCTCGCGGATCGCGCGCGCGAGCGCCGCCTGATCGACGACTTCGGCGCGCGAGGTGTTCACGAAGTACGATCCCGGCTTCAGGCGGCCGAGCACGTTCTCGCCCACGAGCCCTTTGGTCTCCGCGGTCATCGCGAGATGCACGCTGAGGACGTCGCAGCGCTCGGCCACTTCCTCCGGCGAGCGCGCGAGCATCATCGGCACTGGCTCGTCGGCGACGTTGGCGCGCCCCGTCGCGAAGCGCCGGCTCCAGACGACGATCGGCATGCCGAACGCGTGCGCGCGCCGGGCGACCTCCTGCCCGATGTTGCCGTAGCCGAGGAGCCCCAGCGTCCGGCCGTACAACCCGCGCGCCTTCGAGTACTCCTTCTTGTTCCACGCGCCCGCGCGCAGCTCGGCGACGTTGTCGGGGATCCGGCGGTCGAGCGCGAGCAGCAGCGCGAAGGCGAGCTCGGCGACGGCAATCGCGTTCTTCCCGGGACAGTTCGACACGTAGATGCCGCGCTTGGACGCCGTGGCGACGTCGATCGTGTTGTAGCCGGCGCCGGCGCGGACGATGAGCGAGAGCGCGCCCGCCTCCAGCATCGGCGCCATGACAGTGGTGCTTCGGACAACGAGGACGTCGGCCTTCGTCTCGCGGATCGCCGCGGCGAGCGCATCGTCTTTGAGATCCGGCTGGTAGACCACCTCGCAGCCCGCCGCTTTCAGGCCGTCGAGGCCGCTCTTCTCGAACTTGTCCGCGACGAGAACCTTCATGTCGTTGCGCTAGCGTGCCGGCTCAGATGACGTGGATCAGCAGCCCGTCTCGCAGCTTCGGCTCGAACCAGGTGGATTTGGGCGGCATGATTTCGCCGGCGTCGGATACGGCCATGAGATCGGCCACGCTGACCGGATACAGCGAGAAGGCGACCGCCGCCTTCCCCGAATCGACCGCCTCCTCGAGCGCCCGCGTTCCGCGCGCGCCGCCGACGAAATCGATCCGCTTGTCGGTGCGCACGTCGGCGATCTTCAGCACGGGCGCGAGGAGCACGTCCTGCAGCACGCTGACGTCGAGCGACGCGATCGGATCGGCGGCGTTCGGCGCGGCGCGCGGCCGCAGCGTGTGCCACGCGCGCTGAAAGTACATCGCGATGTCGCCGCGGCGGGCCGGCGCCGCCGCGCCCGCCTCGAGCTCGAACTGATCGCGTACGGCGTTCAGGAAGGCGGCCGGGCTCAACCCGCCGAGATCTTTCACCGTGCGATTGTAAGGAAGGATCTGCGCCTGATCGTGCGGGAAGGCGACGGCCAGCATCGTCGAGGCGCCGGCGCCGTCGCCGAGCGAGGTGCCGCGGATGCCGCGGTCGCGCATCTCGGCGCGCGCGCGCGCGGCGCTCGCCGCGCGGTGGTGGCCGTCGGCGATGTAGAGCGCGGGAATCCGGGCGAAGGCGGCGACGAGCGCGTCGCGGTCGGCGCCGGCGACGCGCCAGATCGTGTGCTGGACGCGGTCCGCGGCGGTGAAGTCGATGAGCGGCCGCGACGCCGCCGCCTTCTGCGCGATGCGGTCGACCTCCGGCTCGGCGCGATACGTGAGGAAGACCGGCCCGGTCTGCGCGCCGAGGGCGAGCATGTGGCGCGTGCGATCGTCTTCCTTGTCGCGGCGCGTGCGCTCGTGCTTCCGGATGACGTCGGTCTCGTACTCGTCGATCGAAAAGCAGGCGGCGAGCCCCGTCTGCACGTGCGCGCCCATCTTCAGCCGGTACCAGTAGACGCTCGGCTCGTCCTCGACGACGAGCGATCGATCCCGCAGCGCGGCGAAATTCTGCGCGGCGCGGCGGTAGACGGCGTCGCAGTACGGATCGGCGTCGGGCGGCAGCTCGAGCTCGGCGCGCGAGACGCGAAGAAAGCTGAGCGGGTTGCCGTCGGCGAGCGCGCGCGCCTCGTCGGTCGTGACGACGTCGTAGGGAACGGCCGCTACTTTACCGGCGATGTCCGGCGCGGGGCGCAGCGCCCGGAACGGGTAGAGCGTGGCCATGAACGCCTGATTATGTGCGGCGGCTCGTGCACGCTGCAATTAGGAATTTGGAATTTGGAATTTGGAATGCGCGATCGAAACCGGCACGCTGTCGAGTTTCGTGACAGCGTGACAACGAATTCCAAATTCCAAATTCTGAATTCTTAATTGCGCCGCGCGCTCAGAGATCCCGGCGCGCGAAGACCGTGCGCAGCCAGCGGAAGCGGAGGAAGTCGAGCGCGCCGCGCGCCGCGCCGTGTCCGCGCGCGCGATCGCTGCGCGCGCGCGAGACGCTCACGGCGCGCTTGGCGCGCGGCGCCGCGGCGCGCCGCACCACGGGCGCGTGCGGGCGCGAGGCTTCCGCGAGCGCCGCGGGCGCGGGGGCAGGAGGCGACAAGGCGAGCGGACGCGGGAGGAGCGGCGCCGGCGCGGCCAGCGGCGGCGGTGGAGGCGGCGCGGCGGAAACGGCGCGCAGCCCGTGCATCGCCTCGCCGGCGCCGACCAGGAGCAGGCCGGCGGCGAGGCACGCGAGCGGCGCGGTGTACGACCGCTGCCGCGCCGGCGGAGTCGTCACGACGATCGTCGTCGGCGCGACCGCCCGCAGATACAGCTGCGCATCCGCGTCGCGAAGCGCTCGGCGCAGCATCGTCGTCTGCGGCTGGCGCCGACGATCCGCGACGGGCAGCGGCACGAGGGCGCGCGGCGCGTCGAGCCGCCGCAGCACGCGCATGACGGAATGTTCGCGTGGACCGCTCTCGAAGCGCGCGAGCGCGCGCGACAGCGCGTCGATCGAATCGAACGGCGGCGCGTCCACTTCGAGCAGCGCGCGCGCGATCGTGTAGCGCAGCGCGCCCGCCGGCCTCGACGCGCCGTCGGGCAGCATCGTGCGCAGCAGCCGCGCGATCTCGGAGACCGCCGGCGTCGCGTCGCACCCGCGGCACGTCACCGTGCCGTCGCCGTGCAGGACGACGGTCTCCGCGGTCGGCGGACCGAAGGGGGGCTCGAGAACGTCCAGCGATCCGCCGTCGCAGAGCGTCGCAATCAGCTGCTGCGCGATCGCCACCGCTTCGCCCGGCTCGACCGCCACACCGGCGCGCTGAAGCTCGGCCACCGTAGCGCTCTTCGTCATGCTTGAGGCAATTGCCAAAGGTGCGCCAGGCGCTTCGTGCGAGCGCCGGTGGAATTTGCAGGAAATTTGTCGGATGAGCTGAGCGTGCGGGCGTGCGACCGATACGGTGCGCGGGCGTTATTGCACGGTGCCGTTCGAATCGGCGACACGCGCTACGGCCGACGTGGAAATCGCGGCCAGCGCGTGATCGCGCGCCTCCTCGAAGGCGGCCATCTGCGCGCGCGGAACCGGATCCCCCGGCGGCATCGATCGATGCGCGGCGAGCGGATCGACGAAGCTGCCGTTCTTCTTCACGCGGTAGTCGAGATGCGGACCGGTGGCGAGCCCCGTCGCGCCGACGCGGCCGATGAGATCGCCCTGGTGCACGCGCCCTCCCGTTCGCACGGCAATCGCCGACAGGTGCAGATACATCGTCTCGAAGCCGTTGGTGTGCCGCAGGTGGACCATGTTGCCCGAGGCGCCGCTCGCGCCCGCGGACATGACGATGCCGTCGGCGACGGCAATCACCGGCGCGCCCGACGGCGCGCGATAGTCGACGCCGAGGTGCGCGCGATACTCGCGCAGCACCGGATGGAGCCGGCTGCGCGAGAACGCCGACGTCACGACCGGCTGGAACTTGAGCGGCGAGGCGAGGAAGAACCGCCGCATCGAGACGCCGCGCGCGTCGTAGTAGTCCGGTTTGCCGCCGTCCGGCGTGAAGCGCACGGCGCGCAGGCTGCGGCCCGCGTTCACGAATTCCGCGGCGACGATCGGACCGTAGCCGGCGAAGCGGCCGTCCTCGCGAAACTGCTTCTCGACGGCGAGCTCGACGCGATCGCCGGGCTGCACGTCGGTCGAGAAATCGATCTCGCCGCCGAAGATGTCGGCGAGCGCGAGCGTCAGATCGATCGTCTCGCCCGCGTCGTCCATCGCGGAGACGAGCGAGGTGTGGCTGCGATCGATCTCGGCGCGCACTACGTCGACGCGGCGCGTCTTCGCGATCGGCAGGACTTCGGCGACGAGCTCGTGATCGCGATCCGCGCGCGCGACCCGGAGCAGCCGGTCGCCGTCGATCTCGTACTCGAGGCGCCGCACGGTGCCGACGGTGGTCGTCTCGAGGCGGTAGGGCTGATCCTTCCGCACCTTGCGCAGGTCGAACACCCGGCCGGCGCGCAGGACGATCTCGGTGACGTCGGAGGCGATCACGTTCTGCGTGTGCAGGATGGATGCGAGCGTCGCGCCGGCCGCGATCCGCGCGGAGACGATCGTCGTGTCGGCGGCGAGCGCGATGTCGGCCTTCGCGGAGCTCGACAGTTCCGCGAGGCGGCGCGCGGCCGGGCGCGCGGTCTCCCGCGGCGCGCTGTCGCGTTGACAGGCCACCGCCGTGGCCGTCAGCAGTGCGAGGAAGATGTAAGGGCGCACGAGTACGTGTTATCGGCCGGCCCGACGCCGGCGACAGGGCCGGATGCTACCACTAACCTGGTTAGAACCTGGTTAGAACCTGGTTAGAACCTGGTTAGAACCAGGTTAGGTCACGGCTGATGGTGGCCGGCCTGCCGCCCGTGGCGTCCGTGCCGGCGTGCCCAGTCGCACAAGCGCGCCTTCCGCTCGCGGGCTTCGGATTGCTCGCCGAGACGGTCGATGGGCCACGGCAGGCGGAAGGTCCAGTTCCGGTCGGTGACCGTCGCCGGCTCGTTGATGCGGTCGCGCCAGCCGAAGGCGTCCTGAATCGGCAGCAGCAGCAGATCCGATCCCGACGCGAACAGCGCCTCGAGCAGGACGTCGCGCACCGCGTCCGCGTCGGCGACGGCCGTGACGGCGCGGCCGTCGGCGAGCCGCTGGATGAGCGGCAGCTGCGCCACTTTTTCGCGCTCGTCCTCCGGCGCGCGCTCCCACCAGGTGAGGAGCGGCTCGGTGTCGTGCGTGCCGGATGCGGCGACCGACACCGGCGGATACTCGGTCGGATCGCGGAACGGCTGCCCCGGCGTGTGCCAGTGGCGCTCCCACCGGAAGACGCGGTAGCCGGGAATGGCCATGCGCGCGAGCGACGCGCGCACGGAATCGGGAACGGTGCCGAGATCCTCGGCGATGATCTCGGCGCCGGCGCCGCGGAAGAGATCCATCAGCCGCTCGCCCTGCGCGATCTGCGACGGCTCGTCGGGCGGCGTGAAGAAGCCCTCGCCGCCGCCGCGCGATTTGCCGTACGTGCGGTAGAAGCCGACGAGATGATCGATGCGGTAGCCGTCGAACAGATCCGCGCTGCGGCGCGCACGCTCGCGCAGCCAGCGGTAGTCCTCGCGCGCCATCACGTCCCACGCGTAGAGCGGCATCCCCCAGTCCTGCCCCGTCGCGCTGAACGCGTCGGGCGGCGCGCCCACCGAGACGTCGAGGCGGAACTGCTGCTGCCGCGACCAGACGTCGGCACTGTCGCCGTCCACCATGAACGGCAGATCGCCGAACAGCTCGACGCCGTGCGTGCGCGCGCGCGCCGCCCTCCACTGCGTGCCGGCGATCCACTGCAGGTACTGGTGGAAGACGACCTCGTCGGCGAGCTCGCGGCGCGCGCGATCGATCGCCGCCGGCTCGCGCCGCTGCAGATCGACCGGCCACTCGCTCCAGGGGCGCTCGTGCTCGCGCGCGTGCAGCGCGCGGAACAGGCTGTAGTCCTCGATCCACCACGCCTGCTCGCTCGCGTACGCGCGAAGCGCGCGGCCGCGCTCGGTGTCGCGCCGCCACTCGGCGTCGAGGAAGCGCTCGAACGAGGCGCGCAGCGCGGCGAGCTTCAGCCGCCGGATCGCCGGGTACTCGACGCCGCGCGCGCCGCGGGCCGCGGCGAGCGCCGCGCGATCGTCCGGCGACATCGCCGCTTCGCCGCCGAGCGCGTCGAACTCCGGCACCGCCGGCACGCGGATGAAGATCGGATCGATCGCCATCGCGCTGATCGCCGAGTACGGCGACTGCTGCCCCGGCGCCATCTCGTTGAGCGGCAGCAGCTGCAGCACGCGCAGGCCCGCCGAGGCGAGCCACGCGGCGATCGGCTCGACGTCGCCGATGTCGCCGATGCCCCAGCTGTCGGTGGAGGTGCAGGAGAACAACGGAATGAGCAGCCCCGCCCGGCGGCGGCCGGCCGACGCACTCATGGGCGCCTCACCGTGCAATCGAAATGCCGCAGCACGCGCGCGACGCCGTCCGCGAACGCCGCCGGCGGCGGGAGCAGGCTGACGACGAGAAAGGATTCACGAGGAAAGTCGAAAAAATATCCGGGGTGCACGAGCACCTCGTCCGTGGCGAGCAGCCGCAGCACGAGATCTTCTTCCGGCTCGAGCGACGGCACCTGCAGCACCGCATACCAGCCGGCGTCGCTTCGTAAGACGCCGCACGGACGCGGCGCGTCTCCGGCGGCCTTCAGCGTCCGGTAATTGGCGGCGACGCGCTGAGCGATCTGCGCGCGGATCGCCGCGCCGCGCGCGAGGAGCGCCGGCGCGGCAACCTGCACCGGCGTCGACACGCCGAGGTAGGCGTCGCACACGTGCTCGAGCCGCTCGAGCGCCGCGCGCGCGAGCGCCTCCGGGCCGCCCACCGCGATCCACCCGAGCTTCAGCTGCGGCAGCCCGATCGACTTCGACACGCCCCCGAGGGAGAAGGACAGCACGTCGTCGCGCGCGGCGACGCGGGCGGCGCGCGAGGAGGCGCCCGGCTCGAGCTCGTAGTCGGCGAACACTTCGTCGGCGACGATCGCGATCCCGCGCGGCGCGCAGATCGCGGCGAGGCGATCGAGCTCGCCGGAGGAGACGAGCGATCCCGTCGGGTTGTTCGGGCTGACGACGAGCAGCGCGCGCGTGCGCGGCGTGATCGCGCGCTCGACGCTCGAGACGTCGATCGTCCAGCCGCCGTGGATGTCGAGATCGTAGGCGCGCGGCACGACCGCGTCGAGCGCCGCGAGCGGCTCGAAGAGCGGATAGCTCGGACGCGGCACGAGCACTTCGTCGCCGGCGTCGGCGAGCAGCTTGAAGAGCATCGAGTACGCGTCGCTCGTGCTCGCCGTGAGCACGATGCGATCGGGGGAGACGACGAGCCGCTGCCGCGCGTAGTCGCGCGCCACCGCCTCGCGCGCGTCGCGCAGCCCGAGCGGCGACGGCGCGTAGGCGAGCGCACGCGCGTCGGCGAGCGGCGCGAGCAGATCGGGCGGGTAGTCGAAGCCGGCGCGCGTCGGATTTGATTCCGTGAGATCGATGAAGGAGCGGCCGGCCGCCCGCCTGGCCGCGACCGCGATCGTCAGGCGATTCGACGCCAGATCACGTGGAACGCGCGTCGAAAACACGGGCGTCACCCGCCCGACACGATCGTGATGCTCTCGATGACGTCGCCCTCGAGCACCTGATCGACGACGTCGATGCCGTTGAGCACCTGGGCGAACACGGTGTAGACGTGGTCGAGCCGCGGGTTGTCGACGAGGTCGACGAAGATCTGCGCGTCGCCGGTGTCGTGGCCGCGCGTCGAGATGCCGACGGCGCCGCGCACGTGCGGCCACGTGCCGACCTCGTCGCGCATGAAGCTGGCGTCGCCGACGTACTCGTTGGCGCCCGGGCTGCCGCCCTGGATCACGAAGTTCGGCACGACGCGGTGGAACGTGAGGCCGTTGTAGTAGCCGCGCTCGGCGAGACGCGCGAAGCGGAGCACGGTGGCGGGCGCCTGCGCGGTGAACAGCGCGAGCTCGAACACGCCGACGCCTCTGATCGTGACGCGCGCGCGCGGCGACGCGAGCCGTCGCAGATCGTCGGCGTTGAGATCGGACGCGTCTGCGGCAGACGCGCGCGCGCGCGGCGGCTTCCCGCGCGGATCGGCGCCGATGCTCGCCAGCGCTTTCAGGATCGCGTCGCGCGCGTCGTGCGAGTTGTCGCGCCCCTCGGCGTTCAGGCGCTGCAGCGCCGCCTCGAGCGCCGGCGCGGCATCGTCGCGGTTCGGCGTGTCGGCGAGCGCGAGCGCCGCCGCGCGGACGATCTGATTGCCCTTGCGCGCGACGTCGGCGACGTAGATCGCGTCCTCGTCGTGTCCCGCGAGCTTCTGCAGCCCTTCCACCGCCGCCTCGCAGACATTGTCGTCGTCGTCTTTCGCGAGGCGTTCGAGGGACGCGCGGTCGGCGAGCGCGGCGGCGGCGCGCGCGGCGTACAGACGCAGCTGCCACACGCGCGAGCCGGTGAACTGCGGCAGCGCCGCACGGCCTCGGTCTGGCGCGGCGGCGGCGAGCGCGACGAGCGCATGCGCCGCGCGATGCCAGCCGCGCGGCGACGCGGCGTCGGAGAGATCGGTGACGGCCTTCTCGAGCGCGGCGACCGCGTCGGCCGACGCGCCGCACGGCGCGAGCTCGTCGAGCGCGAAGAGCGCGACGTGGAGGTTGCGATCGGCGGCGGCCGCCAGCGCCGCGTCGCACGCGTCGGGATCGGCGCGCATCCGCAGCGCGCGCAGCGCTTCCAGGCGGACCGTCGGCGAGTCGTCCGCGCGGCCGAGCGTCAGCACGGAATGGACGGCGTCGGAGGGAAGAGGGGCCGCGGGGTGATTCGGTCCCGACGGCGCGGCGGCACGCATCGCGATCCGCCGCACCTGCGGATCCGGATCGCGCGATGCGGCGCCGAGCACGTTCATCGTGACGGCCGACGCGCTGACGAGCGCCTCGAGCGCCAGCCGCCGGACGCGCGCGCCAATTGCCGCGTCCGGGCCGCCAGGCGCGGCGAGGTGCTCGAGGAGCGCGATCGCGTCGCTGCCCGGTGCGCGCAGCGTCCGCTGCAGCCGCACCGCCGCCTCCAGCCCTTTCGCGACGCCGAGGCGATCGGTCACCGTCTCGGCGCGGCCGCCCGCCTCGACGAGGGCGCGCTCGGCGGCTTCGGCCTGCGAGGCCGTCACGTACGGCAGGCGGCCGAGCGACTCGGAGATCGCCGCGCGCACGTCGGGCTCGGTCTCGATCTTGAGGCGCGCGGCGAGCGGCGCGAACACGGCGTCCACGGCCGCGGCCGCCGGCGGCTTGTCGGCGCGCCAGCCCTGCGCCGCCTGCGCGACGGCGTTGGCCGCCTCGATCCGGATCTCCGGGAGCGCGCTGCGGAGCGAAGGGAGCAGATCCGCGATGAGCGACGGCCGCTCGAGGCGGCCGAGCGCGCGCACCGCGACGCGCGAGGTCTGATCGTCACCGCTGCGCAGGCCCGAGCGGATGATCGCGAGGTCGCGCGGCGTCGGCGCACGGCGATCCTCGGCCTGCAGAACCGCGAGCCGCGTGACGCGCGGCGCGGCCGGCTCCTGCGCGCCCGCGGAAAAGCAACCGCAGAGCACGCAGAGCGCGCAGAGCGTTGTTGGGTTGAGAATGCCGCACGCATGACCGGCAGGCCTGAAGGCCTGCGCGACCTGGTTGCGGCCGGCCGACCGATCGACCAGCGTGACAGCCGTACAAACAACCTCTGCGTTCTCCGCGTGCTCCGCGGTTGCTTTCCCGCTCATGGGCGCAGATGCCGCGTCGCCGCGGAGTACTCGAGCATCTGCGACGCGAGGTCGAGCGGATACGAGATCTCGACGTCGACGATCGCGCCCGCCTCGTCGCGCACGGCTTCGAGGCGCGGCATCACGAAGCCGGTGTACGACGGCAGGTTCAGCCGCTCGACGCGCGCGACCACCTCGTCGCGCACCGCCGGATCGAAGTCGACGCCGTAGGTCTCGAAGAGCGCCTTCGCCGCGTCGTACGCGCCCTCGCCCTTGATGCGCTGGACCTCGGCGAGCAGGCGGCCGACGCCCTCGCGGAACGCCCGCGCGTCCGCCATCACGTAGTAGGTCTTGCCGTCGCGCCGCCGCCGCTCCACCGCGCTCGTGTTCGCCATCAGCCAGTGGACGATCATCTGGCGGTTGCGCATGTGGTCTTCTTCGATCTGCGTCCCCTCGCGGACGCGCCGCAGCTGCACGAGCGCGTTGCGCGCGTACGCCTCGTATTCGGCGAGGATCACGTCGGCGTGATCCTCTTCGGCGACGAGGCCGAGCTCGACGAGCTTCGGATCGGCGAGGAAATAGAGCGCGACGAGATCCGCGCGCGACTCCTCGAGCGACGAGAACTGCTCCTTCAGCGCCGTCTGCGGGTTGCCGTTCAGCCGCTCCGCGACCTTGCCCGAGCCGTGGCCGATCACCTCGTGCATGTTCGTCGCGAGCTCGCCCGCGAACGCGCCCCATTTCACCGCGCGCGCCGTCTCCTCGTCGGTCCACGAGAACTCGCTGCGCAGCTCGGGGATCGTCGACTTCTCGTACGCCTCGATCACGTTCGAGAGCGAGACCGACTTGCTGCCGTAGCGCTCGCGGATCGCCTGATCGTTCGGCAGGTTGATGCCGACGGGCGTGATCGGCCCGGAATCCCCCGTCTCGATGACGACGTCGATGGCGTTGGCGCTGACGCCATGCGCGCCGCTCTTGCGGTAACGCGGGTCCCAGGGCATGTGGTCCTCGAACCACTGCGCGTTGGCCGCGATCGCCTGAATCTGGTGCGTCTTCTCCTGGTTGACGTAGAAGACCAGCGCCTCCCACGCGCCCTTGATGCTGCGCGCGTCGAGGTACACCTCGACGAACCCGTTGATCGTGTCCACGGGCGACGCTTTGTCCTGCACCCACGCGATGTCGTACGCCTCGCGGTCCGCGTCGCGTCCCGTCGTGTAGAAGACCATGAGCGCGCGGAGCGCGCGCGCCATCGGCTCGGTCGCGTACGGGATGGCGGCCTCGAGGTGGCGGACGATCTCCCTGATCTGCGCGTCGTAGCGGCCGCCGATCCGGTACACCTCTTCCTCGAGCCCGCCGCCGCGCTTCACCAGCCGCGAGTTGAGCGGATGCTCCTCGCGAAAGCCGTCGAGATCGGCCATCGTCACGCCGACGTGCAGGTTGTTCGCGCTCGCGGCGAGGATGTCGACGCCGGGCGGCGGCGTCTTGCTCGTGACCGTCGGGTGCACGCCCGGATCGAAGAACAGCGGCTCGAGGCGCGCGAGGAGCGCGTCGAGCGTTTCGCCGGCACGCAGCGGGAACGCTCCGCCGTTGCGGGCGGCGGCGCGCGCGGCGTCGGCGAACGCGTCGGGCGTACAACCGAGCACGAACTTGCGCGCGGTAAGGTTGTTGTAAGGCCCCGTGTTGATCCAGAACAGCTTCGTGTACTGCTCGATAGCCGAGCGCGTGCCAGCGTCGATTCCGGCGGCGTTCGCGAGAATGGCCTCCAGCACGTCGCGCATCACGAGGTTCTCGGCATAGCGCTGGTCGTAGAAGATGTCGCGTCCCGCGATGGCCGCCTGGCCGAGGTGCCAGACCAGGGTCTTCTCCCGCAGCGGCAGGTCGCGGAAGGCGTCGGCGTAGACCTGCACGACGGCCGCCTCGCCGACGCGCTCGAGCAGGTAAGGGCGGTCCGTAAGCGCGGAAGTAGCGGCCGGCAGCGGCGCGGTCCGTGGCATCAGACGGTTAGCCTACATCACTGCATCAGTGGCAAGGCGGGAAGGCAGGAAGGCAGAGAAGGCAGGAATTCAAGGCAGGAAGTGTGGGAAGGCGGGAAGGCGAGGCAGGAAGGTGGGAAGGCGAGGCAGGAAGGCGGAAGGCGGAAAGGGGTCGGACCCCAGGTCCGACCCCAGTCTGACCCCGGCGAGCATCCGACTCGCCATGACATTCGCAGACACTCCGAACCCCTTGCCTGCGCAGGCGTACCGGATTATCGTGTCCGGGATTAAATCCCTCTCCATCCGGTCGAGTCCTCGACTTGACGAGGTGATCCAGCAATGGACGATATGAAGATGTCGGAAGCAGCGCCGGGTTCGGTGTCGCGACGCGGGTTCATCAAGGGCGTGATCGCCGCGGGCGCCGTCGCCTCCTCCTCGGCGTACCTGTTCCGCACGACGACGCTGCACGGCCAGCCGTCGGGCGCGGGCGCCGTCGAGCGCCTCATCACGCTGAACGTCAACGGGCAGGATCGCCGCGTGGACGTCATGCCGCAGGAAACGCTGGCGATGACGCTGCGCTACAAGCTGGGGCTCACCGGCACGAAGATCGGCTGCGACCGCGCGGAGTGCGGCGCCTGCACGGTCCTCGTCGACGATGTG
>Ga0075435_100000111_pt1 | contig 44957 bp, 36 predicted proteins | sample RhiMethybrSRZTD4_FD_75302 | JGI IMG/M metagenome (GOLD analysis project Ga0075435, IMG submission 75302) | Populus rhizosphere microbial communities from Tennessee, USA - Rhizosphere MetaG P. TD hybrid SRZTD4 | ecosystem: Host-associated > Plants > Roots > Rhizosphere > Soil | place: USA...
CGTCAGAACATGATTCGGAAACCGAGACGAGCGAGGCGCGGGCTGATCCAGCGGTTCGGGTTCTGGAACGTGGAGCCCGACGACTCGATCACCGCGGTGCGGCTTCCGTTGTCCGGCACGCCCTGGTTGTTCAGGTTGAAGAGATCCAGGTAGATGCCGACCTGCCGCGACGACGATCCGATCGGGAACGTCTTCTCGGCGCGGAAGTCGATGTTGTTGATCGGATCCGTGCGGTACGTGCCGCGCGGCTCGACGCGCACGGTTTCGCTGCCCTGCGCGAGGCCGCGAATCGTCGCCGTCCGTCCGTAGGCAATACCGGTCGTATAGCGGTAGATGCCGCTGATGTTGAACCCGCCGAACAGCGGCACGCGATACGTGCCGTCCAGCTTCACCTGGTGCGTGTAGTCGAACGTCGACGGGCCGCCGGCGTTGATCAGGTGATTGGGATCCGCGTACTCACCGGTCTGGCCGAGGCTCTGGAAGTTCGACGCGGTGCCGGCGGCGTTCGTCCCGCCGATGTTGTTGACGGTGCCCTCCGCGCGCGACCACGTGTACGACAGCGACGCCTGCCAGTTGCGCGAGTAGCGCTTGGTGCCGATCAACTGGAACGCCGTGTAGTCGCGTGACGCCCCGCTCGGGTTCGTGAACAACAGGAACCGCTGACCCGGGTTCGTGTTGTTGAAAACGGTGATGAACGATCCATCGTCGGCGGTCCCCAGTTTGCCGTCCTTCCCCGGATCCTGCTTCTGCACCGCGGCGTACTTGGTGCCGGTGTCGATGAACCCCATGAAGTCCCGGAAGTTGCGGCGTATCACCTGCACCGTCGCCGAGAAGTTCGGAATGATCTCGCGCTCCAGGCCGGCGATGAACTGATCGACGTGCGACTGCTTGATGTTCGGGTCGAGCCCGAGGTTCGTCGTCGGCTCCCGGCGATCGATTTCGTTGAACCGGTTCGGGCCGAGAACTTCCGCGGTGATGTGCGGATTCTGGTGCGTCAGGTCCATGAACTCGAACTGCCCGCCGAACAGCGCGTCGAAGTACCGGCCGTAGTGCGCGCGGAGCACCGTGCGGTGGTCGCCCGTCACATCGAACGCGAGGCCGACCCGGGGCGCGAGCCCGCTGTTCGTGAGCACGGTGCCGGTCGGCACCGATCCGCGGTTGATGTCGAGGCGCAGCCCCGGGTTGATCGTCAACCGGTCGCTCACGGTCCAGTTGTCCTGCACGTAGACGGACGACCGGTTCGCTTTCGCGTCGGTCACGTAGCCGTCCCACAAGAACACGAGGTACGGTTCGCCGCCGTAGTCGTAGTAGTAGCGGCCGCCCGGGTAGCCCGATTCGTTGCGGATCTTCGAGTGCTCGAACTCGGCGCCGAACTTGAACTCGTGGCTCTTGCCGATGAAGTTATCGGCGTAGCGCGTCAGCGTCGCGGCGGTGACGTTGCGCACGCGATCGAAGCGGCCGAAGTACGGCACGTTCACCGAATAGATGCTGGTCTCGGCGTCGAAGTGCGGGTACGGGCCGCTGCGCGTTTGCGGCGGCGTCGGCTCGACGGGGAAGTAGCCCCAGTAGCCGCCGTTGCGCACGTTGAACATCGTCTTCGAGTTGATCGTCCAGGTGACGTTGATGTTCCAGTTCACCTCGGGCGACGGCTCGAGCGCGGTTGTCTCAGTGGTCGGACGCGTGACGCCCGCGCCACGGCCCTCGATGTCGTACTTGTCCCACTCCACGAACCCCTCGGCGCGGACGTTCTGCGACGCCGCCCACGTCAGCTTGTTCATCGTCCGGGGATCCTTCTCGCTCGTGAAGTTCCCCGTGTAGCCGGCGGGCCGATCCTGTCGATTGAAATACTGGAGGCCCGAGAAGAAGAAGAGTTTGTCCTTCACGATCGGGCCGCCGACCTGTCCCGTCGAGTCCCAGTAGGACTTGATCTCGCGCGGCGAGAAGGTCTTCTGCAGATCCGCCGAGAGCGACTTCGTGTTGTCGGCGATCCAGTTCTTCCGCTCCATCAGGTATTCGCCCATACCCGTGAATTTGTTGCTCCCCGAGCGGATGATGCTGTTCGCGGCGACGCCCGTGAACTCGCCGTACTCGGCGTTGGCGCCGAGCGAGACGACCTGCACCTGCTCGACCCAGTTGTAGTTGAAGAACGACCACGGCGTGCCGCTCTCCGGATCGCTGACGTCGACGCCGTCCATCAGCAGCGCGTTCGATCCGGCTGTGCCGCCGAACGCGACGCTGGCGTTCACGCCGGGCGTCAGGTTGATGATGTCAGGCTGGAAGCGGCCGGTCGGCAGGTTCTGCAGCATCGCGTCGGTGAGCTGCGTGTTCGACGCGGAGCTCTTGACGTCGACGACCGGCGATTCGCCGGTCACCTGCACGGTCTCGCTGACGGAGGCGACCGACAGCGTGACGTCGATCGTCGCCGTCGTGCCGAGCGCCAGCACCACGTCGGATCGCTTCACCGTCCTGAAGCCCGCCAGCATCGTCTCCATCTCGTAGCTGCCGGGATGCAGCGCCGGGAACCGATAGACGCCCTGCGAATCGGTGACGCTGGTCTGCACGCCGCCGACCTGCTGCGGGCTCGAGACGCTGACGGTGACGCCGGGAAGCACGGCGCCCGTCGAGTCCCTGACCGTGCCCGTCAAGGTCGAGGTCTGAACGGCTTGCGCAAGCAGCGGGGTGGCCGTGCCGAGGATCGCACACAACAGTGCCATCACCGGCACGACCGGTTTCCACTTCATGCTCATCCTCCTCGCGCGAGAGTATACACTTCGGCACACCGTCCACATATGGGATTCCGTCCGCATCCGGGCACCGATCGCGCCGCGGCTACGGCCGTTTGGATGCTGATGCTGTGCTTCGGAGCGTCGTGTCGTACGTCCGAGACGCTCGGCGTACGCCGCGATGCGCCGGATGTGCTGCTCGTCACGATCGACACGCTGCGCGCGGACCGCGTCGGCGTCGATGGCGGACCGCCGGGCCTGACGCCGGCGCTCGATGCGCTCGGACGCGCGGGCGTCGTCTTCCTCGACGCGACGGCGCACGCGCCGTTGACGCTGCCGTCGCACGCCTCGATTCTCACGGGCCGCTACCCGATCTCACACGGCGTCCACGACAACGGCGGCTTCGCGCTCGCCGAGTCGATGCCGACGCTGGCGGCCTCGCTGCACGCGGCGGGCTATCACACGGCGGCGTTCGTGTCGTCGTACGTGCTGCGCCGCGCGACGGGTCTCGCGCGCGGCTTCGACGTGTACGACGATCGCTTCGAAGGCATCGGCCGCGCGCACTTGACGACGACGATGCTGGAGCGGAAGGCGGCGGAGACGGCGCGTGAAGCGGCGGCGTGGATGAAGAAGGCGCCGCATCCGTTTTTCATGTGGGTGCACTTCTACGATCCGCATGCACCGTACGACGCGCCGCCGGCCTTCGCCGCGAGATTCGTGGGGCGGCCGTACGATGCGGAGGTGGCAGCGGCCGACTTCGGCGTCTCGATGCTCGTCGACGCGATTGCGCCCGACCGCCGCGCCGCGACGCTCGTCGTCGTCACGGGCGATCACGGCGAGAGCCTCGGCGAGCACGGCGAATCGGAGCACGGGATCCTGCTGTACGACGCCACGCTTCACGTCCCGTTGATCGTGAAAGGACCTGGCGTCGGCGCAGGTGTCCGCGTCGAGCGCCAGGTGCGGCACGTGGATCTCCTGCCGACGATCGGCGAGCTGACCGGCATCAGCGCGCCGGCGCCGCTCGACGGCGTCAGCCTGGTGCCGCTGCTGCGCTCCACGGGTCGGACCGGGGTCGGACCGGGGTCCGACCCCGAGGCGCCGGCGTCGTATGCGGAGAGTCGATTCGGGGAGCTGCACTTCGAGTGGAGTCCGATTCACAGCCTCCGCGACGGGACGTGGAAGTACATCGACGGCCCGGACCCCGAGCTGTTCCAGTTGTCCGCCGATCGCGCGGAGCGCGACAACCGGCGATCGGCGCGTCCCGACACCGCGTCGGGGATGGCGAACGCTCTTCGCGGGCTGACCGCTCGCGGACAGGACGCGCCGACAGACACCGCGACGACGGACGCGGCCGAGCGGCTGCGCGCGCTCGGCTACGTCAGCGGACGCGTGGCGCTCGGGCCCGCGGGAGATGCGCGCGGCGATCCGAAGCGCGAAATCGCGCGCTACGAAGCCTACGTGACGGCGTTCAACGGCGGGCTGGCCGCGCTCGAAACCGGCCGAACGGCAGAGGCCGAAGCGACCTTCCGCCGCCTCGCGCGCGAGTTCCCGCGCGCGTTCGAGCCGCATCAATACCTTGCGCGCGCGCTCGCCGCGCGCCACGCGACCGCGGACGCCGCCGCCGAATTCGACGCCGCGATAGCGCTGAGCCCGCGCGAGCCGGTCCTCTATTTCGACGCGGCGCGCGCGCTCGCCGATGGAGGACAATTTGGTCGCGCCTTCGCGCGCGTCGCCGAAGGCCGTCGCCTCGACCCGTCGTCGTTCTACGGCGCGCTTGCCGAAGGGCTCGTCGCGCGCGCCGCGGGCGACGCCGGCCGCGCCGAACGCGCGTTTCGCGACGCCGTTCAGATGAACCCGACGCTGGCCGTCGCGCACCTCGAGCTCGGACGGATCGCCGAAGGCCACGGTGACCTGGGCCAGGCGCGCCGCGAGTACGAGCTCGCGCTCCAGGGCGACGAGACGCTCGACGCCGCCCGCCGGGCGCTGGACCACCTGTCGCGATGACGCGTCCACGAAAAACGAACGCCAGGCCGCGCCGCCTCGCGTGGTTCGCCACGACAGCGGCGGCGCTCGTCGCGCTCGCCGCCGGCGGCTGGCTGTGGACGCGCTTCGTTCCGCGCGCGATCACCTCCGTGAACGGCGAGCCGCTCGGCCATCTGCCGGCCGGCGTGGGCGCCGGCGATCTGAATCTTCTGCTCGTCACGCTCGACACGACGCGCGCCGACCGCATGCACGCGTACGGCTTCGCGGGAATCGAGACGCCCAATTTCGATCGCCTCGCGCGCGAAGGCGTGCTCTTCGAGGAGGCCGTTGCGCCGGCGCCGCTCACGCTGCCGGCGCACTCGTCGATCTTCACCGGCCAGTTTCCGCCCGCGCACGGCGTCCGCGACAACGGCGGCTTCTTCCTCGACGACAAGGAAACGACGATCGCCGAGCGGCTGCAGGCGCGCGGCTACGCGACCGGCGGCTTCGTCGGCGCGTACGTCCTCGATCACAAGTGGGGCATCGCGCAGGGCTTCCAGACCTACTTCGACGATTTCGATCTGACGAAGTACCAGTCGCTGTCGCTCGGCAGCGTCGATCGGCCGGGGAACGAGGTCGCCGAACGCGCGCTGGCATGGCTCGACACCGTGCGCGCGAAGCGCTTCTTCGGCTGGGTCCACTTCTACGACGCGCACTCGCCGTATACGCCGCCCGAGCCGTTCAAATCGCGCTACGCGGGCCGTCCCTACATCGGCGAGATCGCCTTCGTCGACTCGCAGCTCGGACGGCTCCTCGCATATCTCGACGAGCACGACCTCGCCCGCAAAACCGTCGTCGTCGTGATGGGCGATCACGGCGAGAGCCTCGGCGAGCACGGCGAGGGGACGCACGGCTTCTTCGTCTACCAGGCGACGATGCATGTGCCGCTGGTGATTCGAGCGCCGTACGACGCGATGGCCGGGCGCCGCGTCGCCGACACCGTCCGCAGCATCGACATCCTGCCGACGTCGCTCGAGCTGCTCGGGATCAAGCCGGCGGATCGGCTCGAGGGGACGAGCGTCGTGCCGCTCATGACGGGCGCGAAGCGGGAGCTGGGTCTCGCGGCGTACTCCGAAGCGGTCTACCCGCGCTTTCACTTCGGCTGGAGCGATCTGCGCGCGCTCACGGCCGGCCGGTACAAGTACGTCGCGGCGCCGCGGCCCGAGCTCTACGACCTTCAGCAGGATCCGAAGGAGTCGAAGAACATCTACTTGGAGCGGCAGGCGCTCGGCGATCGTCTCAACCAGGAGCTGACAGCGCTCGAGCGACGGATGTCGGCATCCGCGTCCGCGCCGACGGCCGCCGTGGAAGTCGATCCCGAAGCGCGCGAGCGGCTCGCGGCGCTCGGCTACGTCGGCACCTTCGTCACCACCGCTTCGTCGGACCGCGGCGGCCTCGCGGATCCGAAGGACAAGATTCAGCTGTTCAACCTGATGACGCAGGCGCGCGAGACGGCGCGCCACGAGAAGGATTCCGACGAAGGGCTGCAGGCGCTCAAGCGCGTCGTCGACGAGGATCCGAAGGTGATCGACGCCTGGTTCATGATGGGCAACGAGTACTATCGCCGCCACGACTACGCCCGCGCGATCGATCGCTACAAGCACGCCCTCGAGCTGAAGCCCGACTACGATCTCGTCGTCATCAACATGGCGAATGCGTACCGCGCGCTCGGCCGCGACGAGGAGGCGATGATCGGCTACCGTCGCTTCATGGAGCTCGATCCGAAGAACGCGCAGATCCGCTACGAGACGGCGCAGATCCTGATCGACAACGGCAAGCTGGACGAGGCGCAGGCGGAGCTGACGCATGCGCTGCAGCTCGAGCCGAAGCTCGCGGCCGCGCGCAACGCGCTCGGCGTCCTCGCGCTGCGCCGCGGCGATCTCGGGGGCGCCGAGCGCGAGATTCGCGCCGCGATCGCCGAGAAGGCCGACGTCCGGCTCGCGCACTACAATCTGGCGCTGCTCGCCGAGGAGCGCGGGGATTTCCAGCGCGCCATCGCCGAGTACACGCGCGAGATCGAGCTGCACGCCAACAGCTACAAGGCGGCGTTCAACCTCGGACGCGTCTACGAGCGCGTCGGCGATCGCCGCGCGCAGATCGACGCGTACCGGAAGGCGATCGAGATGAACCCGAGCTTCGCGGAAGGGCATCTCTTCCTCGCCAAGGCGTACCTCGATCAGGAACACCAGCTCGACGAAGCCGTGCGGCTCGCGCGCCGCGGCATCGAGCTCGCGCCCGCCTCCGAGTACGCGCCGCTCGGGCACTACGTGCTCGCCGACGTCTACTCGCGGCAGGGCCGCGCCGCCGACGCGGCGCAGGAGGCGGCGCGCGGCCGCGCGCTCGAGCGATCGAAGGCGGAAGCGCGGTGACGGCGACCGGGCGGGCGCGGCCGTCGGTGCTGATCGTCGGATCCGAGGCGCAGCCGTTCGCGAAGACCGGCGGGCTCGCGGACGTCCTCGGCGCGCTGCCGCCGGCGCTCGCGCGGCTTGGCTGGAGCGCGACCGTCGTGCTGCCGCGGTATCGCGGCGTGACGGCGGGTTCGCCGCTCGAGACGTTCCCGGTGACCGTCGGCGGCTTCACGCGCGACGCGACATTCGTCGAGGCGCCGCTGGCGGACGGCGCGCACGCGATTCTCGTCGATTGCCCCGAGCTCTACGATCGCGAGGCGCTCTACGGCGTCGGCAACGTCGACTACACGGACAACGCGCTGCGCTTCGCGTTTCTCGCGCGCGCGGCGCTCGAGTTCGCCGGCCGCCGCGCGGCGCCGCCGCTCGTCGTCCACGCGCACGACTGGCAGGCGGGGCTGGCGCCGGTCTACCTGTCGACGCTCTACGCGTCGCACCCGGTGCTCGCGGGCACGCCGTCGGTGTTCACGATTCACAACCTCGCGTATCAGGGGATCTTCGACGCCTCGCTGCTGCCGTCGCTCGATCTCGGCTGGGAGCAGCTGACGGTCGATCGTCTCGAGTACTGGGGCCGCATCAGCTTCCTCAAAGGCGGCATCAACGCGGCGCGCGTGGTGACGACGGTCAGCCGCCGCTACGCGGAGGAGATTCAGACGCGGGAGTTCGGCTTCGGATTCGACGGCATCCTGCGCGCGCGCGCCGCCGATCTCGTGGGCATCCTGAACGGCATCGACATGCGGGAGTGGGATCCGGCGAACGATCGGTTCCTGCCGGCGCGCTTCGACGCCGACCATCCCGAGGCGAAGGCGGCCGTGAAGCTCGCCGTGCTGCGGCGCTACGGGCTGCCGTCCGACGAGGCGGCCGCTGAGCGCCCGCTCATCGGCATCGTGTCGCGCATGGTCGATCAGAAGGGCTTCGACCTGATCGCCGCGCTCGCCGACGATCTGCCGCAGCTCGGCGCGTCGTTCGTCGTGCTCGGCACGGGCGACCCGGTCTACCAGGACATGTGGCGCGCGCTCGCGGCGCGTCACCCGGACCGCATCGGCGCGCACATCGGCTTCGACGAGCCCCTCGCGCACCTCATCGAGGGCGGCGCCGACATCTTCCTCATGCCGTCCCAGTTCGAGCCCTGCGGCCTCAACCAGATGTACAGCATGCGGTACGGCACCGTGCCGGTCGTCCACGCCGTCGGCGGCCTCGCCGACACGGTCGAGGACTACCAGCCGCGCAGGCGGAACTCGACCGGCTTCGTGTTTCGCGAGTACACGCCCGCGGCGCTGCTCGACGCGCTGGGGCGCGCCGTGCGGCTCTTCGCCGACCGCAAGAGATGGCGCGCGCTCCAGGCCGCCGGCATGCGGCGGGATTTTTCGTGGGACCGTTCGGCGCAGGAGTACGTCAAAATATACGAACGAGCGTCTGGCGCTCGTCCGCGGGGGACCCGGGGCTAGGAGACGCGATGGCAACCGAAAACGTGCAGACCGAATCACGTGTGCAGACCTTTACCGACGCGAACTTCGACGACACGGTGCTGAAGTCGGGCGCGCCGGTGCTGGTGGACTTCTGGGCGGAGTGGTGCGGCCCCTGTAAGCGGCTCGGCCCCACGGTGGACGCGCTGGCGACCGAGTACGCCGGCAAGGTGACGGTCGGCAAGCTGAACGTCGACGAGAACCAGGGCGTCTCGGAAAAATTCCAGATCCGCGGCATCCCGACGATTCTGATCTTCAAGGGCGGCCAGGTCGTCGAGTCGATCGTCGGCCTCGCGCAGAAGGACGATCTGAAGAAGGTCATCGACAAGCACGTCTGATCGACCTGATGGCCTCTCCGAAAAACGTCGTCATCATCGGGTCCGGCCCCGCCGGACTCACGGCGGCGCTCTATTCCGCGCGCGCCAACCTCAACCCGCTCGTCATCGAGGGCGTCGAAGCCGGCGGCCAGTTGATGCTGACGACGATGGTCGAGAATTTTCCCGGCCGTCGCGAAGGCATCATGGGCCCGGATCTGATGGCCGAGATGCGCGCGCAGGCCGAGAGGTTCGGCGCCGAGATCATCCAGGGCAACGTCAACAAGGTCGATCTCTGCTCGCAGCCGATGGCCGTCCAGACGAGCGACGCGAGCTACGCCGCGCGATCCGTGATCATCGCGACCGGCGCGTCGGCGCGGCTGCTCGGCCTGCCCTCCGAGCGCGGGCTGATGGGGCACGGCGTCTCGACGTGCGCGACGTGCGACGGCTACTTCTTCCGCGGCCACGAGATCGCCGTCGTCGGCGGCGGCGATTCGGCGATGGAGGAAGCGGTGTTCCTCACGCGCTTCGCGACGAAGGTGACGATCGTCCACCGCCGCGACACGCTGCGCGCGTCGAAGATCATGCAGGACAAGGCGCGGGCGAACCCGAAGATCGCGTGGCTCCTGAGCCACGAGGTCGACGACATCCACGACACCGGCAAGGGCGAGGTGACGGCGATGGTCGTGCGATCGACGAAGACCGGCGAGCGGCGCGAGCTGCCGGTGACGGGCGTCTTCGTCGCGATCGGCCACACGCCGAACACATCGCTGTTCCGCGGGCAGCTCGAGCTCGATCAGAACGGCTACATCATCACGCACGACGGCGCGAAGACGAGCCTGCCCGGCGTGTTCGCGTGCGGCGACGTGCAGGATCACATCTACCGCCAGGCCATCACCGCGGCCGGAACGGGCTGCATGGCCGCGATCGACGCGGAACACTACCTCGATAGCATTCCTGAGCATCTCGCCAGCGTGTAAGCGGACGACGTACAACGCAGAACCCGCAGAACACGCAGAACACATAGGTACTCATTGTTTCTGCGAGCTCCGCGAGTTCTGCGTTGATCGTCGTCGGTTGAGTGCCGTTCAGTCGATCCAGCCGCCGCCGATGACAACGTCGTGGTCGTAGAACACGACGGCCTGTCCGGGCGTGATCGCGATCTGCGGCGCGTCGAAGACGACCTCGGCGCGCGCGTCGCCGAGCGCGCGGACGGTGGCCGCCGCGGCCTCGTGCCGATGGCGGATCTGCGCGCGGACGCGTAACGGCGCCGCCGGCTCGCGCGCGATCCAGTTGACGAGCGACGCGGTCAGCGTGGTGCGCTCGAGCGACTGCTTCGGCCCGACCAGGACCTGCCGCGTGGCCGGCCGCAGCGCGAGGACGTACATCGGCGCGCCGCCGGGCGACGCGAGGCCCAGGCCCTTCCGCTGGCCGACCGTGAAGCGGTGCACGCCGTCGTGGCTGCCGAGCACGCGGCCCTGCTCGTCGAGGAACACGCCCTCGCGGCCGCCGCCCGGCAGGCGCGTCTCGACGAACGACCGGTAGTCGTGATCGGGAATGAAGCAGATCTCCTGGCTGTCCGGCTTCTCCGCCACCGGCAGGCCGCGCTCGCGCGCGTACGCGCGCACGGCCGCCTTCGGCCGATCGCCGACGGGGAAGCACGCCGCGGCGAGCTGCGCCTGCGTCAGCGAGAACAGGAAGTACGACTGATCCTTCGCCGGATCGACGCCGCGGCGGAGCAGGTACTGGTCGCTCGCCGCGTCGCGCTCCACGCGCGCATAGTGCCCCGTCGCGACCGCGTCCGCGCCGAACGCGCTCGCGCGCTCGGCGAGCGTCGCGAACTTGAGATCGCTGTTGCAGTGGACGCACGGCAGCGGCGTTCGTCCGGCCGCGTACTCGCGCACGAAGTTCGACACCACCTGCTCGTCGAACCGCCGCTCGAAGTTGACGATGTAGTGCGGGATGTCGAGCGCGGAGGCGACCTTGCGCGCGTCGTGCAGATCGTCGATCGAGCAGCAGCTGCCGAACGAGGTCTGTCCCTCGGACTGATCGTAGAGCTGCATCGACAGGCCGATCACCTCGTGCCCCTCGTCGGCCAGAAGCGCCGCGGCCACCGACGAGTCGACGCCGCCCGACATCGCGACTACGATGCGCATCGCTACTCGGGATTCGGGATTCGGGATGCGGGATTCGCCTGCCGACTGCCGACTGATTCGGGCGCCTGCCGACTGCCGACTGCCGACTGGGACTGCCGGCTGCCGACTGATTCAGGCGACAGCGCGCGCAGTTTCTCCACCAGCCGCGGCAGCACGGCGATCGTGAACTCGACTTCGTCTTCGGTGGAGAACAGGCCCAGGCTGAAGCGCAGCGAATTCTGCGTGCGATGCGCCGGCAGCCCCATCGCCTTCAGCACGTGCGACGGCTCGAGCGTGCCGGACGAGCAGGCGGAGCCGGTCGAGACCGCGACGCCCGCGAGATCGAGCGCGATGAGCAGGCTCTCGGCCTCGACGCGATCGAAGCTGATGTTGGTGGTGTTCGGCACGCGCGCCTCGCGCGCGCCGTTCACGGAGGTGCCCGCCACGGTGTCGAGGATGCCGCGCTCGAGCCGGTCGCGAAGCGCGCCGATGCGCCGCGCTTCGGCGTCGAGCTTCCGCACGGCGAGCTGCGTGGCGACGCCGAGCCCCGCGATGCCCGGCACGTTCTCGGTGCCGGCGCGGCGGTTCCGCTCGTGCTTCCCGCCCGTCATCGTCGGCACAAGCCGCGTGCCGCGCTTGATCCACAGCGCGCCGGCGCCCTTCGGCCCGTTGAACTTGTGCGCCGAGAGCGACAGCAGATCGACGCCGAGCGCGCGGACGTCGACGCCGATTTTTCCGGCGGACTGCACCGCGTCGGTGTGCATGAGCGCCCCGTGCTCGTGCGCGACGGCGGCGAGCTCCGCGATCGGCTGAATCGTCCCGATCTCGTTGTTCGCGTGCATCACCGAGACGAGCGCGGTCTCGGCCGTGATCGCCTCGCGCAGGCGATCGGCGGACACGATGCCGGAGGGCTCGACGGGAAGAATCGTCGTGCGCCAGCCGCGCCGCGCGAGCGCCTTCAACGTGTTGAGCACCGCCTCGTGCTCGATGGCGCTCGCGATCAGGTGACGCCGTCCGGTCGGCTCGAGCGCTTCGGCGGCGCCGCGAATCGCGAAGTTGTCCGACTCGGTGCCGCCGCTGGTGAAGACGATTTCAGACGGATCGGCGCCGATGAGCGCCGCCGCGGCCGATCGCGCCTCGTCGAGCGAGGCTTTCGCCTGTTGGCCGAACCGGTGCACGCTCGACGCGTTGCCGAAGATGTCGCGGCTGGCGCGCGCGACGGCGTCGATCACCTCGGGCGCGAGCGGGGTGGTCGCGTTGTAGTCGAAATAGACACGCACCGTGAATCATTCATTGTATCATTGCCGCTAACCCTCGGTATCAAAAGGACTAGACAAGCTTTCGCCCCGCACATATACTGGCCCGAACGTGGCCCCTGCGATGCGACGGCAGACACCCTAGCCCCCTGGGACGAGACTCAGGCGGAGGATTTACATGTGGAAACGCGATGAAGCGGTTCGACCGGCGAGCGGACAACCGACGGCTGCGCCGCCGTCGCCCGCGACCCAGGCGGGAACTCCCGCTCCTCGTCCGGCAGAGACGAGCCACCATCACATGGAGAAGGACATCGTGAACATTGGCAAGTCGGTCGTCATCAAGGGCGAGCTGAACGGCAGCGAAGATCTCACGATCGAAGGGCACGTCGAGGGCACCATTCAGCTCCGCGACCACGTGCTGACGATCGGCCCCAACGGCCGCATCAAGGCGCAGGTGTTCGCCAAGTCGGTGATCGTGCTGGGCGAGGTGACGGGCAACGTCACGGCGAGCGACAAGGTCGACATCCGCGACAACGGGTCGGTGGACGGCGACATCATCGCGCCGCGCGTCGCCATCGCCGAGGGCGCGCACTTCCGCGGCAGCGTCGACATGCAGCGCAAGGGCGGCCAGCCGCCGAGCGCGAAGCCGCAGCCCGCCACGCAGTCGTCGCAGCAGCAGCAGTCGGCCAACGCGCCGCAGCGCGTAGGCGCCTAGCGCGTTCAGGGTTCAGCGTTCAGAGTTCAGCGTTCTGCGTTCTGGGTTCTGGGTTCTCGTGAAGCCAAACGAGAACGACAACGAGAACCGGAACCAGAACGAGAACCGGAACCCTGAACGAGAACCGGAACCCTGAACCCTGAACTCTGAACGCTGAACCCGAGTGGGCCTGCTAGATCGCCTCGCGCCTCGTAAGAACGAGCCCGACGCACGTCCGCAGGGCGCCGCGGCGGACGCGGTCGAAGATCCCGTCTTCTCCACCAAGGCGCTGCGGAAGTTTCTCTCGTGCCTCACCTCGCGCGAATCGCCGGTGCTGCTCGATCTCGGCCCCGTCGTCGGCAGCAACGTCAGCTTTTTCGGCGAGCAGCTCGGCTGCAAGATTTTCGTCGAGGACATCTTCGCCGACCTCGATCGGCACGTCCGGAACAACAAGCTCGAGGAGCTGCCGGCGTTTCTCAAGCGGCGCCTGACGATGGCCGACGGGAGCGTGGACGGGATTCTGTGCTGGGACGTGATCGATTATCTCGACCGTCCGGCGGCGCAGGAGCTCGCCGCCGAGCTCACGCGTGTGCTTCGTCCAGACGGCGCGCTGCTCGGCTTCTTCGGCACCGCCGCGCCGCGCGACACGCGCTACACGAAATTCATCATCGTCGATGAAGTGAACCTGAAGCACCGGCCGTATCCCGCGCTGCGCGGGCGGCAGGCGATCCTGCTCAACCGCGACATCATCCGCCTCTTTCCGGGGCTGCGAGTGTCGGATTCGTTCCTGCTCCAGAACAACTTGAGGGAGATCCTCTTCAGGAAGCCGATGTAATCCGCAATCGAATCCGCACTCCGCACTCCGCGATCAATCCGCACTCCGCACTCCACAATCCGCAATACGATAGGCGGCATGGCCCGGCCGGTCATCGCGCTGCTCACCGACTTCGGCACGAAGGATCACTACGCGGGCACGATGAAGGGCGTGGCGCTCGGGATCTGCCCTGATCTGACGCTCGTGGACATCTCCCACGATTTGCCGGCGCACGACGTCCTGAGCGCGTCGCTGGAGCTCGTCGCCGCCTACAAATATTTTCCGGCCGGCACGATCTTTCTCGTCGTCGTCGATCCCGGCGTCGGATCGACGCGGCGCGGCATCGCAGCCGACACCGGCGACTACCGGTTCGTCGCCCCCGACAACGGCGTGCTGACCTCCGTCCTCGACGAGCATCCGGCGAAGAAGGTCGTCGAGCTCACCGAGCGGAAGTACGCGCGGCCGACCGTGAGCCGCACCTTCGAGGGGCGCGACCGCTTCGCGCCGGCGGCCGCGTGGCTCGCGAAGGGAATCGACGTGGCGGCGCTCGGCCGGCCGGCCGGAGCGATTCACCGGCTCGACATCCCGCAGCCCGACGTCGCGTCCGATCACATCGACGGGCAGGTGCTGCGCGTCGATCGCTTCGGCAACCTGATCACGAACATCGATCGCCGCGCCTTTGACAGGCTGGCCGACGGTCCGCTCGACATCCGCGTCGGCGAGCACGCCGTGCCGCGCGTCGTCTCGACGTATGCGGACGCGGGCGACGGCGAGATCTGCGCGCTGTTCGGCAGCACCGATCATCTCGAGGTCGCGGCGAACGGCGCGAGCGCCGCCGCGCGGCTCGATCTGGGCCGCGGCGCCCCCGTGCACGTCGCCCGTCGCGCGTGATACGATCGCGCGCCTTTTAAACGCGCGCGCGCGTAGGCCGCGCGGGTCAGGCGGGCCGGGCAGGCCGGGCAAAAACCGGCGCATGCATCGACCTGCCCGACCCGCCAGGCCCGCCCGACCTGCCCGGCCATGATTGATTTCACGCTGAACGACGAGCACACGCTGCTCGAACAATCCATCCGCGAGTGGGGCGCGCAGAACGTCGCGCCGTTCATCCGCGACAACGACCGCAAGCACCACTTCGATCGCGACCGGATCCTCACCGGCATGGCGCAGCTCGGGCTGCTCGGGATCTCGGTGCCGCAGGAGTACGGCGGCGCCGGGATGGACTACATCGCCCTCGGCCTCGCGAGCGAGGAGCTCGAGTACCTCGACACGTCGCTGCGCGTGATCATGTCGGTGCACGCCGGGCTCAACTGCCTGACGCTCCTCACGTGGGGCAGCGAGGCGCAGAAGCAGCGCTACCTCGTCCCGCAGGCGCAGGGCAAGAAGATCGCCGGCTACGGGCTCACCGAGCCGAGCGCCGGCAGCGACGCGCGCGCGATTCAGACGACGGCGGTGAAGAAGGGCGATCGGTACGTGCTCAACGGCGAGAAGAGCTGGATCTCGCTGGCCGACGTCGCCGACAACTTCGTCGTCGTCGGGTGGACCGACGGCGAGAAGAAGAAGCAGCGCGATCCGAGCGGCCTCAGCGCGTTCATCCTCGAGCGCACGTTCAAGGGGTTCTCGAGCGGCCCGATGAAGGAGAAGTGGGGCATCCTCGCGGGCAACACCGGCTTCTTCAAGATGGACGACGTCGAGGTGCCCGCCGAGAACCTGCTCGGGCGCGAAGGCGAGGGCTTCAAGATCGCGATGTTCGCGCTCGATCAGGGGCGCTATACCGTGGCCGCCGGCGCGACCGGTCTGATTCGCGCGTGCCGCGACGCGAGCGTGAAGTACGCGAAGGAGCGCAAGACGTTCGGCGTCGAGATCGGGCAGCATCAGCTCGTGAAAGAGATGATCGCGCAGATGGAGTCGGACTATCAGGCGGCGCGTCTGCTCTGGCTGCGGTCCGGGTGGCTGAAGAACCACGGGCAGCGCAACACGCGCGAGACCGGCCTCGCGAAATGGTTCGCCACGGTCGCCTCCGAGCGCGCCGCCGGCGACGCCGTCCAGATTCACGGCGCCAACGGCTACTCCGACGAGTACCCGGTCGGCCGCTTCTTCCGCAACTGCAAGGGCGCGGTCATCTACGAGGGGACGCGCGAGATCCACAAGATCATGCAGGCCGACTATCTCCTCGGCTACCGCACCGATCGTCCGACGCGATGCGAGCTCCCGCCGTATCGCGAGGCGTCGAAGACGGCGTAACGGGCCTCCCTCACTGCCATGGATTCAGATCTCTCGCTCGAGTTTCTCCGCGTCGTCGAGCAGGCGGCCATCGCGTGCGCGCACACGATGGGCCAGGGCGACCGCCACAAATCCGATCAGGCGGCCGTCGAAGCGATGCGCACCGTCATGGACACGGTGCCGATCGACGGGACGATCGTGATCGGGGAGGGAGAGCGCGACGAAGCGCCGATGCTCTACATCGGCGAGAAGGTCGGCCTCGTCAACGCGAAGAACCTCCACGGCTTGAAGCTCGTGCGGTTCGACGAAGTGGACATCGCCGTCGATCCGCTCGAGGGGACGAACCTGTGCGCGACCGGCGCGCCGAACGCAATCGCCGTGCTCGCCGCCTCCAACCGCGGCGGATTGCTCCACGCGCCTGACCTGTACATGGAGAAGCTCGTCGTCGGTCCGAGCTCGAAGGACGCGGTGAGCCTCGATGCGTCGGTGGAAGAGAACCTGCAGCACATCGCGGAGAGCCTCGGGCGCAGCGTCGAAGATCTCGTCGTGGTCGTGCTCGACCGCGACCGCCACAAGAAGCTCGTCGACGACATCCGCGCGACCGGCGCGCGCATCCGCCTGATTGGCGACGGCGATCTCTCGGCGGGCATCGCCGCGGCCGTCGTCGGCTCCGGCGTGCACGCCGTGATGGGCACCGGCGGCGCGCCCGAGGGGGTGCTGACGGCGGCCGCGATGCGCTGCCTGAACGGCGAGATCTTCGCGCGGCTGGTCGTCAACAAACCGGAGCACGAGGAGCGCTGCCGCGCGATGGGGATCACAGACTTCAAGCGCGTCTATCGATCGAAGGATCTCGCGCCCGGCGACAACATCATCTTCGCCGCCACCGGCGTCACCGACGGCACGCTGATGCGCGGCGTCCGCTTCTTCGGCGACGGCACGCGCACGAGCTCCGTGATCATGCAGAACACGCCGCACCGCATCCGGTTCATCGACAGCATCCAGGTCGCGCCCGACACGAACGTGAAGATACGGTTCTGACGTGGGTCGGGCGGGTCGCGCGCGTCTGGCAGGTCAGGCGGGTCAAGATCGCTGTTCTACCATCAACCCGCCTGGCCCGCCCGACCCGCCTGTCCTTCGGTTCTTCCAGAGGTCATCACATGCGCTCTCGAAAACCGGCGGCGCTCGTCGCGGCACTCGTCGCGTGCCTCTCTGTCGTCGCCGCCTCGCAGGAGCCGGTCGATCTCGCCGTCGTCGATCGGATCAAGACCCAGGCGTTCTCGCGATCCGAGGTGATGGACCATCTGCGCAATCTCACCGACGCGCACGGCCCGCGCCTCACCGGCTCGCGCGAGTTCGAGGACGCGGCGAAGTGGGTGACCGATCGGCTGTCGTCGTTCGGTCTGAGCAACGTGCACGTCGAGCGCTGGGGGCCGTTCGGCCGCAGCTGGTCGATCGACGGCTACTCGGCCGAGATGCTCGCGCCGCACTACGAGCGGCTCGACGCCGAGCCGCTCGCGTGGAGCGCGTCGACGGCGGCGCCGGTGACCGGCGAGCCGATGCTCGCGCCGCTTGATCTCTCGATCGTGCGTGGCGGCACGAAGCGCATGGCCGACGACTTCGACGCGTATCGGCGGCGATGGACCGGGAAGCTGCGCGGACGAATCGTCCTGTTCACGCCGGACAAGCCGTCGCCCCCGCGCGAGACGGCGCCGTTCCACCGCTACACGGACGCGGAGCTGGCGGACCTCGCCAGGGCGCCCGAGCCGGCGGTGCCGCCACGCGTCACGCGGATCGACGACCTGGAATGGCCGGAGACGCCCCAGGAGGCGTTCAAGCTGTTCATGACGATGCCGGAGTCGATGCTCGACGCGCTGATCGACCGCTTCGACGAGCTCTCGCTGCAGCGCACGAAGTTTTTCGTCGACGAAGGCGTCGCCGCGATCCTGGTGGGCGACGAGCGCGCGCGTGAAGGGCTGCTCGCGGCGGAAGCCGCGGGCCCGTTCCGCTCGCGCGAGCCGACGGCGCCGCCAACCTTCGTGATCACCGCGGAGCAGTACGGCCGCATTGCGCGGCTCGTCGAGCACCAAGAGCCGGTGCGGCTGCGGCTGGAGCTGCGCGCGATCGCCTCGCCCGGCGACGTCGACGGCGGCAACGTCGTCGGCGAGATTCCGGGCGGCGCGAAGCGCGACGAGGTCGTGATGGTCGGCGCGCACTTCGACTCGTGGCATTCCGGCACCGGCGCCACCGACAACGGCGCCGGCAGCGCCGTGATGATCGAGGTGATGCGCATTCTCGCCGCCCTGAAGCTGCGCCTCGATCGGACGGTGCGCGTCGCGCTGTGGGGCGGCGAAGAGCAGGGCCTGCTCGGGTCGCGCGCGTACGTGAAGGCGCACTTCGCCGATCCCGCGACGCTGCAGCTCGGTCCCGAGCACGCCAGACTCTCGGGGTACTTCAATCTCGACAACGGCAGCGGCCGCATCCGGGGTGTGTACCTGCAGGGCCACGAGGCGATGCGCCCGCTCTTCGAGCAGTGGCTCGCGCCGTTCCACGACCTCGGCGCCGCGACGCTGACGATTCGCAACACCGGCGGCACCGATCATCTCTCGTTCACGCGCGTCGGGCTGCCGGGGTTTCAGTTCATCCAGGATCCGCTCGACTACGAGTCGACGACGCATCACACGAGCGCGGACACCTACGGCCACGCGATCGCCGCGGATCTGATGCAGGCCTCGGCGATCATCGCGAGCGTCGTCTACGACGCGGCGAACCGGGCGGAACGTCTGCCGCGCCGAGCGCTGCCGCCGGCGGCCGCGACGAAATGACGGCGCCTGCCGCTCGGCTCCCGAGATGAACCGCGGCGCGTTGGCTGCGTCGAACGAGCACGCGTGGAGCCGCAACGTCGCGGCCATCACCGCCGCGAGCTTCATGGGCTACACGGGCTTCACGCTCGTGATGCCGTTTCTGCCGCTCTTCATCGCGCAGCTCGGCGTGACCGACGTCGGCGAGGTCGCGATGTGGACCGGGCTGAGCCTCGGCGTCACCCCGGGGCTGACCGCGCTGCTGTCGCCCGCGTGGGGCCGTCTGGGCGACCGCTACGGCCGCAAGATCATGGTCGAGCGCTCGCTCGTCAGCTTCGTGATCCTCATGGCGGCGATGGCGTACGTGACGCGCGCGTGGCACGTGCTCGCGCTGCGCGCGGTGCAGGGGCTCTTCGCCGGCTACGGATCGCTGTCGGTGGCGATGGCCGCCGAGTCGGCGCCGCGCGATCGGATGCCGAACGCGATCGGCGTGGTGCAGACGGCGCAGCGGATTGGTCCGGCGGTGGGGCCCGTGATCGGCGGCGTGCTTGCCGGCGTCGTCGGGCTGCGGCGCGCGTTCATCGCGACGGCGATGTTCTACGCGATCGGGCTGGTGGTCGTGTATCTGATGTACGACGAGCGCGCGACGCACGCCGTGCAGCAGCCGGCCGACAGCGGCCGCGTCACGTTCCGCAGCGTGCTCGCGTTCGAGAATTTCATCCTGATGATGGCGGTGATCTTCGGCCTGCAGTTCGTCGACCGCAGCTTCGGCCCGGTGCTGCCGCTGTGGGTGGAGCGCGTCGGCGTGGCGCGCGCGAGCGTCGCGCTCGTGTCGGGGACGCTCTTCTCCGTGATGGCGTTGACCGGCGCGCTCGGCCATCATTTCTGCGGCAAGCTGCTCCAACGGTATCCGAGCCGCCTCGTGATCGGCGGCGGCTCGGCGGCCGCCGCCGCGGGATGTGCGCTGATGAGCGCGGCCGGATCGATCGCGCCGGCCGAGCCCGCGGCGATCGTCGCCGCGATGACGGTCGCGTCGGCGGTGCTCGGCGTCGGCATCGGCGCCGCGATGACGGCGAGCTACAGTGCGGCGGGCGCGGTGATTCCGCCCGGCGCGCACGGCACCGGGTTCGGCGTGCTGACGAGCGCGTCGCTCGTCGGCATGGCGGGCAGCCCGTTCGTCGCCGGCTTCGTCGGCGGCGCCTCGCTCCGCATCGTCTTCCTGCTGGATGTCGGGGTGATGGGACTGCTCGCGCTGATCGTGCACACCGCGATGGTGGATTGACGTGCGCCGGCTGTTCGTCGACCGCCTGGCGCCGCAGCGCGACGCGATCGAAGAGGCGGCGACGTGGATCGCGCGCGGCGGCGTCGTCGCGATCCCGACCGACACGTTGTACGGCCTGGCGGTCGATCCGTTTTCGCCGGACGCGGTGGCGCGGCTGTTCGCCGTGAAGGGGCGCTCCGACGATCGGCCGCTGCCGCTCGTCGCGGCCGACGTGGCGCAGGCGGCGGCGCTCGGGCCGCTGACCTCGGTCGGCCGCGGCCTCGGGGAGCGCTACTGGCCGGGGCCGCTGACGCTGCTCGTCGCGGCGCCGCGCGCGCTGGCGATCGCCGTGCACGCCCGGACGGGAAAGGTCGGCGTGCGCGTGCCGCGCGACGACGTCGCGCGCGCGATCTGCCGCGCGGCGCGCACGCCGCTCACCGCGACGAGCGCGAACGTGAGCGGCGCGCCGGCGACGGCTGATCCGGACGAGGTGGAACGAACGCTCGGATCGCGGATCGATCTGTTGATCGACACGGGTGCCGCGCCCGGCGGCCCCCCGTCGACGATCGTGGACGCAACCGTCGATCCGCCGTCGCTCGTGCGCGCCGGCGCGATATCGTGGGACGAGATTCAGGCATGGCTGCACAGCGGATTCAACGCGGATCGGGCGTAGCGCGGCGCGAGCGCGCGGCGCTCGTCGGCCTGATCGCCGGCCGCGCGCGCCGCCACGAAGCGGAGCGATCGCTCGAGGAGCTCGCGGGGCTCGCCGACGCCGCCGGCGCCGACGTCGTGCTGCGCGTGCTGCAGGAGCGGCCGAAGCCCGATCCGTCGACGTATCTCGGCGCCGGCAAGATCGAGACGCTCGCCGCATCCGCTGCCGAAACCGACGTCGACGTCGTGATCTTCGACAACGAGCTGACGCCGGCGCAGCTCAGGCAGATCGAGGAGGAAGTGGGGCGGAAGATCGTCGATCGCACGCAGCTCATCCTCGACATCTTCGCGCGGCGCGCGCGCACGCGCGAAGGCAAGCTGCAGGTCGAGCTCGCGCAGCTGCGATATCTGCTGCCGCGGCTCGTCGGCGCCGGCGCGGCGCTCTCGCGGCTCGGCGGCGGCATCGGCACGCGCGGACCGGGCGAGACGAAGCTCGAAACGGATCGCCGCCGGATCCGCACGCGCATCCACGCGATCTCCGACGACATCGATCAGGTGCGCAAGCGGCGCGCGCAGCTGCGCGAGCGCCGGCACAAATCGTCGGTGCCGACCGTCGCGCTGGTCGGCTACACCAACGCCGGCAAGACGACGCTGTTCAACCGCCTGACGCGGGCGGAGGCGGAGGCGTCCAACGCGCTGTTCGTCACGCTCGATCCGCTCGTCCGGCAGGTGCGCCTCCCGGACCGCCGCGAGCTCCTGATGTCGGACACCGTCGGGTTCATCGATCGCCTGCCGCACGCGCTCGTCGCCGCGTTCCGCGCCACGCTCGAGGAGACGGCGGAGGCCGATCTGATCCTCCACATCATCGACGCGGCCGCGCCGGATCGCGAGCGCCGGATTGCCGCCGTCCGCCAGGTGCTCGAGGAAGTGGACGCCGCCGACGTGCCGCTCGTCGACGCCTACAACAAATGCGACGCGCTCACGCCCGACGAGCGCCGGCGGCTGACCGACCTCGATCCGTCGGCGCTCTGCATCTCGGCGCTCACGGGCGAGGGCATGGACGAGATTCTCGACACGATGACGTCGCGGCTCGCGCTCGACGTCCGCCGCGTGACCCTGACCTTCGATCCCGACGACGCCGGCGATCGCGACCGCATCGCGCGGCTCTACCGCCACGGGCACGTCGTGCTGCACGAGACGCGCGACGGCCGCGTGTCGATCGTCGCCGACGTGCCGCGGCGGCTCGCCGATCGCCTGTCCTCGTCGTCCACACCGCGACCAGAGAGGTAATATTTCCCCCGATGCGCAAGCTCCTGCTCGCCGCGCTCGTCGTGTTCAGCGCGTGCGCGCCGAAGATGGTGCCGCCGCCGGTCGTCTCGGCGCCGAAGTTCCCGGAGTACGCGCAGCCGGCGGTTCCGCCGGCGTTTGCCGGCAGCGCCGCCGCGCTCCTGCAGTCGAGCGGCTGGGCGTTCTTCCAGAGCGGCGACCTCAAGACCGCGGAGCGCGACTTCTCGGCGGCGCTCCACGCGGCGCCGGACTTCTATCCCGCCGAGATGTCGCTCGGCTATCTCGAGCTCGCGCGCAAGGACGCCGCGGCGGCGCTGCCGCACTTCGATCGGGCGCTCGAGCTGAGCCCGCAGCACAGCGACGTGCCCGCGTTCGTCGCGAAGGGGCAGTCGCTGCTCGCGCTGAACCGCGAAGCGGAGGCGCTCGAGGCGTTCTCCGCCGCGCTCGCCGTCGATCCGTCCCTCACCGATCTGGCGAGGCGCGTCGAGGTGCTGAAGTTCCGGAACGCCGAGCAGGGCGTCGCGCGCGCGCGCGACGCGGCGCGCGCCGGCCGGCTCGACGAAGCGGTGCAGGCCTACACGGCCGAGATCGCGTCGTCGCCCGACAGCCCGTTTCTCTATCGCGAGCTCGCCGCCGTCGAGCGGCAGAAAGGCGATCTCGACGCGGCGCTCGAGCATTTCCGCAAGGCGAGCGCGCTCGACCCGAGCGACGCGCGATCGCTCCAGCAGATCGGCGAGATCCTCGAGGGCCGCGGCGATGCCGACGGCGCGGAGAAGGCCTACGCGCGGTCGCTCTCGATCGAGCCGAGCGCGGAGGTGCAGAAGCGGGTGGAGGCGCTGCGCGCGCGGGCGGCGTTCGCGCGCCTGCCGGCCGAGTACCGCGCGATCGACGAGGCGCCGCAGCTGACGCGCGCCGATCTCGCCGCGCTCATCGGCATCCGCCTCGCGCCGCTGCTGCAGGGCGGCCGCCGCGGCGACGCGGCGCTCATCACCGACGTGCGCAACAACTGGGCGGCGACGTGGATCGTGGCCGTCGCCGGCGCGGGCATCATGGAGCCGTTCGCGAACCACGCCTTTCAGCCGCGCACCTCGGTGCGGCGCGTCGATCTCGCCCAGGCGGTGGCGCGGCTGCTCGCGCGGGTCGAGGCGCAGAACCCGGGACGGACCAGGGCGTGGGAGTCGGTGCGGCTGAAGTTCACCGATCTGTCGCCGAGCCATATCGCGTATCCGGCGGCATCGGTGGCCGTCGCAGCCGGCGTGCTGAAAACCGGCGACAACAACGCATTCCAGCCGTCGAAGGTGGTGACCGGCGCCGAGGCCATCGAGGCGATTGAAAAGGTCGGGGCGATTGCGGGCCTGCGATGAGCGCGCTCACCGCCGCCAACCAGATCACGCTGCTGCGGATGCTGCTGATCCCGGCGTTCGTGATCCTGGTCGTCTACGGATTGCTTGGCTGGGCGCTGGTCGTGTTCGCCGTCGCCGGGTTCACCGACGCGCTCGACGGCTTGATCGCGCGCCGCGCGGGCCAGAAGACGAGCCTCGGCGCATGGCTCGATCCGATGGCCGACAAGCTGCTGCTCGTGACCACGTTCGTGGTCCTGACGCTTCCGGGGCTGAACCTCGCGAACCGTCTGCCCGTCTGGCTGACGATCTGCATCATCAGCCGCGACGTCGTGATCGTCGCGACCGTCGCCGTCGTGAACCTCGCGATCGGGCCGCGGACGTTCAGGCCGTCGATCTACGGCAAGATCGCCACCGCCACCTACATCGTCACGGCCGTCGCCGCGATGCTCTTTAACTATCTCGGCTATCATTCGGCCGTCGTCGATCTCGGCGTGTGGACGTCGCTCGCGATCACGCTCGTCTCGGCGTTCCATTACATCTGGCATGCGCGCCGCATCATCGACGCGCCCGCGCCCTGAAGCCATGAAGCGCATCCTCGCCGTCGCAATCCTCGCCCTTCAAGTCACGCAAACGCCGCCGAAGCAGGCCGTCGTCGAGACGTCGGCCGGGACGTTCGTGATCGATCTCGCCCCGGAGACCGCGCCGAATCAGACGGCGTACTTCATGAAGCAGGCGAGCGACGGCGCGTACGACGGCACGACCTTCCACCGCACGATCAAATACGGCATGGTGCAGGGCGGCGATCCGCTGACGAAGGATCCGTCCAAGCGCGCGCTGTACGGCACCGGCGGCCTCAACGTCGTCAAGGCCGAGGCGCGCGCGCCGAAGATGACGCGCGGATCGGTCGCCGCGGTGCTCGTTCCCGGCAAGGCCGACAGCGCGGGATCGCAGTTCTTCATCGTGCTGGCCGATCAGCCGGCGCTCGACAATCAGTACACCGTCTTCGGACATGTGTCCGACGGCATCGAGGTGCTGCAGAAGATCTCCGAGGCGGCGGTCGACGAGAAGGGGCTCACGACCGATCGCATCGAGATCAAGCACGTCGCGATCCGCGATACGCCGGCCGATCCGTTCGTCAACGAAACCGCTGCGGAGCTCGGCGCGTATCGCGCCGTGCTCGACACGAGCGCGGGGCCGATTGCGTTCGAGTTCTTCACCGACAAGGCGCCGAACACCGCGCGGCAGTTCATGCGGCTCGCGGCCGCCGGCGTCTACAACGGCATGGCGTTCCACCGCGTCGCGCCCGGCTTCGTCGTCCAGACCGGCGCGCTCGCCTCGCGCGCCGCGCCGCTGACGGAGAAGCAGCAGAAGCTGGTGCACAACCTGGCGCCGGAGTTCAACGACACGAAGCACGTGAAGGGCATCGTCTCGATGGCGCGCGGCGACGCGCCCGACAGCGCGACGACGTCGTTCTTCATCTGCACGGGAACGTCGCCGGCGCTCGACGGCGTGTACACGGCGTTCGGCCGGGTGGTCGACGGGATGGCGGCGGTGGAGGCGATCGAAGCGGCGCCGCGCACGGGCGAGGCGCCGAATGCGCGGATAGAGCTGCGGACCGTGAGGATCGAAAAGCGAAATTAAGAATGAGAAGAAATTAAGAATTAAGAATTCGCGCAGCGGCCGTAGACGACGAAATTCTTAATTCCAAATTCTCAATTCTTAATTGTCACCCGCTCGGCACCAGACGGGTCACGCGTACGGCCTGACCGACCAGGTATTCCACCTGAATGCGATCCCCCGGCTCGAGGTTGGTGCCGAGCACCGCTTCGGGGCCGATGCGCGCGACGTGGACCTGCCCGTCGGGATCCTCGACGTCGGTGAAGAAGACGTCCCACGACACCTGGCCGTGGACGCTGATCGGCTGCACCTTCTTCAGAATGCCGTCGCGCGTTCCTTTTAGCATGCGTCATTCTCGTCCATCGATGCGTTTGCCATTGAAAGGCAGGAAGGCAGAAGGGCAGGAAGGCAGGAGTTCAAGGCAGGAAGGCAGAAAGGCGCGAATGACGAAGGCAGAAAGGATGCATGGACGGAAGGCCAAAGTGTAAGGTCAACGCGCAAAGCCTCAACCTTCAGCCTTTGCCTTCTAACGTTCCTCCTTTCACCGTTCGTCATTTCAGCCTTCGTGCCTTTCGGCCTTGAATTCCTGCCCTGCTGCCTCCCCTGCCTTCCTGCCTTGCCGCCCCCAACACAATATCCGCTTGAACGGAAAGAAGAACGGCTGCGCGGCGTCGAGCTGCGGCAGCAGCCGCGCGCGGTAGTCGGCGACGAAGCGCTCGAAGAGATCCGGCGCCAGGTGGCGCGCGTAGTCCGTCAGCAGCGTCCCCTTCACCCAGTCGACCACGGCGTCGCGCGACTCCAGGAGATGAGGATAGACGATCAGGCGCACGATCGGATCCACGAAGCCGCACCGGTAGAACAAGCGCGCGTAGGCGTCGGGCGTCAGCACCGGCTGCGGCTTGCGCCAGCCGCCGAGCGCGCCGCGGTACGGCTCCTCGTCGGCGAGCCGCACCGCGGTGACGTGTGTCGGATCGTCGTGCTGCGCCGGCACCTGGAACGCCAGCTGCCCGTCGGCGGCGAGGATCGCCGCGAGGCGCGGCACGAGCGCGTCGTGATCTTCGACCCAGTGGAGCGCGGCGTTCGAGAAGATGAGCTCGGGCCGCTCGTGCCGATCGAAGCGCCGCGCGGCGAACGCCTCGATCGTGCCGACCTCGAAGCACAGGCCGCCCGCGAGCGGCGCCGCGCGCGTCGCCGCGAGCATGCTGTCCGATCGATCGATGCCGATCGTCCGGCGCGCGTTCAGCCTCTCGTGCAGGACGCGCGTCAGCTTGCCGGTGCCGCATCCGAGATCGACCACGCACATGCCGGGCACGGGCTCGACGAGCGCGAGCAGGTCGTAGAACGGCTGCTCGCGCTGCCGCTCGAACTTGTCGTACTGCCGCGGATCCCAGGTGTCGGTCGCCGTCATACGCCTTGAAAGGGCAGCCGATCGACGACGTCCGCGTCGCGCTCGGCGCAGAAGTTGTGCACGCTCACGCCGAGCAGCCGCACCGATCGCGCGCCCGCTTCGGTCTTCTCGAGCAGCCGGACCGCGCGGGCGGTGAGGTCCGCTTCGTCGCGCGTCGCCGGCGCGGTGTGGCTGCGCGTAATCGTCGCGAAGTCGCCGTAGCGGAGTTTGAGCGTCACCGTTCGCGCGAGGAGCTGCCGCCGCGCGAGCCACGCGACCTGGTGGCGCGCCATCCCGGCGACCTCGGCGCGGATGGTCTCGAGGTCGGTGAGATCCTCGGGGTAGGTGTTCTCCGATCCCGACGACTTCACTTCGCGGTTCGGCACGACGGGCCGATCGTCCACGCCGCTTGCGAGCTTCCGCAGCCAGTCGGCGAGGCTGCCGACCGCGTCGCGCAGCAGCTGCGGATCGGCGCTGCGCACGTCGACCAGCCGCGCAATCCCCGTCCCGCGCAGCTTCCGCGCCGTGACCGGCCCGACGCCCCACAGCGCATCGACCGGCAACTGCTGCAAGAACGGCTCGACGCGATCGGGGCTGATCACGGTGAGGCCGTCGGGTTTTTTCCAGCCCGAGGCGATCTTCGCCAGGAACTTGTTCGGCGCGACGCCGGCCGACGCGGTCAGGCCGGTGTCGGCGCGGATACGCGCCTTCAACCGCTTCGCGACGGCGGTGCCGAGCGGTTCGCCCCACGCGTTCTCGGTGACGTCGAGGTACGCCTCGTCGAGCGAGAGCGGCTCGACGAGCGGCGTCACCTCGCGGAAGATCGAGAAGACGTCGTTCGAGGCGGTCTTGTAGCGCGCGAAATCCGGCGGCACGATCACGAGCACGGGGCAGAGCCGCACGGCCTTCGCCATCGACATCGCCGAGTGGACGCCGAACGCGCGCGCCTCGTAGCTCGCCGCCGCGACGACGCCGCGGCGGTTGGGATCGCCGCCGACGGCGAGCGGCTTCCCGCGCAGCGACGGATCGTCGCGCTGCTCGACCGACGCGTAGAACGCGTCCATGTCGATGTGGAGAATGCGGCGAACCACGATCGCGATAAATGTACAATACCGGTTTCCTATGCCGCAGTTCATCTACACCATGAAGGGCCTCGGGAAGGTGCATCCTCCCGACAGCAGGGTTCTCGACGACATCTGGCTCTCGTTCTACTTCGGCGCGAAGATCGGCGTGCTCGGCTTGAACGGCGCGGGCAAGAGCTCGCTGTTGAGGATCATGGCCGGCGAGGACACGAGCTTCATCGGCGAAGCGTTTCCCGCCGAAGGCATCTCCATCGGATTCCTCCATCAGGAGCCGAGGCTCGATCCGAAGAAGGACGTCCGCGGCAACGTCGAGGAGGGCGTCGCGCCGATCAAGGCGCTCCTCACGCGGTACGACGAGGTGAACGCGAAGCTCGGCGAGGATCTCTCGCCCGACGACATGGAGAAGGTCCTCGACGAGCAGGGCCGCCTGCAGGACAGGATCGATGCGTCCAACGCCTGGGATCTCGACTCCCGCCTCGAGCTCGCGATGGACGCGCTGCGGCTGCCGCCGCCCGACGCCGAGGTTGCGACGCTCTCGGGCGGCGAGCGCCGCCGCGTCGCCCTGTGCCGGCTGCTCCTGCAGTCGCCCGATCTGCTGCTGCTCGACGAGCCGACCAACCATCTCGACGCCGAATCGGTCGCGTGGCTCGAACGGTTTCTCGCTGAATACGCCGGCACCGTGGTCGCCGTGACGCACGACCGCTACTTCCTCGACAACGTCGCCGGCTGGATCCTCGAGCTCGATCGCGGGCACGGCATTCCATGGGAGGGCAACTACTCGTCGTGGCTCGAGCAGAAGCAGAACCGCCTCGCGCAGGAGGAGAAGGCCGAGACGCGGCGGCAGAAAACGCTCGAGCGCGAGCTGGAATGGATCCGGATGTCGCCGCGCGCGCGGCAGGCGAAGGGCAAGGCGCGCCTGAACGCGTACGAAGAGCTGCTGCGCCAGGACACCGCGCAGAAGATCGAGACGGCCGAGATCTACATCGCGCCCGGGCCGCGGCTCGGCGACACCGTCGTCGAAGCGCGCGGGTTGAAGAAGGGCTACGGCGACAAGCTGCTGATCGAGAACCTCGATTTCACGCTCCCGCGCGGCGGCATCGTCGGCGTGATCGGCCCGAACGGCGCCGGCAAGACGACGCTGTTCCGGATGATCACCGGGCAGGAGAAGCCGGACGAAGGGACGCTGAAGATCGGCGAGACGGTGCAGATCGGCTACGTGGATCAGAGCCGCGAGGCGCTCGACGCGAACAAGACGGTGTTCGAGGAGATTACCGGCGGCAACGACGAGGTCGAGCTCGGCAAGAAAAAGATCGCGTCGCGCGCGTACGTCTCGTGGTTCAACTTCAAGGGCGCGGGGCAGCAGCGGAAGGTCGGGACGCTCTCGGGCGGCGAGCGCAACCGCGTGCACCTGGCGAAGCTGCTGAAGAAGGGGAGCAACCTGCTGCTGCTCGACGAGCCGACCAACGATCTCGACGTCGACACGCTGCGCGCGCTCGAGGAGGCGCTGCTGAACTTCGCCGGCTGCGCAGTTGTCATCAGCCACGATCGGTGGTTCCTCGATCGCATCGCCACGCACATGCTCGCGTTCGAGGGCGACAGCCAGGTCGTCTGGTTTCAGGGGAACTATCAGGACTACGAGGCCGATCGGAAGCGGCGGCTCGGCGCCGCGGCCGATCAGCCGCATCGGATCAAGTATCGGAGGCTGACGCGGTAGGCCTGGCGGGCCCGGGCAGGCCAGGCAGGCCGGGCAGGCCGGGCAGGTTTGAAGGTAGAACGCGTGCCGCAAGTACCAGCATTCCGACCTGCCAGACCCGCTTGACCCGCCAGACCTGCCAGACCCGCGTGACCCGCCCGGCCCCTCCAGCCCTACACGACCACTTCGTACGGCCGCATCATGTCGTTGTCCTCGTGGTCGAGGATGTGAGGAGGTCGCGTCGTGTCAACATAGGGACTCCTTCCGCCGCCGGGGCAGGCGGGCGCTGCGGCGCGTCGCGGGCACGCGAACTCGCGGCGTTCGTGCGGGTTCGCGCGCCCGTGCGATCGCGCACGCGCCGGCGCCGGTCGCGGAATCCCGGCGGCTGGCCGGAACGGCGGCACGCGCGGCCGTGATGGGTGAAACGGAATGAGTCTGAAGCGGCAGACGGTTGGAATTCTGATCTTCGACGACGTCGAAGTGCTCGACTTCGCCGGGCCGTTCGAGGTGTTCTCGCGGACGCGGCTGGTGCCGGGCGCCGAGTCGCGGCGAAGCGACGCCAGCGCGCCGTTCACGGTGTTCACGGTCGCGCGGACGGCCGACCCGATCGCGGCGATCGGCGGCCTGCAGGTGATCCCGACTTACGCGTGGGACGCCGCGCCGCCGATCGACATCCTCGTCGTCCCGGGCGGCTTCGGCACGCGGGCGCTGCTTCACGACGAAGCAACGCTCGAGTGGATCCGCGCGACGGCGGCCCAGGCTGCGCTGGTGACGTCGGTCTGCACCGGCGCGCTGCTCCTCGCGCGGAACGGGATGCTGCGCGGCCGCCGCGCGACGACGCATTGGGCGGCGCACGACCTCCTCGTGTCGATCGATCCGACGATTCAGCTGCAGCGCGACGTGCGCGTCGTCGCCGACACGATCTTCACGTCAGCCGGCGTGTCCGCCGGCCTCGACATGTCCTTCGCCGTGGTCGAGCAGCTGCACGGCGCCGAGGTTGCGCGCGAGACCGCGCGCTACATTGAATATGTGCCGCAATATCAAGACACTGTTTAACTTCGATCCGCCGGCGACCGACGAGGAGATTCGCGCGGCGTCGCTGCAGTTCGTCCGCAAGTTGAGCGGCTTCAACGCGCCGTCGAAATCGAACGAGCGCGCGTTCAACGACGCGATCGAGGACGTCGCGGCGATCGCGCGCCGGCTGATCGACTCGCTCACGACGACCGCGGTGCCGAAGAACCGTGAGGAAGTGGCCGCCGCGGCGCGCGCCCGCGCCGCCGAACGCTTCGCGCGATGACGCTCCGGCACGACGTCCGCTACGCGATCCGCCTCCTGCGGCGCGAGCCGGGTTACGCGCTCCTCGCCGTTCTGACGATGGCGCTCGGGATCGGCGTGGCGACGACGCTGTTCAGCGTGACCTACGGCGTGATGATGAAGCCGCTGCCGTGGCCCGACCCCGATCGCGTCGTGCGGCTCACGGAAATGCGGAAAGGGCAGCAGGGGCGGATTCGCGGCACGATCACCAACGGCGCGTACCTCGCGTGGCGCGAGCAGGCGTCCACCGTCGAGGCGATTGGCGGCTACAGCGTCGTGCCCGGCGCGTCGACGCTGTCGCGTGGCGAGGGCGAGCCGCTTCGCGTGCAGGTCGGCCGCGCAACCGCGTCGCTCTTCGAGGTCCTCGGCGTCCGGCCGATCCGCGGCCGCCTCTTCACGGAAGCCGACACGCCCAGCGGCTTTCGCCGCGGCACGCCGCCCGATCCGGCCGTCATCATCCTCTCCTACAGCCTCTGGCAGGACTGGTTCGGCGGGCGGGACGATGCGGTCGGGAGCGTCGTGCGCGCCGACGACATGCCTGTCACGATCGCCGGCGTCATGCCGCCGGGGTTCACGTTCCCCGATCGCGACACGCGCGCGTGGCTGCCGATGACGATCGGCTCGGTGATGACCGATTCCGGCTTTCAGCGCATGATGATTTTCGGCGCGCTCGCGCGGCTGAAGCCGGGCGTGTCGCCGCAGCAGGCGGCGGCCGAAGGCACGGCGCGCGCGCGCAGCGCGCCGGATCCCGGCTTCACGGCGGTAGCGATGTTCGGCAGCACGGCGCCGGCCGAGGTTGCCGTGACGCGCGCCGCCGACGCGATGACCGCGGAGGTGCGGCCGGCGCTCCAGATTCTGCTCGCCGCTGTCGCGCTGCTCCTCGCGACGGCGACCGCGAACGTCGGCGGCCTGCAGCTGGCGCGCGCGACGGCGCGGCGCCGCGAGATCGCGGTGCGCGCGGCGATCGGCGCCGGGCGCGCGAGAATCGTCCGGCAGCTTGTCGTCGAGAGCGGCGTCGTCGCGGCGGCGGGCGCGGCGGCCGGCATGGCGCTCGTCGTCGCGCTGCACCGCGCGCTGCCGGCGCTGCTCCCTCCGGACTTTCCGCGCGTCGGCGACATCGCGATCGATCCGCACGTCCTCGCATTCGCGCTGGCGATCGTCGCCGGGACGAGCGTCGGATGCGGGCTGCTGCCGGCGGCCGAGCTCGCGCGCGTGAACGTGGCCGAAGCGCTCGCCGACGACAGCGCTGCGTCCGCGGCGGGCGCGTGGCGATCGCGCACGGCGCGCTGGCGCACCGGCGTGATGGCGGCGCAGATTGCCGTCGCGTGCGTGCTGCTCGTCGGCGCGGCGCTCCTCGCGCGGTCGTTCGTCGCGCTGACGCGCGCCGACCGCGGCTACGACGCCGATCACGTGCTCACGGCGCGCGTCGATCTGCCGCGGCGCTATGACGGCCCGGCGCGCGCGGCGTTCGCCGACCGCGTGGTCGAGCGGATCCGGTCGTCGCCCGGCGTCGTCCACGCCGCGGCCGGCAACGCGCTGCCGTTCATGAGCGCCGGCGGCACGTTCGGCTTCAAGATGCCGTCGCCGACGAACCCGTCGGTGACGCTGCAGGCGCAGACGCTCACGCGCGTCGTGAGCCCCGGCTATTTCCAGGCGATGCGTCTGCGCCTCGCCGCCGGCCGGCTGCTCGCCGATGCCGACACGCTGACGACGCGGCCGGTGATCGTCGTCAATCGATCGTTCGCGCAGCGCTATCTCGGTTCGTCGCCGCTGGGCACGCGCGTGCCGCTGACGTTCGGCGAAGGGCGTCCGGACTGCGACGTCGTCGGCATCGTCGACGACATGCGGCAGGGGGACGTCACCGATCCGCCGGCGCCGGAAGCGTTCGCGAGCTACCGGCAGATGCCGACGAGGCTCCTGAACGCGGCGCTCTTCTTCGTCGTGCGTACGGGCGACGATCCCACGCCGCATGCCGCGGCGCTGCGCACGGCGGTGCGGGAGGTGGACGAGTCGGTGGCGGTCGACTCGATCGTCACGCTCGACGAGCGCGTGATGACGAGCCTCGCGAAGCCGCGTCTGTACGCGGCGCTGTTGACCGGGTTCGCGATCGCGGCGCTCGCGATTGCCGGCGTCGGGCTGTTCGGGGTGCTGTCCTACAGCGTTGCGCAGCGGTCCCGCGAGATTGGTGTGCGGACGGCGCTCGGCGCGCAGCGCGGCGACGTGATCGCGCTCGTGCTGCGCCAGGCGATGGCCGTCGCGCTCGTGGGCGTCGCGGCCGGGCTGTTCGCGTCGTTCGCGCTGAGCGCCTATCTCGCCGCGTTCCTGTACGGCGTCGCGGCGCACGATCCGGCGATCTTCGTCGCGTGCGCCGTCGGGGTGGTCATCGTCGCGGCGTGTGCGTGCGTCGTGCCCGCGCGCCGCGCCGCGGCCGTTGATCCGGTCGTCGCGTTGAAGGGTTGAACAGGAGGAGATCGGAGATGTTGCGCGATCTGATGTTCGCGGCGCGAACGCTCCGCCGCAGCCCGGTGTTCGCGCTGACCGCGGCGCTGACGATCGCGCTCGGCATCGGCGCGGCGACGGCGATCTTCAGCGTCACCAACGCGGTGCTCCTCCGGCCGCTGCCGTACAAGGATCCCGATCGGCTCGTCGTGCTCTACGGCGATCTGCGCGCGCGGAACAACTACGGCATGCCGATCTCGGCGGAGAACTTCGCCGACATCCGCAGCGGATCGACCGCCGCCTTCGACGAGATGGGGGCGGTCTTCACCGCGCGGCAGGTGCTGCCGCGCGCCGACGGCACGCCCGAGCAGGTGCGGTTCGCCAGCGTGACAACGAACGTGCTGCGCATGATGGGCGCGAGCATCGTTCTCGGCCGCGACTTCGAGGAGAGCGACGGCACGCCGCCGCCGCCCCCGCCGCCGGGCGCGCCGCCGGCGGGCGCCCTGGCGCCCGGTCCGCAGGTGCCGACGATGGTGATCCTGAGCTACGAATACTGGCAGCGGCGCTTCGGCGGCGATCCGTCGGTCGTCGGCACGGACCTGCCGTCCGGCGCAGGCAACCGGCAGCTGCGGCGCATCGTCGGCGTCCTCGCGCCGCGCTTTCAGCTGCTGTTCCCGCCGGCCGACAACATGGAGACGTCGCCCGATTTCTGGACCGCGCTTCGTTTGACGTACGACAACCGGAACCGCAACGCGTACTTTCTCCGGCCGATCGCGCGGCTGAAGCCGGGCACGACGCTCGCGCGCGCGCAGGCCGAAGTGGAGTCGGCGGTCGAGTCGATCAGGAAGAACTTTCCGCTCTATGCCGGCGCGCGCTTCTACGGCCGCCTCGAGCCGATGCACAAGACGCTCGTCGAGGAAGTGCGGCCGGCGATTCTCGCGTTGATGGCCGCCGTCGTGTTCCTGCTGCTTATCGCCTGCGCGAACGTCGCGAACCTGCTGCTGGTGCGCGCGTCGCTGCGCGGCTCGGAGCTCGCGGTCCGCTCCGCGCTCGGCGCGGGGCGGTGGCGCATCGTGCGGCAGCTGCTGGCGGAAGCGTTCGTGCTGACGGCGATCGGCGCGGTTGCGGGCGTCGCGCTCGCCTGGGCCGGCATGCGCGAGCTGCTCGCGCTCGCGCCGGAGAACCTGCCGCGGCTCGCGGACGTGGCGATCGATCCGACGGTGCTGGCATTCACCGCGGCGGTCTCGCTGGCCGCTGCGCTCGTCTCGGGGCTCATGCCCGCGTGGAACGTGTTCCGGTTCGATCCGATGGCCGTGATCCGCGGCGCCGGCCGTTCCGCGGGCCTCGGCCGCACGGGCGTCCTCCGCAGCCTCGTCGTCGTCGCCGAGGTCGCGCTCTGCTTCGTGCTGCTCATCGGATCGGGGTTGATGATCCGCAGCTTCGTCGAGCTGCAGCGGATCGATCCCGGTTTCGATCCGAACCGCCTGCTGACGTTTCGCCTGCTCGGCGGCCGCGCCGCCGCGAACACGCCGGCCGAGCGCGCCGCGGTCACGCAGCAGATCGAATCGGCGCTGCGCGCGGAGGCTGGCGTCGAGGCGGTGACCGCGTCGTTTCCGTTTCCGCTGACGGGCGGCTACAGCACGATCCGCTGGGGCCTGCCCGACGCGCTCACCGATCCGTCGAAGTACCAGGCGGTGGACTTCATGCTGGTGCGTCCCGGCTACTTCGAGACGATGAAGACGCGGCTCCTCGATGGCCGCACGTTCACGCCGGCGGACAACGATCCGAAGCGCGCCCTCGTCGTCGTCGACCAGGTGCTCGCGTCGAAGGCGTTTCCGAGCGAGCGCGCCGTCGGCAAGCGCATCCTGATTCGCGCGCGGACGCCGGAGCCGGAGTTCGTCGAGATCATCGGCGTGGTCGCGCACGAGCGGTTCACGTCGCTCGCCGAGGCGGGGCGCGAGGAGGTGTTCGTCACCGACGGGTTCCTCGGATTCGGCGCGCCGAGCTGGGCGATCCGGACCAGCGGCGATCCGTCGGCCGCCGCGGTGCAGGTGCGGGCCGCGATGGCGAAGCTCGATCCGGCGCTGCTCGTCTCGGAGGTCGAGCCGATGTCGGCGATCGTCTGGCGCGCGCAGGCGAGCACGCGCTTCACGCTCACGCTGATCGCGGTGTTCGCGGCGATTGCGGCGCTGCTGGTCGCGGTGGGTCTGTACGGCGTCCTGTCGACGCTCGTGCGCCAGCGGACCGCCGAGATTGGCGTGCGCATCGCGCTCGGCGCGGAGCGGTCGGCGATTCTGTCGCTCGTCGTCGGGCAGGGGCTGCGGCTGAGCGCGCTCGGCGTGGCGGTGGGGCTCGTCGCGGCGTTCGCGGTGACGCGGCTGATGGCGTCGATGCTCGTCGGCGTGCGCGCGACCGATCCGGCGACGTTCGCGGCGATGGCCGCGGTGTTTTTCGCGATCGCCGCGTTCGCGTCGTGGCTTCCTGCGCGCCGCGCCGCCGCGCTCGATCCGACGATCGCGCTGCGGGAGTAGTCGGGCGGGCCGGGCAGGTCGCGTAGGTCAGGTGGGTCGGGTAGGTCGGGTAGGTCCGGTAGGTGAGGCGACCCCGACCCACCCGACCCACCTGACCTACGCGACTCCCGCGACCTTCGTCCGGAAGTACTCGATCGTCTTCACGAGCCCTTCCTGCAGCTGCACCTTCGGTTCCCAGCCGAGGATCGTGCGCGCGCGCGTGATGTCGGGGCGCCGCTGCTTGGGGTCGTCGGTCGGGAGCGGCTTGTAGATGATGCGGCTCCTCGCGCCGGTCATGCGGATGATCGTCTCGGCGATCTCCTTGATCGTCATCTCGACCGGGTTGCCGATGTTCACCGGATCGTTGGTGTCGGAGGTCATCAGCCGGATGATCCCGTCGACGAGATCCGTGATGTAGGTGAAGCTGCGCGTCTGCGAGCCGTCGCCGAACACCGTGACGTCCTCGTTGCGCAGCGCCTGCGACATGAATGCGGGCACGGCGCGGCCGTCGTTCACGCGCATGCGCGGGCCGTAGGTGTTGAAGATCCGGACGATTTTCGTGTCCAGGCCGTGATAGCGGTGATACGCCGTCGTCATCGCCTCGGCGAAGCGCTTGGCCTCGTCGTACACGCCGCGCGGCCCGATCGGGTTGACGTTCCCCCAGTAGGTTTCCTTCTGCGGATGCTCGAGCGGATCGCCGTACACCTCGGAGGTGGACGCGAGCACGAAGCGCGCGCCCTTCGCCTTGGCGAGGCCCAGCGCCTTGTGCGTGCCGAGCGCGCCGACCTTCAGCGTCGGAATCGGCAGCTCCAGGTAGTCGATCGGGCTCGCCGGGCTCGCCCAGTGCAGCACGAAGTCGACCGGCCCTTCGATGTAGATGTAGTTGGTGACGTCGTGCTTGATGAAGGTGAAGTCGCGGTTGACGAGGTGCGCGATATTGGCCGTGTCGCCGGTGAGCAGGTTGTCGATCCCGATGACGGCGTAGTCGCGGTCGAGCAGCGTCTCCGCCAGGTGCGACCCGATGAAGCCGGCCGCCCCGGTGATGACGACGCGCTTCTTAGTAGGCATGCTTGTGGAAGAACCCGCGCAGCAGCGTGAGCCACATGATCTTCAGATCCAGCCGCACCGACCAGTTCTCGATGTAGTAGAGGTCGTACTCGATCCGCTTCTCGATCGACGTGTTGCCGCGCCAGCCGTTCACCTGCGCCCAGCCGGTGATCCCGGCCTTCACCTTGTGGCGCAGCATGTACTGCGGGATCTTGTCCTTGAACTGCGCCACGAACAGCGGCCGCTCCGGCCGCGGGCCGACGATCGACATGTCGCCCTTGAGCACGTTCCACAGCTGCGGCAGCTCGTCGATGTTCGATCGGCGGAGCAGCCTGCCGATCGGCGTCCGCCGCGGATCCTGCTCGCTCGCGAACACCGGGCCGGTCTCCGCCTCCGCGTCCTCGTACATCGAGCGGAACTTGTAAATCATGAACGGCTTGCCGTCGAGGCCCATCCGCTCCTGGCGGTAGAACACCTTGCCGCTCGACGTGAGCTTCACCAGCACGGCGATGATCCAGAACGGGATCGCGAGCGCGACGAGCGCCGCGCTCGAGATCGCGATGTCGATGCCGCGCTTGACGATGCTGTTGAAGCCCTGGAGCGGGACGTCGTTGATGTTGATGACCGGAACGCCGTCGAGATCCTCGAGGCGCGCGCGCAGCGCGATCACCTGCAGCAGATCGGGCACCACCTTCACGTCGACGCACTCGCGGCTCGTGCTCTCGATCAGCTGCAGCATCTGGATGTGCTGCTCCGGCGGCAGCGCGACATACAGGTGATCGATGCCCTCGCGCGCCGTGATCTCGGCCGCCTCCTCGGTCGTGCCGAGCAGCGGCAGGCCGCGGTAGCCGAGATGATCGCCGGCCGCGCGGTCGTCCACGAAGCCGACGATCTGATACCCGAGCTCGCGGTGCTCCAGGATCTTGTCGGCGACGAGGCGCCCGAGGTCCCCGGCGCCGGCGATGAGAATCCGCTTGAGGCCGATGCCGGCGCGCCAGCGCCGCTCGAGCAGCTCGCGCACGAGCTCGCGCGACGAGTACGTCAGCGCGACGTTCAGCACGAGGAAGATGCCCCAGACCGGCTGCGACACCTCGAACGCGCCGCGCGCCTTGGCGGCCGGCGTCGCGAAATAGGTCTGCACGTACAGCGTGGCGACGATGCCGAAGACGACCGCGAGGATGCTGCCGACGAACACGGCGAAGAAATCGTCGACGCGCGAGCGCCCGCGGCGCAGCCGGTAGAGCCCCTGCAGCTGGAAGCCGAGCGGCACCAGCGTGATGACGAACGGCAGATCCAGGATGTACTGCTGCAGCGGCGGAATCCCGCGCGTGATCGGGATGAGCGCCGGGATGATGCCGGAATGAAAACGCAGCACGTAGGCGCCGACGAACGCGACGGCGGCGAGCGTCGCATCCGACAGGATGTGGAGCGTGACGAGCAGCCGGTTGTGCCGGTTCAGCACGCCGGCTCCGTGATGAGCGCCGCCATCTGGTCGCCGAAGCGCGCGCGGCTGAAGCCCTCGGCGTGCCGGCGGATCGCGGCGGCGTCGAACGATCGATCGACGGCGGCCGCGACGGCGTCGGCGAACGCGTCGGCCGACAGTTCGTTCACGAGCACGCCCGTCTCGCCGTCCTTCACCGTCTCGAGCGCGCCGCCGCGCCCGAGCGCGACGACGGGACGGCCGCACGCCTGCGCTTCGAGCGGCGCGATGCCGAAGTCTTCTTCGCCCGGCAGCAGCGTGACGGCGGCGCGGCGATACAGCTCGCGGATGTCCTCGTTCGTGCGATGCCCGAGAAACCGCACATCGGGCCCCGCCGTTCGCTCGAGCGCGGCGCGCTCGGGGCCGTCGCCGACGATCGTCAGCGGCACGCGCGCGCGCGCGCACGCCGCAATCGCGACGTCGATGCGCTTGTAGGGGACGAGCGCCGACACGACGAGCGCAACACGTTCGCGGGCGGCTCCATCGGGGTGGAAGAAATCGGTGTCGACCGGAGGATAGACCACGGCGGCTTCGCGATTATAGTATCGGCGGATCCGGCCGGCAACATAGCGGGAGATCGCGACATAGCGGTTCGCGCGCCCCGCCGTCTCGCGGTCCCACCGCGCCAGCCTGGCCATCACGGGCCGCATCGCGGCGCTCGCCGCGCGCCCGATTCGTTCCCGCCCGAAATACGCGTCGAACTGATCCCAGGCGTAGCGCATCGGCGTCAGGCAGTAGCAGAGGTGGCAGACGCGCGCCGGGTGGACGATCGACTTCGCGCAGCAATGGCTCAGGCTGACCACGCGATCGAAGTCGTCGAACGAGAACTGCTCGATCGCGGTGGGGAAGAGCGGCAGGTAATGCCGGTAGTACTGCTTCACGCGCGGCAGGCGCTGCACGAACGACGTGTGCGTGCGCAGGCGTTCGATCGTCGGCGACACGGAGCCGCGCACGTGGACGAGCGTGAAGAGCTCCGCATCGGGAAACCGCTCGCACAAGACCTCGAGCGCTTTCTCGCCGCCGCGCATGCCGGTGAGCCAGTCGTGCACCAGGGCCAGTCTCATGCGGCCCCGTTCGAGACCTCGTTGTAAATCCGGCGCACGCGCCGCACCGACTGCTCCCACGAGAACTGCCCGGCCCGCGCGACGCCCTTGCGCCGCAGATCCTTGCGGAGGTCCGCGTCGGTGAGCACGCGGTAGATGCCGTCGGCGATCGCGCGCGGATCGTAGGGATCGACCAAGAGCGCCGCATCGCCCGCCACCTCCGGCAGCGACGAGACGTTCGACGTCACGACCGGCGTGCCGCTCGCCATCGCCTCGAGCGGCGGCAGGCCGAAGCCTTCGTAGAGCGACGGGAACACGAACACGCCGGCGAGACGATACATCACCGCGAGCGTTTCTTCCGGCAGGTAGCCGAGGAAGCGCACGTACTTGTGGAGCTGATGCCGGTGCACGGCGCGCCGCAGCGCCGTGTACTTCGAGATCTCGTCGCCGATCATCACCAGCTTCAGGTGATCGAGGCCGCGATTGCGCACGATGTGGAACGCCTCGATCAGCCGCTCGAGGTTCTTGTGCGGCTTCACGTTGCCCGCGTAGAGCACGAACTCGTCCTGCAGCTGATACCGCTCGCGCACGCGGACGACGTCTTCCTCCGCCGGATCGATCGCGAACCGCTCGTCGTAGGCGTTGTAGATGACGGCGATCTTCTCCGGCTCCGTGTCCACGAAGCGGAGGATGTCGCGCTTCGAGCTCTCGCTCACGGTCAGCACGCGCGTCGCGCGCTTGGCCGCGAGGCCGATCGACGTGCGCGCGTAGCCGAACGCGAACCGGTTCGGCAGATACTGCGGGAACATCAGGTGGATGCAGTCGTGGATCGTCACGACCGATGGGCAGCGCACCAGCGGCGGCAGCACGTAATGCGGCGCGTGGAAGAGCGTCACCCCTTCACGCTTGAGCGCCAGCGGGATGGTCAGCTGCTCGGCCACCGAGTAGTTGCCCGCCGTCTCGGCCACGGCGCGGAAGTTCTCGCCGAGCGTGGCGCCGAGCGGCTCGCGGTCGTCCGGCCGGCAGAAGACGACGAACTCCGTCCGGTCGTCCATCCGCGCGAGATGGCGCAGGAGATTCCGGATGTAGGTGCCGATGCCGAAGTCGTGCAGCTTGCGGGCGTCGATGCCGATCCGCACGGCTACATGATACTCAGCGGGCCAGGCAGGTCGGGCGGGTCTGGCGGGCCGGGCGGGTCGCGAAGGTCAGGCGGGTCGGGCAGGTCTCACAGAGATTCGAGCTCTCTCTATTTCGATCGCTGTTCTACCTTCAAACCCGCCAGGCCCGCCAGACCTGCCGGACCTACCGTCGAACCCGCCAGGCCCGCGCGACCCGCCCGACCTACCGATCCCACCCCGCGTAATCGAGCCGATACCGCCGCAGCACATCCCGTCGCGTCCCCGGATAGACGTCGTTCCGCCGCGCCGCTTCGTTCGCGGCCGTCACGCCCTGCTGGATGTCGTGCGCTTCGCGGCGGACGTCGCTGAAGAGCGACCCGCACCCGGGCGAGACAGCGCCCTGCATCGCCTTCGGCTCCCACAGCGCGAACCACTGGTGATCGAACGCGCCGACGATGCGTCCCTCGTAGCACGAGTGCAGGAACGTCCGCCATTCGTCGTCGAGCGCGTTGGCGCGGCGCGCGAGCAGCGCGACGAGCTTCTCGTATTCCTTCGCCGCGTCGTTCCGCTGCTGGTCGGCCGGCGACGCCACCGTCGGCGCCAGCACGTGATACTGCTGCGACGCCGTCGACGCCGCCGGCGCGGGCGTCAGCCGTCCGTCGAGAACGGCGCGCGCGTGGTCGATCGCGACCGCGAAGGAGAGGCCGTCGCGGCCGTTGTAGCCGGCGCGGATGATGCCGATCGCCGTGCCCGCCCGATCGAGCAGCGGACCGCCGCTGTTGCCGGGGTTGATCGCCGCATCGGTCTGGATCAGCGTGGATCCGTCGGCCTCGCGCAGCGCGCTCACGATGCCGCGGCTGACGGTGTTCTGCAGGAAGCCCAAAGGCGTGCCGATCGCGATCACCTCTTCGCCCACCCGTGTCGTCGTCACCGAGCCCATGCGAATGGTCGGCTGATTCGCGTTCGGGTTCGACACGCGGAGCACCGCGATGTCGAACGCGGGCGCCGACGCATCGACGCGCGCCGTCGTCGTCGAGCCGTCGGCGCGTCGAATCGTCAGGCTCGAGTCCGAGCCGACGACGTGGACGTTCGTGAGAATCGTGTCGGGCGCGACGAAGAAGCCGCTGCCGCGGCCGGCGGACGACTGAATCAGCACGACGGCCGGCGACAAGCGGCTGACGAGATCTTCGAGCGACATCGCGGCGGACGCCGGCGCGCCGACCGCAGGAGCGGAACCGCCCTCCGCCGCCGCCTGCTTCGCCCTCGACGCCGCGAGCGCCGCCGCGACGCGCGCCGCGGGATCGGCCGGCGGTTCCTCTACAGCGGCTGCGGGCTCCGCGGCGCGTGCGGCCGGCGGCGTGTGCCGCGGCTGCGCCGCCTCCGGCGCAGCGGGCCGCGACGCCGGTTCGTCCACGCGCGCGCGCGGCGCCTGGCTGCGATTGGTGTAGTACAGCGATCCGATCAGCGCGGCGCCGAGAAGGGCGGCCACGACGAACATCGGCGGCGATTTGCGCGGCTCGGGCTCGTACAGGGTCGAGATCGTCGACGCCGCTGGCGTCTCATCAACTGGATCGAAGGCGTGGCCGCAGCGGCACGTCGCGACGGTCGCCGGCACGCGGCGAGTACATTTCGGGCAAACAGGCATCGGGAAGCTGGCAACGTGGGGGTTGCTCTATCTCTCATCGGCGCCACGCGGCCGAGGCCGGCGCTCAGAATTGCCCGCGGATGCGCAGATAGAGCTTCAGGACCGGCGCCCACGCCGGATGGTGCTTCTCGTAGAACGCAAGCCGGCTGCGCCGGTACGCGGCGGCGGTCGCCGCCGGCGCGCTCGCAGCGGACCGTCCGCGCAGGTGCACCACTTCGACGTCGGGCGCGAAGAGAATCCGCCGCCCCCGCGCGCGAATCGCGGCGCAGAAGTCGACGTCCTCGGTGTACATGAAGAAGCGTTCGTCGAGGCCGCCGACCGCCTCGGCATCCGCGCGGCGCACCATCAGGCACGCGCCGCTGACCCAGTCGGGATAGCCGCGCGCGCGCGTCAGCGCCTCGACCGCGCCGCTGCGCGCGAGCCGCTTCTGCCGCGCCTCGTTGAACGGGCCGATCATCCGCCCGAACGAGAGCTCCGCGCGGCCGGCGCCGTCCACGAGCCGCGGTCCGACGACGGCGACCGCAGGATCGCGTTCGAGCTCCGCGATCAGTCGATCGATCGCGCCGGGCGGTACGATCGTGTCGCTGTTCAGCAGCAGGATGTCGTCGCCGCCGGCCAACGCGAGGCCGACGTTGTTCGCATGGGCGAACCCGCCGTTGACGCCGAGCTCGACGACGCGCACGCCGCTCCACCTGCGCGCCGCATCGACGCTCCCGTCCGTGGACGCGTTGTCGACGACGATGATCTCGTGGCTCGCGGCCGGCGGCGCCGCGTGGAGCGATTCGAGGCATCGCGCGAGATCGGCGCGCGCGTTGAACGAGACGATGATGATCGAGACGCCGATCCGTGGGTGCCGCGCGTCGCCGCTCATCGGCGTGCATTCCGCGGCGCGCGCTCGATGACGGCGAGCGTGTCGCGTCCGGCGCGCGGCCAGCTGTACTTCGCGAGCGTCGCCGGCGCCGCAGCCAGGATCCTCGCACGCGCGCCGTCGTCGAAGAGCGCCGACTCGAGGGCGCGCGTGATCGCCCGGAGATCGATCGCGGGCACGTAGAGCGCCGCCTCGCCGCACGCCTCACGGGCCACCGGCGTGTCGAGCACGACCGGCGGCACGCCGGCGGCAAGCGCCTCGAGCGGCGTCAACCCGAGGCCTTCGTATTCGGAGAGAAATGCGAACGCGCGCGCCTGCGCGTAGAGGCCGTCGAGCTCGGCGTCGCCGAGGTATTCGTGCCACCGCACGCGATCGCCGAGCTCTTCGCGCGCGATGGTCGCGGCGACGTCGATGCGCGGATACGTCCGGTTGTCGCCGACGATGTCGAGAGAAGCGTCCGGCCGCGCGCGCGCAATCGGCGCGAAGGCGCGGATCAGATCGACGACGTGGCGGCGATTGAAGATCGATCCGACGTAGAGAGCGCGGCAGGGGCGAGGGGCTGGGGGCTTGGGGCTAGCTGTTGACGTAAGACGGCTAGGCCCTAGCCCCGAGCCGCCAGCCCCGACTCCTGGCGGCACGACATGTATTCGCCCGTCATCGACGCCGAGCCGCTCGACGATCTCGCGCCGCGAGAACTCCGAAATCGTGATCACCGCCGCCGCCTTGTGCGCCGTCCGCCGCACGAGCCAGCGGCGGCGCGCGCCTTCGCGCACACGGAACCACTCGGGGTGCGCGGCGAACGAGACGTCGTGGATCGCGGCGACCACCGGCACGCCGATCCGCAGCGGCGCCGTGTACGCCGGAGCGAACCAGACGTCCACGTGATCCGCGGCGGCGGCACGCGGCAGCGACACTTGCTCCCACCACGTCCCCGCGCCGCCGGCGACGATTCGCGTGGCGAACCGCCGCGCGTCGAGCGGCAGCGCGATCGCTTCGGGCGCGTAGAGGACGAAGTCGTGCGCCGAGGCGCGGCCGTCGGCCGCCCACGCGTGGAGCAGTCCGCCCAGATAGCGCCCCACGCCGGTGGCGCGTCCGCAGAGCTCGCGCGCGTCGATCCCGATTCGCATCCTACGTCGATCCGCTCCGGCGCGCGCGGCGCTCCATCGCGCGCTGGTAGGTCTCGTAGACGCGATGCGCCGTGGCCGCCCATGTGAACGCGGCCGCGCGTGCGCGGCCTCTCGCGCTGCACTCGGCGTCGAACGCCTCATCGGTCGCGAGACGATCGATCGCCGCCGCGATGTCGTCCGGCGACTCGGGATCGACCAGCGGGCCGGCGTCGCCGACGACCTCGGGCAGCGATCCGCGCCGCGCGGCGACGACCGGCACGCCGAGCGACATCGCCTCGAGCACCGTCATCCCGAAGCCTTCCTCGAACGACGGCTGCACCAGCATCCGCGCGCCGACGTAGAGATCGCGGCGGCGCGCCGGGTCGACGTAGCCGGCATAGCGCACGCGGCCGGCCAGCGGCGGGCGGCCGATTCGATCGAGCCATGGCGCGGCGGCGCCGGTGGCGCGGCCGGCGATCACGAGATCGGGAATCCTCGTCGAGCCGCGTGCGATCAACCGCTCGTACGCGTCGAGCAGGCCGCCGACGTTCTTGCGCGGCTCGAGGGTGCCGAGGAACAGCGCGTAGCCGTCGCGCGGCGCGGCCGCCCGCGGCGCCCACGCGGGTGCGCCCGCGGGACAGATCGCGATGCGCGCGCGTTCGACGCCCAGTTGCCTCTCGATTTCACCGGCCGTGAACGCGGACGAGACGATGATCGCGTCGGCGCGGCCGGCGTGCGCGCGGACGAGCGACGGATAGTCGCGCCGGATCTCGGCGCGCGTGCGCTCGGGATGCGAGAGAAAGTCCAGATCGTGGATCGTGATTACCTGCGCGGCGTCGCGCGCCGGCATCAGCAGCGGATGCGACGAGTGCGCCACGTCGAACCGGCCGCCCGCGATCGTCTCCGCCGGCGGCCATCCGAGGCGATGCCACGCGAAGTTGAGCAGGCCGACGGGCACGCGGCGGTCGATCGCCGCCGCGCCGGCGAGCTCGCGATCGAGGACGAAGCGATCCTTCCACGAGCTCGAGAAGAGCGTCAGCTCGAGCGGACGCACGCCGTTGGTCGGCGCGAACGCGGCGACGAGCGCGCTCGCCAGCTGGTGCGTGTACTCGCCGACGCCGCTGCGCTCGCGCAGCGCGGGGCGGTAATCGATCAGGACGCGCACTTGTTCAAGTCGTTCCGACTCAGTATCTTATTGTCAAATGAAGATCGCCGTCGT